>JACCEC012992763.1_pt1 | contig 12826 bp, 12 predicted proteins | sample 7450121 | NCBI WGS metagenome assembly JACCEC01 (sample SAMN15323455, study PRJNA562643) | freshwater metagenome | isolation source: river surface water | place: USA:Blue River Watershed | collected 2017-08-18 | reverse complement strand
TTGAGGGCCTCGCGCGCCAGGTTGATCGTGATCTCCTTGTGGCTGAATTTGGCAAAGGCCAGCACCTTGCGCAGCGCGCCTTCGAGCTCGCGGACGTTGGCACGCACGTTCTTGGCGACGAAGAAGGCCACGTCTTCGGGCATGTCCACGCCGTCTACGCGCGCCTTTTGGATCAGGATGGCCACCCGCATCTCCAGCTCGGGCGGCTCGATGGCCACGGTCAAGCCGGCGTCGAAACGGCTGGTCAGCCGCTCGTCGATATCGACCAGGCCCTTGGGATAGGTGTCACTGGTCATGATGATGTGCGCGCGTTTGGCCAGCAGGGCCTCAAAGGCGTTGAAAAATTCCTCCTGGGTCCGTTCCTTGCCGGCAAAAAACTGGACGTCGTCGATCAGCAGCAGGTCGAGCTGGTGGTACTTGGCCTTGAGCTCGTCAAAGGTCTTGCGCTGGTAGTTGCGAACCACGTCGCTGATGAACTGCTCGGCATGCAGGTAGAGCACGCGGGCGTCAGGCCTGTCCTTCAGCAGTGCGTTGCCCACGGCGTGCACCAGATGGGTTTTGCCGAGTCCGACGCCACCGTAAATGAACAGCGGGTTGTACATGGCACCCGGGGCGCCGGCCACGTGCAGGGCGGCGGTGCGGGCCATCTGGTTGGCACGCCCGGCCACGAGGTTGTCGAAGGTGAGCGCCGCATTGAGCTTGTGGCGGGTGGCAGCGGGTGCCAGGCTCTGTGCTGTGCCCAGGGCTGTGACTTGGGTTGGACCTTGAGCCGTGCCCCTTGCTGCTGCTGCTGCTGCCGCTGCTGCGGGTTCGGTGGGCGCGGCATCGTTGGCCGGTGCGCGTCCGGCGGGTGGTGTCGGGCGCACAGTGGCGAGTTCGCGTGGGGCCAGCTGAAGGTCCAGCCGCACCGAAAGCCCGGCGAGGTCGCTTAGCACGGATTCGATGCGGCCTGCGTACTGGCTGCGGATCCAGTCCAGCTTGAAGCGGTTGGGCACGCGCAGCGCCACCCGCAAGGTCGAGCCATCGTGTTCGAGCACTTCCGCCGCGGGCAGTGGCCTGATCCAGGTGTTGAACTGCTGTTCAGGCAGTTCTGTTGCGAGGCGCTCACAGCCACGTTGCCAGAGGTCGAGCGTCATACCGTAGGGTTGTGGAAATCTTCGGGTGCTGAACCTTATTGGCAGGCTGCCGAAGGCTCGGGGAGCGCAGTTATCCACAATGTCGGCTCGCCGGTCAAGCCCTGGCCAACCCCGCAGCTTGTGGTGCAAGTCTTTGACCCATAAAGGCTTTTCTGCTCTAATGGTGGGTTTCCCGAATCCGCAAAAAAAAACGGTTGGCGTCAAGTTCAGCCCACGGTATCCATGCAAGCCTTGGGGCAGCGGGGCTGCGCAAGCAAGTCCAAGCAGGTCCAAGCAGGGAGGGCCAAGCAGGGCGACAGCGCGGCACGAGCGGTTTTTTGCGCGTCGGCACGGTGTGTGGCGGCGGTGGGTGAGGATGAGCCGGTTCAGGGGCTTGGGCAACCAGGCCAGTGAGCGGGCCCATGCTTGCCGTGCTGTCGCGCAGCGTGCGCTGCCGGTTTTTCGGGTGTACGGGTGTGGCCGTGGCCGGCTGGGGTGGCAACCGTCGTGTGAATGACGGCGATCGCTCGCTAGGCTTGAGACACGGCATTTGAAGCCTCGGGCGCCTGCCTTTTTTGGGCGCCTACCTCGACAGGATGTCTCGCCATGAAGCGTACCTACCAGCCTTCCAAGACCCGCCGCGCGCGTACGCACGGTTTTCTTGTCCGCATGAAGTCCCGGGGTGGCCGCGCGGTGATCAACGCGCGTCGCGCCAAGGGCCGCAAGCGCGTCGCCTGAGCCACAAGCATCGGTGGCAGGCATGTCCAGCCAGCCGCGATGATCGGGTGCCTTGTGCACAGCGCCGACTTTCAACGGCTGCTGTCTTCGCCACCCTGGTCGCGCAGTGCTCACTTCGCTGTCCATCATTTGCCCAAGGCGCCGACGCGCCCAAAGCAAGCCCGGAACAGATCAGTGGAGGCAAAGTTATCCACAGGCGAAGTGCACAACTCGCCTGAACCTGTGGATGACTTGGGCGGACAGTTCTGGCTCGGGGCGATATTGCCCAAGCGCCTGGCAAGGCGTGCCGTGACGCGCAACCTGCTGCGAAGACAGATCCGCGAAGCCTTCGGGCGGCGCGCTGGCGACTTGCCCGGTGGGCTTTGGGTCGTGCGGCTGCGCAGCCCGTTTGCGCGGGCGGCGTTTGTGTCACCGGCTTCCGATGCGCTGCGCCAGGTCGCACGCGAAGAGCTGGACGCTGCACTGGTTCCTGCAGTCAACCCTGCACGACGGTGCGGCGCAGCGCTTCGTTCGACACCAACTGCTTCTGGCCCGAGGCCGGCATGACGTCCTGGCTGCACTGGCCCCGACAGGCCATGGTTGGCGTCGTGCTGACTTATCGCTATTTGCTCAAGCCGTGGCTCGGCAACGCTTGCCGTTTCGAGCCCACCTGTTCGCAGTACGCACTGGATGCGCTGCGCCGGCACGGTGCCGTGGCCGGCGGAAGCCTTGCTGCCGCCCGCCTGCTGCGCTGCCACCCCTGGTGCGATGGCGGGCTTGACCCCGTGCCCGCGCGCGCGCCCGGCTTGTTCACCCGCCTGGGGCTGGGTGTCGGTGACGACACCGAACCCGCCGACCTTTCGAATCGGACCTCTACATGACCGACATTCGCCGCACCCTGTTGTGGGTGGTTTTCACGATGTCGCTCGTCCTCCTCTGGGACGCGTGGAACAAGCACAACGGTCACCCCACGCTCTTTGGCATGCCCACCGCGCAGTCGCCGGCAGGCGCAGCGCCGGGCACGGCACCGGACGCCGGTTCCAACAATGGCGTGCCCGCGGCCAGTGCCCTTGGCAGTGGCGGCGCCGGTGGAGTGGCGCAGGCGGGGCAGGCTAACTTGCCCGGAGCTCCGGCGGCGCCGGCAGCGCCTGTTGGCGAGACTGTTGTTGTTGAAACCGACGTGGTGCGCGCCACCCTGGACAGCCGGGGCGGTACCCTGGTCGGCTTGGAACTGCTGGGCTACGCCGACCAGAACCATCCGGACCGCCCCGTGAAACTGCTCGACCAGAGCGCTGCGCGCGTCTACCTGGCGCAGACGGGCCTGATTGCCAAGGCCTCGGGTGCCACCCTGCCGAACCACCTGAGCCCGATGCAGGTGCTGCCCGGCGAACGCAAGCTGTCCGACAGTGCCACCGAAGTGAGCGTGAGCTTCGAAAGCGTCTCGCCCGAAGGCCTGACCCTGCGCAAGACGCTGCGCTTCCCGCGTGGGGGTTACACCATTGGCGTCACGCACGAGCTGGTCAACGGCGGCACGGCGGCGGTCAACCCCGAGCTCTACCTGCAGCTCACCCGCGACGGCAACAAGCCTGAAGGCGAGTCCAGCTTCTACTTCACCTTCACAGGGCCGGCGGTTTACACCGAAGCCACGAAGTTCAAGAAGATCGACTTTGGCGACATTGCCAAGGGCAAGGTCGAACTGCCGGCGCCATCCACCGAGGGCTGGGTGGCCATGGTGCAGCACTATTTCGCCAGTGCGTGGCTGCTGCCCCAGGGTGCCCAGCGTGAATTCCGCAGCGCCAAGGTGGCCGACAACCTGTACTCGGTGGCCTTGGTGACGCCCCTGGGTGAAGTGGCACCGGGCGCCACGGCCACCCACGCGTCCACCCTGTTCGTGGGCCCGCAAGAGGAATACAAGCTCGCCGCCCTGGCCCCTGGCCTGGAGCTGGTGAAGGACTACGGCTGGCTCACCATGCTGTCCAAGCCGCTGTTCTGGTTGCTCACCCAGTTGCATGCCCTGATTGGCAACTGGGGCTGGGCCATCGTGGCGCTGGTGGTGGTGCTCAAGATTGCGTTCTATTGGCTCAATGCCAAGGCCTACGCGTCGATGGCCAAGATGAAGGCCATCAACCCCAAGGTGATGGAAATGCGCGAGCGGCTGAAGGACAAGCCGCAGCAGATGCAGCAAGAGATGATGCGCATCTATCGCGAGGAGAAGGTCAACCCGCTGGGTGGCTGCCTGCCCATTGCGGTGCAGATGCCCTTCTTCATCGCCTTGTACTGGGTGCTGCTGTCCAGCGTGGAAATGCGCAACGCGCCCTGGATCGGCTGGATCACCGACCTTGCCGCCATTGACCCGTATTACATCCTGCCGGTGCTGATGACGGCGTCGTCCCTGCTGCAGGTCTGGCTGAACCCGACCCCACCGGACCCGGTGCAGGCGCGGCTGATGTGGATCATGCCGCTGGCCTTTGGCGTGATGTTCTTTTTCTTCCCGGCCGGTTTGGTGCTGTACTGGCTGACGAACAACATCCTGTCCATCGCCCAGCAGTGGTTCATCAACAAGCGGCTGGGCGTGCTGGGCAAGTGATGCCGGGCCGGTGCTTCTGATGCGCTTGGCCGCCTTCAACCTGGGTTTGAAGCTCAAGTCCGGCATCCTGGTGGTCGATAACACACTCATGCGGGTCGACCCGGCAGATGCCGGCTCTGGAGCCTGACCTGCCAGCCGTGAGGCTGGTCGGGTCTCTCCGCCCGCGCCATCTTTTTCGGGCCCGGCCATGACGTTCGGCCATCGCCCGCGGCCACCGCCCCCGAGGTTCATGCCACCGCCTTCTGAACCGGCGTCCGCGCGCCAGGCACCGGCCGTTCCCACCGAAGCCATCGCCGCCGTGGCCACGGCGCCAGGCCGGGGTGCCGTGGGCATCGTTCGCGTGTCGGGCTGGGGCTTGCAGCCGCTGATCGACGCCCTGTGCCGGCGCACCCTCACGCCGCGGGTGGCGCACTACGGGCCCTTTCATGCCGCCGATGGCAGCCCCATCGACCACGGCCTGGCCTTGTACTTTCCGGCCCCGCACAGCTACACCGGTGAAGACGTGCTGGAACTCCAGGCCCACGGCGGCCCGGTGGTGTTGCAACTGCTGCTGGCGCGCTGCCTGGCGGTCTTGCCGGGGCTGCGGCTGGCCCGCCCGGGCGAATTCACCGAGCGCGCCTTTCTCAACGACAAGCTCGACCTGGCCCAGGCCGAGGCCGTGGCTGACCTGATCGAGGCCGGCACCGAAGCCGCCGCGCGCAGCGCCGCGCGGGCGCTGGCCGGAGACTTCTCGCAGCGCATCGACGCCCTGGCCTCACGCATCGTTCACCTGCGCACCCTGGTCGAAGCCACGCTCGACTTTCCCGAGGAGGAGATCGACGTTCTGGAGCAGGCCCAGGTGCGCCGCCAGCTCGACGAGCTCTTGGGGGCGTTGGACCACACCACCGCCGGCGCCCGCCAGGGTGCGCTGCTGCGCGAAGGCATGCGCGTGGTGCTGGCCGGCCAGCCCAACGTGGGCAAAAGCAGCCTGCTCAATGCGTTGGCGGGCGCGGAGCTGGCCATCGTCACACCCATTCCCGGCACCACGCGTGACCGCGTGGCCGAGACCCTGCAGATCGAGGGCGTGCCCGTGCACGTGGTGGACACCGCCGGCCTTCGCGCCCCACAAGAAGCCGCCGACGAGGTCGAGCGCCTGGGCATCGGCCGCAGCTGGGACGCCATCCGTGACGCCGATGCCGTGCTCTTCCTGCACGACCTCACGCGGCGAGGCGAGCCGGCCTACGAAGCGGCCGACGCCGCCATCGCCGCCGAGCTGCCGGGCGCGGCCGTGCTGCACGTGTTCAACAAGTCCGATGCCGCCACCGCCACCGCCACCGTCAGCGGGCTGCCGCAAGGCGCCATCGTGCTGTCGGCGCGCACCGGTGCCGGGCTGGACGCGCTGCGTGCCGAACTGCTGCGGCGCGCCGGCTGGCAGGCCGCCACCGAGGGCGTGGTCATTGCGCGCACGCGCCATCTGCAGGCGCTGTCCCGCGCCCGCGGCCATCTGGAGGTGGCGGTGACGCTGGCCTCACCGATGGCGGCGAACCACCATGCGCCGCTGGACCTGCTGGCCGAAGAGCTGCGCCTGGCGCACCGGGCGCTGGGTGAAATCACCGGCCAGTTCGGCGTGGAAGACCTGTTGGGGGAGATCTTTTCGAACTTTTGCATCGGCAAATAACACACCACAGGCAACGCCGAGGCGCTGCCCTGCGGGTGTCTTGCCGGACCCCCAGCGTTGTGGGGCAAGCCGCAGAACGACGGCCCGAAGGGCCGGTGCTGCGAGCCCGGTCAGCCGCTGTGCGGCCGCTTGCCAGCGTTCTTCTTGCTGCGGGTGTGCGAGCCGCGTTCCAGGCTGCGGCGCTGGCCGGCGCCGGCTTTGATGCGTTCACCCGGCAGCGGCGGGGTGGCGCGGCGGTCGGCTTCGGTCTTGATCTTGTTGCCCATGATGTGCTTGAGGCGAAGGTTGGCGGAACCCGACATTAGGCCACAAGCGTTCAGTGTCCTTCAAAGCTGACCAGCGAAAACACGGGCACACCGGCGGTTTTCAGCCGCGCCGAGCCCCCCAGCTCCGGCAGGTCGACGATGGCGGCCACTTCCACCACCTCGGCACCCAGGCGCTGCAGCAGCTTATGGCCGGCCAGCATGGTGCCGCCGGTGGCGATGAGGTCGTCAATCAGCACCACGCGCTCGCCGGGTTTGACGGCGTCGGTGTGCACCTCCACCGTGGCGCTGCCGTACTCCAGTTCGTAGGTTTCCTCGAAGGTGGAAAACGGCAGCTTGCCCTTCTTGCGGATGGGCACGAAGCCGATGCCCAGCTCATACGCCACCACCGAGCCGATGATGAAACCGCGTGCATCCAGCCCGGCAATGGCGGCGGGCCGGGCGTCGAAGTAGCGGTGCACGAACTGGTCGATCAGCACGCGGAACACGCGAGGGTTGGCCAGCAGCGTGGTGATGTCACGGAACATCACCCCCGGCGCCGGCCAGTTGGGCACGGTGCGGATGTGCGCCCGGATGTAGTCTGACGGCGGGACCTGATGTTCTGCGGGAAAGGGCGTGGGCATGGGCACATTGTCGGCCGTCGGCGCTCACGTCGGCATGCGGGCGATCACCTGCACCGCCCCAGCCGCCCCGGCGCGCAGCACAAACCCTTCGCCGCTGCTGCCGCCGGCCCCGGCCAGGTCTTGCAGCACGAAGTTGTGCGTGACCCAGACCTCAAAACGGCCGGCGGGCACCGCGGCCAATGCCGCCTTCAGCCCCGGCCCGCGGCGGTTGTTGACCTCGGCACTGCTGCCCACGGGCGAGCCCAGCAGGTCCCAGCGCTCGGCGCGGCCGAAGGCCAGCTCGGCGGTTTCCAGGCAGCGGCACCAGGGGCTGCTGCGCACGCGCGCCGGTGTGAGCCTGCGGGCCTGGAACCAGGCGCCGATGCGGCGGGCTTGGGCGCGGCCTTCGTCGCTGAGGTTGCGCTGCGTGCGGCAGTCGTCAACTCGGAAGTCGGGCGGGTCGAAGGTGCCCGGGGCCAGCGCATGCCGAAAGGCGATGACGCAGCCGCCGGCTTCAAGCAACGTTGCCATGTCGGCCCCGGCCTGGGCCGCGGCAAGGCCAGGGAACGTCAGCGCGGCGGCGATCAGGGTACGGCGTTGCATGACTCGGGAGCGGGTGGTGGAACGGCCTGCTTTACAAGGGCTCAGCCCTTGAGCAACTTGGCTTCGGCCACGGCCAGCGGTTCCGGCAGGCCCGACAGCACCAGCGTATCGCCGGCGGCCAGCACGTGGCCGTCGTCGGGCGCCAAGACCTCGCCGCTGGCACGGCGAAGCTTGGCCACGCTCACACCCATGGGGGCGAGCAGCAGGTCGCCCAGGGGCTGGCCCACGCTCACTGCCGCAGGTGGCAGCGTCACGCTGGCCAGGCGCACCTGCTGGAGCTCGTCCACGGTGTCGTCGTCGCGCCCGTGGAACCAGCCGCGCAGCAGGGTGTAACGGGCGTCGCGCGCGTCCTGCACCACGCGGATGACCTTGCGCATGGGCACGCCCACCAGGGCCAGGGCGTGGCTGGCCAGCATCAGGCTGCCTTCGATGGCTTCGGGCACCACGGCCATGGCGCCGGCGGCGCGCAGGCGTTCCATGTCGCTGTCGTCGATGGTGCGCACCACCACCGGCACCGCCGGCGCGTGTTCGCGCACCAGGCGCAGGATCTTCAGCGCCGACGGCGTGTCGGGGTAGCTGACCACCACGGCGTTGGCGCGCGCCAGGCCCGCTGCCATCAGGCTCTGCAGCCGGGCGGCGTCGCCATAGACCACGCTCTGGCCTGCGGCGGCGGCCTGGCGCACGCGGTCGGGGTCCAGGTCCAGCGCCATGTAGGGGATCTGCTGGGTTTCCAGCAGGCGCGCCAGGTTCTGCCCGCTGCGGCCGTAGCCGCAGATGATCACGTGTTTTTCCGTGCGAATGGCCCGCTTGGCAATGGAGGTGAGCTGCACCGACTGCATCAGCCAGTCGCTGGCCACCAGGCGGGAGATCAGACGGTCGGCGTTCATGATGAGGAACGGCGTAGCCAGCATCGACAGCACCATGCTGGCCAGCACCGGGCTCATCCATTCCGGCGCCACCAGGCCGCCGTCGGCACCGAGCGTCAGCAGCACGAAGCCAAATTCACCGGCTTGCGCGAGGTAGAGCCCGGTGCGCGCCGCCACGCCCGGTGCGGCGCGGAAGCCGTAGGCCAGCACCGCGATCAGCGCGCCCTTGGCCACCACAGGCAGCGTGGTCAACAGCAGCACCAGCACCCATTGGTCGAGCACGGGCCGCCAGTCCAGCTTCATGCCGATGGTGATGAAAAACAGGCCCAGCAGCACGTCGTGGAAGGGCCGGATGTCGGTCTCCACCTGGTGTTTGTATTCGGTCTCGGCAATCAGCATGCCGGCGATGAAGGCGCCCAGCGCCAGCGACAGGCCGGCGTGTTCCGTGAGGTAGGCCAGGCCCAGCGTGATCAACAGCAGGTTGAGCACAAAGAGCTCGTCGCTCTTGCGCCGCGCCACCAGGGTGAGCCACCAACGCATCACGCGCTGACCGCCGGTGAGCAGGATGGCCAGCAGCACCACGGCCTTCAGCAGCGCCAGCCCAATGGCCATGGCCAGGTCGGTGCCGCCGGCGTTCAGGGCCGGCACCAGCACCAGCAGGGGCACCACGGCCAGATCCTGGAAGAGCAGGATGCCCATCACGCGGCGGCCGTGTTCGCTTTCAAGCTCCAGGCGTTCGGCCATCAGCTTGCCGACGATGGCGGTGGACGACATGGCAATCGCCGCGCCGAGCACCACCGCGCCTCGCCAGGACATCTCCCAGCTCTGCCCGGTCACGGCCTGCCAGGCCAACACCAGCAGCAGGTGGCCGGCCAGCGTGCCCAGCATCGTCAACGCCACCTGCGACAGCCCAAGGCCAAAGACCAGGGTGCGCATGCTCTTGAGCTTGGGCAGGTTGAATTCCAGCCCGATCACGAACATCAGGAACACGACGCCAAATTCGGCCAGGTAGCGCACGCTGGCGCTGTCCTGCGCCAGTGCCAGCGCGTTGGGGCCGATCAACACGCCCACCACCAGGTAGCCCAGCACTGGCGGCAGCCTGAGCGTGCGGAAATAAGCCACCGCCAGCACGGCGGCAACGAGGTACAGGAGAACGACTTCGAGCGTGCTGGCCATGGTGTTCAGGCGTCGGTCGGGCGTGGGGCTCGTCGACGCATCGGGCGCATCGCCAAAGCTTGGGTCAAGAGACCGGTGAAAAATCGACCGCTGCGGCCAAGTCGCGGCCGACGCCCCCAAGTCCGACAGACTTCTAGAATGCTTTGATGCTAAGTCACGGCATCAGCGCCGAACGCGTGCGCACCCTCGCTGCCCAGACCTTCGAGATCGAGGCGCGGGCGTTGCTGGGCCTGGCGGCGCGCCAGGGCGACGGGTTTGTGGGCGCGGTGCAGGCCATGTTGGCCTGCCGCGGTCGCGTGATCGTGATGGGCATGGGCAAGAGCGGGCATGTGGGTCGCAAGATTGCGGCCACGCTGGCGTCCACCGGCACGCCTGCGTTTTTTGTGCACCCGGCCGAGGCCAGCCATGGCGACTTGGGCATGGTGCAGCCGGGGGACGTGGTCCTGGCCATCAGCCACAGCGGCGAAAGCGACGAACTCGGTGCCATCGTGCCCGCCATGCGCCGCCTGGGCGTGGTGCTGGTGGCAATGACCGGGCGCGCCGAATCCACCCTCGCGCGCCACGCAGATCACATCGTGGTCAGTGCCGTGGACCAGGAGGCCTGCCCCCTGAACCTGGCGCCCACGGCCAGCACCACGGCGCAGATGGCGCTGGGCGACGCACTGGCCGTGGCCTTGCTGGATGCGCGAGGTTTTCGCGAAGACGACTTTGCGCGCTCCCACCCGGGTGGCGCGCTGGGCCGCAAGCTGCTGATGCATGTGCGCGACCTGATGCGCCATGGCCAAGCCGTGCCGCGCGTGCCCCCGGACGCCAGCTTGCATGCGCTGCTGCGTGAAATGACGGGCAAGGGCCTGGGTTTCGCCGCGGTGGTGGACGCGCAGGGCCGGCCGGCGGGCATCTTCACCGACGGTGACCTGCGCCGGCTGATCGAGCGCGAGGTGGACTTGCGGGCCTTGCTGGCCGCCGAGGTCATGCATGCCGCGCCCAAGCTGGTGCGCGACGACGCGCTCGCCGTCGACGCGGCTGCGCTGATGGAACAGCACCGCATCACCAGCGTTCTGGTGGTGGATGAGGCCGGCCTGCTGGTGGGCGCGCTCAATTCCAACGACCTGATGCGGGCCAAGGTCATCTGATGGCGGCGCCGGACTTTCCACCGGAGGTGCTGCTGGCCGCCCAAGGCCAACGCCTCGGGCTGAAGGCCGCCATCTTCGATGTGGATGGCGTGCTGACCGACGGGCGGCTGTACATCGGTGAAACCGGTGAGACCTTCAAGGCGTTTTCCACGCTGGACGGTCACGGGCTGAAACTGCTGGCGCTGGCGGGCATCGTGCCCGTGGTGGTGACGGGCCGCGACTCTGCGGCAGTGCGTCGCCGGCTGGCCGACCTGGGCCTTGCGCATGCCGCGTTCGGTGCCCGCGACAAGGTGGCTGCCGCGCAGACCCTGCTGACGGCGCTGGGCGTGGGCTGGGGCGACGTGGGCGTGATCGGTGACGACTGGCCCGACCTGCCCCTGTTTGCGCGCGCCAGCTTTGCCTGCGCGCCCGCCAACGCCCATGGCGAGGTGCGCGCGCGCGCGCACTACGTGACCCAGGCCAGCGGTGGCCATGGGGCGGCGCGCGAGTTCTGCGATCTGCTGCTGATGGCCGCGGGCCGGTACGCGCCCTTGTTGGCCGACGTGGCCGAGACCCTCGACGGGCGCTGAGGATCACCGAACCATGCCCGTGGAGATTCAACTGCCGGACCTGCCGGAAATCGCCATTGGCAGCCCATCCCATCGGCCCCGGCAGCAACGCCAACCCTGGCACCAGCGCTGGCGCGATGCGTTCAGCAGCTATCTGCCCTTGGTGTTGATGGGGGCGCTGGCACTGGCCACCTGGTGGCTGGTGAAACACACGCCCGGCGCCCTGGCCCCGCGTGAGACGGCGGTGGACGGCGGTGGCCCTGACTACAGCATGCGCAGCTTCGTGCTGCAGCGCTATGCGCCCGACGGCCGCGAAACGGCACGGCTGGAAGGGCGCGAGCTGCGCCATTACCCCGGCGACGGACGTGTCGAGGTCGATGCCCTGCATCTGCAGGCTTTTCTGCCCGATGGCCGCATGATCACAGCCACCGCCAACCGCGCTGTAGCCAACGAAGCCGCCACCGAGTTGCGGCTTCAGGGCGGCGCCGAGGTCCACGGCACCGACAGCGGCGGGCGCCCGGTGCAGATCACCAGCGAGTTTCTGCACGCATCCCTGGAGACCGAGGTGGTGCAGACGCATTTGCCCGTCACGCTCAGGCAGGGCCCCAACCGGTTCACTGCGGGCGGCCTGCGATATGACGGCCAGCGCCGCCTCGTGCAGTTCAACGGCCCGGTGCGGGCCGTGCTGGCGGCCGGGGAATGAACGGCGTGCCCGATCCAGCGCCGCTGGTCTACATCACCGGAGCGTCCAGTGGCATCGGTCAGGCGCTGGCCCGGTGTTACGCGCAGGCCGGCTGGCGCCTGGCCCTGGTGGCGCGGCGAGCCGAACTGCTGCAGGACTGGGCCCGAACCCAGGGTCTGGACGCCGCGCGATGCGGCGTCTATGCGGCTGACGTGGCCGATCCCGACAGCATCGTGCGTGCCGGCGAAGCCTGCCTCAAGGCACAGGGATTGCCGGACGTCGTGATTGCCAATGCGGGCATCAGTGTCGGGATGGACACGGCGCAGCGTGACGATCTGGCGGTGATGCGCGAGACCTTCGCGACCAACAACACGGGCATGGCGGCCACTTTTCACCCCTTCATGGTGCCGATGCAACAGCGCCGACAGGGCACGCTGGTGGGCATCGCCAGTGTGGCCGCCATCCGCGGGTTGCCCGGGCATGGGGCCTACTGCGCCAGCAAAGCAGCGGTCGTGGCCTATTGCGAGAGTCTGCGGGGCGAATGCCGCCCGTTTGGTGTGAAGGTGGTCACGCTCCTGCCGGGCTACATTGCCACGCCGTTGACGGCCAAGAACCCCTATCCCATGCCGTTCCTGATGGCGCCCGACGCTTTTGCAGCACGCGCCGTGCGTGCCATTGCGGCCGGTGCCAGCTACCGCGTGATCCCGTGGCAGATGGCGGCGGTGGCCGAGCTGCTGCGCCTGCTGCCCAACCCCTGGTTTGACCGCCTCTTTGCGGGCCGGGGGCGCAAGCCGCGCCGCACGCCGGGTCGCTAGGAGTCTGTCGGGCTTGGGGCGCCGAAAGCGAAAATCGGCCCCAGCGAGCGGATTTTTTGCCG
>JACCEC012654334.1_pt1 | contig 12827 bp, 6 predicted proteins | sample 7450121 | NCBI WGS metagenome assembly JACCEC01 (sample SAMN15323455, study PRJNA562643) | freshwater metagenome | isolation source: river surface water | place: USA:Blue River Watershed | collected 2017-08-18 | reverse complement strand
GGCATTTTCCGCACCGTCGGCGAGAAACTCGGCGTGAGCACGGTCCTCGAAGGCAGCGTGCGCAAACTCGGCGACAAGGTCCGCGTCACCGCCCAGCTCATCAACGTCGCCGACGGGTTTCACCTCTGGTCCGAGACCTACGACGGCGACATGCAGGACATCCTCCGCTTTCAGAGCGAAGTCGCGCGGCAGGTCGTGCAGGCGCTGGGCGTGAAACTCGGCCTCGAGGAAACAAATGCGCTCACCACCGCGCCGACGCGCAACCCCGAGGCCCATCGCCTGTATCTGCTCGGGCGCCACCGTTTTCACAAAACCACGATTGCCGGCTGGCAGGATGCCGAGCGGCACTTCAAAGCCGCGATCGAGCTCGATCCGGCCTATGCCCTCGCCTACTGCGGACTGGCCGACACCTACGGCTGGTTAGGCGGCCATACCATGCGCGGCCGCGACGCCTGGACCCTCGAGCTCGCCGCCGCCCGCAAAGCCGTCGACCTCGCGCCACAACTCGCCGATGCGCGCGTTTCCCTCGCCCTCGCGCTCTCCGGATTTCACGACTGGCCCGGCACCGAGCGGGAGTTCCAGCGCGCCATCGAGCTCAACCCTAACCTCGCCTTCGCCTACAACCAACTCGCCTTCGTCCGCGCCATCTTTGGCCGCTTCGACGAAGCCATCCGCTTGGCGCGCAAGGCCGTGGACATGGAGCCACTGTCGGACCTGATGGCCATCGACCTGGTCGCTCACCACTTCTGGGCGCGCCGCGACAACGAAGCTTGGACCCTCACGCATCAGCTCCTTGCGAAGGACCCCAACCTCGCCTTCCCACACAACATCCTTGGCTGGCTGAACTTTTTCCGCGGCGACCGTCCTGCCGCGCTCGCGGCCTTCGCCCGCGGCAAGTCCCTCGATCCCGCCCTCTACTACGACACCGCCACCGCTTACGTGCTGGCGCGCAGCGGCGATCCCAGTCGGGCGCGGGCCATGCTCGGCGAGTTGGAAGCATTGTCCCAGCAGCGCTACGTGTCGCCCACGGTCCGGGTCACTTTGTATGTGGCGCTCGACGACAGGGAGCAGGCTTACGCGTGGCTCGAACGCGCCTACGACGATCTCGATGCCGGCTGTTGGTATTGGGGGTTCGATCGACCGCTCGACCCGCTGCGCGGCGAACCCCGCTTCGAAGCCCTGCTCGCCAAAATGCGCGGCCAGCGCTGATCCCCGCCGCCGCCCCACCGCCCGCGCTCACGACAGCGCCCGCACCACCTCGAAGCCGCATACCACGCCGAACACCACGAGGCACACCACCAGCGCCACGTTGCCCGCCGGTCCGTTCCGCAGCTCGCCGATCCACGCGCGGCGGTTGTTGAGGTAAAGCAGCGTCGCCGCGAGGAAGGGCATGAAGAATGCCCCCGCGATCGAGAAGGTCACCACCACCGCCACCGGCTGCTTGAACCCCAGCAGCACCAGCGGAGGCCCCGCCAGCCAGCCGAGCGCCGCCAGCCGCACGCCCCGCGCCCCGTCCGAATCGCCGCCCGCACCGCCCGCCGGCCCCGCCGCGCTGCCCGCACGCTCCGCCGCCCCGCGTTCACGCCACGCCGCCACGAGATCGACATAGATCATCGGCACGCCCTGCCACACCCCGAGCATCGCCGTGAACACCGTGCACCAGAAGCCCGCGAGAAACACCCACGTCATCGCGGGGCCCCCGACGGTCCCGATCCGCTCCGCCACCTCGAGCGCGATCCGCGTGCCTCCCGCCGCCTGCGCGTGCACGCCCGCCGCGATCACGACCAACGCCACGCCGAACAACCCGGTAAACACATACGCCAGCCGCACATCACCCCGCACCTCCCCGAGTTTCTCCGCGCCGCGCCAACCCGCCGCCCGCATCCAATAACCGTAGCAGATCACCGTCACGCTCCCGCCGATCCCGCCGAGCAGCGCCAGCACCTGCGCCCCACCGCCCGCCGCCGGCACCTGCGGCACCAGCAGCCCGCGCGCGATCGCCGGCAGGTCCTCCGCCGCCACCAGCGCGCACCCGAGCACGCACAACGCCATCAGCGCGATCAGCGCCTTCATCAGCCGCTGGAAACTCGCGTAGCGGTTGCCCGCCACCAGCAGCGCCGCCACCGCCGCGTGCGCCGCGCCCCAGCCGGATACCGAGCCCACGCCCGTCAGACTCACGCCGGCCAGCCCGCACGCGCTGCTCAGCGACGCCCCCACCATGAACGTCCAGAACAGCAGATACGCGCCGAACAGGACCGCCACCCAGCGCGGCAGCCGCATCGTCCACGCCCGCACCACCGTCTCGCCCGTCGCGAGCTGCCAGCGCGCCAACGCCTCCGTGAGCACGAATTTCAACGCCGCCGTAAACACCACCGCCCACAGCAGCGTCGGCCCGAAACGGATCCCCGTCACCGACGCCACGACCACGTCACCCGCGCCGATCCCCGCCGCCGCCAGCACCAGCCCCGGCCCCAGCGCGCGCAACCGTTGCCCCACTCCGCCGCTCATCCGCCCGCCTCCTTCCGCCGCCGCGCGAACGAGCCGGAAAAAAGTCCGACGACGAGGGGGGCACGACGCAGCATCCGCTCAGCGGCTGCCCCGCTCCGCGCCCGGTCAATCACCGGTTCGCCGCGCGGCGACGACCCGCTCACGCTCCGCCGGGCACGATCGCCCCGTGCGCCGCCAGCTCGCGGCGTAAGCCGCCTAGCGGCACCTCCCGCGGCGTCACTCCCGTCTTGGCCGCGAGTGCGGCCGCCGCACCGGCCGCCTGGCCCATCGCCATGCACGAGGCCTGCACGCGCAGCGCGGAGTTCGCGAGCCGGTCGCTGCTCACGCAGCGCCCCGCCACGAGCAGGTTGCGGCTGCCCTTCGGGATGAGCGCGCCGAACGGCACGGTCGGCACCACGCCCTCCTTCAGATGCTTCGGCTGCACGCCGCCTTCGAAGTGCAGGTCGATCGGATAGAACGAGTGCGCGATCGCATCTGCAAAAACCCGCCCGCCTTCGTAGTCGTCCACCGTGATCGTCGTCTCGCCCACGATCCGATACGTCTCGCGGATCCCGACCTCCGGCTGCAACCGCTCGATCTCCAGCAGCGCGAGGGCCGGCTCCTGCTTGAGAAAGCGTAGCACGCGCAGCAACGCCTGCCGCCCCGCAAGGTTAGTCCGCGTGTGCGTTTCCGAAGTCGTCGCATCCGCGCCCGGCACATGGTTGCCGCTTTCCCCGCCCTTGCCGAGCCAGCCGGCGATGCTGCCGTTGATGTCGGTGCGCTGGAGCGCCCCGGATTGCACCGCGGCCGTCAGCTTGCCCTGCAGCGCCTTCATCACGTTGGGATCGATGGTCGCGAGGTCGTAGCCACCCACCCGATAGATGAGCGTGCCCGGCTGCCGCGTCTCGTCGCGCAGCCGCGCAAACCCCGCCAGCCCCACCGCAGTCGCGCTGCCGGTGCAGTCGACGACCTGCCGGGCCGTCACGTCCACGATCGTGCCCTTGCCCACCAGCCGCACGCGCCACCCGCCCGCCACCGCATCGACGCTCTGCGGCGACTCGTAGTAGCGCAGCTGCACGCCGGCCTGCACGCACGCCTCCTCGGCCAGCGCGGCATACAGCGCCCCGCAGATCCGCACCTGGTGCCGCCAGTGCTGCCGCCCCGTGGGCTTCGCAAAATCGGGCAGCTCGTCGCTGTTCAAATCCACCGTCCGCTGCACCAGCTCCCAGCCGATGCCCGCGATCACCGGTTTGCCCCACGCGTGGAACAGCCCCGGAAAATCCACGCCGCCCGTCGTCGTCGTGCCGCCGAGCTGGCTGCCCGCTTCCACGAGGATCGTCTTTGCCCCCAGCCGTCCGGCCTGGATGGCCGCGATGGTGCCGGCCGTGCCGCCGCCGATCACGAGCACGTCCGTGGCCACGCTGCGCACCGCCGGCGGCGTGGTTGCGGCAACGAGCACACTGCCGGCCGGGACGGCACCGAGGCTGGCAAGGAAATGACGACGTTTCATGGCGTGGGATCGGCGCCGACGTTCTCCCTGCGGATGCACGGGGCGTCGAGCACGTTGCGCACGGCAAAAAGCGCTCCGCCGCGCCGACAACGACCACGTCCCGCGCAATCGCCCGGGGAACGCTCCTACGGCTTCGCCCGCTCCCACGCCACCGCGCCGCCGATCACCGTCATCACGCATTCGGTGCGCAGGATCTCGGCGTCGGGAATCTCCAGGATGTCGGCCGACAGCACCGTGAAATCCGCCAGCTTCCCCGCCTCGATCGTGCCCCGCTCCTTTTCCTGAAAGGCCGCAAACGCCGGCGCGAGCGTGAGCATCCGCAGCGCCTCGGCGCGAGTGACTCGCTGCTCCCGGTGCCAGTTTTCGTCGGCGAAACCGTCGACCGACTTCCGCACCGCCGCCGCATAAAACTCGATCATCGGCTCGCCCTTCTCCACCGGCGCATCCGACCCGCCTGCGATTACCGCCCCCGAATCGAGCAGACTCCGCCACGCATACGCGCCCGCCAGCCGCGCCTGCCCCAACCGGCTCGGCGCGAAAACCAGGTCGCCGATCGCATGCGAGGGCTGCATCGAGGCGATCACCCCAAGCTTCGCCAACCGCGGCAGATCCTCCGGCGCCAACACCTGCGCATGCTCGATCCGCCACCGCGGCTCCGCCACCTTCCGCTCCGCCGGCGGCACCGCCGCAAACGCCTGCGCATACAAGTCGAGCACCGCGCGGTTCGCCGCGTCGCCGATCGCGTGTGTCTGGATCTGGATGCCCGCCCGCAACGCGCGCACGTAAAACGGCAGGAGCACGTCCCCGCCATACATCATCAAGCCCCGCTTGCCCGGCTCGTCGGCATACGGCGCGAGCAGCGCCGCCCCGCGCGAGCCCAGCGCACCGTCGATTGACACCTTGATTCCGCGCACGGTCACCCGCCCGTCGTCCGTCGCCCCGCGCGCGATCAATTCCTCGGCCGCGGCCCCCGGCCCGCCGATGGCCGCATAAATCCTCAACGCGGTCCGTCCTTCGCCCACCAACCGCCGGATCGCCGCCAGCTCGGTCGTGCCGAGCCCCGCGATCTGCACCTGCGTCCACCCGAGCGCCACCTCGCGGGCCGCGCCGGCCGCCAGCGCCCGCTCCATGTCCGCCGGCGTCGGCGGCGGCACCAGCCGGTGCACGCGCCCGATCGCGCGGTCGATCAGCATGCCCGTCGCCTCGCCCTGCGCGTCGCGCAGGATCTCGCCGCCGTCCGGATTCGGCGTCGTCCGGTCGATGCCGGCAAGCTCCAGCGCCCGCGTGTTCACCACCGCCGCATGTCCGTCGGCCCGCGCGAGGATCACCGGCCGGTCGCGCACGACCGCATCGAGATCCTGCCGCGTGGGAAATACCGCCGGTTTCCACTGCGACTCGATCCAGCCGCGCCCGACGATCCAGCCCCGCGCCTCCGTCGCCGGCGTGGTCTCGGCGCGGCGCCGCAGTTTCGCCTGCAGCTCCGCGAGACTCGCCGTGCCATCGAGGCTGAAACTCAGCTCGCGCTCGCCGATCCCGAGCAGGTGCACATGCGCGTCGGTGAATCCCGGATACGCCACCCGCGTGCCCAGCTCGACCACCCGCGTGCCCGCCGGCGCCCGGCGCCGCGCCTCTGCCGCCGCACCGGCAAACGCGATGCGCCCATCCACCGCGAGCACCGCCTCCACGCGCGGCTGCGCATCGGTCCCCGTGTAGATCCGCCCACCCGTCAGCAGCAGCCCGGCCGCCCCGGCCTCCGCCGCCACGCCCGACGCCACCAACCCGAAAACGAAACGCTGGAATCTCGTCATGCCCGCGCAGCATGCCGCGCCGCATCCCTCACGCCACCGAATTTCCACCCTCCCGCCGCGATCAGCGGCCCTTACCTTCTCCTGCGGCGGCCATTCCGCCGCAGCTTACGCCAACGATTCGGCCCATTGGCCAAATCCATCCGCGGACCACGCTCTGCCGGCTGGGATTACAGCACCGGCTTCGCCTTCGCCTGCGCCGGCGGATCGAGCCCGAGCAGTTTCGCCAGCGTCGGCGCAATCGCATCCACCCCGACGCGCTCGGAGCGCATCACGCCCTTCGGCACGCCCGCCCCGAAATACAGCTGCGGCACATGCTGGTCGTAATCGTAGGGCAGGCTGTGCGTCGTCCCCGACCCGGCTTTGCCCACCCAGTTGGGCTTGAAGACGAACACGACGTCGCGGTCGCTCGCCGGCCGGTAGCTCCGCCGCATCAGCGTCGGCATCGCATCGCCGTCATCCGTGGGTCCGACCAGCTCCGCGCGCGTGTAAACCTCCGCCATGTAGGGCAGCGGCTCGAGTGCGGCCTTCACCACCTTGGCCGCCGCGGCCGCGTCCACCGTCTTCGCCGCCAGCGCCGCCGGCCGCAGGTGATACCCGAGATTGTCCCGCGTGAACCAGCTCTCGCCTTTCGGCAACGCGCCAAACGCCGCATCGAGCGCCTTCTTCGCCGCCGCATCCACGTCCGCGCTCTTCACGCGCCCCGCGCTCGCGCCCGGGTTCGTCGCCAGCACGCGCTCCGGCAGCGGCGCCACCCCGTGATCCGCGCTCAGCACGATCACGCAGTTCGCCAAGCCCACCTCGCGGTCGAGGCACGCGAGCAGCGCCGCGATCGTGCGGTCCATCCGCAGCACCGCATCCATCACCTCGTGGCTGTCCGGCCCGAAGGTGTGCCCCGCCGCGTCGATCGACGAAAAACCCACGCACAGCAGATCCGTCACCGCGTCCTTCCCGAGCTTCTCCTCCACGATCGCGCGCTCCACAAAGGCGCCGAGGAACTCCGCCGCGAAGGGCGTGTTGTCGAAGGCCGTGAAGAACCCGGGCCCGAGCGTATCCTTGCCGCCGGTGATCTTCCGCGGAAACGTCCGCCCGAGCCCCGCCGTGTCGCTCTCCGCCGGCTCGTCGTCCGGTCCCTGCAGCTTCTCGTAGATCGCCGGCTCGCGCAGCCGGTCCCAGGTCCGGCCGAACGCCGCGTGCGCCCGCTGCTCGGCATTGAAGGCCTCGACCCACGCCGGCAGCGCCGCGCGATAGTAACGCGACGTCACCATTTTGCCGTTCTCGTCCCAATACGCCGCGTCCGCCTTCCGCCCGCCGAGCAGGATCGCCGACCGGTCCTTGTTCGAGGCCGCAAAGATCTTCGCCTTGTCCCCGTATTTCGCCTTCAGCCGGTCCCCGACCGTCTCCGCGTGGAGCGTCCGCGGCGAACGCCCCGTCTTCGCCGGATTGCCCACCGCCACCGGACCCAGCTCCGCCGGCGTGATGCCCACCAGCGGCGACGCGGGATCCTCGACCGAGTTGACCTGCTCCCACGTCGCCCGGTCGATCCACTCGTTCGCCGTCACGCCGTGCACGTTGGCAAAAGTGCCCGTGAGGATCGTCGCATGTCCCGGCGCCGTCTGCGTGATCGAGTGCCGGTGCCGGCTGTTCGCGAAGTGCGTGCCGCCTTCCACCAGCCGCTTGAATCCGCCCTCGCCGAAATACGGCCCATACTTCGCCAGATAGTCCCCGCGGAACTGGTCGATCGAGATCACCACCGCCAGACGCGGCGGCTCGACCGGCGCCGCCGTAGCGACGCTGGCCCACACGACACACAACACCAGGGGAAGCCGGGAACTCATGAAGGACGGGAGAGTGCGATTGACGCGCCAGCATCCCCGACGTTGCGCGCCATGCAATCCCTCCGCGCAACCTCACTTCGCCTCGCCGAGCACGCCGAAATACTCATGCCACACGGTCGCCAGCTGCGCGCCGTAATCCATCCAGTGCCGCCCCTGCGGCATCGGCTTGTCCGGCAGTCCCGCGATCACGTTGGCGTTGAACTCGTGCACCACCGCATCGATGCCCCAGCGCGCCAGCCAGCCGTCGCCCAAAGTCCCCGCATTGCGAAACGCCGAGTTCGTCGGCCCCTCGCTGAACCAGGTGTGCCGGCGCAGCAATTTCTCGAAGAGCGCCATCCGCTCGAGGTGCTGCGGCAGTTCGGGAATCGGTGGCCGGGAAATATGCAGCCGCCCGCCGCCGTCGTTGTGGAGCTCGATCGCGAAGTGCGGCTTCCGGCCGCGGGCGATCATGCCTTCCAGCCACTGCTCCAGCGCGTGATTCTCCGGCACCAGCTCCGCGTCGACCGGCAGGTGCCACTCGCGGTTGAGGTCCTTGCCGAGCAGATTGAAACGCGTGCGCCCCAGCGCCACCCCGTCCTTGTTCGCCATCGGGAGGATGTAATAGCAGGTGCGCTCGAGATACTGCTTCGCCGCCGCGTCGCCGCGCAGCAGCCGCGTCACGAGGCCCTGCACGACCCAGTTGCCGCCCGGCTCCCACGGATGCGCCCGCGCGCGGAGGAACACCCGCCGCGGCGCCTCCTCGCGCCCGACGCGCACGATCTCCAGCTCGCGGCCCTGCACGGTCTTTCCGATCGGCGTGATCGCCACCAGCGGATGCCCGCGGATCGACGCCAGCAGTTTCTCCAGGTCCGAGATCCGGTAGGGCTCGAGCCGCGCGAGATAGAGCCGCGGCCCCGGCAGCTCGATCTCGAACCGCACCGTCGTGCCCGTCGAATTGTCCACCGCGATCGTCCGCCAGTCGCGGCCGTTCTCCGAGATGCACATCGTCCTGATCTCCCGCGCCACCGACCCGCGCACGCCGTTCCACACGTTGTCCAGATTGCGCAGCTCGAACTTGATCCGCGCGCCCGGCTTGCCGTGCAGCAGCACATGGATGTGCCCCGCGGCGCGGTTCGGCGAGGCGCGCTCATGATCGTAGAGCAGGTGCACCAGAATCGTGCCGTCCGTCGCCTGCTCATACCAGACCGGCGACGCGTTCTCGAAACTCGTGTCGATGAACTCGAGCCCCGTCGAATTCGGCACGATCGGCGAGCTGGACGGCGCGGATACCGTCGGCGCCGCTGCCGACTTGGGCGCCGCGGCTTTTTCGGCCGCGGTCAGGGCCGCGCCCGCCGCCAACGCCACCGCCACCACGCCCGCGCGGCGCACCGCGCCGCCACCGGAGAAAAAGAGGGAAAAAAGGGAACGCACGGGAAAGCGCCCGCACGCTAGCACGCCGCACCCCGCGGAAAGCCCCGACTTCCCCCGCGAATTTCACGTATTACGTGAAATGCCCACCGGCCCGCTCGCGCGGTCCCGCGCCGGCGGCGCGGCCGTCAGAACGTCCCTTTGATCCCGAGCGACACCTGCGGCCCGTAGGTGGTGACCTGATACCGCCGCGCATACGCCGGCGTGTCCGGCCCGTAGCGCAGCAGCACCTCGGGCGCGTTGAGCACGTTCTGCGCGTTGAAGTAGAGATACAGCTCCTTGCGCAGCTGCACGTCGACATTGAGGTCGAGCGTCGTCCGCTCCTCGCCGTATTGGAAGCCGTTCACCGCCGCGATCGGCCCGCCTTTCTGCCGGCCGCGGTAGTTCCACTTCGCCAGCACCGAGAAGGAACGCCGCGTGTAGTTCACGCCCCAGTTCGCACTCTCGGGGATGAAGGCGCTGAAATTCGCCTGCTGCGCGCCTTCGAGTTCGAGCTTGGTGCCGTTGAGAAACACCTGGAAGTCCCGCGCCCACTTGCCGAGGGGACGCAACGAATGCCGCAGGTTGAACTCCGCCCCGCGCACCTTCGCGAGGCCGGTGAGGTTGAACTGCGTGTTCAGTTCCCAACCGGCGTATTCCGGCCCAAGGCCGACTTCCTGCAGATTCGCCGGCGTCGCGAACCGCACCGCGCTGGCGAAGAAGTCGCGGATCTCCTTGTAGAACACTCCGCCGCTGATCAGCCCGCCGTGCTCCGTGTAGAACTCGAGCGACAGATCGTAATTGTCCGCCGTCCACGGTTTCAGCCCGGTGTTGCGGATCGTGATCCGGCCCTGGATCTGCGTCGGGTCGATCACGTTCCCGTCGAGGTCGAATTCGTCGATCGTCGCATTGGGCACGATGTTCGTGAAATCCGGCCGCCCGTAAGTCTTCGCATACGCCGCGCGCGCGAGCAGGTTTTCGCGCACGTGGTAGGTGAGGTGCACGCTCGGGTAGAACCCGTCGTAGGTGCGGTCGGCGAAGAAACCGCGCTCGGTGCGCGTCAGCCGCACCTCCTCCATCGAGCCCGCCGCGCCCGCTTCCGGCTTCCGGATCCGCGCGCCGGCGGCGTTGTGCGCGTAGTCGCCGTTGGCCTGCCGCACCCACACCGCGTTCGGATCGTAGCGCATGCCTTCGCCCCGCGCCGCGGTGCGCTCGTAGCGCACGCCGGTGAGCACGCGCAGCCGGTTGCGGAAGAGCGCGAAGTCCGTCTCCACGTAGCCCGCGCGCACGTTTTCCTTCAGCAGCTCGGAGTTGGTGATGCGGAACACCTCCTCGGCCACCACCTGCGCCGGCGTCTTCGCCCACAGCACGGGGTTCGCCTTGAACGCATCCCACGCGCGATAGACCGAGACCCACGGCATGTTGCGGAAGCCGAAACTCTCCGGCTGGTTGAGGTAGGTCGTCATCCCATACGGCGCCGGCGAGTCGATGGTCGCCGCGTTGCCGTCGGGCCCGTTGTAGGTCCAGTTGATGCTCTCGCGCCGCACGTCGCGCGTCTGCGCCCGCTCCGAGGCGCCGAGCTGCACCGCCGCCGGAAACGCCAGGAAACCCAGCCGCTTCCGCACATCGACTTTCTCCGTCGTCATGTCGTCGCGGATGTAGCGCGGCGTCGAGTTGGCCGTGTTCAGCCGGTAGTTCTCGAGGTTGTAGAAATCCACCGGCCGGTTCGTGTTGTCGAAGATCTCGATCGCATTCGGCCGGTCCTCGTTCACCTGCGAAAACACCACGCGCACCGGCACGCGCATCGCGATGCCGAGCGTGCGGAAACGCCCGTGGATCGTGTCCTGGTAACCGCCCTGCGAACGCGACCAGCCCACGCCCGCCTCCACGCGCCAGTCGCCGTTGTCGAAACGGTAGCGCACGTTCGCCGCCTTCGTGTCGAGCTGGTGCCGCACCGACGCGTGCTGGCCCATCAGCGTCACGTTGCCGCGCCCCGTCGCCCCGCTCGTGAAATCCGGTCCGAAAGTCAGCGGCACCCCGCCCGCCACCGTCGGCGTCGCGTTCGTGCCCGTGTCGAACAACGCCGCCGTCGACGACCGGTCCGATACAAACCGGCTGCCCTGCACACCCACCGACAGCACGCCGCTCGGTGTCACGCGCCAGTCCGCTTTCAGGCCGGCCGAGGTCCGATCGTTCACCCGCGGCGACGCCGGGAGCTGGAACTGCTGCAGGAACGGCCGCGCGAACGACGCCCCCGTGCCCGTGCCGCCGGACGCGTAGGGCTTCACCGCGAGTTGCTGCCACATGTAGCGGTTCTGCACCTGCCCGGTGAGCACGATCCCGAAGGTCTTCGAGAGCGGCAGCGTGTAGTCGAAATTTCCGCTCGGGAGCACCTTCCGGATGTTCCGGTCCGGCGTGTGCGGCGTCGCCTGCAGGTCGTAGAACGGATGGTTCGCCGCGAGGCTCAGGCTGTAGCGTAGCTGCGCCGTCCGCCGCTCGAACGCACTTTTGCTCACCATGTTGATCGAGCCCGCCATCGAGTCCGCCGGCGTCGACGGCGTCGGCACCTTGGTCACTTCAAGCCGCGCGATGTTGTTCATCGAGACCTGCGTGAACTGAAACACGCGCGAGCTGCCCTGCGGGTTGCCGGTGTTGGCCATCTGCATGCCGTCGCCCGACACCACCGCCATGCTCGTCGGAAATCCGCGCACCGCGACCGATGCCACCGAACTGCCCGACTCCGCATCATACTCCGCCGTGATGCCCGGGAGAAACTTCAGGAACTCGCCCACGTTCCCGTCCGTCACGTCGCCCAGCGTATCCGCCGCGATCACGTTTTTGATGTTGGCCGCAAACCGCTGCTCGTTGATCGCGATCGCCTCCGCATCCGTCTCGCGGCCCGTCGCCACGACGAATTTGTTCAGCTTCACCTTCCCGTCCTCCGTCACCGCCCCGTAGCGCGCCGCGCTCGTCAGCTCCACATTCCGCTCCACCGTCTCGCCCGCGCGCACCTGCAGCGTCACCGCCTGCGGATCCAATCCGGTGTGAAACACCTCGAGCGTGACCGCCCCCGCCGCGAGCCCGCCCACACGATACGTGCCCGACTCGTCCGTGAACACCACACGCTCCGTGCCGCGCACCGTCACGCGCGCATTGTTCAGGAACTGGCCCGTCGCGACATTCTGCACGCGCCCCGTGACGCCTCCGCTCGGCTCCGCCGCTGCGACGAAACAGGAGCACAACAACAGCCAAGCCGCGGCCAGCGCCGCGCTCACACGGGGAACATTCATGGGGATCTGCGGGGTAAACGCGGCGGCTCGTAGCGATCCGCCGCTGGAGTTGGGGGTAAGCGCAACGCCGGTCCGCCCAGCGCCGCGCCGAGATGCCCGCGCAAAACTCACCCCGTGTCCATTCCGTTTCCCACGGGCCCTGGAGTCTCCCCGCTCCAACTCACTCCAATCATTGCACCGCGGATTACGCGGATATCGCGGATAATGACATCCGCCTCATCCGCGTTATCCGCGCCATCCGCGGTCACTCCATTTCTACCTCTCACCCACTCCCCTCTCTCTCATCCTCGTATTCTCTTCTGCCCTCCCTCTTCCGCTGAGCGTCCCCGCACTCCGCACTCGTCTTCCACCGCACCCCGCAGCTTCTTCACCTCACCCCACCCCGACTCACCCCATGTCCTCCGCGGTCACCCCTCCCGTGTCGCCTGCTCCTTCCGCCCCGCTCCCCGCGCCCGCGCCGCCCGGCCGCCTCGCCTCGGTCGACGCCTACCGCGGCTTCGTCATGCTGCTC
>JACCEC011855065.1_pt1 | contig 12829 bp, 12 predicted proteins | sample 7450121 | NCBI WGS metagenome assembly JACCEC01 (sample SAMN15323455, study PRJNA562643) | freshwater metagenome | isolation source: river surface water | place: USA:Blue River Watershed | collected 2017-08-18 | reverse complement strand
TGGGTAAACGTATAGTGATTTAATCTTTCGAGTATTATACCATTTAGATTTAATTGTATAAGTGATTTGTCTACATCAAAAAATTGGAGAATCATTTCATCTTTACAGGTAAAGATTTGAAAATCAAATCCATTAAAAGTTCTGATTAAAACAGTCTTTTCTTCTAATATTTCTTTTTGTTTATAATGAAATGATATTGTATAATTTTCTGCTAAAATGTCCGTTTTATTGGTTCTTATAATTGAGTGACTGGATAATTTTACTTTAGGTATGTTTTTGGATATGTTACGATATTTTAAATCTAAATGAAATGGTTTATTTTCACTATAATCGTACATTTTAACCAACTGTATGTCATTTTTCATACAGCGGTAAAGTAAATCTAAATCAACATATCCTTTACCCCAATAATCGTTACTATAACCATTTACCTTAATAAAATCTTCTTTAGAGAAAATAACAACTCCACCGAAATATTCATTGTAAGGTATTAAAGATTGTTCATATTCATTTTCAAAAACAATTTGCGTTGGTTTGTCTTTATAGAAATAATCCGCAGTATCATTTGTTGGTAATAAATCAATATCGTGAAAACAAAAGTAATCAAATTCGTCTTTTATTTCGTTAAAAACGGCATTACAAAGTTTACCATAGTTAAACGGTCTATCGTCAGATTGTTCTGCAATAAAGATTTTATAATCAATTTGTTTATTTGATAAAAATTCTTCCATATGAGGTATGAAAACATCCATCTCATCACGTCTATCTCTATATGGTACTATAATTGCTAATTTCATTAAACCGACATTATTCTTTTAATTAATTTATCCCAATTTTCATATCTTCTAAATTCAGGTTCCACCAATCCCAATTCAAAAAAATATTCACTTCTCATTAAATCAATTTTGAACTTACTTTTTCTTAAACTTTCATACATTACACCGTATTCATTTGAAAATGAGTAACTTTGTCTGTTGTCCGCAACCGATTTAATTCTATCAATTGATGTCTTATCCCATTTAAAATGATGTACTTGCACGAATGAATGTGGATTAATTAATGGGTGATTCCATCCTTGCCATTTCCAAGTTGTTTGACCATCGATTTTTGCATAGTGTTGTCCAGATGTTAATTCTATAAATCCTTTCATTACACATATTTTATTTGGATTGGCCTTACTCATAGGATATCTAAAAAACCCCGCATTTGGAAATTGTTCCCATATTGATGTGTTTTCAGTCAATTCAGTAAATTCACCTCCTCGACCAATTCTATCAATAAATCCTCCTCTTACTAAATCCCAACCATATTCATTACAATTAGAAATTAATTTTTTCAAATTGTCATTTGGGTATAAATGAAATTCATCAATATCGGCAACAACCCACCAATCATTTGGATATGTACTTTTACCAAAATTATATAATGCGGTTACTTTATCCCAATCAAAAATTCTATCTTTATGAACTCTTAAAATGTTAACCTTTTCATACCCCTCAATAATTTCTTTAACATCATTACCAAGTAATGGGTGTACTTCAGATTCGTAAACAATAATGTTAATTTCATCAACATATTGCTGATAATGTTTTATAAAATGAGGTAGTAAATTTGCTCCGTGACCAATAACTGTTATTAATCTTATCATTTTCGTCTATTAATAATGGTGATACCACTTGAAGATGGTTTATCCATTAATATACGAAAATTATGTAAATTAATCAAATTCCATTGGGGGTTTTCTTGTAATTCTTTTACTAATTTTGCGGGGCCATCGAAAGAATGATGGTCTTTTTTAGAATCTTCAGATATAACGAATGTTTCTTCATATTCCGAATCCGTATCGTGAATGATTATAATACCCTTTTCAGATAATATTGTTGAATATAAATCAAAATCTTTTTTAACTCCATCATATGAATGGTCCCCATCAATAAAAAGAATATCAATTTTTATATCTTGTCTTATAAAAAAATTATAAAATGCATTTTCCGATGTATCTTTTATAAACCGAGGTTGGAATTCTTTTCTATAAAACGAATCTTCATTTTCTAAATCATTTGGACCCCCTATACCATTACAAGCATCAATTAAATAAGTTGCACCGATATCACCCCAATTAAAATCATTATTTCCTTCGAAAATTCCTTGTTTAAACAAATCAATTCGAGCTTGTGTCATTATTCTAGGTATGTATCCACCACCTGTACCGATACAAACACAATTTTTTGCTCTCATATTTTGTATAAGAGAATAGACAAGTAAACCATCACCCATATTCTCATTCGTTGCACCGTGTGTCCATCGATATGGTACTGGTACACCATCATTATTGGTTATGTATTTTCTAATATAGTCTTGATTTGTTATCATTTCATCCATTCAGGCCAAAAGTCTGGGTGTGTGAACTTTCTACTTATACTTATAAAGTTATTTTTAATTTTTTCATATAAATCATAATCTCTTTCTAAATTTATATTTGATAATTTAGAACTTACTGATAAACTAATACCTTCTCCAGGAGCGCTGACTTCTTTACCCATAGTTAAATCTGAAAATTCTTTTGCAATTTGTAACTTTTCATAATAACAATAAAAGTCATCATTAAACCCATCTTTATTAATGATTAAAAAGTACTCCCAAATCAATTCTAAGTTGTCAAAATCGGGATATAATGACTTGGCATATAAACTATACGCACTCCACTCAACTTGATTTAAACCGAATTCTTTTACGTATTTTTTATTTGATGGGTGATTTGTTAGAACATCAACATATGAAATTCCCTTTTTAAATTTATATGTTTTTAATTCATTAAAAACACTATAATCTTTAATATGTAAATCAGCATCAATTAATATACAGATATCGTGGTCAGAAAAAATAAATTTAGGTAAAATTAACTTGTCGTGATATGATTTAAAATCTCTAATATGTTGTACAATGTCAACGTAATCAGGAAATTCTTCAGGTTTATCAGTTAATATATAAACTGATATTCCAATTTGTTTTAATTCTACAATTTTATCAAGGGCACCTTTAAAATAAAAATCGTCACCGAAACAAAATATACCAACTCCAATATTATTCATATTAGTAATTTAAGAAAAAAAATTGATAAAATAAATTGGTTACTCTACGAATTTAAGACTTAATTCAAATGCAATTGCGTCATCACCATTTGTAAATTCTTGTGATGTTTGGGGTACTCCGTTTTTAAGATATTTTACTACCCATATATTTCTATTTTCGTCTAAAATAATCTTAATGTTTGATATAATTGTTCCCATATTAAACTCCGTATCTTGAGCGGTATAAATTATAAATACCTTTTATTTCATACTCCGATAAATCTCTTTGATATAATAAATGAAGTCCGATTAAACCATTATAATTGTAATCACCTGATGTACTGCGATAATTTAACATACCAATTGTACCTCCCTTTGCTCCGACATTTCCGTGACCATATGGTACCGCAGCACTTCCTTGTAATGCACCATTTTTGTATGTCTTAATATATGAATTTGTTGTTGTACCATCATTATTCCACGTAATTGCAATCATTTGCCAAGAATTGTTTGACGCATTTAATGCAACATCACCTGAGCCGTCACCATATCCCCCACTATAATGTCTCCAAGACAATGTGGCACCGTTTGAACAAAAGTGATGCCAAAAACCATAGGGTGAACCGTTACCATATGTATTATAAATTGGGAATGAACAACTCATACTATTCAAATCAAACGGATATAACCAAACAATAATTGTATAAGGTACGTCTGTAGGTAAAATGTCGGTACCGATTTTCATATATTGATTTGAACCATTAAACTGAAAAAATCTTCCGTTATAAAGTGTCGGTGCAGTTGCCGATGCTCCCACATAATAAGTAAAATTATTACCTCTACCACTTAAATCATATATTGTTGCACTTGTTGAATTGTACGGCGCATTTGCACTTACATCACTGCCGGGATAACAATTAATGTGTTCGGAATCTAAATGCAAAATAAGTCCATCAAGAGGTAAGTTTTTTGTTGCTTGACCGCTTGAATTGACCGAAGTTCGGTTAACCTGCATTCCATTAATATCTATTCCCATTATAATCCAAATCTTTCTTTTGTCATTATGAAATTCTGTTGAATTTCGTTATATGATAATACTCTATTATAAACCATAACACTTACAATATTTCCAAGCCAAGGATATGATGTTTGTGTTGTTGCACTATTCGGATCATTTCCTATTGTAAATGTATACGTTGGTGTCGTTGTACTTCCACTATTATAATTAGATGATGCTAACATTTTATAACCTGCACCATTTAATGTGTAGGTGTCATTTGAAACTGAAACTCCATTTACGTAAACAGAAGAACCATCTTCTTGGTGATAGTTTGATGTTGATGATTGTCCGTATAAATCAATATATGAATCACTATCTGAAAATCCCATTAATTTTTGCCAACCTCCTGTTGATGTGATTCTTGCCCAAGCAAATGTGGTATATCCATTACCTCCGTTAGCGGATTTATAAGCTTTTGCAAATGAAGTATTGTTACTATAAAATTTATTACCGGTTCCTGTACTATTTCCACTAAAATTACCAAATCCATTTGTACTATCCCAAGATATATTTCCTTGCATTGTAAAATGATTTCCATTTCCACTTAAATCATACCAAGTAGTTCCACTTCCTGAATAACTATCAGAATTCAAAGCATCTAAATGTAATGTTAAACCGGCAGTTACAATATGTCTAATTGAAATTCCTTCTCTATTGAAACTCCTCGAATCAACTCTACTTTGTGTACTTGTATTTCCTATATAAATTGGCATATGTTATATTCCGAATCTTGCTCTACATTGGTTATAGTTTGAGTAAACTTCGTCACTACTTAAAGCTCTGTTGTAAACTCTTAATACGTATAAAGTACCTGTAAATGGTTCTCCTGTTCCATTTACATCTGTACCTATTCTAAAATTTTGTTGTGCCGGTACTGATGCGGTTAATGTTGCACTTGATGATAGTACACCATTCATATATGTTTTTGCATTTCCCGAACTATCTCTTGTTGATACCATATGTCTTGTTCCACTTGAAAAAGGAGCACCTGAAGCATATGCTGAACCGTTTATATACAAACCATATTGTCCAGAAAACCAAACGGTACCACTTGTATATGATGGTCCATAATTACCAAACAATGCACCTCCACCACTACCAGTAATAGTATAAAATACTTCAATAGTAAAGGGATTAGTTCCATTAATTATTGAATTACTATTTGTTTCGATGTAATCATTTGAACCATCGAAAACAATACCACCACCGTTTGTTGATGAATAATACGCTCCGTTTGTTAAAGTACCATTAAAACCATTACCACTTAAATCATAAACTGTACTTCCTCTTGCACCTATTGTGAATGGAGTTACTGATGATTGTAATTCAAGTTGGGGACAGGCGATATCAATTGTACCGGACTGATTTAAACGATAAATTCTTACGGTTGTTACCGTTCCACCATAACCGGTACCACCACCATCATATCTAACCCATTTGTCTGTTAGTGCACCTGAATTCATACCATACCAACCACCATCACCACCAGTACCTGTATACATATACATAAGATAGGTTGACGTACCACCAGCACTTTTCATATAATATGATAATCTAACATTTTGCCCTGTTAATGCTGTATTGGTTACACTGTGGTCAATGACGTTATATCCACTTGAAAATGAATGATATCTTCTTTCTCTACCCCCAACTATTGGTCCACCGTTTAGTGTTCCATTATCAGGATTTACAACTAAATTGTTTGTTGACGTTTCTTGGGGTATACATTCTGAGTTAGAAAAATCATAATGTAATAATAAACCCGGACCAACAGGTTTTATGTTAGTAAAATCTTTATTTGCAGTCGATGCATTTAATAAACCATTTGTACTTGCACTTCCGATATAAATTCCCATTAGTCAATTTCCGTTAGGTCTATTTTAAATTTCTTTCCGTTTTTATTGTTTATAATATAAAGATTTTCTTCACCTTCTTGTATGGTCCAATTACCTGTTGTTCCATCAATTTCATTTCCTCCTTCTTTACCTTCATTACTTAAGTGTAAATCATTGGTGTATAAGTTAGCCCAACGTAAACTTGATGTACCTAAATTATACGTATTGTTTGCGGATGGTTGTATTGTACCAACAAATTCAAATAATGATTGTGTATCTTTAAATACTGTTTTTGTGGTTGTTTTAATCACATTTGAATAATATGACGAACTTGACAAACCTTTATAAGAATATGAAGATCCCGTACTTTTAGTACCATCCATTCTTACCAATGTCATCATCGCATCCCCGTCGCTATATCCCCCGTGCCCAGCATTATTATACCCACCAATGTGAAAAACAGGTCTTGCATTTGCAGACGCATCTCTACCTAAAACTAAGAAACCATCATTATTATTATAACAATAAAGTGCAGTACACCAACCTTCACCTGATAGAACTTCCGAGGTACTTCTTAATGATAAACCTGAAGCATCTGTGTTATTTGTTGCGGTTACGTTTGTTGCATTTAAGGTAGTAAATGTAGGTGAACTTGTTGATGTTAAAGCTTGATTAAGATTTGCAGCATATGAAGCATTACTACTATCTAAAATTTTATACCAAGTACCCCAAGAAGTACTTGTACCATATCTTCTCCATAAATTACCATTATCGGTATATGCTATTTCATAAGCACCACCACCTGACCAATCTGTAGTAGAACCGTATTTTCTAAAATACATTACACCATTATAAGTCCCACCATCACTTAAACCATTTGTACTATTCGCCTTGAAATCAAATCTAACACCCGAAGTTGCATTTCCTGTTTCAGGTGTCGATGCACTATTTCTAGTATCTTGAACTTGTATATATGTTGATGTTGTTGGAGCAGCTGGTGATGTACCTGAACTACCACTTGAACCACTTGAACCTGAGGAACCACTAGACCCTGAAGAACCACTTGAACCCGAAGTTCCGTTAACACCACTTGTTCCTGAAGACCCACTATTTCCACTCGAACCACTTGTTCCTGAAGACCCACTATTTCCACTCGAACCACTTGTCCCACTAGAACCTGAAGAACCACTACTACCACTAGATCCTGAACTACCACTACTTCCTGAAGAGCCAGACGTTCCACTTGTTCCTGATGTTCCTCTGGTTCCTGATGTCCCCGAAGACCCACTACTACCACTACTTCCTGAAGAACCACTAGACCCCGATGAACCACTTGTTCCAGAACTTCCTGAAGAACCACTTGTTCCTGAAGACCCACTACTTCCACTACTACCGCTTGAACCTGAACTTCCTGAGGAACCACTAGAACCTGATGAGCCCGATGTTCCTGATGTTCCTCTGGTTCCTGATGTCCCTGAAGACCCACTACTTCCACTAGAACCTGAGCTACCTGATGAACCCGATGAACCACTACTTCCTGAAGAACCTGATGTTCCGCTCGAGCCACTAGAACCAGATGAACCCGATGTACCTGATGTACCACTAGAACCATTTACACCAGATGTACCTGATGTACCTGATGAACCCGATGGTGTGGATGTTAAAATAAATAATATATTTTGATTATTTGTAAAATTTGAACTTCCTGACGCAGTTAATAATGTAACGGGTAATGTCCAATATGTTGAATTATCAACAGGCGTACCTATTCTCCATCTTTGATAGTTGGTATGACTTACTTTGTCTTGTATAACAATTGTTGAACCTGATTGTAAAAATCCAATTAGAGTATCAACGTTGTTACTTAATCCATCAACTTCGCTTACATTAATTGAAGTTGCACCGGTAAGAGTTACATTATTCCATATAATAAATCCTGAACCGGGGTCACCGCTTTGTGAGCTAGTTTTTGCTTGATAATTGAAAAATGAGTTTGATTGTCCTGATGTTCCCGATGAACCACTAGAACCTGAGCTTCCTGAAGAACCACTACTACCACTAGACCCTGATGAACCACTTGTTCCAGAACTTCCTGAAGAACCACTAGTTCCACTAGAGCCCGATGAGCCACTAGTTCCAGAAGTACCCGATGTACCACTTGAACCTGACGAGCCACTACTACCGCTTGAACCGGATGAGCCTGATGAGCCTGATGAGCCGCTTGTTCCTGATGTTCCGGACGTTCCACTACTTCCTGAAGAACCTGAAGAACCACTACTACCACTACTTCCGCTAGTACCTGATGTACCTGAAGAACCTGAAGAACCACTAGTTCCTGATGTTCCTGAAGAACCACTACTTCCGCTAGAACCTGAGCTACCTGATGAACCTGATGTTCCACTTGTACCAGAAGTTCCTGATGTAGATGAAGTGTATGATGTACCATTAATTACAACATCACCTTGTACTTTAACAGAGCCTGTTACGATTTGGTCAGAAACAAAAATGTTACTACCTGTTGTGGCAAATGAACCGGTAACTAATACTAAATTTTCTATTCTCGTATTAAACGAACCACTATGTGTACTATAATAAGATTTAAAACTTTCAAATGATGAACTTATACTCCCACTACTATTTTCAAGACTATCCAATCTTAAATTTTGTGCATTATTAGTAATGGTATTTGATGCGGTATATGCATTAAAAAATGTTGTATTAACTTTTCCTGATGAAATGTCTAATCCATTCAAAGTTAATGAACCTGTAATCCCTACTGAACCTGTAAAATAATGTGTATCTAATTCTGAATCACCAAAATTTGTTGAACCACTAGCATAATTAACCGTCATATTAGTTACTGATGAACTAACGATATATTGTTCTGCTCGAATTGAACCGGTTACAACTAAATCACCATTTATCGATGTATTTGCACTAATGACAAATCCATCTGCTTCTGATAATACTGCGGATGCATTACCGCTTTCTAATTGGGATACTGTAAATCCCGATATTCCCGACAATGGGATATTTCTAAGTCCAGTACCATCACCAATGAATGAGCCAGAAAATATTGACGCTGTAAGTGAACCTGAAACGCTGGATAACGAACCGTATAATTCCATTAATTTATAGTTTATCTATAAATACTTGTGGAATTTATTCAGGCGACGTAAAAGGGAAAGGATAATCTTGTTCTGACCAAGATAAAGTATCTTCATCCCACAATTGTACTTTGTTTGGTGTTACCGGTCTTGGTGTTGGTGATTCCCATTCACCATATTCTGTATTTAAAACCCAAGATGGGTAAGGTTTTGGTGGTAAAAAAATATCTAACTCTTCATTGTAAATATATCCAACACCCGCATACATTTTTCTTATATTTCCATTATATGATGTTTGTATCCAGCGACCACCTAATTTTAAATCTTGTGATAAAAATTCTTCTCCTCGATGTTCTTCTTCGTTTGGAACAACAAGTACTCTTAACACAATATTATTTTCATCTATTTCAGCAAAATGTGCCATATATTATCTAAACTTATATCTTATAATTACAATACCCGCACCGCCATTTCCACCTTTATTATTTGAGTTGTAATGTGAACCACCTCCACCACCACTTCCTGTATTTGTTCCACCATCACCGCCAGGAACTTGTGCCCAAGAATTTGGTAATCCATATGTACCGACTCTTCCGTGTTCGATAGCTTGTCCACCACCATTAGAAGTACCTAAAGCACCTCCACCACCTCCACCAATGCCTCCAACACCACCTGATGAAAGTGAATATGCAGCACCTCCACCACCTGCACCCCAATAGAATGGTCTACCCAAAATATTTGAATATTTTCCAGGTCCTCCATCTGCTCTTGCTGTACCTGATGTACCTGCACCTCCAGCACCTCCTCCACCTCCTGAGTAATATTGTCCTCCCGAACCACCACCATTATAACCTTGTGTTCCCGAACCACCTCTACCTGTATTTCCGTCACTATAACCACTAGCACCACCACCCGAAGCACCATTACCACCATATCCATAGTTTGGTGTATAACCAAAATATGAACTACCACCATATCCACCGCCATAAGCGGTTCTACCAAATGCCGTAGTATTTCCTCCGGCTGTTGCACTTATAGTAAATTGATGTCCTCCTGGTTGACCATTCGTACTACCGGCAGGTGCACCTACTCCACCCGCACCTACTGTTATAGTATAATCACCAACACCTAACATAGTAACTCCTGAGATGACACCACCGCCACCGCCGCCTCCACCCATATCCATTCCACCTCCACCTCCTCCACCAACAAGTAAATGTTCGGTGTATACTGAACGACCTTGTGTAGATGTAATTGAAAATGTTCCTGAACTATTAAAACGATGAATTCTCCAATCACCATAAGTAGTAATAACTCCACCGGTGGCGGTAACTTTTTTACCTTTTACTGATGAACCATCGGGTGAGACTGTTTTTTTATCAACACTTGATTCAGGAACTTGTGTTAATAATTGGGCAATTGTAGGTTCAGAACCATCACATTTATCAACCCTTGGATTAAACCATTGTAATCTTGTTGTACTATCACTACAATAATAATGATAGTTTCTATGTAAACCTTGGGTGGTTCCTGGATACCATCTCACGTCCCCACCGATATTACAATAATTTACATCACCATCTCTACCACTTGTGGTATATCTACCTGAATCGGGATGATTAGATTTACCCGTATGATTAGAAGGAAAACAATGTCCAACAAGCAAATACCAAACATTTTGGGTATATACACCTGTTCCTGCACATTGCCAATATGGATTCCCTTCTTGTGAATCGTTATCTATTCTAACGACTGCACTTGGTGACCCATATAAACCTAAATAAGAAGTTCCACCACTTGAACTGGAAGTTCTTTTTACCCAAACAGAAAAACGATATAGACTATATTCATCGACACTAAACCAATCGGTATTCCAACCACCATCAGCACCACCATCACCTGATGGTCTTGATTCCCATACAATTGCGGAATTACTCCAAGGGTCGGTTCCACTTACTCTTTCATTTTCACCAGTATTTCCATTTTGACCGAATGTAGTTACACCGCCAGAACCTAATGACCAATATGCTTCAGGTAATAAAATATTCGGTGACCTATATGATATTGACATATTAAATGTTATAAATTTTTCTTCCTGCGTTGAAATTTTGTAAAATCTCAGCGTCTGTTATTCCTCTATTATAAATTTTAGCACTACCAAATCTAATATTACTATGACTACTATCACTTATATACCAAGTTTCATTAGTAGAGAAAAGAGTAAGTCCTGTTCCCCAATCGGTATTATACATTTCAACACCATCAATCCATATAATATAACGATTACTTCTTCTCATACCAACAATATGGTGCCAAGTATCATAAGATATGGTGTACGCAGGATGTTGGTAAGTATATGAACCTGAACCATTATTAAATCCAATCATAGTATACACACTAGTACCGATTTGAAAAAATCTAAACCAATATCTTCCAAATATTGTAGCACAACAACCGGTATTAACACCTCCACTTACAGGATACCACCATAAATCAATAGTACAATCATTTGACATTAACCAATCAGATGATGCACTTCTTGATGCTACAGTACTTGAATATTGGAAGTAAGTTCCTTTATGGGTTCCTGCTGCAGTCCAATCATTACCGTGACCACTTAAATCTTTCCATTGGGTGTTACAATTTGTACAGCCGGGATTTGATGAATAATATTGACACCCATATCCACAATCATAATAATTTGAGGTGTTTAAGTATGAAGTAGATAAACCAGCGTCTAAATGTAAAACTAAACCATTTGTAACAACGGTTTGTTCATTGGCAACTTCACCAGTTGCATTAAAAGTATTTGATGGTAAACTATTTCCTCCTACATTTACTGACATAAAATATTATATTCCAAATCTTTGCCTATCAGCTTGGAAGTTTTCCCAAACTTCTACACCTTCTAAAGCTCTATTATAAATTCTAATTATTGCAATACCACCTGAAAATTGTCTTCCTGATGATTCTCTTCCTATTATTAACGTACCATTTGCTGTAGATGTTCCTGAAACTCCTTGAACAACACCAAAGACACCGTCAGCATATTGATATACACTTTTATTATCCCAAACAGAACACCAATGGTGCCAACTTCCTCTTGATGAACTAACTTGTTCGTGATATCCTTCAGGACTATGTCCATACCAATAATTGGACATATATGCGTTTGATTTATTCCAACTCATATACATACCACTACCACCTGTTAATAAAATAATTGTACCTCTATCACCGCCAGTTATTTCAGACGCTGCAGGGTAAATCCAAGCTTCTAATGTACCTTCAGTTGTTGGAGAACTTGCGAAAGAACTATAAGACATATAATGACCATCCGCTGTTAAATTAAATGCAGTTCTTCCACCAACGGTTGTCCAACTTGGTGAACCGTAAATTGTAACTCCATTTGAATTTGAACTTAAATCCAACCAACTTGTACCTGAACCACTATAAGAATCTTGGTGTGATGCATCTAAGTAACACACTAAACCATCACGAGCAATTTTAGTTTTAAAAACACCCGCACTTGTTAAATCCGAACTACTAAGAACATTACCTTTAAAATCAATTGCCATAAATTATTCAACTACTTTTTTTGGCGGAGCAACTGATGGGTCAACTTCCGTCAAATCAAATTTATATACTTTTCCTTTTTTATTGTTATACAAGAATAAATCATCTTCACCCTCAACAATCGTATAATCACCGATACCATTACTTAAAGACAAGTCATTCGTATAAAGAATGTTCCAT
>JACCEC013003122.1_pt1 | contig 12831 bp, 10 predicted proteins | sample 7450121 | NCBI WGS metagenome assembly JACCEC01 (sample SAMN15323455, study PRJNA562643) | freshwater metagenome | isolation source: river surface water | place: USA:Blue River Watershed | collected 2017-08-18 | reverse complement strand
ATCAACTCGAAAATCACCACGCACGAAAAGGTAACTTGGCATGGCACCAAAGTCTGTATCACCCGTTGTATTGATCATTTTAGACGGATGGGGTTATCGTGAACAAACCGACGGAAATGCCATAGCTGTTGCTAATACTCCTGTGATGGATAGTCTCTGGACGGCTTATCCAAGAACCTTAATTCGCACCTCTGGGAAAGCGGTAGGTTTACCCCAGGGTCAAATGGGAAATTCAGAAGTCGGTCATTTGAATATTGGTGCAGGACGCATTGTTCCTCAAGAGTTAGTCAGAATTTCTGATGCGGTTGAAGAAGGTACGATTCAAGATAACCCCGCACTGGTCAAAATTTGTCAAGAAGTGTTAGAAACAAACGGCAAATTGCACCTGATGGGTTTATGTTCCGATGGCGGTGTTCACTCCCATATTGACCATTTAATCGGACTTTTACACTTAGCAAAAGCGAGAAATATTAAAGACGTTTGTATTCATGCCATTATGGATGGTCGTGATACTAATCCTAAAGATGGAATTAAATATATTAAACAACTTCAAGAACAAATTGATGCCATTGGAATTGGTCAAATTGTCACGATTAGTGGTCGTTATTATGCGATGGATCGAGATAAACGATGGGATCGAGTTAAACAAGCTTATAATATTATGACCATCGATGGTGAAGGGAATGGATTATCCGCCGTTGATGTGATGTTATCTTCCTATTCTGAAGGCATTAATGATGAGTTTGTGATTCCGACTCGCATCGCACCGGGGGCGGTAGAAGCTGGAGACGGGGTAATTTTCTTTAACTTCCGTCCTGACCGCGCTAGAGAGTTAACTCAAGCTTTTGTTGACCCTAATTTTTCGGGATTTGAACGTTCTTATATTGAGCCTCTGAGCTTTGTAACCTTTACCCAATATGATCCGAATTTTCCCGTATTAGTTGCCTTTGAACCCCAAAATCTTAATAATATTCTCGGACAAGTTATCGCCGAACACGGGTTAAAGCAATTACGAACCGCAGAAACGGAAAAATATGCTCATGTCACCTATTTTTTTAATGGCGGTTTAGAACAACCTTTTCCGGGTGAAGACCGTGAATTAATTCCTAGTCCTTCTGTTGCAACCTATGATTTACAACCGGAAATGTCCGCACTTGAAGTTACGGATGTCGCCATTGAAGCGATTGAAAAAGAAATATATTCACTCATTGTAATTAATTACGCAAACCCTGATATGGTCGGACATACAGGCATGATAGATGCGGCGGTAAAAGCCATTGAAACGGTTGATCACTGTTTAGGGTTATTGTTAGAAAGTATTAGTAAAGCGGGAGGAACAGCGATTATTATTGCCGATCATGGTAACGCTGAGTATATGTCTGATGAACAAGGAAATCCTTGGACAGCCCACACAACGAACCCGGTTCCCTTTATCCTAATAGAAGGGGAAAAACGCAAAATCCCCGGTCATGGAACGGATGTTCCGTTACGGACAGATGGCTGTTTAGCGGATATCGCTCCCACGATTTTACAGATTTTGGGAATTCCTCAGCCACCTGAAATGACGGGTCGTTCTATGATTGAAACCGCTAACTATGATGTTCGAGAAAATCGAGCTCCGGTGCGGGTGCGATTATAAACCCATTGCTTAAAAAATAGTTTAAACTAAAGGGTTTGACGGTTTAATTTTCTGCGTTCAAATTATCAACTTCTTGCCATGATTACTCAAGTTCTACAAGCAATTTGGTCTTTATCTGCCCTCGGTATTATTATTTTAGTTTTACTCCACAGTCCCAAAGGCGATGGAATTGGTGGAATTGGCGGACAAGCTCAACTCTTTACCAGCGCTAAAAGTGCCGAAACCACTTTAAATCGCATTACTTGGAGTTTAGCAATTCTGTTTATGGGAATTACTATTATTTTAAGTGCGGGATGGATTAAATAAAACTAATTATGGGCGGGAAAACCCCGCCCCTACGGTTGGTTAATATTTTGATGAAGCGTCGTTTTTTAACCTCAATTTGGCTAATTTTAATCCCCATTTTGATGATTTTAATCAGTCAAATTACAGCTATTTCAACTGAGGATAAAATTCTATTTAAACCTCATCCGTTACCTGAAAGTTTGGCGAATTGGCAAGATTTAACGAATCAAGGAGATTATTTTGACAACATTGAAGCCGCTAAGTTTGGTTATTTAGTTTTTTCACAGTTTCCGATTAAAGTTTATATTGAAAATCCTGATTCTAACCTCAATTGGAAAGAAACGGTTTTATCGGCTATTTTAAAATGGAATGATTATTTACCGTTAACGTTTGTTACTGAAGCCCAAAATGCTGATATTAAAATTATTAGAAAAAATCCTCCCCTAGACCCTCAGAAAAAACGCGCAAGTTCCGCAGAAACACAATATCAAGTTTCGGTTCAATATACTTCAGAAGGGTTTCCTTTTTTATCCCATCATTTTACCATTTGGTTAAGTCCCACCCAAACCGGAAAATATATTGAGTCGGCTATTATTCATGAATTTGGTCATGCGTTAGGAATTTGGGGTCATAGTCCCGAACCCACAGACGTAATGTATTTTTCCCAAGTTCGAGAACCGCCTCCAATTTCGGTTAGAGATATTAATACATTAAAACGAATTTATCAACAACCGACTCGTTTAGGATGGCCTGTATTGACTCAGAATTAAGCTATAGGAATTATGAAAAGATGACGGTTATTATTGCAGGAGAACGGAGTGGCGTTGGGAAAACAACCGTTACATTAGCCATTTTATCTTATTTAAAACAACAGAATTTTAATGTGCAATCTTTTAAGGTTGGCCCGGATTATATTGATCCGATGTTTCATTACTATGTTACAGGAAAACCTTGTTATAATTTAGATAGTATTTTAACATCAGAATCCTATATTAAAACCTGCTATTTTAATCATATTCAAACTGCTGATTATGGATTAATAGAAGGGGTAATGGGTTTATTTGATGGAATTCCTGATGGTGAAAATGTTCCTATTGCTTCAACGGCTCACATTGCTTTAATTTTAAATTTACCTGTTATTTTAGTATTAGATTGTAGTCGATTATCGGGTTCTGTTGCTGCCATTACTCTCGGATTTAAAACCCTTAATCCTCATCTTAATTTAGCCGGGTTAATTTTAAATAAGGTGGGAAGCGATCGCCATTTAGAATTATTAAAAACGTCATTAAAACCTTTAAATATTCCTATTATCGGAATTTTGAAAAGACAAGACAATATAGAAATTCCCGCTCGTCATTTAGGGTTAATTCCAACCGATGAACTACCCGAACTTAATTTACTGATTCAAGACTTAGCTAAATTCGCTGAATCTTGGTTTGACTGGGAGCAATTATTACCCTTATTAAAATATACTCCAAAAACTGAATTGATTCAAGAAACTGCATTTTTAAACGTTCCTGTAGAACCTAGCATTAAAATTGCGATCGCTAGAGATGCCGCTTTTAACTTCTATTATGCCGAAAATTTAGAAATTTTGCAACAATTAGGAGCAGAATTAATCGAATGGAGCCCCTTAACTGATGATCAATTACCCCCCGGAATTCAAGGATTATATTTTGGTGGGGGGTTTCCAGAGGTATTTGCTCAACAATTAAGCCAAAATCAGGTAATTTTAAAAACGGTTAAAAATGCAATTTTATCAGGAATGCCAACCTATGCCGAATGTGGCGGGTTAATGTATTTATGTGAAAAGATTATTGATTTTGAAAACAATGCTTGGTCAATGGTGGGGGTATTACCGACAACGGCGGTAATGGGAAAACGATTAAAATTAGGATATTATCAAGCCAATGTCTTAAAAACAACGCCTTTATTATTAGAAGGAGAAAGAATTACAGGACATGAGTTTCATCGTTCAGAATTGCTGGAAAACTCAACTCAACCGTTATATAAAATGCAGCGTTTTTTCTCAGTAGAAAATAATACTTCAATTTTAGAAGGATGGGGAAATCTCCCTAACGTTCATGGGTCTTATTTACATCTGCATTGGGGAGATAAAATTGAGATTCCAATACGATTTTTAGAATCTTGTCGAAATTACCAACCTTAGATAGATTTTAATCAGGCTGAATTTGATTAATATCAATAACGACGCATGAGTTTAAAAGTCTGATGAGTGCTGAAATATCAACCGCTTGGGGTAAAGTACAGGAGATGATTAATAGTTTCATCGTCCTCTTACCTAATCTGATATTAGCTTTTATTGTCTTCTTTATTTTCTTCTTGGTTGCTAGAAGTATTAAGCAGATGGTGAGACGTTTTACCCAAAACCGTCGCCATGCTCGAAATTTAGGATTAGTCTTAGGAAGATTAGCACAGGGAACAACAATTCTAATCGGTTTATTTATCGCATTATCAATTGTTATCCCTTCTTTAAAAGCCGGAGATTTAGTTCAATTATTAGGAATTAGTGGGGTAGCAATTGGGTTTGCCTTTAGAGATATTTTACAAAATTTCTTAGCAGGTATTTTAATTTTATTAACTGAACCTTTCCAAATTAATGATCAAATTGTGTTTAAAGATTTTGAAGGAACTGTAGAAAATATTCAAACGAGAGCAACAACCATTAGAACCTATGATGGTCGTCGAATTGTGATTCCTAATTCCGAACTATTTACTAACTCTATTATCGTGAATACTGCCTTTGATAATCGTCGTTTAGAATATGATGTTGGCATTGGTTATGGCGATAATATTGAACAAGCTAGACAGTTAATATTAGAAGCAATGCACGAAACAGAAGGGGTATTAAAACAACCTGAACCCGATGCAATTGTTGTGGATTTAGCTGAAAGTACCGTTAATATTCGAGCCCGTTGGTGGATTCAACCCCCACGTCGAGCAGATGCTTTAAATCTGCAAGATAAAGTGTTAACGGCGATTAAAAATAAGCTGGTTTCTAATGGAATTGATTTAGCATTTCCGACTCAAGTTATTCTATTTCATGATCAAACAGAAGAAAATGATGGCAACCGTTCTCGACAACGGGAAGGATGGCCAGCCGGAAAAGGTGAAGTTCCACAAACACGAAGTATTGGGGGTTCTTTACGAAAACTAATTGAATTACAGGGAACTAGGGAACAGGGAAGAGGGAAGAGGGAACAGTAAGCTGTCAAAGGGTTGTCTGGATTTAGAAATGATTCATAGAGTCGGAAATTTGTAATATTGTATTGTAGGGTTAACGATAATTTTTTCACAATTAAGTGAACTTAAAGTAACCTGAGCTTAAATTTAATTGTTGTGTGGAACCCTGTACTAAGGCAATTAATTTATCTCCTCCAGTTAAACCCTGAATTCCATCATCTAGTAAGACTTGATATCCAGTAGCCACTTTAGAAAGTAAGTAGTTGGAACTAGAACCCGGAAGAATTATTGAGTCTTCAACTGGGTTAAAGTCTTGGATCAATGCATAATCTTGATCTGCAAGGAGAACTTTTTTAGCTTTGTTATAGTAATTTAATCGCTTTTCATAAGCCTCAAGTTTTTTGTTAACTTTTTGAGTAAGTTCTCTAAATTTACCTTGATCTGCTAAGAGATTAAGATTGTTTATATCCCAGAATGCGGTAGAAACAGCAACATCAAGTTCTGGAGTCAGATTGTTAGGATTGGATTTGTCAATGTCCTGTACAAGATTATTATTAATTCCCTTAGCGTTGAGTCTTTTTTGAACTTGGACATAGTTTCCACGTCCCGTCACTTGGATTAAACCCCTACCGCGAAATTTCCAACCATCTCCACTTGCTTCAGACCCATTGCCATTTCTGCCACCATAAACCTTATTTGCAAGAGCCTCTTCTTCCTTCCGAGTTGTAACTATTTCATCTTTGTTACCAATGCTATGAAGAAACTCTTTAGCGTTTTCAGCACTTTTTTCAAACACACCAAAAAGGCCTGCTAATATGTTGGGAACATTGCCAGATTTATAAACTAGATCTTCTTCAGTGGCTTTTAACAGTTTGGATTCAACAGCAATTTGTGCTAGGAATGCTGATTGGCGCAAAGGAGTATTGATATTAAATTTACGCATAAACTGATTGAGCAGAGAAGCATACTTATTAATATTTTCTGTGGTTGCTCCAGGCAAAATTTCTTGCAGTTGCGTGGTGGTTATCGGAATGAAATCAGAATTAGTGTTACTATTATAAGGAACTTGATTGTTGTACCAGTTTAAAATGAATTGATCAGCCCCAGCACCTCCAGTTAAGGTATCGATTTCTTGTGAACCATAGTCGGAGATGCCATATCCAACGAGACTATCATTTCCATCTCCACCTGTTAAAGAATCTTTGCCATCGTTCCCAACCAGTAAGTTATCCTTTGAATCTCCGATGAGTTTATCGTTGAACTGGCTACCATAAACATATTCAAAATTGGATAATTGATCAGTGGAGTTTAAACCGATTTTTTGAGCTTGATTTAAGCTTAAGTCAACTTTGACATCGACTTTGAGTTTTTCATAATTGATAACATCACCCGGAGCATCAACTGAATTCGTAGCACTTCCATTGAGGGTATCATTCCCTAAACTGCCATAAATCGTATCGTTACCATCGGCTGCGACGATGAAGTTATTCACTTTACTGCCAACAATTGTATCTGTTGATTTAGAACCTAAAACCCCTTCAATTCCTACTAAAGTATCCGGGCCTAGCATCCCTCCAACGGTTCCTTGCTGTAAATCAATGTTAACGGGAACGCTAAAGAAAAAGTACGATATCGTATCTATTCCGGCTCCGCCATCTATCCAGTCAGCACCGCTCCCTGGTGCAACAAGATCATTGCCTTCATAGAGCATGAATTTCTCATTCAATGGTTTTCCAAATAAGTTTTTTCCCTTAAAGGTTTCATCGGAAATTCTACTATCATCCTCTGATGTCCCTTCGATTAGTGTAAATTCCATAACTTTGACGGCTCCTTGATAGAGCGCTATAATATAATTAATATATTCATTATAAAAAATAAATTAGTTTAACAATACGGTTGCAAAGATTGTCAACAAAATGATAGACAACTTAATGAATATTTTAAGAGTTTATTACGGTAAATTAAGCTCTTTTAGCGTCCTGAATTAAAATAATAAGTAAAATGCAGATTTCTAACACGATCAGCATTCCAGAGCATGAGATTGAGATGAGTGCCGTGAGTTCTCAAGGCACTGGTGGACAAGTGCAATTCACTTGATTTAGATTTACCCTAAAACTTTCTCTAGCGCTTGCTGAAGAACCTCGACCCCTGCACCCGAAAGATGGGCATTTTCACTAATATATCGTTTCCAAGCTTTTGTTCTCGGTTGTCCTGCAAAAAGTTCTAATAAATGGCGAGTAATACTATTTAATCTTACCCCTTTTTTTAACCAATATTCAATATAAGGATACATCGATTCTATAACGTCTCGACGACTAGGAGGCGGTGTTTCTTCCCCATAGATTTCTTGATCTGCTATTGCAAATAAATAGGGGTGATCATAGGCTGCTCTTCCTATCATTACAGCATCTACAAATTGCAATTGTTCTTTGACTTCTGTTAAGGTTTTAAACCCGCCATTAATTTCAATGAATAAATGGGGAAATTCTTGTTTTAATTGATGCACATCTTGATAGCGTAACGGAGGAATAGTTCGGTTTTCTTTCGGACTTAAACCCTGTAACCACGCTTTACGAGCATGAACCGTAAATTGTTGACATCCGGCTTCAGAAACAATTCTAACAAAATTTGCCATATCTTCATAACTATCTCGGTCATCAATGCCAATTCGATGTTTAACAGTAACAGGAATATTAACAACTTTTTGCATCGCTTCGATGACTTTTGCTACTAATTCCGGTTGCGCCATTAAACACGCTCCAAAATTGCCATTTTGAACGCGATCGCTCGGACATCCAACGTTTAAATTAACTTGATCATATCCCCAATCTTCTGCTATTTTAGCACAGGTGGCAAGATGATTAGGATTATCCCCTCCTAACTGTAAAACTAAGGGTTTTTCTTCGGGAGAAAAGCTCAATAATTTTTCATGATCTCCATGTAAAATTGCTGCGGTTGTCACCATTTCCGTATAAAGTAATGTTCGCCGCGTGATTTGTCGCATAAAATAACGATAATGGCGATCGGTGCGATCCATCATGGGGGCAATACTCAGGGGATAGCTTTGATTTAAGGTTAAAATTGGTGTTAGATCGTTCATGAAATTTAGGATTTTTCTGCTTTTAATTCTAAGGTAATTCTGATTTTTCCACTAACTGAAGTTGGAGGTTGCCAAGTTAATAGCGATCGCCGAATTTGCTCAATGATGATTGCTTTTTTTCGATTATCATCTAAATCTAAATTAGAGTCAAGGTCATCAAAAATTGCCCGTTGTACATTCCCTTGATCAACAATCATTTCAAAAATGACTTTTCCATTCATGGGATCGGATAAATTTAACCCCTGTAAATAACGATTTAAGTCATTTAAAAGGGTGCGATCGCTACTTCCGGTGAGTTGAATTACTGCAATGGTAGAAGCCATATTTCGGGCAGCATTTAAGCTGGTATCAAGTATATCTGCACCTTGAATTTGAGCGGGTGCAGGGGCAAGTTCTGGAGTTCGTTGGCTACTATAATTATTGTAACCTGATGCTGAACGCACTCGTCCTATATTCATCGAAGTTAGAGATTGAGGTTGGGAAGTTTCAGGAGTGCCAAAAATTCCCTCATAACTAACACCTTCAGGTAATTCTATCGGAACTTCTACGGTGTGACGGGTTCCATTTGGATCTACTCGAACTTCCTCACTCACGGCAACAAACGCGGTATAATTCGATAGTAATTGATAGGATAAAGCGGTGCGTATCACTCCATCAACCCCAGATTTGGTTTCCCCGGAAAACATTTGATTCATCAATTCTTTAATTTTAGCTCGCCCCCACAATTTAGCAATGGCAATATTACCAGATTCGTTAGTTTTGATCTCAGGAAAATTCACGGGTAAGGTTTGTTCATAGCGATCGCCGTTTGCGGTTGTTCCTGTAATTCTTAATAAGCCATTACGTCGATCTAATTTACGTCCCAATAAGATTAAAGGTTGATTATCAAATAAATCCGATAAAGTCATGGGGTAAATTTCCGGTTTTAATCCTTCCCCTTGCCAACTCATTTCAATATCGGTTAAAATCGGATTATTAATCTGTTTAAAAAAGGTTTCAACGACGGTTTCGGTCGGTTCATCTTGACGCACAATTTGTACTGTTCCTCGTCCCATTTCTCCCAAACGATTTAATAAAAATCGATTAACAGAGCTTCCTACTCCAAAACAATAAAATCGATTTCCGGGTTTGAGTTTATTTTGCACCTCTGCGATCACTTCTGGATCATTTCCAATATAACCATCGGTCAGTAAAACAATACTGCGTAACCGACCCGTTGGGGGAGAAGGAAAGCGCATCACCGCTTGAATTCCATTTAATAATTCTGTACCGCCATTCGCTTCTAATTGATTAATATAATTGAGTGCTTTTTCTCGGTTAGCTGGCGTATTTTCTAGGGGAGTTTCGGATAAGGTATTAGTCGTATTAGCAAAATCAATAATCGTAAAGGTATCTTCAGCATTTAATCCTTGGATAAACCGTTTCATCAATTCTTTGGATTTTTTCAAGGGTTCTCCCTCTTGTGAACCGGAAGTATCCATTAAAAAGATAACATCTTTCGGAATAATTTGATTCGGGTTATAACGAATTGCAGGTAACAAATAAGCGACAAAATGTCCTCCTTGGGTAGTGGATTCTGTTAATACCGTTGCCCTTGTATTTTCTCCTGAAATTTGATATCTTAGAATTAGATCTTTATTCGGAATTTGATCCGAGTCATCTAAACGAACAAAAACTCGATTTCCTTGTTGTTGGGTAATAATTTTATGGGAAGTGGAACGAATATTTTTAATGGGAATTCCTGCATCAATTTCAAGATCAACTTGGATTTTATGCTCGGATTTTGTGTTAGAATCAATCACAGGAGGTGTAATTCGATCTGCGTCAGGAACTTGATTGGTATTAGGTTGATTTTTATCAATTAATTGACCCGGAATATAACGGGGGCCAACCACCATCGGAAAGACAAACTCATAATCTCCTCCTTCAAATTTTAACTGATCAAGATAGCGAATCGTTACGGATATTTGTTCGCCCGGTTGAATATTGGCTACAGATTGAGTAAAAATATTATCTCGTTCCTGTTCTAATAACGCTGCGGTGCGACCTTGTTCTTTAGCGCGTTGATAGATGGCTTGAGCGCCTTCTCTGGTTTCAATTCTTGATTTTATCGTGCGATCGCCAATTTTTATCACCATTTCATCAATAGCGGCTTGATCAGGAAGGGGAAACACATAAATTGCTTCTAAAGGTTCTTGAAAAGGATTTTCAAAGGTTTGAGAAACTTCCACCGATGAAATATTGCCTAAAATTTTAGCTTTAACTTGGGTTTGTTTTAGGGGAAAAACTTGACTTTTTGTGCTAGATTGAACATATAATCCTCCAACGGGTTTTTCTGAGGGTTGTGGCGGAAGTTGTGATAATTTTAAGTCAGAAGATTGACGATCTAATGATTGAGATAGACTAGCTAAAGTCGGATGAGGATTTTGTATAAAGTTTAAACCGCTAAAAATCAGAATCCCTAAAGATAGTCTTGCTAAAGTTGATAAAGAGTTCATGAATAAAATCGCCATTATTGGAGTTACAATATTGATCGGGTCTAGGGAATAAGACCAAGTTCGGAGGATAAACGTTCCTGAGTCTTAAGATTTTCAGCTAAGATAATAATTATATCGTTTTTGGGCTTAATCTCAACCCTTCAAGATTCAAGAAAATGATCAATTCACTCAATAAACGGTTATAATTCAAGGTCAGGTTATTGCCAAAACCGATCAAATAAGTCCTCCTCTGATTAATTGTTAACTGATCATGCTTCAAAATACTCCGATTCAGATTTTTATTAGTACCGGGGAAGTATCCGGTGATTTACAAGGATCAATGTTAATTGAAGCATTATTAAGACAAGCTAAAAAGGCAGAAATATCAATTGAAATTGTCGCATTAGGGGGGGAACGCATGGCGACAGCAGGAGCAGTATTATTAGGGAATACTACTAAAATTGGTTCGGTGGGAATTTTAGAATCGATTCCTTATATTCTGCCGACTTATTTAATGCAAAAAAAAGTTAAACAGTATTTAAAAAAAAATCCGCCAAATTTAGTGATTTTAATTGATTATATGGGGCCTAATATTGGGTTGGGAAATTTTGTTAAAAATCATTTACCCCATGTGCCGATTTTGTATTATATTGCCCCCCAGGAATGGGTGTGGTCGTTAGGCTCAAAAAGTACCGCACAAATTGTTAAATTAACCCATCGAATTTTAGCTATTTTCCCTGAAGAAGCCCGTTATTTTCAATCCAAGGGTGCAACGGTTACATGGGTAGGTCATCCCTTATTAGATCGAATGAAAATGGCTCCAAGTCGAGAAGAATCTCGCCGGAAATTAGGAATTCAACCGGATGAAATTGCGATCGCTTTACTTCCGGCTTCTCGATGGCAAGAAATTAAATATTTAATGCCTATTTTATTTGAAGCAGCCAAACAAATTCAAGCTCAAATACCCCAGGTAAAATTTTGGATTCCCTTATCGTTACCCGACTATAAAACAGCAATTGAAACCGCTATTCAAGATTATCAATTAAATGCAGTTTTAGTCTCAACAGAAACCGATAATTATCAAACATTGGAAGTGTTAGCAGCAGCAGATTTAGCCCTAACAAAATCAGGAACCGTTAATTTAGAAATTGCCTTATTAAATGTTCCTCAAGTGGTGGTTTATCGAGTCAGTAGTTTAACCGCTTGGGTGGCGCGTTATCTCCTCAAATTTTCGATTCCGTTTATGTCCCCGACTAATTTAGTGCAAATGCAAGCCATTGTTCCTGAATTATTACAAGAACAAGCCACACCGGAAAATATCGTTCAAGAAGCGATAGAATTATTAACCAATCAACAAAAACGACAAGAAATGTTAAATCATTATCAACAGATGAAGCAAGCGTTAGGAGAAGAGGGAGTGTGCGATCGCGCGGCTTTAGAAATATTAAAGAGTCTCCCCAAGTAACTATTTTATGTTATAGTAATAATAAATAGCAATTACCCTCTATAAAAATTGAGGAGAATAATTCCCTTGTCGATTATCGTTGTTCAAGATTTAATCCCAACCCAAATACAAGATTTAGAACAGCTTTATAAACTGGGATGGTGGAGTCATCAGCGAACCTCAAAAGATATCGAAAAAATGTTAACTCACTCCGATATTATTATTGGTTTAGTGGATAATGAAACCCAAAAATTAATCGGATTTACACGAGTTTTAACAGATTATACCTATCGAGCCTTAATTTGGGATGTTTTGGTAGAAAGTTCCTATCAAAATCAAGGATTAGGAAAAAAATTAATCGCTGAAATTTTAACTCATCCCGATTTACAAGAAGTTGAAGCGTTTCTGTTAATGTGTTTACCTGAAATGGTTCCTTTTTATGAACAATTAGGGTTTCATTCATCAGAAAGTGTTAAATTAATGAGCTTAGAAACTGCCACTCATTATGGAGAACTTTAAGAAAAATTAGGGAATATATAGCACTTCTAAATAGGTTGTAATACTAAATCCGGTTGTCATACCCATCTAAAGAGAACAGAGCCAATGATAGTTAGTTAAATTTCTAATTTCCTCCTTCATATTACTCAAAACATTACAACGTTTGACTAACAACTCCTCGATT
>JACCEC012892671.1_pt1 | contig 12834 bp, 10 predicted proteins | sample 7450121 | NCBI WGS metagenome assembly JACCEC01 (sample SAMN15323455, study PRJNA562643) | freshwater metagenome | isolation source: river surface water | place: USA:Blue River Watershed | collected 2017-08-18 | reverse complement strand
TTCCAAACGTGAATAAGAAGTCATGTAAACGGCCGTTCCTGCCAAGGGCAATGAACCGATTCCACCCGCCAAACGGTCACTAATTTCTCCGCCAGAACCCGTTGCGGCCCCATTAAATGGCTCAACAGTAGTTGGGAAGTTATGGGTTTCTGCTTTCAAAGAAATAACCGAATTGAATTCTTTTTCGGCATAAAAATCTGGTTTATCAGCACTTAAAGGAGCAAATTGGGTAACCTTTGGCCCTTTCACGAAGGCAACATTATCTTTATAGGCTGAAACAATATCATTTGGATTTGTCTCTGATGTCTTCTTGATTAATTTGAAAAGTGAAGTTTCTTTCGCTACGCCATCAATAATGAATGTACCATTGAATATTTTATGACGACAGTGTTCTGAATTTACTTGCGAGAATCCAAAAACCTCTGAATCCGTTAATTTTCTGCCCAATTTTGCAGAAAGATTATTCAAGTAATCTACCTCTTCAACACTGAGCGATAAGCCTTCTTGCTTATTGTAAGCAGCAATATCTTCAATTTCGATAATTGGCTCAGGCTGAATATTTATTGTATAAATAGATTGGTTTAGTTGTGTATATTTCTGAGAGAGCATCGGGTCGAAGTTCGTAAAATCCGCCGAAACAGTTTTAAATTCTTCGATGCGAATAATACCCGAAATTCCCATATTTTGAGTGATTTCAACGGCATTTGTACTCCAAGGGGTAATCATTGCAGCACGAGGGCCTACAAAATAGTCGTTTAACGAAGCATCTTTGGTATTAGTAATAGTGTATTTGTGGTCTGAATTGCTATTGAAGAGCCAAAGTAGTTTTTTGATGTCTTCATTTGAAAGGTTGTCTTGCGTTTGTACCGCAAATACTGTGTGTTGGCTTCCGAAGAAATGAATCATTTTGTTGCTATTTTGTAGAAGATTTTGAAAACGCAAAATTAATTCAATTAAATGAAGAATGCGAGAAATAAAACGTTAGAAAACTTCAAAATCTGAGATTCAAGAAATAAGAAAAATATGTTTATACTTCTTCTTGAAATAGTACAGTTTTGTGTGGCGATGAATGTTGAATTTTAGTTTTTCTGCTAAAAACGAACTGTTTTTTAGCTAACTTTGTAGGATATTTAGTAACACAACTTTCAAAGTTGTCATGGTTTATGTAAGTAAAAGCAAGAAAAAATCTTGCTCTATAATAAGAATATGAAAAAAGTAGCATTTTATACATTGGGTTGTAAATTAAACTATTCTGAAACTTCGACAATCGGACGAATGTTTGAAAGTCGTGGATATCAGAAAGTTGAATTTAATGAAAACCCAGATATTTTTATAATAAATACGTGTTCGGTTACCGAAAATGCCGACAAAAAATGTAAAAAGATTGTCAAAGAAGCCAATCGAGTGAATCCTGATGGTTATGTGGCAATTATTGGTTGTTATGCTCAATTAAAACCGCAAGAAATTTCGGAAATTGAAGGGGTTGATGCGGTATTGGGTGCTGCCGAAAAATTTCGTTTGGTAGATTTATTGGGCGATTTTGTAAAAGAACCTCGTGAAAAATCTGAAAAAGCGGCAGTTTTCAATTCAAGTATCGAAGAAGCCGTTGATTATCATACATCCTACTCGTTGAACGACCGCACACGCACGTTCTTGAAAGTGCAAGATGGCTGTGATTACCCGTGTTCGTACTGTACAATTCCGTTGGCTCGTGGAAAAAGTCGCTCAGATTCGATAGCCAATGTTGTGAAAGCCGCAAAAGAAATTGCGGAAAGTGGCGTAAAAGAAATTGTTTTGACTGGTGTCAATATCGGTGATTTTGGCTTACAAAATGGGGTTAGGGTAGAAACTTTCTTTGATTTGATTAAGGCATTAGACGAAATAGAAGGCATTGAGCGTTTCCGTATTTCGAGTATTGAACCTAATCTTCTAACCGATGAAATCATTGAGTTTGTTACAACATCAAAGCGATTTGTGTCTCATTTCCATATTCCATTGCAATCGGGTTCGAGTAAAGTTTTGGCATTGATGAAACGCCGTTATAAAAGAGAACTTTATGTTGAGAGAGTGAATAAAATCAAGCAATTAATGCCTGATTGCTGCATTGGGGTTGATGTAATTGTTGGTCACCCTGGCGAAACCGAAGAAGAGTTTTTAGAAACATATAACTTCTTGAATGAGTTGAATATCAGTTATTTACACGTATTCACTTATTCTGAAAGACCAAATACGCACGCTGTTTCAATCAAACCGACAGTTCCGCCAAGTAAGCGTGCTGAACGCTCAAAAATGCTGCATATTTTATCAGATAAGAAAAAGCGTTTTTTCTACGAAAGTCAGATAGGAAAGCAATTTACCGTATTATTTGAAGAAGATATTGAGGATGGAAATATGCACGGTTGGACAGAAAACTATGTGCGTGTAACTGCCAAATATGACCCAATGCTTATCAACGAAACAAAGCAAGTACAACTCTCTTCGATAAATGATAAAATGCTGGTAGAAGTTGAAGAGATAGAAGAATACGTAGTACATTAATTGTAGCCCAATTCTCTGAATTGTGATTGATATAGTTAGCACAACTCGAAAGGTTGTGCTACAAAATTTTACAGAAATTCATTCAAATCTCCAACACCCTCGCGAATTACTTCAAAGTCGTCATCAACTGCCAAGACTACCGTTGATGGTTCGATTCCGCACCAGCCTCCATCAATAATAATATCGACTTTTTCAGCGTTTTGTGAGTAAATCACCTCAATTTCATTGGGGTATTCCAAAATATCATCAATATCATATTTTACCGAGGTTGTGATAATTGGATTACCCAACATTTCAATGATTTTTAGCGGAATTTCATGGTCTGGAATTCTGATACCAATCGTTTTGCGTTTGGTTTGTAAGGTCTTGGGTAAATCGCCAGTGGCAGGAAGAATAAACGTAAAAGGACCAGGTAAAGCTCTTTTCAGAAGTCGAAATGTATTGTTTGATACCTTTGCGTAGGTAGAAATATTACTTAAATCATGGCAAACAATAGAGAAATTGTTGTGTTGGAGTTTGATGCCTTTGATTTTACTTAGTTTTTCTACTGCCTTTGTATTAAAAATATCGCAGCCCATCGAATAGACGGTATCAGTTGGATAAATAATTATCCCACCATTTTTTAGACATTCTACAACTTTGTGAAGTTTTCGTTCGTCCAAATTTCCTTGATATAATTCAATAATTTCAGCAGACATATTTTAGTCGATGGTCAATAGTTGATGGTCAATAGCCCACTGTAAATAATATTTGTATCTGTGGACTATTGACCTTCGACTATGGTCTATTTATTTACTTTTTTTTGCTTTTTTGTTTGTAGCCGTTGCTTGATTATCAGTAGTTTTTGCGGCATTCATTTCCATATAATCTACCGTTAAAGCTGCTAACGACTTGATGCCAAGTGTAAAGCCTGATTCGTCGATGTAAAAATCAGGTGTATGGTGTGGGGCAGGAGTAGTGCTGCCTTTTGGCTTTCCACCTAAAAAGAAAAAGAAACCAGGTACTTTCTGTTGGAAAAAACTAAAGTCTTCGGCTCCTGTCTGAACTGGCTGAACTTTTACATTTTCTTTTCCAGCTACTCCTTCAACCGAACCAATCATTTTTTCGGTTAAAGCTGGGTCATTGTAAGTTACAGGATAACCCGTATCAATCGTTACATCGGCTTTTGCTCCAGCACTTTCGGCGATATTGGTTGCTACTTCCTTAATTCTGCGATGTACTAATTCACGTTGTTCGGTTCCAAAAGTTCTGATTGTACCAATCATATCTAAGTTTTCAGAGATAATGTTTTGGCGAATTCCCCCATGAATGGCTCCAACCGTAACAATGGCTGGGTTTTCAGTAATATTTACATTTCGGCTAACGATTGTTTGCAAGCCCATTACGATTTGTGAAGCCGTAGTGATTGGGTCAATACCCGACCAAGGATTAGCTCCATGCGTCTGTTTTCCATTTATCTTGATAGCCAATTGGTCAACCGCCGCCATCGTAGCACCTGGGCGGTAGCCAATTGTACCAACTTCGGTTACGGAACTAATGTGTAAACCGAAAACTGCATCAACTTTCGGGTTGTCCATTACACCTTCCATTACCATTAATTCAGCACCAGATTTGCCATTTTTTAATAATTTTGGGTCATAAACACCTTCTTCGGCTGGTTGAAATAAGAACTTTACAGTTCCTGCTATTTCACTTTTCATTGAAGATAAAACCTCTGCCACACCCATCAAAATTGCTACGTGCGAATCATGTCCGCAAGCGTGCATTACTCCAGTTTTTTGCCCGTTATAAACTGTGCTAACTGTAGATTTAAACGGGACGTCAACACGCTCGGTAACTGGTAGGCCGTCCATATCGGCACGGAGTGCTACTACTGGACCAGGTTTTCCACCTTTCAAAATTCCAACAACGCCAGTAACCGCAACGTTTTCTTGTACCTCAATTCCGAGTGAACGAAGATGGTCTGCTACAATTTTAGCGGTTCTTACTTCCATATTTCCAAGTTCTGGGTGCTCATGGAAATCACGACGCCATGAAATAACTTTTTTCTCGATGGCATCTGCACCAGCACTGATTTTGGGTTTGAGGGCTGATTGCCCGAATGTAAGGCCACAAGAAATACACAGGGCCGCGGTTAGGATTTTTTTCATTGGTTTTATATTAGTTTAGTTTTTTCAAAAGTAAGCAAAAAATATATAAATCTTTCATTAATTCAGTGATGAAGAAAAGAATTACTTAAAGAAAACCAATGAATTTTGATTGGTTTGTTCTTGGTATTCTTCAAATAGTTGATTAGCTGATTGAAGTCCTTTTTCGCCATACACCATCAAACATACGGTTCCACCACTTCCTCCACCAGTAATTTTTGCTCCATAAATGCCGTTTTGATAGCCTTTTATTCTTGCCATATTCACAATTTTGTCAGTCATTTCATTGCCCAGTCCACAATTATTGTAACTTTCATGGGCTTGATACATTAGCTCTCCCATAATTGGAAGGGTATCTTCATAATTTTGTTCGTTGACAGATTTTAATAATTGCTTAAAAGAATTTACACGGTAGTTTTCGTAGATTGGGTGTTTTGCACAAGCCTTTATATTGTAAAAAGTATCGGGTTTAATGACCGAAAGAGCGTCAGTAACTCCACCAAAATCATGGATAAAATCTTTACCGTACATTGAGTTGAGGCTACGAGCAAAATCTGCCTCAAATAAAGATGGACTAATATTACTCAAAAATCCTCCAAATGGTAATTCTGAATGTTTTTTAGTTTTTAAGTCCTCTTTTGAAACGCCAATCTTTTGTGCGATTATTGAATAACCCATGAAGGCGGCTGTGCGTACTTCACTGTATGATGCACCACTAACAGCATGTTTTACACCACTATCAATACCTACGAAGTATAAGTTTTCTGGAATTTCGATTAAATCATAAAGTTTGTCGGGTTGACACAGAATAGGTAGTAATTTGTTATTATCTCCAAAATAAGAAGCTAATTGGTCCATCAAACCACAGGGAGCTCCAACAACTAAATTTTCGGCCATTTGAGCCAATTTAGGCAGTTCGGTATCGGTTAATTCAATGTTGAAGAGTTCGGTAATTGCTTTTAAGGTGGCTACTTCAAGTGCTGCTGATGACGAAACGCCTTTGCCAACAGGTACTTCCGACTGTATCAAGATGTCGAGTCCGCCTAATTTTATTTTTTTTTCGTTACTTAAAACTAAATAACAGCCAGCAATGTAAGATGCCCAATCTCCACCTTCGATATTTTTAAGGTATTTCTGAGCTTCGTTGTAGTTATTGGGAATCTCGTCTAAATCAATGTAAATTTCGTTTTGAGATGTTATATCCAAACTTTTAATGTGAAGTTGATTGTAATTCCTGATTCCGATAGTAGCGGTTGCTTTCTGCGAAATAGATTTTTGTAAAACCATTGAACCCGAATAATCGGCTATTCCACCCATGACATCCATTCTACCAGGAGAAGTGGCTTGCACTAATATTTGATTAGGACCAAAAAACTTTTGTAATGTACTACTTGAATCAGAATTTACTTTCATTTCAATAAAAAAAACCTTACGAGAAATAATCTCGCAAGGTTTGAATTTTGTTTATAAATATCAAATTTTTTCAATAATAATGGCACTTGCACCTCCACCTCCATTACAAATGGCTGCCATACCGAACTTACCATTTTTTTGATGTAATACGTTAATTAGAGTCGTAACAATTCTCGCTCCTGAACAACCAAGTGGGTGTCCGAGCGATACTGCTCCACCAAAAATATTTAGTTTTTCGTGACTAATACCAAAATGTTTTGCAAAAGCCATTGGAACTACTGAAAATGCTTCGTTTACTTCAAAATAATCAATATCAGCTATTGTTAAACCTGCTCTTTTTAGTGCTTTTTCAGCAGCTATGATTGGAGCGGTTGTAAACCATTCTGGTTCGTGTTCGCCATCGGCGTATGCAATGATTTTTGCAACTGGCTTTAAATCGTTTTTCTTTACCGCTTCTGATGATGCCAAAACTAATGCTGCTGCACCATCGTTGATTGTTGAAGCGTTTGCTGCCGTTACAGTTCCTTCTTTCGTAAAAACTGGTCGTAAAGTTGGGATTTTTTCAAAATTTACGTTCTTAAACTCCTCATCTTCGGCAATGACTTTTACATTTCCTTTTCGGTCTGTTACTTCAACAGGCGTAACTTCATTGGAAAATGCTCCACTTGCCCAAGCTTCGGCCGAACGTTTATACGATTGGATTGCAAAAGCATCTTGTTCTTCTCTGCTTATTTCAAACTTTTGGGCAGTTGCATCAGCAAAGCAACCCATGGCTTTATTGTCATATACATTCGTCAGACCATCTTTAGCTAAGCCGTCAATTAATTCGCCATTGCCATAGCCGTAGCCATAACGTGCTTTTGGCAAATAGAATGGTATATTCGACATACTTTCCATACCACCAGCTACTACGATATCGTTTTGACCTAATTCGATGGACTGACTGCCAAACATAATAGCTTTCATGCCCGATGCACAAACTTTATTGATAGTAGTTACGTTGGTTTTATTACTTAACCCAGCTCCAAGTGTTGCCTGACGTGCTGGGGCTTGCCCAACATTAGCTTGACACACATTTCCATAGAGAACCTCCTCAATTTGATTAGAATCGATACCTGCTTTCTCGATGGCTGCTTTGATGGCCGTTGCTCCGAGTATTGGTGCTGAAATACTTGAAAGTGAACCACCAAAACTACCAATTGGTGTACGTACTGCCGAAATTATAAATGTTTGTTGCACAATAAAGTTGGTTTATAGAATTGATGAAAATTACCAAGTCTTCTTTTTGTACCCAAGCATAGCAAAATATAATACAAAAGCATACAATGGAATCATGATTGCGTAAGCCTTTTGTGAACTATGTAATAAGTCAGATAGACTGCCATATACAAGTGGCAAAATTGCACCACCTGCAATCATCATGATTAACCAGGCCGAACCAGTTTTTGTGAATTTGCCGAGTCCATCAATAGCAAGTGGCCAAATAGCTGGCCACATGATGGCATTTGCCAGACCTAAAATTGCTATGCAAAGCACAGATGTAAAGCCTGTAGTTACTAACGCAAATATAGTAATGATTATGCCAAAAATAGATGAAAGTTTGAGCCAAGTTTGTTGAGAAACAAATTTAGGTATCAAAACAATACCCAAAATATATCCAAGCATCATGCACCAAAGGGTATATGTGCCAAATTGGCTGGCTTCATCGGTCGAGAATCCTAATGAAATACCGTAGCTAATTATTGAATCTCCCGCTATTACTTCTACGCCAACGTAGCAGAATAGAGCTATCAAACCTAACACTAAATTGGGGAAATCGAAAATAGTTGTTTTGGTTGAGTTTATTGAATTATCATTCCCTTCTTGTTCTTCACTTACTTCTGGTAAACCTTTGGTCAATAAAATTAAGACTGCTAATGCTATCAGAACACCCGTAAGTATCATGTATGGAGTAATAACTTTTGCGAGTTGGTCTTTCGATGAAAGTGCTGCACCAGCCACGCTTCCTGCCAATAAAATTCCTCCGAAAACTTTTTGGCTAATAATTCCTGCTGTTTTATTGGCAATTCCTAAAATACTAATTCGTTGTGCGGCACTTTCTCGAGGGCCAAGAATGGTGGCATAAGGATTTGAAGCGGTTTGTAATAGTGTTAATCCAATGCCAATAGTGAATAGACCAGCCAAAAACAAAGGATATGATTCGGCTTTTGCGGCAGGCACAAAGATAAACGTTCCGATTGCCATAATTGCCAAACCAACTGACATCCCTTTTTTGAAACCAACTTTCTTCAAAACATACGATGAGGGAATGGCCATTACTGTATAGGATATAAAAAAAGCAAAGGTTACTAAATATGAGTTTGCGTTGCTCAAGCCAAACGCAGTTTTGAAGAAAGAAATGAGTGTTCCGTTTACCCAAGTTACGAATCCGAAAACGAAGAATAAAAGTCCAATGATTATTAATGGACCTGTGTAGTTTTTATTTTCTTGCATAAAAATCTTAGTTAGAGTTTAGTGATAATTTAAAAACCTTTAAAGCCTATGAGAGCCTTAAAGGTTTTTGATTATTAATAGTTGTCGTTTAAGCCAAAGATAGGTTTATTGGTTTTCCATTTTCCGCGAGTAAAATCAGGGATTTCTACTGGAGAACTGCCACGAGCAATTGATAACTCAGAAAGTGGGCTAATGGCACTCCAAGCAGCAGCATCATAAACGTCAATCGGCGGAGCAACTTTGTTTTTTACTGATTCGATAAATGCTCGTAATACGAAGAAATCCATACCGCCATGACCAGCATTTACGGCATCTTGCTCGAAGCGTTTCCAAAGTGGGTGGTCATATTCCTTTTGATAATCAGCAAATGGCTCCCAAGCATCGTGCTTTTTAGAAACACCTTCTAAATAAATCTGATTACCATCGTTCATCCAAATTCCTTTTGTTCCTTGAGCTCTGAAACCGAGTGAATATGGGCGTGGACTGTTTGTATCGTGAATAATGACAATGTTTTCACCGTTAGCACATTGGATTGTAGTTGTTACAATATCTCCGAGTTTGAATTTTACTTTTGCGTTTGGATGATTTTCCCCTCCATTTTCTACAATATAATTGTGCATACCACGAGATTTGGTGGCAATCGAAGTCAAATAATCAAATTTGTTGCCACGGTTAATGTCCATCCAGTGAGCAACAGGCCCGAGGCCGTGCGTAGGGTAGAGGTCTCCATTTCTATCGACCGAATGTTGGGTTCTCCAACGTGCTTCGCTAAACCCTTTTTCTCCAAACTCAACGCCTTTTCCGTAAGCTGATTTTCCATCATTTAATTTTACAAAACGCAAGTCATGTTGATAGCCGCAATGCCCGTAAAGCATTTCACCAAACATATTTTTGCGAACCATGTTCAGAACCGACATGATGTCACGACGATAACAAACGTTTTCAAGAATCATGCAGTGAGAACCTGTCTTCTCGTAGGTATCCACTAAATCCCAAGATTCTTGGAGCGTAACAGTTGCAGAAACTTCTACACCTGCATACTTTCCTGCTTTCATGGCTGCTACCGACATCGGTACGTGCCATTCCCAAGGTGTGGCAATAATGATTCCGTCGAGGTCATCACGCTTTACCATATTTTCAAAATCTCGTTCACCTTTGGTGTAAGCAACAGGTTCTTTTTTCTCAAATTTTTTAAAAATTTTGTTTGCCTCAGCAATTGAATTAAGGTCGATATCACAAATGGCAGGAATTTCTACATCTGAGCGATAAAGTGCTTGCTGGAGGTGTGTACGTCCACGAAGTCCGACCCCAATAAAGCCAAGTCTTACTTTTTTATCTTCTTTTAGATTTTGTTTTTTTACAATAAATGGAATGCTTGAGGTTGCCAAGCTGGTTGAAAGGAAATTTCGACGGTTCATATTCAGGTTGGTTTGAAGATGGTATTGCAAACAATTATGTTGATTGATGTTTCAAAGATAAAATAAAAAATTTTTATAACTATATGATTAATAAAAAATATATTCTTATTTTGTTTGAATAGATAAAAAATATTTTAATCTACTTAACTCAAAAATCAAGGTAAATATTTTTTTTGAAAAAATCTTGAACAAAATAAAAATACCACTTGTTAATACATTTGAAACTGTTTCTTTAGAACGATTTAACCACCGTTCGGTAGCCTACAAGTGTTGTACACAACCTTTGTAATGACTGTTTGGCTAACAATTTAATTCATTTTTAAACATCTAATTTGGAATATCAAAAAAAGAGAGTTGCGGTGTTGCGTAAAGAACACTTCAATGCGGCTCATCGTCTTCACAATCCTGAGTGGAATGCGGAAGATAATGCCCGAATTTTCGGAAAATGTAATAATCCGAATTTCCATGGGCATAATTATGACCTGATTGTTCGACTGTCGGGCGAAGTTGACCCAAAGACAGGTTATGTTTTCGACATGAAAATTTTAAGTGATTTAATCAAAGAACACGTTTTGGATAGATTTGACCATAAAAATCTAAACTTAGACGTCGAAGAATTTAAAGAACTAAATCCATCGGCTGAAAACATTGCTATTGTGATTTATGATATTTTACGAGAAAAAATATCGCATGATTATGATTTGAAAATTACACTTTTTGAAACCGAACGAAACTATGTCGAATACCCAATTTAAAGAAAAAACTTTTGTGAACGATTTATTACTCGACGACCAAGACCATCCGTTTACTAAACTCGAAACGCCACTTCGTGAAGATGCTTTTGATTTAAACGATGACGAAAAAATTGAAATAATTGAGAAGCATTTCAAAGAAATTATGCTGACGCTCGGCCTTGACCTACAAGACGAAAGTCTTCGTGGTACACCAAAGCGTGTAGCAAAGATGTATGTAAAAGAGTTGTTTTCTGGACTAAATCCAGAAAATGAGCCAGCAATGACGCTCTTCTCCAACGAGTATAATTACAATGAGATGTTGGTTGAGAAGAATATTCAGTTTTATTCATGTTGCGAGCACCATTTCGTACCAATCGTAGGAAAAGTACACGTAGCATATATTTCAAATGGTAAGGTAATTGGTTTATCGAAATTGCACAGAATCGTGAATCATTTTGCTCGTCGCCCGCAGGTGCAGGAGCGTATGACAATTCAGATTGGGAATGCCATCAAAAATGCCTTAATGACCGACGATGTTGCGGTTTACGTTGATGCCGACCACCAATGTGTATCGTCTCGTGGTGCTAAAGACCAAACGAGTTCAACCATTACCTCATTTTATAGTGGTGCTTTCAATAAGGAGGAAAAACGTAGCGAGTTTTTGAAAGTGTTGAGTATTTAGACAAGTGATGAATGATTGATGATTAATGTTGAATGATATAAAGAAAGAAAACAATTTATTGATTGTAGGGTTCTACTGTAAACAATTTAACATTAATCATCAATCATTCATAATTAATTTCATGTCTTTTCAAGGAAAAAATTACCTTATTGTTGGAGCAAGTTCGGGAATCGGCTTAGCCCTTGCACAATCTTTAATAGAAGCGGGTGCAAATCTTTTTACAGCTTCTCGTACTCAACCCGATTTACAGTCTACACATATCACTTGGGATGCAGCAAGTCCTGATAATCAAGTTTTTAGTTCTCTTCCAGCCACACTCGATGGTCTTGTTTACTGTCCAGGAACTATCAATCTAAAGCCATTTAATAGATTTACGAGCGAAGATTTTCAAAAAGATTTTCAAATAAATGTTTTGGGAGCTATTAATGTGATTCAAGCAGTTTTATCAAAACTAAAAGCCGCTGGAAATTCTTCAGTTGTGCTTTTTAGTACTGTTGCTGTACAAACTGGAATGGGCTTTCATGCATCTGTGGCTGCATCAAAAGGAGCTGTTGAAGGTTTGACTCGTTCGTTAGCAGCTGAATATGCTTCTTCAAAAATTCGCTTTAATGCCATTGCACCATCACTGACAGATACGCCTCTGGCAAAAATGTTACTTTCTTCACCCGAGAAAATTGATGCCTCAAACAAACGTCACCCACTTGGAAGAGTAGGAACAAGTGCCGATATCGCTGCAGCAGCCAAACTTTTATTGTCGGACGAAGGCAGTTGGATAACTGGTCAGATTTTGCATATTGATGGTGGTATGGGTAATCTGAAATAAAATTTGTACCGATAAATATATTTTTAGCAAATTTTCCTTGTGATTTTACCATTTGTCAAGATTTTAGATTAGGTTGCTACTTTCAAAGTACATTTGACCATTCATTTAACTAAAACCGTAAACACAATGGGAGCAATTTTCTTTTTAGTATTTGCCGTAGTTATTCTTTATTTATCAGTTGTTATCGTTCAACAAGGCAATGTGGCAGTGATTACTGTATTCGGAAAATATAGCCGAATCATGATGCCAGGTTTGAACTTCAAAATTCCGTTTATTGAGTTTGTATTCCGTACAATTTCTATTCAGAATCGCTCAGCCGAATTGCAGTTTCAGGCAATTACAAACGACCAAGCAAATGTGTATTTCAAGGCAATGTTGCTTTACACTGTGCAAGATAATACGGAAGAAAGCATAAAAAATGTAGCTTTCAAATTTATTGACCAAGCTAACTTCATGCAGGCATTGGTGCGTTCAATCGAAGGTTCGATTCGTAGTTTTGTGGCTACCAAAAAGCAAGCTGAAATCTTAGGTTTAAGAAACGAAATCGTCACTGATGTAAAGGCAAACCTTGACCATATTTTGAATG
>JACCEC012364217.1_pt1 | contig 12834 bp, 10 predicted proteins | sample 7450121 | NCBI WGS metagenome assembly JACCEC01 (sample SAMN15323455, study PRJNA562643) | freshwater metagenome | isolation source: river surface water | place: USA:Blue River Watershed | collected 2017-08-18 | reverse complement strand
CCCAGCGACCGCCTTTGCCTTCTAATTCCAGATTGAACTCGTCCCCTCCCCCTCCAAAGGTATCCCCATGTCCCTTCAAGTCCTGAAACCCCGCGTGCGTGGCTTCATCTGCATCACTTCCCACCCGGAAGGCTGCGCGGCTCATGTCCGTGAACAGATCGCGCATGTGAAGTCCCGGCCGGCCCTCAAGGGCGGTCCGAAGTCCGTCTTGGTCATCGGGGCCTCCACGGGCTACGGCCTCTCGTCGCGCATCGCCGCGGCCTTCGGCTCCGGTGCCGCCACCCTCGGCGTCTTCTTCGAACGCAACGGCGAAGGCGACAAGCCTGGCAGCCCCGGCTGGTACAACACCGCCGGCTTCCATGCCGAAGCCAAGAAGGCCGGTCTCACCGCCATCTCGCTCAACGGCGACGCGTTTTCCGCTGAACTGAAGGCGCAGGTCATCGAGGCCATCAAGTCCAAGATGCCCGGCGGCAAGGTCGACCTCATCGTCTACTCCCTCGCCTCCCCGCGACGCACCGCCCCGGATGGCGTCACCTACAAGTCGACGCTCAAGCCAACCGGCGCCCCCTTCCATGCCAAGAACCTCGACACCGACCGCAAGGTCGTGAACGACGTGACCTTGGACACCGCGAACGCCGAAGAAATCGCCCACACCGTGAAGGTCATGGGGGGCGAAGACTGGGAACTCTGGATGAACGCCCTCGACGGCGCCGGCGTCCTCAAGGAAGGCTGCCAGACGGTCGCCTATTCCTACATCGGACCGCAGGTGACCTGGCCCATCTACAAGGACGGCACCATCGGCAAGGCCAAGGAAGACCTCGAACGCGCGGGCCGCAAGATCGACGACCTCATGAAGCTGCACCGCGGCCGGGCCTTCGTCTCCGTCAACAAGGCCGTCGTCACGCAGGCCAGCTCCGCGATCCCGGTCGTCCCGCTCTACGTTTCCCTGCTCTTCAAGATCATGAAGGCCAAGGGCAACCACGAAGGCTGCATCGAGCAGATCCAGCGCCTCTTCGAGCAGCAGATGTACAACGGCAACGCCCTCGACTTCGACGACCACGGCCGCGTCCGCATCGACGACTGGGAGATGCTGCCCGAAATCCAGAAGGCCGTGTTCGACATCTGGCCGCTGGTGACCACGGAGACCCTCGATCAATACGGCGACTTCGCCGGCTACCAGACGGACTTCCTCAAGAACTTCGGCTTCGGCCTCGCCGGCGTGGATTACGACGCGCCGACCGAAGTCGAACGTCCCATCGAGAACGTCTAAGGTGACCAAGGTCTTCTCCATCGCGAACCAAAAGGGCGGCGTCGGCAAGACGACCACCGCCGTCAACCTCGCGGCCGGCCTCGCCCGCTTGGGCATCCGCACCCTGCTCATCGACCTCGATGCGCAGGCGAACGCGACCAGCGCGCTCGGCATCGAGAAGACCGAAGGCAAATCCCTCTACAAGGTCCTGCACGGCGAGGCCAAGGTCACCGACATGATCGTGGCGACCTCCACCGAAAAGCTCGACCTCATCCCGTCCGAGGTCGACCTCGCCGCCGTGGAGTCCGAACTCGCGCAAGCCGAGAACTACCTCGGCCGCCTCCGCGCCAGCCTCGCCCCGCTCATCGAAGCCAAGACCTACGGCGCCATCCTCATCGATTGCCCGCCGGCCCTCGGCATGCTCTCGATGAACGCGCTCAGCGCCTCGGACTTCCTCTTCGTCACGCTGCAGACCGAATACCTCGCGATGGAAGGCCTCGGCCAGATCGTGGGCGTGGTCGATCAGCTCAAGGCGGCCGGCGCCACCGACAAGCTCGCGCTCGGCGGCATCGTCATGACGATGTACGATGTCCGCACGAAACTCTCCCGCCAGGTCGTCGAAGAAGTGAAGACCCACTTCCCCGCCTTGGTCATGGAGACCATGATCCCGCGCACCATCCGCCTGTCGGAATGCCCGAGCCACGGCCAGACGATCTTCCAGTACGACGTGCACTCCCCCGGGGCGGTCGCCTACGAGGCCTTGGCCAAGGAATTCGGCAAGCGGTTCGGCCTGAAGTGACCCCCGAAGGTTGACTGCGGGAAAGGGCGCCCGATGCTGGCCTCCTCCCCATGCGCGCCCCCCTCCTGCTCGGTCTGCTGTCCTTGAGCCTCATCACCGGCAAGGTAAGCGCGGCTGAAGAAACCAAGCCCGCCGCACCTGCGGCCAAGTCGGCGCCCGCCAAGAGCGGGAAAGGCCGCCCCATCGTGCTCGGTCCGGACGACAAGCCCGCCTACGGAGAACCACCAGCGAGCGTCTTCCAGCGGCAGGAAGGCATCCCCCATGGGCGGCTCGAGACCATCGAGTACGCGTCCAAAACCGTGGGCACCACCCGTCGGCTCAAGGTCTACACGCCACCGGGCTACACCAAGGAAAAATCCTATCCGGTGCTCTACCTGCTGCACGGCATCGGGGGAGACGAGAACGAGTGGCAGCGCTTCGCCCAAATCGACGTGCTCTTCGACAACCTCATCGCCGCCGGCAAAGCCAAACCGATGATCGTGGTCCTGCCGAACGGTCGCGCCCGCAAGGACGACCGGGCCACCGGCGACATCTATGCCGCCGCGCCCGCCTTCGCCAATTTCGAGCGCGACCTGCTCGACGACGTCATCCCGACCATCGAAAAGAAGTACGGGGCCGACGCCAAACGCGAGCAACGCGCCCTCGCAGGTCTCTCCATGGGCGGTGGCCAGACCTTCAACTTCGGCCTGACTCACCTCGAGACGTTCGCCTGGGTGGGCGGCTTCTCCGCGGCCCCCAACACCAAGCCGCCCGCCACCCTGCTCCCCGACCCGGTGGCGGCCAAGAAACAACTGAAGCTTCTCTGGGTCTCCTGCGGGAATCGCGATGGCCTGCTGAGCATCAGCCAAGGCATGCATGCCTACCTCAAGGAAAAGGAGGTGCCGCACGTCTGGCATGTGGATGGCAACGGACACGACGCGACCCACTGGCGCAACGCGCTCTATTGGTTCAGCCAACAGCTCTTCCGCTGAACCGGATGGGGCCCGCCACGCCACGCGTCCGCCTTGTGGGGAGCTTCGCGGAGCTCCGCGAAACGCCCTTGGCGGGCGACGTCAACGCCCTCTGCTGGGAGCGCACGCTGCCGGGTGATTACGCCGAGGTCATCGCCGCGTTGGGCGCAGGGGACGGCATCGTGGCCATCGCCGACGAACGCCTCCAAGCCCTCACCCTCAGCCCCGCCGGACAGCTCGCGGCCGAAGCCCTGCTCGCCGACCAAGCCTTGCTGCGGGCCCATGACCTCGCGCCGTCGCTCAACTGCATCTATGACTGCGTCCGCGGACCGGACGCCGGGATCGTCCCGACCGACGTGCTGTCGTTCCACGTCGACACGGCCCCCATCGAGGTCGGCACCTGGCTCTGCACCTACCACGGCGCCTGCAGCGAAGGCCTCGCCAACGAAGCGGCCGTGCGCAAGGTAGACCAACCCGAAATCCGCGCGGCACTGCTCAGGGAATACGGCGGGGCCGACGATGCCGGCTTCGCCGAATTCCTGTCCGAGCATTCCTACGACCTGCACTATGCGCCGAAACCGGACGCACGCCCCTACCCTTTCGGACAGTTCTCGCTCTGGCGCATCGCGACGCAATGGCCCGACAGCCCGGTCCTACCCTGCATCCACCGCGCCCCCGAAAACCCCGCCGGGTCGCCGCGCCTGCTGTTGATCAGCTGAAAGCCGCCCTTTTCGTCCTTGTGCGTTTGACCAATGCGCACGTCCCCGCTGGATAGCGGCATGACCGTTCAGCCACGCCGTGCCCTGACCGGCGTGCCCGCGCACGCTTGGGCGCCCGTGGCTTGCTCGGAAGGCGCGGCCCACGGCGTCATCGTGCTGCTCGCCTCCAACTTGGGCGCCGCCGAAACCTTGGCGGAAGAGACCGCGCAGCTCTTGATGCTGCTGAACGGCGCGCAGCCCGTCGCCCGGACCTTGACCGATGCCGATGCCGCGGTGCCGGCGTTTGAAGCCGATTGCGACCTGCTGGGCGTGCTGTCGCTGCTGCGGCACGGGAGGCACGACCCGCAACGCCCGCTGCTCATAGCGTGCACACCCGGGTCCTTGGCCCGCCGCTCGCCGGCCCCGGAAACCGCGGCCCGGGCGGAGATGGTCATCCGCAAAGGCGACACGCTCGAGCTCCGGGCCTTCGCGCGGCGCCTCGCCAGCGAGTTCGGCTACGACCACGAAGCCCTTTGCGAACAGCCCGGGGAATACGCCCTGCGCGGCGGGATCCTCGACGTCTACCCGCTCAACGCGCAGATGCCGGTACGCATCGACCTCTTCGGCGACAAGGTCGAATCCCTCCGACCGTTCGACCCTGCGACGCAACGGAGCGAAGGGGAAGTCGAGGGGCTGGTGATCTGCGCCCCGCGCGATGACTCTGGTCGCGGCGCCGAGGCGCCCTTCTTCCGGCACCTCCCGGCCGACGTGCTGATCGTTTCGGTCGACCGCTCGCACGAAGATGTCCTGTGCGCCGAACTGCACACCACCCAGCTACCGCAGCTCATCCTGGAGGAATCGGACGAGGCCCCGGCAGGCTACGAAACCCAGGTGCTCGAATGCCAACCAGCCGAATCCCTGCTCATCGGCTCGGCGACCGAAGGCAGCGAACACCGCCCCGCCCTGCTCCGGGCCGCCGCGGCCTTGGCGAAGGACGGACGGCCTTGCCTGCTCACCGGTGATACGGATGGCTCGGTGGACCGGCTGAACACCGACGTCAAAGCCGGCGCCATCCGGGGCTTCAAGCCGCGCATCTGCGCCGGACGCTTCGGCGGCGGGCTCTTACTGGCACCCGGGAAACTGACGGGGTTGCTCAAGGACGGCCTGGTCCTGCTCACGGAGCGAGAGCTCTTCGGCCGGCGCAAGCGGCCGCTGGCTTCCTTGCCGCGCCGACGCACGGCCGTGCGAGCCGCCATCGGGCGGGCGCTCGACTTCGGCGAACTCGCCGACGGCGACGCCTTGGTGCACGTGACCCAAGGCATTTGCCTCTTCCGCGGCATCAAGGCCCACGAACACAACGGCCGCACCGAAGACTTCCTCGGCTTGGAATTCGCCGAGAAATCGATGCTGCACCTCCCCGTCCGGGAGTCGCACCTGCTCTCGCGCTACATCGGCATCGGCCGGGCCACGCCCAAGCTTTCCAAACTCGGAGGCGGCGGCTGGGAGCGCTCGCGGAAAGCCGCCGAGAAAGCCACCGCGGACCTCGCGGCGCAGTTGCTCGCGATGCAGGCCGCGCGGTCGACCAAGCCGGGCATCGCCCACCCGAAGGACGTCGACCATGCCTGGATGGGCGAGTTCGAGCGATCCTTCCCGCACCGCGAGACCCCGGACCAGACCCGCGCGATCGCGGACGTGAAAGCGGACATGGAACGGGCCGCCCCCATGGATCGGCTCGTCAGCGGCGACGTGGGCTTCGGCAAAACCGAAGTCGCCCTCCGGGCCGCCTTCAAGTGCGTCCTCGGCGGCCGGCAGGTCGCGATCCTCGCGCCGACCACCGTCCTCGCGCAACAGCACTACGAGAGCTTCCGGGAACGCCTGGCGCGCTGGCCCATTTCCGTCGAACTCCTCAGCGGTTTCCGCACCGCCAAACAGAAGGCGAACGTGCGGGCGCGGGCCGCGGCCGGGACGGTCGACGTCGTGGTCGGCACCCATGCCCTGCTCTCCGACGGCACGTCCTTCGGCAAGCTGGGCCTGGTCATCATCGACGAAGAACATCGCTTCGGCGTCCGGCACAAGGAACGCCTCAAGGAGATGCGCACCGAGGTCGACGTGCTGGCGATGAGCGCGACGCCCATTCCACGCACGCTCTACCTCGCCCTCGTCGGCGCGCGCGACCTGAGCGTCATCGAGACGCCGCCCCGCGAGCGCCTCCCCATCCGCACCGTCGTCCGCAGCTACGACGAGAAGCTGGTCCGCGACGCGGTGAAGGCCGAACTGGCCCGCGGCGGCCAGGTCTTCTACCTGCACAACCGCGTCGAGACCATCCGCGCGGTCGCCGAACGGCTGGCCGCCTTGGTGCCCAAGGCGCGCATCATCGTCGGCCACGGCCAGATGGGCGCGGGGGAACTCGAGGAGACGATGTCGGCGTTCGTCGCGGGCGAATACGACATCCTCGTCTGCACGACGATCATCGAGACCGGCCTCGATATCCCCAACTGCAACACCCTGATCATCGAAGGCGCCGACCGCTTCGGCCTCGCCCAGCTCTACCAGCTCCGGGGGCGCGTCGGCCGCTTCAATCGCCAAGCCTACGCCTACCTTTTCCTGCACCGGCACGCGGCCTTGGTCGGCACCGCCCACCGGCGCCTCTCGGCCATCCGGCAATACAACCAGTTGGGGGCGGGCTTCCGCATCGCCATGCGCGACCTGGAGTTGCGCGGGGCCGGCAACATCCTCGGGGCGGCGCAAAGCGGCCACGTCGCCAACGTCGGGTTCGACCTGTACTGTCAATTGCTCCGGCGCAGCGTGGCCAAACTCCGCGGCGACCGCGGCGCGGGCGTCGACCGGTGCGAGTTGAACCTGGACTTCATCGACCACACCCAAGCCACCCTCGGCGTTGAGCAGACCAATTCGAGCACCGGCGATGGCCCGCTGCTCACCGCGACGTTGCCGTCGGACTGGATTCCGGAAACGCGCCTGCGGATCGAAGCCTTCCGCAAAGTCGCGCTCGCCACCGATGCCGATGAAGTCGCCGAACTGCGCGCCAATCTCACCGACCGCTATGGGCGGCTCCCGCCCGAAGCGGCGGCCTTCCTCCAACTCGCCGAGATTCGCTGTTTGGGGGAGGCCAAGGGCATCACCGCCATTTCCACCGATGGGACCACCCTCCGCTGCCTACAAATCGGCCCCGGCCGTCCCCCGGAGCCCATCTTGGTCGGAAATCGGTTTCCCCGCTTGACCGTCAAGGACCCCCTGCGGAAACTCACGGAAATCCGTGGCTTCCTGTCGCGGCTGTCCGCACCTCCTGGTTCATGAACGCTCTTTCGATTTCCTGCCTCCTCCTTGGCGCGGTCACCTTTGCGCCGGCCCAGGCCCTGCCGAAAAAGTCCCAAGCTGAAGCCACGGCCGCCCAGCGCTGGTCCGAACTCAACGCCGACCGCATCGCGGGCAACGCCAACGGCCAGCCCATCACCCTTTCGGACCTGCGCCGGCAGCTCGCCCCTTTCGTGGAGGAGATCGGGCGCGGCAAGAGCGATGCGGAATTCAACCAAATCATCGCGACCTACGCCGAAGAGGCGCTCAAGCAGATCACCGACCGCCAATTGGTCATCGCCGAGTTCAAGACCAGCGTCGGAAAGGTGCCCGCCTCCTACATCGATGGCGACATCGAGGAAACCATCCGCCGTGATTTCAACGGCGACCGCAACCGCTTCGTCGCCTCGCTCCGGGCCACGGGACAAACGCCGCTTTCTTACCGCAAGTTCATCGAAGACCGCATCATCTTCGAGTACATGATCGGGCAGGTCCGCCGTACGGCCCTGGAGGTCGGTCCCGGCAAACTGCAGGCCTATTATGACGCCCACCGGTCGGAGTTCGTCCGCAAGGAAAGCGTCCAGCTCCGCCAAATCACCTTGATGCAAGGCGCCAGTGAAACCGTCGCCGAGGGCAAGGCCCGCGCCGAAGCCTGGGCTGCCGCCCTCCGTGACCCGGCGAAGCTCGCCGCGACCGCGACGCGCTACAAGACGACGATCAAGGCGACGTCCCCGGGCTTCGCCGAGGTCGCCGAAGCGATCAGCACCGACGACTTCGCCAAGCAAGGCGGCGACACGGGCTGGAAACCGCTCGAAGACATCAATGAGCGCGTGGTCGGCGTGGTCAGCCGCATGAAGGACGGTGAGATCTCGGAAGCCCTGCAGTTTGATATTCCGGGCAGCCCGGCCCTCTGGTTCATCCTGAAGCGCGAGGGCTTCAAACCGGCGGGCACCGACACCTTGGAAGACCCCAAGGTTCGCGCGCTGGTCGAGGAACGCGTCCGCTCCCAGGCGATCAAGGAAGCGGTCGAGAAGTGGTTGGCCGAACTGCGGACCAAGCACTACGTGGAATACCGCTGAAATGCCCGCAGCGCCTAACGCCTTCCGTTGCCGCGCCTTTCCGCAACGGTCCGCCGGCGTGCTGTTGCACCCGACCGCGCTGCCGGGCCCGGGGCCCATCGGGACGCTCGGGGCGGAAGCCCACCGCTTCATCGAAGCGCTGGCGGCGGGCGGTTTCACCTGGTGGCAGGTCTGTCCGCTCGGTCCGACCGGCTACGGCGACTCGCCGTACCAAGCGCTCTCCATCTTCGCCGGCAACCCCTACCTGCTCGACCTCGCTGACCTGCAGCGACGCGGCTTCCTCACGACGGCGGAAGTGGCCGGCGTCCACCGCGGCGCGGATCAGCAGACGAATTACGGCCGCCTCTGGCATGAACTCCGCCCGCTCCTCAAGCGCGCCGGCGGCCGCGCGGCCGGGGCGCTCGCGCATGACGCGCGCTTCCTGAAATTCCAGACCGACCAAGCGGCTTGGTTGCCGGCTTGGTGCCAATTCTCCGCCCTCCGTGAACAGAATGGTTTCACGGCGCCAGCCGCTTGGACCCTGTCGGTCGCCGACGCGACCCTCTGCGCGGAAGCCGCGGCGCTGCAGTTCCTCTTCGCCGAACAATGGCAGGCCTTGCGGGCCCAGGCCCGGCGGCACGGCATCCGCCTCATGGGCGACGAGCCCATCTACGTCTCGGCCGACGGTTGCGACGTGCGGGCCCACCCACGGCTCTTCCAACTCGACGCCCAGGGCCGACCCACGGCGGTGGCGGGCGTGCCGCCGGATTACTTCGCCGAAGATGGCCAACTTTGGGGCAATCCGCTCTACGATTGGACCGCCCATGCGGCCGACGGCTTCGCTTGGTGGCGCGCCCGCGTGGAGCACGACCTGCAGCTTTTCGACGCCGTACGCATCGACCACTTCCGGGGCCTCTGCGACTACTGGAGCGTGCCGGCCGACGCGCCCAACGCCCGTGGGGGCACGTGGCACGACGGGCCGGGGCGGGCCTTCACGCTCGCCATGGGCGATTTGCCGCTGGTCGCCGAAGACCTCGGCTTGCTCTCCCCGGGCGTCGACCTCCTCCGGAAGGCTTCCGGCCTGCCCGGCATGGCGGTGCTCCAATTCGGCTTCGGCGGATCGTCCGACAACCCACACCATCCGGACAACGTGACCGCCGACCGCGTCGTCTAAACGGGGACGCACGACAACGACACCCTGCGGGGTTGGCTCGGGACCGCCACGCCGGAAGAACAAGCCAACCTGAAGGAACTCCTCGGGGCCGTGGACGATGTGCCGACGGCCTTGGTCGATGCCGTGCTGCGCACGCCGGCCGTCTGCGCCATCCTGCCCGTCCAGGACCTCCTCGGACTGGGCTCGGCCGCCCGCTTCAACACCCCCGGCAACCCGCAGGGGAACTGGACCTGGCGCCTGACGGACGCGGAGTTCGCGGAGCTCGTCCGCATCCTGCCCGCTTGGCGTCCGCGCTTGGCGCAGAGCCAACGCCTCAACGCGTAAGCCGGCGGTACTTCGGGCGCCGCGGCGTATCGGAGTCCTCGCCGAGACGACGGCGGCGGGCTTCGAGGTAGTCGCCGTAATTGCCTTCGTGCCAGACGAGCTTGCCGTCATCCTCGAAGGCCAAGATATGCGTGGCCACGCGGTCGAGGAACCAACGGTCGTGCGAGATCACCACGGCGCAACCCGCGAAGGATTCCAACGCGTCCTCCAGCGCGCGGATGGTGTTCACGTCGAGGTCGTTCGTCGGTTCGTCGAGGAGCAGCACGTTGGCGCCGGCCTTGATCAAACGCGCGAGGTGGATGCGGTTGCGTTCGCCCCCCGACATCAAGCCGACCTTGCGTTGCTGCACGTCGCCCGTGAAACCGAAGCGGGCCGCGTAGGCGCGGGCCGGGACGATGACCTTGCCGAGGTGCACCATGTCCTGACCGTCGGAGATGGCTTCCCAGAGAGCCTTGTCGGCCGGCAGCGAATCGCGCGACTGGTCCACGTGGGCGATCTTCACCGTCTCGCCCAAGGTCAACGTGCCCTTGTCGGGCTTCTCCTGACCGGTGATCATGCGGAAGAGCGTCGTCTTGCCCGCGCCGTTCGGCCCGATGATGCCGACGATGCCGCCCGCCGGCAGCGAGAAGTTCACGTCCTCCATGAGGACGCGGTCGCCGTAGGCCTTCATCAAGCCCTTGGCCTCGATGACGGCGCCCCCGAGGCGCGGGCCCGGGGGAATCCAAATCTCCGCCTTGCTCTCCGTCTGCGCCTGATCCTGCGAGAGCATCTGCTCGTAGGCCCGCAAGCGGGCCTTGTTCTTGGCCACGCGGGCCTTGGGCGAGGAGCCGGCCCATTCGCGTTCGCGTTCCATCGAGCGGGAACGGGCGATCGTCTGCTTTTCCTCGGCCTCGATGCGCTTCTGCTTTTGCTCGAGCCAAGAGGAGTAGTTGCCCTTCCACGGCACCCCGCGGCCCCGATCGAGCTCGAGGATCCAGCCCGCCACGTTATCGAGGAAGTAACGGTCGTGCGTGATCGCGATGACCGTCCCCTTGTAGTTCTGCAGGTGACGCTCGAGCCAGGCCACCGTGTCGGCATCGAGGTGATTGGTCGGTTCGTCGAGCAGGAGGATATCCGGCTCCATCAACAACAGACGGCAGAGGGCCACGCGGCGCTTTTCGCCGCCGGACAAGGTCGACACCACCGCATCCGGTGCGGGGCAACGCAAGGCCTCGAGGGCCATCTCGATGCGGGCATCCAAGTCCCAGCCGCCCCGGGCATCGAGGATGGACTGGATCTCGCCTTGGCGGGCCAGGATCTTCTCCTGCTCCTTGGCATCGTCGGTTTCGGAGACCTGGACGAACGTGTCGTCGTACTCCTCCAACAGCGCCTTCATCTCGGAGACGGCTTCCTTGACGCATTCGGCGACCGTCTTGCCCTCATCGAGCCGCGGCTCTTGGGCGAGGTAGCCCAGGGTGTAGCCGGGGACCGCGCTGATCTCACCGTCGAACTCCTTATCCTCGCCGGCCATGATCTTGAGCAAGGTCGACTTGCCGGAACCGTTGAGGCCGAGGACGCCGATTTTGGCGCCGAAGAAGTAGGACAGGGAGATGTCACGGAAGACCGGCTTCTTCTCGAAGTGCTTGGTCACCCCCGTCATGGTAAAAATCACCTTTTCGTCAGCCATGGTGCTAGAGGTTTACGGAAGACCCCCCGGGGGCAAGCGGAACCCACCCCGCTCGGCCGAGGCGTCCCGCCTTGACAGGCCCGCTCAGGGAGGGCATATCCAATGGCCTAGTCACCTTTCCATAAGGTGGGTCCAGCCGGACCCGCCTTTTTTGTCGCCCATTTTCTCACCACACCACCCGTATACCCATGAGCGTAGACATTAAGCCCTACCTGCAGTACCTCGAAAAGGAAAAGAATATCCCCAAGGACGAAGCCTGTGCGCTCATCGCCGAAGCCATCAAGTCTTCGGTCGAAAAGTCCGTCCTCGCCGGCCAGAACATCGAGGTCATCGCCGACCCCGCCACCGGCAAACTGGACGCCTTCGCGGTCTACATCGTCAGCGACTCCCCGTCCGACCCCCTCAAGGAAATCAACCCGGTCGCCGCAACGGCCCTGAAGGCCGACGCCAAGATCGGCGAGGAAGTCCGCCGCCCGATCGCCGTCTCGGACCTCGGTCGCATCGCGGCCATGAGCACCAAGCAGCTCCTCAACCAGCGCTTCCGCAAGATCGAGAAGGACCAGGTCTTCAAGGAGTATAAGGACAAGATCGGCGACATCGTCACCGGCATCGTCCGCCGCAACGACCGCGGCAACGTCGTCGTCGAGCTCGGCTCGGCCGAAGCCGTCCTCACCCGCGCCGAAAGCTGCCAAGGCGAAATCTTCCGCACGGGCGACCGCATCCGCTGCCTCCTCCTCGAAATCCGCGAAGACACCCAGCGTGGCCGGGAATTCGTCCTTTCCCGCGCCCACCCGAATTTCGTCCGCCGCCTCCTCGAGCTCGAAGTGGCCGAAATCGCCGACAAAACGGTCAAAATCGCCGCCATGGCCCGCGACCCGGGCTATCGCACCAAGATCGCCGTGGACTCCGCCGACCCCAAGGTCGACCCCGTGGGCGCCTGCGTCGGCGCCCGTGGCGCCCGCGTCCGCAACATCGTCAAGGAACTCAACGGCGAGAAGATCGACATCATCCGCTGGCGCCCGGAGCCCCTGCAGCTGCTCGAAGAAGCCATCCGCCCGGCCAAGCCCCGCAACGTGCACGTCGACGAGCGCAACCGCCTCATCCACTTCGAAGTCGACGAGGATGACATGCGCATCGCCATCGGCTCGAAGGGCCGCAACGCCCGCCTCACTTCCAAGCTCATGGGTTGGCGCCTCGACATCACGAAGTCGACGCGCGCGCCGGAAAGCGTGGACGCTCAGCTCGGCGAAAAGGCCCTGCGCCTCGCCGCCCAGCTCCAGCTTTCGCCCGAACTCATCGCGAAGTTCGTGGGTCTCGGCATCGCCGAGCTCGCCGCCTTCAGCGACGTGACCGCGGACGACTTGGCCGGCACCTCGATCACCGAAGACGAGTTCAACACCGTCCTCGCTGCCGTCGCCAAGGCCAAGACCGCCGGCCCGGCCTAAGTTCGTCTCCGCCCCCTCCCTCTACCGTCCACCCAGCACCTGCACATGACCGAGAAGAAGAAGAAACCCGAAGCGAAGAAGGCCTCGACCACCCAGCGTTACAGCGACGTGGCCAAGGAACTCGGCCTCGAGGTCAAGGCATTGCTCGCCTTGGCGGAT
>JACCEC010645899.1_pt1 | contig 12834 bp, 15 predicted proteins | sample 7450121 | NCBI WGS metagenome assembly JACCEC01 (sample SAMN15323455, study PRJNA562643) | freshwater metagenome | isolation source: river surface water | place: USA:Blue River Watershed | collected 2017-08-18 | reverse complement strand
TCATGGGGGTGTCACTCGGTGAGGTGAGCGTTTTCCCGTGATAACGTCCGAACTAAGACCACGTTCTATTGGCCAGGGTGAGGTGGGTGTGGGGGCGCGCATTTTTCATCGTCGCACACGCGCGGGGCAGCAGGGAGCGGGTGCCGCGTACACGGTGCGAATTGCTGCAACGCGCGAGGATGTGCGTGCAGCACAAACCCTGCGATTTCTGGTGTTTAATCTGGAGATGCAGGAGGGATTGGAGTCGTCCTATCTCACGTTTCGGGATGAGGATCAGTTTGATGAGGCGTGCGATCATCTGCTGGTTGAGTTTGGTGGGGAGGTGGTGGGAACGTACCGGATGCAGTCTGGCGCGCAGGCGGCGGCGGGGCATGGATTCTATAGTGCGCAGGAGTTTGATTTCCGGCCGTTTGATGGAATTCGGTCGGAGGTGATGGAGTTGGGGCGAGCGTGTGTGCGACGGGATCACCGCAACTTGACGGTGTTGTCACTTTTGTGGCGCGGAATTGCAGCGCATGCGCGGGGAGCGGGGTGCCGGTATTTGGTGGGGTGCAGTTCTCTGACTTCGCAGAGTGCGCGTGAGGGGATGGCGGTTTACGGTCTTATCGCGACGGGGCATCTTGCGCCGGAGTCATTGCGGACGAGGCCATTACCGGGGTGGGAATGTGTTTTGAGCGGGGAGGAGGCGGGAGCGGTGAGCGTTCCGAAGTTGTTGAGGGCTTATCTCTCGTTGGGGGCGTGGATTTGCGGGGAACCTGCGCTGGATCGCGCGTTTAAGACGATTGATTTTCTGACCGTGATGGATCTTGAAAATCTGTGTGGGTCTGCTGCCAGATTCTTGGCGTAAGGTTATGGAAGACGTTCTGGTGGAGGATGATTTTGTTGATGAGGTGGCTCGACGTCGCGTGGAGACAGAAGGTCGTGGGCCTGATCCAGAGGCTTTCGGCGTAGGCGCTTGTGAGCGGGGGATGAAGTGGGCGCGTGGCGTCTCAAAGATTATGTTGGCGTTGGTGGAGGGGCGTTTACGTGGTGCGGGTGACGACGTGGCGCAGGGGGCACGTCAACTGAGCGGTTTGTGTCGTGAGTTAGCGCAGGGTCTGGGAGTGGAGGTGGTTGTGGATGGTCGAGTTCCGGCGGATGGGTTGGTTGTCGCAAATCATCTTGGTTTTTTGGACATTATCGCGCTGGCGGCTGCGGGGCCTTGTGTGTTTGTTGCAAAACGAGAAGTGTCTGGCTGGTTTTTAGCGGGGGCGATGGCTCGCCAATGCGGGACGGTTTTTGTTGATCGCGAGCGTCGGTCCGGTGTGGTGGCGGCTTCGGCTGAAATCCGGAGGGTTTTGGAGGCGGGGGTTCGGGTGGTGCTTTTTCCGGAGGGAACGAGCAGCGAGGGAGGGCGTGTTTTGCCATTCAAATCGTCGCTGCTTCAGTCGGCACTGGATGCGCGGGTGTCTGTGACGCCATGTGGAATCTTTTATCGCGATTTCTATGGAAATCCCCTGCATGAAGTGACATACTCTGGAAATAAGTCACTCAAAGAAGCTCTTGGTCGTTTAATGGCGAGGAGAATGACGCGGGTGCACTTGGCGTTTGGTTCCCCCCTCCACGCTGAGGTTACACGGGCTGAACTGTCTGCTGATTTGCACCGGCGTGTGAGTCGGTTGGTTGAGACTGGGGGGCTGAAGCGCGGTTGAACGAGTGTGAGGTCAATGGACGCAACGTCCGTCGAGGTTTGTCGGTGGCGCGGATCGTAAACGTTTAACCAGTGCAGTCTAAAGTCCTGATGAAAAACAATGTGGCACGAATGTCAACAGGGGTGGCAGGAGCGGGAGGGGTTGGTGCCGCTCGAGTCACGAGAAGAGGTAGTCGTCGGGGGGTGAGTTCGAGGCCGTGGTCAGTGGAGCGTGAGGAAGCTCCGACATCGGCGATTCGAACTCGATTCAACGAGGCGTTGAACTGGGCAGTGGATTCCGGTGTGTGGCTCGCGATTGTGGTGGGCTTATTTATTCTGTTGCCGGTTGGGGTGATGTATTTGGTTTCTCAGGGTGTCAAAGACGAGCCGGTAGCGCGTCAGGAGCGCGTTGAGGCGGACATCTTGGCGCCGGTGAACATTTTTTCAGAGCGGTTGGATGGCCGTTAGTGGGCGTTGATTCTTGAGCGGTTGGAGCTCAGTCGGGAGCGGTACTGTGTGGGAGTTGTTCCGGTGTGGGCTCGAAATGTTCGGTTAAAGAAGGTGAGCTGGGTAAATCCACAGCCGAGGGCAATGTCGAGGACGGAGCGGTCTGTGGCTCGGAGTTCTTCCTGAGCGGCTTGGATTCGGAGTGAGGTGAGGTGGGCAGAAAGGGGTTTCCCTGCGTGTCGGAGGAACTGGCGGGAGAAAGTGGCTTTGCTCATGCGCGTGAGAGCGAGCAGTTCGCTGAGACGGATGGGTTTACGGAAGTTTGCGTGAACGAAACGAATGGCTTCGGTGATTGCTTGTTCGTGACGGGATGATGCTGGGAGGTCGAAGGGGCGTGATGAGAGTCTGGTGAGATCGCTCTCGTTGGAGTGGTGGATGAGTGCCAGGGTTCGGAACCATAGCCCGAGGCGGTCGGGACCTGTGGCGCCGGCCAGTTGAAGGATGAGGGGGGTGAGGGTTTTGGAGGTTCTTCCGGAGATTTGCAGTCCGCGGCGGGCAAGCTCGAATAACTGAGCGAGGGGTTGGGACTCTGGGAGAGACCAAATGGCGTGTGAGGGTGGGAATTCCCATTGGATGCTGATTCCGGATGAATCGCCGCGCACCGACCAGTGGTGTGGTAGGCGTTCGCCGAGGAGGACGATGTCGCCTGTGTTGAAGGGGGTGATGTGATCGCCGACGAATCGGATGCCGGCGCCGGAGGTAAACAGGGTTAACTCCATGGCGGAATGGTAGTGCCAGTGAAGACCTTCTCCCCGTTGTGTTTGGGTTCGCCCGTTTCCGAGGAGGACTTCGATGTTGAGCAGGGATCGGCTCCAGCGGATGACGCGGAGCGATTGGCCGGTGGGGGTTTCGATGCGTTCGCGTTGGGCGCGCATGCCGATGTTTCGCACGGTGCGGGGAATGTTGCAATGTGGAGGGATGGAGTGGGGCGAAAAATGAGACGATAGTGGAGGCAGTTGTCACGGAAGGGTGTGGAGATTTTTGGGGGCGAGGCTCTAGGATGCGGAGATGAGTATTCCTGTGAGTTATCGTTTTTCCTTCGGGCCATGGAACATCAGTGAGGGTGGCGACCCGTTTGGGCCGGATGTTCGCAAGGCGTACGATCATGGTGAGAAGTTTGCGTTGTATCGGAAGCTGGGTTTTGAGGGGGTTCAGTTGCACGACGATGACGTGGTGCCTGGGATGGATGGTTTGACGGATGCGCAGGTGCTCGAGCGTGCTGAGCGATTTGGCAAAATGTTGAAAGAGGAGGGGTTGACTCCGGAGTTTGTGGCGCCGCGGTTGTGGTTTGCCGAGGGGACGGTTGACGGAGGGTACACATCGAACAGTCCTCGAGACCGTGAGTACGCTTGGGAGCGGACGCGCCGGAGCGTGGAGATTGCGCGTGCGATTGGGAGTAAAGCGATCGTGTTATGGTTGGCGCGCGAGGGGACCTACATTCGGGAATCCAAGGACGCGCGGTTGGCGTACCAGCGGTTATTGGAGACCGTTAATCGGATTTTGGATCTTGATGCCGGGGTGGAGATTTGGATTGAGCCGAAGCCGAATGAGCCGACGGATCTGGCGTATGTCCCGACGATGGGACATGCCTTGACGTTGGCCTATGCTTCCAAGGACCACGCTCGAGTGAAGGGGTTGGTTGAATCAGCGCACGCGATGTTGGCTGGGTTGGATCCTTCGGATGAGATGGCGTTTGCGTTGGCGCACGGGAAGTTGGGTAGTGTCCACTTGAACGACCAGAACGGGCTGAAGTACGACCAAGACAAGTGTTTTGGTTCGACCAATCTGCGGGTCGCTTTCAACCAGGTTCGGGTGTTGGAAGAGGGGGGGTATGGCCGGAAGGGTGAGTTCATTGGACTGGATGTGAAGGCGATGCGTACGCAGAAGGGATGGCCGGTAACCGTGCATCTGGAGAACAGCCGAAGGACGTTTCTTCATCTGGTGGACAAAGTGCGTTCGGTGGACGGACGGTTGGTTCAGCAGTTCCGGGATGCGCGTGATTACGAGGCTTTGGACGCCTACGTGTTGGCCCATTTGATGGGGGTTTGATGCTTGGGACTCAGAGCTGTGTAGATTTATGAAATCGTTTCGCCTGAACCGAATGTTCAATGGCCGGTCCGGCCGCTGTTTTGATGTGGCGGTGGATCACGGATTTTTCAACCAACCCGGTTTTTTGTTGGGGATTGAGGATATTGCGGGTGCAGTCCACACACTGGTGGATGCAGCTCCCGATGCGATTCAGTTGACGGTTGGACAGGCCCGTCATTTGCAATCGGTGCCGGGCAAGCAGCGTCCGGCATTGGTCTTACGCACTGACGCGGCCAATGTTTACGGTAAGGAGCTTCCGGCGACGCGCTTCAGCGCGATGATTGAGGAGACCATGCTGCAGGCCGTGCGATTGGATGCGGCCTGCGTCTGTGTGAATCTGTTCCAGATTCCGGGCGCTCCCGAGGTGCACGCGCAGTGCGTGGAGAACATCATGAGACTGAAGCCTCAGTCGGATTTCTATCAGATGCCGATGATGGTTGAGCCGCTGGTGTTTCGTCCGAACCATGAGGCGGGCGGTTACATGGTGGATGGGGATGCCGAGAAAGTGGTTCATTTGGTGCGGCAAGCGGTCGAGTTGGGCGCGGACGTCATTAAGGCGGATCCGACGGATGACGTTTCGGAGTACCACCGGGTGATTCGTGTGGCGGGAGGAATCCCAGTGCTGGTGCGTGGCGGGGGACGGGTCAGCGACCGTGAGATTTTGGAGCGGACTGCGGCTCTACTGGCGCAGGGGGCGTCGGGAATTGTTTATGGTCGAAACATCATTCAGCATCCGAGTCCGAAGGGAATCACGCGCGCACTGATGGGCATGGTGCATGACGGTTTGGATGTGGACGCTGCGTTGGCTTTGGTTTCCTAACCCGAGCGAAGCGTCTCTCCGAGGAGAAGTCGGCGCAGCCCAGTTCGAAAAAACAGTCCCTTCCGTGCCCGAGGCAGAAGGGCTTTTCAGTTTGTCCGTTAGCGAACCGGGTAGAGGAAGCGGCTGCACTTGTTGCACTGCACAAGCTCCTTGCTTGCTCGGGTTTGAACGGCGACGTCTGGCACGACCTTGATATCGCAGCCGCCGCAGTACTCGCTCTGGAGGGGGACTACGGCGATGTCGCGGGTGTGGAGCAGGCGGCGGTAGGTGTCGAGCACGCCGTCGTCGATGCCGGTGGTGCGGCGGTCGCGCTCGGCGGTTTCTGACACGATGCGCTCGGCGAGGTTGACGGATTTTTGGTCAAGGTCGGCGATTTCCTTGGTGATGATGCCTTTTGCTGCGTTGAGTTCGTTGCGGGTGGACTCGATTTCGGGCTGCATGGATTCGAGTGCTTCCATGAGTTCGAGTTGTTGGTCTTCGATGCGGCTGATGTCCGCGCGAGTGGTTTCGATGGCAGCGCCGATGGCTTGAAACTCTTCGTTTTTGCGCGTTTGCGAACGTTGCGCTTCATACTTTTGGATTTGTTCGCGGCGTGAACGGACATCTTTCTCGAGCATCGAACGTTTCACCTCGGTTTCCTTTGCTGTTTGGAGGGCTTTTTCGTGGGCGCCTCCCAATGCGGCGAGGCGGCGTTCGAGGGCGGCGCGCGCTGCTGGGATTGCATCCTTTTCGGCGACGAGTTTGCGGATGGACAGGTCGCTTTCCTGCAGGAAGAGGAGTTGTTCGAGGATGGGGAGCATGGGTGCATGAAACACTTAGCGGGCGGGCAAGGGAAGGGGAACCGTGTTTCGGTGGGGTCTGATGGGCTAGAGGCTTACCGTTGCCGATTTGGGGTGGGGCTGCTGTATTAATGAGATGATTTTCCCGTCGTATTCTCGTCATCGTCAGGCGTTGTTTTCTGCGGAGGGAGGTGGTGGCGCCATCCCGGTTCGTCAGGACGTGCCGCAGGCGGACACTTGGGATCTCTCGCCGATTTTTGCGGATGCGGAGGCGTGGCAGCGCGAGTTTGATGCGGTTGCGGGCGAGTACCTTTCGTTTCAACGGTTCAAGGGGCGCATGGGAGAGTCCGCATCGACGCTGTTGGAGGCGTTGGATGCGGATGCGGCGATTTCTTTGCGTCTGGAGCGGCTTCAGCATTATGCCGGCTTGCGGAGCAGCGAGGACAGTTCCGATGCGGGGAATCTCGCGCGGGAGGCGGTCTTGTCCAACCTGTTGACTCGGATTTCTGAGGCGGCCTCCTTCTTCACTCCGGAGATTCAGGCAATTTCTGATGAGGTGTTTGCAACGTACCTTGAGGATGAGCGGTTGGCGGTGTGGCGGATTCCGCTTCGGAAGATTCGTCGGTTCCGTGCACACACGCTGAGCGAGGGGGAGGAGCGGTTGATGGCGCTTGCGGATTCAGCGTTGGCGGGGCACGGGGAGACGTTCTCGCAGCTGACGAATGTGGACATGCGGTTTGCGGAGGTGGAGTTATCCGACGGGGTGAAGCGTCCCCTTTCGCAGAGTGCCTTTTCCTCGTTCTTGGTGAATCCAGATCCGACGGTGCGTGCGCAGGCGTTCCAAAAGTTTTATGCGGAGTTTGATGACCACAAATACACGGTGGCATCGACGCTGGCGTCCTCGGTCAAGGCAGGCGTGTTCCGAGCGCGGGCGCGAAACTATCCTTCGGCGCGGGAGGCGGCGTTGTTTCGGGACGACGTGCCGGTTTCGGTTTATGACCAGTTGATTGCGTCCGTACGGTCTAATCTGGATCCGCTGCACCGCTATTATGCGTTGCGGAAGCGTGTTTTAGGGCTATCGGAGATTCATCATTATGACACGTACGTGCCCTTGGTTGGCAGTGTTCGGTTGCACACGCGGTTTGATGATGCGGTGAAGATGGTGGTTGAGGCTCTGCATCCGTTGGGGTCGGAGTATTGTTCGGTGTTGGAGGAGGGATTGTCGCGGGGGCGTTGGTGTGACCGTTACGAAAACAAGGGGAAGCGGTCTGGGGCATTTTCCTCGGGCGGGTTCGGGGTGCCTCCGTACATTTTGATGAACTACAAGGAGGACGTTTTTTCCGATGTGTACACGTTGGCCCACGAGGCGGGGCATTCGATGCACACGTGGTATTCGTCACGGAACCAGCCGTACCAGACGTACGACTACCCCATTTTCTTGGCGGAAGTGGCGAGCACGTTCAACGAGGAGTTACTGACTCATCATTTGCTGGAAAAGGCGTCGGCCCCTGCGATGCGTGCGTACCTGATTTGCCGACAGATTGACGATATTCGCGGCACGGTTTACCGGCAGACGATGTTTGCGGAGTTTGAGAAGTTGATTCACGCGGCGGAGGAGGCGGGCGAGGCGTTGACGTTGGACGCGTTCCGTTCTCTTTACCGTGGACTTTTGGATGTCTATTTCGGGAAGGAGTTTGCGATTGATGAAGTGCTGGAGTTGGAGTGTCTCCGGATTCCACACTTCTACAGTGCGTTCTACGTTTACAAGTACGCTACTGGACTGAGTGCTGCGGTCAGCTTGTCGGATCAGGTGTTGCGCGAGGGCGCGCCCGCCGTGGAGCGGTATCTAGGGTTCTTGAAGAGCGGCGGTTCGGAGTTCCCACTGCCGACGTTGGTGAAGGCTGGGGTGGATTTGTCCACACCGCGTCCTGTGGATGACACGTTGCGGTTGTTTTCTTCGCGTGTGGCGGAGTTGGAATCCTTGTTATCTTAAGGGGATGTCGGACGAGTTGAACAACGCGGGGCGCAGACCGGCGGAGGATTCGCAAGCGAGCGTGTCGGGCAACGATATGCTGGGTTTGCCGAAACTTTCCGAGGCGGAAGGCAAGGTGCTCGAGTGTGTCATGGGTTATTGCGGGTTGGGCATGGGTCGCGAGGCGCTGCGGGAGTTGCAGCAACTTCCGCCTGAAGCGTTGGCGTTACCGTATTTACTGGAAGTGCGGGTGATGGCGTTGATTCAGGCGCGTCGGATGCGCGAGGCTGCAGCGAAGGGACGTCGGTTGATTCAGATGGTTCCGGAGTACAAGGGTGGGTACATCCACACGGCCTTTGCGTTGCACGAGAGCGGGCGTACTCAAGAGGCGCTGGATCTTTTGCGAAGCGGGCCGCCGGTGCTGAAGCAGGACGCGACCTATTTTTACAACGTCGCTTGTTACGAGGCGGTGTTGGGGAATGCCGAGAGTGCGGTGAAGAATCTTTCTCGGAGTTTCCGTCTCGATAATCGATTGAAAGATGGAGCATTAGAGGATCGAGACCTTGCGGCGATTCGCCAGCAGGTGGAGGATTTATTGAAGCGCGTGAATGCGGGAGATCACGGCTCGTCGGGGTTATGCTGAGTGTTGGGGATTCGGAGGCGGGTTTGCCGGGGTTTGAAGAGGGGCGTGCGCGGAGGATTGCTGCTTTGACGGTTTCCGCGGCTTTTCCGTCGACGGGGCGCTGTTGGGTGATTGCGTATGGAGAGGCGCCTGGACCGCGTGGCGCGGGGGTATCGGGGATTCCGTTTTGGGGGGATGGTGCGGGGGTACCTTTGTACCGGGCGCTTGCGGAGGCGGGGTTGGTGGAGGTGCCTGCGGAGGCGTGGGTGGACTGGGATGGAACGCGCTTTGTGCGTGAAGGGCTTTTTCCCACGTTTCGCGGAGCGGCGCTGAGCAATGCGTATCCGATGTGTCCGACGGACGATGGGGTTCGATTTCGTGCGCCGCGACCGCCGGAGGTGAAATCGGCGGCGAATGTGGATCGTATCCGGGGCGAGTTGATTCGGGCTCGGGAAGCGGGAGTGGTGAAGGTGGTGACGATGGGGCGCATTGCGGCGGGGGTGGTGCAACCGATTGCGGTGGAGCAGGGAGTTGCGTTGGAGGCGTTTCCGCATCCGAGCAGTCAGGGACTGTTGATGGCTGCGCCTGGTAAAGGGAAGGGTTTGCGGTTGGCTGATTTGCGACGTGAGTGGGCGGAGCGATTGCTTTCGGTGCTCGTTGAGGCGCAGCGCGACGGGTGCGCCTGAGGTTGAGTTTGTTTGTGGTGGCCTTGCTGGGGCGTGTGGAGTGGCCAATGCGGAGGGTGGGAGTTAGGATGTGGGGATGGAAGAGAATCGGGATGAGGCCTCGCTGGAGGTGCGCACGTATTTTGTGAGGAAGCGGAACGCGTTGTTGGCGCGGGCCGAGTTCAGCGGGCTCTACGTGGATTACTATTTGCATCAGGGCCAGATTCAGCATCGGCCTGCGGCGGCTGAGGATTTGTTTTTTAAGGAGGCGCTGGCAGCGTTGGCCTTGCACATGGCCTCACGGCCGTGGAATGAGTCGATTGCTTGGACGATTCATTCGGAGGAGCCTCGGTTGAATGTGTTTGTCGCGGGGGACAATCGGCAGGGGACGCTGATTGGGCAGAGTTTTTCTGAAGACGTACGGGAGTTGGGGCAGAATCTGTTTTATTCCGACCTGATTCGTCCAAACGAGCCGTTGCGTCGGAGTTCCGTGGCCTTTGAGGCCTTCGACGCGTTTCGGGCGGCGGAGACGTTTTATCGGGACAGCGAGCAGCGGTTGATGCGCTTGTACACGCATGGTGACGAGGATTACGTGATGGTTCAGGCGCAGCCGGATTGTGATGAGGATTGGTTGCGGGGTTTGACGGACGAGGCGGTTCGAACGTTGGACCGTTCGGAGGAGTTGAGTTTATTGGAGGTGCGAAAGTATCGGTGGCAGTGCGGGTGCGATTCGCGTCGGATGATGGCGGTCTTGGGCTCAGTTTCGCGGAATGACTTGGAGGGTGTTTTTGAGGGGGACGAAGCGGTGCGGATTCGGTGTCCACGATGCGGGGTTCGTTACACGATTACGCAGGAGGCGATGCAGGCCTTTTTTGCGGAGGGGGATGCAACGTGAGGGAGAGTGCGTTTGGGCGTGATGCTCGGTACGTGGAGCGGTTTGGGGGGATTGGGCGACTTTACGGGAAGTCAGGTCTCGAGCGGTTGGCGGCGTCGCGTGTGACGGTGGTGGGGATTGGGGGGGTCGGGACGTGGGTGGTGGAGGGTTTGGTGCGGAGCGGTGTAGGTTCGGTCGTGTTGGTTGATTTGGATGATGTTTGCATCACGAACACCAACCGGCAGTTACCTGCGATGGAGGGCAATATTGGAAAGTCCAAGGTGGGGGCGGTAGCGGAGCGGATGCGATTGATTTCTCCGGGATGTGAGGTGATTGAGGAGCAGGTGTTTTTTACGGAGCGCACGGCGGAGGCGCTTTTGAGCGAAGCGGGAGAGTGGGTGGTGGACGCGATGGATGATGTTTCTGAGAAGGCGCGATTGATTGCGGGTGCGCATGCGCGGGGGCTTGGGGTTGTGACGGTTGGTGGAGCGGGCGGAAAGCGGTGGGGGACTGGAGTGAAGGTGGGGGATTTGGGGCGTTCGGGCGGTGATGATTTGTTGAGGGCGGTGCGGCGTTCATTGCGACGCGATTTTGGATGGGCGTTGGGAGGTGGGGGATTGACGGGTGTTACCTCGGTGTATTCGGAGGAGAAGCCGGTTTATCCGTGGGGCGACGGCTCGGTGGCGTGCGATCCGGAGCCGGAGGCCTCGTTGCGCTTGGATTGTGCGAGTGGATTTGGGACGGCGTCCTTTGTGACGGGTGCGTTTGGATTTGCTGCGGCGAACGTTGTGGTGGAGGCGATTGCTATCGAACAGAAGGGTGGGATTAAACCGTGAAAGCGCCGCAACGCGTGTTGGTGGTGGGGGGCGGCGCAGCAGGCTTTTTTGGAGCGATTGCTGCGGCTGAGCGCGGGGCTGAGGTTTTGTTGATTGAGAAAGGGTCTGAGTTTCTTTCGAAGGTGCGGATTTCTGGGGGGGGGCGCTGCAATGTGACGCACTCGTGTTTTGAGCCGAGGGAGTTGAGCAAGCGATACCCGCGCGGAGAGAGGGCGTTGATTGGGGCGTTTTCGCGTTTTCAGCCGACGGACACGCTCGCGTGGTTTCGCGACCGAGGTGTGGAGATTAAGCGGGAGGCGGATGGCAGGATGTTTCCGGTGACCAACTCGTCTGAGACGATCATCGAGTGCTTGATGCAGAGTGCGAGGAGGGCGGGAGTTCGGACGCAGTTACGGTGCGGACTGGAGCGATTGATTCGTGTCGAGGGGAACGGGTCGGGGGAGGCCCGGTGGCGCGCGTCGTTGTCGGATGGATCTGAGTGGACGGGAGATGCGGTTTTGATTGCGACGGGGGGGTGTCGATCTGGGAATATGCGGGCGTTACTGGCGGGTCTGGGGCACGGGATGGACGAGCCGGTGCCGTCTTTGTTTTCGTTTCACTTGAAAGATGAGTGGAGCCGCGAGTTGGCGGGCATTTCCCTGCAAGATATGGAGGTGGCGGTTCCGTCATTGCGATTAGCCGAGCGTGGGCCGGCACTATTGACGCATCAGGGATTGAGTGGGCCGGCGATCTTGCGGTTGTCCGCGTGGGGTGCACGGGATTTGGCGAGGGTGGGGTACCGTTTCTCACTGCGGGTGCGCTGGGTGGCGGGTTTGACGGAGGAGGCGGTGATGCGTGGGTTCAAGGAGCAGCGGGAGCGTTCGCCGGGTAAATCGGTGGCTTCGACGGCGTTGTTTGGGGTGCCGTCGCGGTTATGGGCTCGGTTGTGTGGAATCGCGGGGATTGATGATGGCGTTCGCTGGGCGATTTTGAGGAGGGAAGAGGCGGTGGAATTGTGTGGCATGTTGACGGGGATGGAGTTTGAGGTGGTCGGTAAATCTCTCAACAAAGAGGAGTTTGTGACGTGTGGTGGGGTTTCTGTGAAAGACGTGGATTTTCGAACGATGGAGAGTCGGTGCTGTTCGGGGCTCTACTTTGCGGGGGAGGTGTTGGATGTGGATGGCATCACGGGCGGATTCAACTTTCAGGCTGCGTGGACGACATCGTGGTTAGCGGCGCAAGCGATGACGTCGGGTGCGGGTGAAGTTCGTCGTTTGTGATTCAGCGATGTTTTGCTGGGGGGCCCGCACAGACTCGGTGCTTGGTGGGTGGGGATTGCGGTGGGAACATGAGGTATGTCGAGACCTGCTCCTGAGAGACGAGATACAGAGGCCCTTTTTGCCGAGGTTCGTGCAGTTTACGCGGAGTTGGAGGAGCGACCGATTGAGCGGTTTTGTGAGGGAAGGACGGATTGCTGTCGATTCAAGCTAACGGGGCAAACGCCGTACTTAACTCGCGGTGAGGCCTATGTGGCGGCTCGGGCGTATCGCTCGATGGGCAAGGGGGAGATTCCGGTGAAGAAAGATGGGAGCTGTCCGATGTTGGTGGAGGGGACGGCAAAGTGTCAGATTTATGAGGATCGCCCTTTTGCGTGTCGGACGCATTTTTGTGAGGCGGCGGGTGGACCCTACGCGCGACGTGATGTTGTTGATTTGATTCGGCGCTTGGAAGCGGTTGATGAGAAATGGGATGGGCGCGGCCCCCAGAAGATTGAGGTCGCCATCGGGTACGCGCTTCGCAATCTCCCGCGTAGCGCAAATCGCTGAACCGAACCGTCAGGGTTAACCTGTCTTTGCGGAACGGACGACTTCTGCCAGTCGTGAAATCGGGTGACGAACTTTGATGGAACTCAGTCCGGCGTCTTTGAGACCGGACTCAATTTGGAGGTGGCATCCCGGATTGGCGGTGTACACGGTTTGGGCGCCTGTGGTGCGGATGTGGTGGATTTTCTTTTCGAGAAGTT
>JACCEC012940887.1_pt1 | contig 12840 bp, 8 predicted proteins | sample 7450121 | NCBI WGS metagenome assembly JACCEC01 (sample SAMN15323455, study PRJNA562643) | freshwater metagenome | isolation source: river surface water | place: USA:Blue River Watershed | collected 2017-08-18 | reverse complement strand
GGCGGCGGGGGTTACAGCGGCGGCGGCGGCGGAACGCAGGTCGGCCCCCCGGGCGGCGGCGGCGGCTCGTTCAACGCCGGCGCCTTCGCCGTGAACCTGCCCGACATCCAGTCCGGCGACGGCTATCTTTTCATCACCCCCGTGCCCGCCCCGACGCCGTCGATTCCCTCGACCCGCGATCCCTTCGGCTCCCTGACCGACGTGATTCTCAACGGCGACACCCCCGAACCCGTCGCCTTCGTCGCGCGCACCAGCGGAGGCCTTGTGGGCAAGGGCTTTATGTAAATTCGCCGCGCGCTCCGTCCCACGTCACCTCGACCGCCTGCAGGCGCGCCGCTCCGGCGCGCCTGATCTTTTTCCGCCCTCGCCTGACGCTCCCTCCGCCGCCACCGCTGCGTCGCGGCGAAGTCACGCCCTTGTTACGGCTCGCGTCTTTCCGCCCCTCCGATCCCGGTCATTCTAGGCCGGGCCAATCGCGGTCCGTGTCATAGATCGCGCGCTCACCGTCACCCTTTTTCCTCCGCCAACCGTCGTTCCCTCCATCGCCGCGCGCCACGGCCCGCCTCTTGCTAGAGACTGTCCGCTCCCGCGCCCAAACTCCTCATGGCCATCCACGTCGCCCTTCACCACAAGACCGCCTACAAATACGACCGACTCGTCCGCCTCGGGCCCCAGGTCGTCCGCCTGCGACCGGCCGCCCATTGCCGCACCCCCGTCCTGAGCTACTCGCTGAAGATCGAGCCCGCCTGCCACTTCATCAACTGGCAGCAGGACCCCCAGGGCAACTACCTCGCCCGCCTCGTTTTCCCCGAACCGACGAAAAACTTCTCCGTCGAGGTCGACCTCGTCGCCGAGATGGCGGTCTACAATCCCTTCGACTTCTTCCTCGAGCCCGGCGCCGAGAACTTCCCCTTCGCCTACCCGGCGACGCTCGCCACCGAGCTCGCCCCCTACCTGCGCAAGGACGACCTCGCCGCCACGCCCGCCTTCGCCGCCTTCGTCGCCGGCATCGACCGCAAATCCCAGCGCACGATCGATTTTCTCGTCGGCCTCAACCGCCGCATCAACGAACTCGTCCGCTACATCATCCGCCTCGAGCCCGGCGTCCAAACCCCCGAGGAAACGCTCACCAAGGGCTCCGGTTCCTGCCGCGATTCCGGCTGGCTCCTCGTCCAGGCCCTCCGCCACTGCGGCCTCGCGGCCCGCTTCGTCTCCGGCTACCTCATCCAGCTCCGCGCCGACCAGAAGTCCCTCGACGGTCCCTCCGGCACCGACAAGGACTTCACCGACCTCCACGCGTGGTGCGAGGTTTACCTGCCCGGCGCCGGCTGGATCGGCCTCGATCCCACCTCCGGCCTGCTCGCCGGCGAAGGCCACCTGCCGCTCGCCTGCTCGCCCGAGCCCTCCTCCGCCGCTCCCGTCACCGGCGCCGTCGACAAGAGCGAGGTCACCTTCGACTTCGCGATGTCCGTCTCGCGCATCTACGAGTCGCCGCGCGTCACCTTCCCCTACACCGACGCGCAATGGGCCGCGATCGACGCCCTCGGCGAGAAGATCGACGCCACCCTCCGCGAGCGCGATGTCCGCCTCACCATGGGCGGCGAGCCCACCTTCATCTCCATCGACGACATGGACGGCGCGGAGTGGAACACCGACGCCATGGGCCCCAACAAGCGCCGCCTCGCCGAGGGTCTGATCAAGCGTCTGTGGGGCCACTACGGCGCCGGCGGCTTCATCCACTACGGCCAGGGCAAATGGTATCCCGGCGAACAACTCCCGCGCTGGGCCTTCAGCGCCATCTGGCGCCGCGACGGCCAGCCGATCTGGACCAATCCCGCCCTGCTCGCCGACATCGCCAAACCCGCCGGCCGCACCATCGACGACGCCCAGCGTTTCGCCACCCGCCTCACGCGGCACCTCGGTGTCGGCGACAAATGGCTCCTGCCTGGCTACGAGGATGCGTTCTACTACCTCTGGAAGGAACGCCGTCTCCCCACCAACGTCGACCCGCTCGACAACAAACTCTCCGACCCGCTCGAGCGCGCCCGCGTCGCCAAGGTCTTCGAGCAGGGCCTCGAAAAAGTCATCGGCTACATGCTGCCGATCGAGCGCGCCTCGCCGTGGGGCTGGGCCAGCGGACCCTGGTTCCTCCGCCCCGAGCGGATGTATCTGATCCCCGGCGACTCGCCGATGGGTTTCCGCCTGCCGCTCGACTCCCAGCCGTGGGTCGCGCCCACCGACGCCCGCCATCTCGCGCCGCCCGATCCCACGCTCGAGCTGCCGCCGCTGCCCGACGCCGCCGCCCTCGCCCGCCAATACCGCCGCACCGCCGCCGGTAGCGATCCCGCCTCCGCGACCACCGCGGCCCTCGACGCTCTCCGCCGCCGCGGTGGCCCCGGCGCGCCGTCCGATCACGACCCGCGCCCGCAATCGCTCCCGCCCGCCGACCGCGTGCCGTCCACGCAGGAGAGCGCGCCGTGGATCGTGCGCACCGCCCTCTGCGTGCAGCCGCGCGAAGGTCACCTCTTCATCTTCATGCCGCCCGTGCGCACGACCGAGGACTACCTCGATCTGCTCGCCGCCATCGAAGCCACCGCCTCCGACCTCGCGCTCCCCGTCGTCATCGAGGGCTACCTTCCGCCCTACGACGCGCGCCTCAACACCATCAAGGTCACGCCCGATCCCGGCGTCATCGAGGTCAACATCCACCCGTCCTCGTCGTGGCGCGAGCTCACCGAGAAGACCGAATTCCTCTACGAGTCCGCCCGGCAGACCCGCCTCGGCACCGACAAGTTCATGGTCGACGGCCGCCACACCGGCACCGGCGGCGGCAACCACCTCATCCTCGGCGGCGAACGTCCGTCCGACAGCCCCCTGCTGCGCCGGCCGCACCTCCTGCCGAGCCTGCTCGCCTACTGGCACAACCACCCGTCGCTCAGCTACCTCTTCAGCGGCCTCTTCATCGGGCCCACGTCGCAGGCCCCGCGCGTCGACGAAGCCCGCAACGATTCCCTCTACGAGCTCGAGATCGCCTTCCGCGAACTGTCGAAAAACCAGGAACGCTACGGCGCCACGCCGCCGTGGCTCGTCGACCGCATCTTCCGCAACCTCCTGACCGACGCCTCCGGCAACACCCACCGCGCCGAGTTCTGCATCGACAAACTCTACTCGCCCGACAGCGCCACCGGCCGTCTCGGCCTGCTCGAGCTCCGCGCCTTCGAAATGCCGCCGCACGCGCGCATGAGTCTCGCGCAGCAGCTCCTGCTCCGCGCCTTCGTCGCCCGCTTCTGGGATCAACCCTACGCGCCCGAACGCCTCGTGCGCTGGGGCACCGATCTCCACGACCGCTTCCTCCTGCCGCATTATTGCCGCCAGGATTTCGCCGATGTCGTCGCCGACCTGCGCAGCTGGGATCTGCCCTTCGACGAGCGCTGGTTCGACGCGCACTTCGAGTTCCGCTTCCCGCTCAACGGCCGCGTCACCTACCGCGGCATGGACCTCGAGCTGCGCCACGCCCTCGAGCCCTGGCACGTCATGGGCGAAGAGGGCGCGCCCGGCGGCACCGTGCGCTTCGTCGACAGCTCCGTCGAGCGCGTGCAGGTCAAGCTCACCGGCCTCGTGCCCGAGCGCTACTACGTCGCCTGCAACGGCGCCCGCGTCCCGCTCCAGGCCACCGGCGTCAACGGCGAGTTCGTCGCCGGCGTGCGCTACCGCGCCTGGCAGCCGCCGTCCTGCCTCCATCCGACCATCGGCGTCGACAGCCCGCTCGTCTTCGACCTCGTCGACCGCTGGAACGACAAGGTCCTCGGCGGGTGCACCTACCACGTCGCCCATCCCGGCGGGCGCAACTACGCCACCTTCCCGGTCAACAGCTACGAGGCCGAGAGCCGGCGCCTGGCGCGCTTCTATCCCGGTGGCCACACCCCGGGTCGTCCGCTGCCCACGCCCGCCCGCGAAATCACGCCCGAGCATCCGCACACCCTCGACCTCCGCGACCCGTTCAAAGTCTCCCGCCCGTAACGGGTTTGGGCACCCGACCGAGGCCGCCCACCGTCTCCCGCCCTGGGGAGACGGACATCACCGCCATGGCGGGAACGTCGCGGCGTCGCTCCGGCTCCGGCCGGCGCGACCCGACGGCCCGCGCGCCGGACGTCGGCCGATTCGCGTCCAGGCGCAGATCCGGCCCGCTCGCTGCTTGCCGTCCGGCGCCCGCACCCGAGAATCCCTCCACCTGATGTCCGTCGTCCCGCCGTCCCAACCCGCCTCCGCGACCGATCCGTTCCCCGGATACGCCGCGCCGGCGGGACGCTACGACGAGTGCCGCGCCCCCGACGGCTCGATCCGGCCCGTCTGGGCGGCGTTCTTCCGCCTGCTCGGCGCCAACGCCCCCGCGACGCTGCGCACCGCCCACGCCTCCTGCCAGCGCGCGATCGTCGAGCAGGACGTCAGCATGAACGTCTACGCCGGCGCCCGCTCCGACGCCCACGCCTGGCCGCTCGACGCCGTGCCGTTTCTCCTCGCGCCGGACGATTGGGAGGTGCTCAGCGCCGGCCTGCGCCAGCGCGCGCGCCTGCTCAACGAGATCATGCGGGACCTTTACGGGCCGCAGAAACTGCTCCGCCGCGCCGCGCTCCCCGCCGCGCTCGCGATGGCCAATCCCCACTTCCTGCGCCCGTGCGTCGGCCTCGGCCGCCCGCGCGACGTCATGCTCCACACCTTCGCGGTGGACCTCGCGCGCTCCCCCGACGGCCAGTGGTGGGTGCTGCGCGACCGCCTCGACGCGCCCTCCGGACTCGGCTACTCGCTGCAGAACCGCATCCTCACCCGCCAGGTGCTGCCGCAAGTGTTTCACAGCGCCCCGGTCGAGCGCCTCTACGATTTCTTCCGCGGCTTCCGCCAGTCGCTCGAATCCCTCTCGCCGCGTCCGCCGAGCGAGGATCCGCGCGTCGTTTTCCTTTCCCCCGGCCCGGCCAACGAAGCCTACTTCGAGCACGCCTACCTCGCGCGCTACCTCGGCATCCCGCTCGTCGAAGGCGCCGACCTCACCACGCGCGACCGCCAGGTCTACCTGCGCACCGTCGGCGGCCTGCGGCGCGTCGACTCGATTTTGCGCCGCGTCGACTCCGCCTACTGCGACCCCCTCGAACTCCACGGCCACTCGCTGCTCGGCGTCCCCGGGCTCGTGCACGCCGCCCACGGCCAGCGCGTCGCCCTCGCCAATCAACTCGGCGGCGCCGCGCTCGAGAGCACCGCGTTGCTCGCGTTTCTCGCCCCGCTCTGCCGCGAAGTCCTCGACGAGGACCTCCAGCTGCCCAGCGTCGCCACGTGGTGGTGCGGGCACCCCGAGGCCCGCGACTACGTCCTCGCCCGCCTCGATTCGCTCGCGGTCAAACCCACCTTCCGGGCGCCCGGCCCCTCCGCCACCCGCTTCACCGGCTTCCTCGACGCCGAGGCGCGCGCCGCCCTCGCCGCCGAGATCACCGCCGCCCCCGGCGCCTTCTGCGGCCAGGAACGCGTCCACCTCGGCACCACGCCCGCGTGGATCGACGGCGCGCTCCGGCCCGCCCCGTTCATTCTCCGCCTGTTCGTCGCCTGGGCCGGCACCGATTACCGCCTCATGCCCGGCGGCCTCACCCGCTTCCACCCGGCCGGCGACGACGCCTTCGTCACGCTGCAACACGGCGGCGTCACCAAGGACACCTGGGTGCTCCACCGCGGCAACCCCACGCCGCCGCCCCCCGTGGCCGCGCTCGCCGACCTCATCCACCGGCCGAACGACACCCCGAGCCGCCTCGCCGACATTCTGTTCTGGCTGGGCCGCTACCTCGAGCGTTCCGTCCAGCTCGCCCGCCTGCTCGAAAAGCTCGATCCGCTCCTGCGTGACGAGATCGCCGCTCTCGATCCCGCCGTCGCCGACGCCTCGCTGCGCCTGCTGCTGGAACTGCAGGGCGCCCGTATCCCCGCCGGCGCCAACATCGAGCAGCTCGACGCCCTGCTCGACGACGTGATCGACGACCCCGCCGTGCCCGCGAGCCTCGCCGCCAATCTCGCCAACCTCGTGCGCAACCTCGACCAGGCGAAGGTGCGCCTCCCGCCCGAGGCCTGGCGCTGCCTCCGCCACCTGCGGGCGACGCTCGACTCGCCCGAGCCGCCCGACGCCGCCGCCGTCGCCCCGCACCTCAGCGCGCTCGAGGCCATCGCCAACGAAACCCTCGCCCACGACACCTCGTGGCGCTTCCTCTCGCTCGGCCGGCACCTCGAGCGCGGCCAGCAGCTCGTGTTTCTCGCCCGCCACCTCGTCGGCCGCGGCGCTCCGGGCGAATTCCGCCTCCAGACGCTGCTGCACTTCGCCGACAGCCTCTTCAGCTACCGCACCACCTACCACGGCTCGTTCCAACCCGCGTCCGTCTACGCGTGGCTCTTCGCCGCCGCCGAAAATCCCCGCGGCCTCCGCTGGATCGCCGACCGTCTGAACGAACACCTCACCGCGCTCCCGGAGGAGCTCGCCCCGCGCGCCGTCGGCGCCCTGCGCGCCGCGGCCTTCCGTCTGGTCAGCCGCGTGCGCTTGCTCGACGCCGCCGCCCTCGCCGGGTCCCCCGCGCAGACCGCGGCCTTCCTGCAGGAGGCCCATGCCATCCTCTGCGAGCTGAGCGACCGGCTCACCCAGGTGTATTTCATCCACACCGAGGCCTCGAAATAGGCGCGCCGCATGCCGCTCTACCACGTCACGCACGTCACGCGCTACCGGCACACGTCCGCGGCCACCGCCGCGTGGCAGTCGCTGCACCTCCGGCCGCGGCCGGAGCCCGTGCAGCACTGCGACGGCTACGAGCTCGAAATCCGCCCCCAGCCCGGCGATCTCGCGCTGCGGACCGATGTCTTCGGCAACCAGCATCACCTCTTCACGCTCCGCGAGCCGCACACCGAACTCGCGATCACGAGCCGCTGCCTCGTGCAGCGCGACGATCCGGTCCTGCCGATGCCCGGCCTCACGCCCCCGCTCTCCGTCGCGCGCGCGCAGATCGCCGCGGCGATCGACGACGGTTCCGAATATTCCCTCGAGCAGTTCCTTCATGCCTCGCCCCACGTGCCGCTGCTGCCCGGGGCCCGGGCGCTCGCCGACGGGCTCGATGCGGAGGATCCGCCCGTGCTGGCCTGGCTTGCGGCGCTCGGCGCCAAATTTTCCCGCGAGTTCACGTTCGATTCGAAGGCCACCACGATCTCCACGCCGATCTCCGCCGTCCTCGAGCACCGGCGCGGCGTCTGCCAGGATTTCGCCCACCTGCTGATTTCCTGCATCCGGAGCCACGGACTGCCGGCCGCCTATGTCAGCGGCTATCTGCTCACCACCCCGCCACCCGGCAAACCGCGCCTGCGCGGCGCCGACGCCTCCCACGCCTGGGTCTCCGTCTGGATCCCCGGCACCGGTTGGGTCGACTACGACCCGACCAACACCTGCTTCGCCGCCGCCGGCCATATCGTCGTCGCCCGCGGCCGCGACTACAGCGACGTCTGTCCCGTGCGCGGCCTGTTCACCGGCGGCGGCCAGCATACCCTGTCGACCGCGATCACCGTCGAACCCGCCGACGGCGCGGAGTAAGCCCGCGCTCCGCCCGCCGCAGTGCGGCGGACCGCCGGCCTAGTTGCCCCAGCGCCCTTCGATGAAGATGTAGTTGCCGCCGCGCCGTTCCCACCGCGGCTCGACCCACACGCGATGGCCGCGCGGCGGCCGCGCATAATAGCCCGCGATCCACACGTGCCGGCCCCCGCGCCACGCCCAGTAACCGTTGATCCAGACGTAATCCGGCCCGGGCCGCGCATAGGCTACCTCCCGCCGCGGCGGCGGCGGCGCCACCACCACCGACACCTCCACGCCCGGCGCCGGCGAACCGGTCACCACGACCTGCGGCGGCACGGTCGGCGGCGCGACCACCACGACATCCCGCCAGTAACCGTCGACAAACACGTAGCGCCCGCCCCGGCTTTCCCAGCGCGGCCCCACCCACACGACCCCGGTCCGCGGCGGCGTCGACCACCGGCCCGCCACCCAGACGTGCCGCCCCCCGCGCCACGCCCAGTAACCGCCCACCCAGACATGGGTCGGCGAGGGCCGCTCGATGATGACTTCCCGCGGCGGCGGCGGCGGCGCGGCCATCACCACGATCTCCTGCGGCGGCGGGGTCGGCGCGGCCCGCACCACCGTCGTCGGTTGCGCGGCCACGGGGGCCGCCGCGGGCGCCTCGTCCCAGAACCCCTCGATCAGCACGAATCCGTTCGCCTCTTTCTTCCATTCCGGCGCGTGCCACACCACGCCCCCGGCCGGCGGAATCTCCCAGCGCCCCGCCTCCCAGACATACGCGCCTTCCAGCCAACGCCAATGGGCCGGCACCCACACGTGCTGCGGCGAAGGCGCCTCGCCGGGCGACTCGGTCACGACCGGTGCCAGCGGCTTTTCCAGGATCGGCGCGGGCGGGATCGTGGCGGCCAGTCCGCCGACGGCGGAAAAAACCAGCAGGGCGACTCCGGGGGCGATGGCCAGGCGGCGGCAGAAACGCGTGCTCATGGTGGCGGCGTTAGACGTTCGGGCCCCTCCGATGTTTCAAAATTCCCGCACCCCACGTCGCCCGCCAAGCACGTCGCGCCCCGGCCGTCTCACGCCCGCGCGTTGATCTGTTCGACCGGCCCGAGTTCGTAGCTGATCTTCCGTTCCGCGATTTCGCGCAGCGCGGTATCCTCCGCGGACATCTTTTCGAGCGACTCCACGAGCGGCCGGTTGCCGCGGCGCAATTGCTTCACCCGGCGGGAGACGACGTTGATCAGCACCGTCGGATCGTCGATCACAAGCTGGGCGGCGCGCAGGTAGTCGTCTCGCATGGGGGGAAAACAACCTCGCCGACCGGGCCGCGGCGACAACGGTCGCCTTTTGCCCGGCCGGAAACCGGCTGCTCGACCAGCCTGCCGCGCCGCGCCGCCGCGCGCGATGCCCAAGTCCCGCCCCAAAAAAGGAAGGCCGGGCATGTTGCCCGGCCAACGCGTTGCGCAGGTTATCGCGCGATCGGGAGGCGCGTGCCGCGCCGATCCCCGCCTCAATGCGGCGCCGCCACCGCCCCGCCGCTCGCCTCGGGCGTCTTCGGCGGGTGGAAAAACAGCGCCAGCGCGATCGCCGCCGCCGTCGCCGCGCCGAACGGCACCAGGAAGAGGCCCTTGAAGTCCGTCGCCGTGATTTTGCCGGCGGCATCCTTCACCGCGTAGACTTCCTGCATCAGCCACGGGCAGATCGAAAAGGCCAGCAGGGCGCCGACCCCGAGGATCTGGAGATTGAAAAGCCCCTGCGCGCTCGAACGGATGTCCTTCGGGAAATACGCGTCCACGAAGATGTAGACGGTCGCGAAGAAGAACGCGTAGCAGATGCCGTGGAGCACCTGGATCAAAATGATCGCCCCCGCGCTGTCCGGCACGAAGGCATACACCGCGAACCGCGCCGCGTGGCCGAGGATGCCCACGATCATCGTCGTGCGCCAGCCGAGGGCCTTGAGCGTCGCGCCGAGCACGAACATCGTCAGGATTTCCGCCACCTGGCCGATGCTCATCACCGGCGCGATCCAGTTGGGCGCGATGCCCACGCCGCCGTCCTTCGTCGCGGTGCCGAGGAAGACGCCGGTCCAGCTGAAATAGCAGTTGTGCACGAACGAATCGACCAGCGTCACCAGCCACAGCACGAGGACGAAGGGATGCTTGAGCAGCTTCATGGCCTCGAGCCACGCCAGCTTCTCCGTCGCGCCGGCGTCCGCCTTCTTCGGCGGCGTGTGCGGCAGCGTCAGGCTGAAGGCCGCCAGCGCCAGCGACGCGATGCCCGCCACGATGAAGGTCCACTTCGTCGCCGCCTTGGCGGCTTCGCCGGTCAGGGGATTCGCCAGCGCCGCGCCCAGCCAGGCCACGAAGCCGCTCGGGGCCGCCGCGTCGACCTTCGCCCAATCGACGAAGATGAACACGAAGGGCCACGCCGCGAGAATCCAGCCGATGGTGCCGCCCATGCGCACCAGGCCGAATTCCTTGCCCGGATCCTTCATGTGCGCGAAGGCGATCGCGTTGGTGATCGAGATCGTCGGCACGTAGAGCAGGCAGTGCACGAGCATCAGCAGGAAGAACGGCCAGAAATCCTTGGTGAAGCCGCAGCCGAGGATCGCGAGACCGCCGATCAGGTGCGACACCGCGAGGAACTTCTCCGCCGCGAATTTCCGGTCCGCCCACTGGTTGCTGAAGAACATGCCGATGATCGAGGCCACCGGAAACGCGTTCAGAATCAGCGACTGCTGCGTCGGGGTGAAACCGAGGCTCGGCAGGTAGCCGAAAATCAGCGGGAGCCACGCCCCCCAGATGAAAAACTCGAGGGCCATCATCGAGAACAGCGAGGCGCGGGGAGTGGAGGAGGTGGTCATGGAAAAGGGGTCTGCGCAGTCAGGTTCGGCCGCGGGCGGATGGCAAGCGAGCGCCGCGCCGGCGGGTTGCGGAATAAAAAACCGGCAAACGCGCCCGCATCGTCAGGCCTTCGGCGTCCGCGCGGTGCCGATCCGCCATACCGCGTAGGACAGCACCATCGTCAGCAAAAACGTGATCCCGGCCGTCAGCGCCGAGTCGTCGGCCGCCACCGAGTAGATCGCCGCGACGACCACGTTGGGCACGAGGGTCGCCTTGAAAATCCGCCCCACCGGCACGCCCATCGCCGCCGCCGCGATCACCGAGGTTTCCGCCAACACGGGCACGCTGCGCATGCAGGCCAGCGTCAGCCACAGCCGGCCCTGCAGCGACTCCCGCAGCCGCGCGAGTTCCGCGTCGGGAAAGAATTTCGGCGCGATCCGGCCCACCGCCGTGCGGCCCAGCCAGGCCGCCGCCAGCACGCCCAGGCACATCCCGAGCGTGCCGCCGACGATCCCCGCCACCCAACCGGCCTTCGCCGCCAGATACATGATCACCAGGGTCGCGGGGATCGGCGCCACCGAATCGCAGGCCAGCAACGCGATCGCCAGCAACGTCAGCACGCCCGTCTGCTTTTCCCGCGACTCCAGCAGCGGCAGCACGAAGTCCTCGCCGAAGATCGCGAAGGGCAGGCACACCAGCGTCATGACGAAGATCACGAAGAGCACGATCTTCACGGTGCGGTCGGAGGGCGGCTTCATGGCGGCAATAACCCGGCTGGTGCGGCGCTCATTCCTCGATCCGGCCCGACAACCGGGCGACGAATTTGATCGCGTAAAGGTAGGCCCGCTCGCGCACCACCATCTGGTCGCCCGCCGTCCCCTCGACGCCGAGGTCGCCGATGTCGTCGATCACCGGGCCGTCGAGCGGGTGGAGCGCGATGTAGGTCAGCACCTTCAGCAGCTTCTCCTTCGGATACGAATCGAGCAGGTGCTGGTAGACGATGCGCGGCAGGTAGCGCTCGACCGGCATCTGGATCGCATCCGGCACGGCCGCGACATAGAGCAGGCTGCGGATGGCCCGCAGGTCGTCGGTGTCGTTGCCCGGCGGCCAGGTCGTCAACTTCGTGCGCACCGCATCGCACTGCTCCTTCATGAAATCCTCCGGCGCCTCGTCCGGCGGCGCCATCGGCGACACGATGCCGTGGTCCGGCGGCACGCGGTAATCGAGGCCGTCCCAGTCCTGGGCCGTGATCGTGGCCCAGGGCGGCGCGGGGGCCTTGGGCACCGCCGGCCCGGGCACCGTTGCCACCGGCGCCGGGGCGACCGGCGCGGGCGCCGGCGGAACGGGTGGCACGGGTTCGGGGGCCGGTGCGACCGCGGCGGGTTTCGGCGCCGGCACCTCCGCATCCGCCGCCACCGCGATCCGGCCGCGCCACTCCGCCAGCAGCCCCACCGCCACCCAGGCGCCGAGCGCCGGCACCAGCCAAAGCTTCCCGCCCCGCGCGAAGAACCGCTGCTGCGCATCCCACCGGAACAGCTTCGCGCCGGCGAGACAGCCCGCCACGCCCGTGAGGGCCAGCGCCAGCAATGCGAAACGCGATCCGCCGAGCCCCGCGCCGCTCACGTTGGCCTGCAACGCCTCGACCGCGTAGCGACCCGGAAAAAACGCCGACACGTGCTGCGCCCACAGCGGCAGCGCCGCCAGCTTCACCGCCACGCCGCCGATGATCAGCATCGGCAGAAAGATGCACTGCCCCAGCGCCTGCACCGCCGGCACCGTGTCCGCCAGCGCCGCGATCACGAGTCCGAGCCCGATGAACGCGAACGCCACGAAGGTGAACGCCACCCACAGCCCGAACGGATGCTCCGGCAGCGTCATGCCGATCGCCAGCGCGAGCGCGAGTTGCAGCAGGCCCGCGGTCAAAATGATCGCGTAGCGCGCGAGCACCGTGCTCGCGATGATCACCCAGGTCGGCACCGGTGCCAACCGGTAGCGCCGCCACACGCCGCGCTCCCGCTCGCTCACCAGCGTCGTCGGCAGCCCGAAACACGCGCCGCCCAGCACCGCCACCGTGAGCAGTTCGCCCATGTGCCGCAGCAGCGGCACGCGCTCGTGCCGGTAAAGCACCGCGAAGGCCACGAGGAAGATCAGCGGAAACAGATAGCCGTAGAGCAGCGCCATCCGGTTCCGGAAGTGGAGGCGCAGCGCGAGGGCGAGGTGGGCGCGGAGGGCGTTCATGCGGTCACGTCGCGTCGGCCGATTGCGTCAGCCGGAGAAACACATCCTCGAGCGAGGCCTTGCGCACCTGGAGCTCCACCACCGTCGCGCGCTCGGCCGCGAGCAGCGCCGCCAGCGCCGCGAGCGTCGCGTTCGCGTCCGTCGTGCGCAGCCGCCACGCCGCCGCCGCGTCGCCTTCGCCCG
>JACCEC012129786.1_pt1 | contig 12841 bp, 10 predicted proteins | sample 7450121 | NCBI WGS metagenome assembly JACCEC01 (sample SAMN15323455, study PRJNA562643) | freshwater metagenome | isolation source: river surface water | place: USA:Blue River Watershed | collected 2017-08-18 | reverse complement strand
GTAAAGCAATATAAAATTGTTTATAAAACTAAAAATACCGATGGCACCGAAATTCAAGCATCAGGTGCATTGATTGTACCCGTAAAAACAGGCACAACCGCAATGTCGATGGTTAGTTATCAGCACGGTACAATTTTCGATGATAAACAAGCACCATCTTATTTCTCGGCCGATGGCGAAGGTACGATTGCTTCGGTCTTGGCTACCATCAACACAGGTTATATAGTTGTAGCACCCGACTACATCGGTTATGGTGCATCAAATTCACTTCCGCACACCTACGAGCATCGTGAAGGACTGGCTTCTGCAAGTTTAGATATGCTTCGTGCTGCCAAAGAGGTAATAACGAAAGAAAAAATCAATTGGAATAATAATTTATTTATCGCAGGCTATTCAGAAGGTGGTTTTGCTACGATGTCGTTACAGAAAAAAATTGAGGAAGAAACAGGTTCAGAATTTAACTTAAAAGCCTCAAGTTGTGGTGCTGGTGCCTACAATAAAACTTTAAGTTTCAAAACTTTGGTTTCAACACCTTCAAGTGGCAATCCGCAACACAATGCTTCTTATATTTGGGTTTTGTTGACTTATGATAGAATCTACAAACTTAATCGTCCGATGACTGATTATTTTGCTGCTGCGTATGCAACTCAGATTCAGAAAGACCAACAAAATGCTATTATATCTGGTAGTTTAACAACAATTTTAAGCGATAAGGTAAAGAAAGGCGTAACAGATGGCACTGATACTGCATTGCTAAATGCGGTAAAAGACAACGACGTTTTTGATTGGAAACCCAAAACGCCAACCCAATTATATCACGGAACAGCAGACACATACGTACCTTATTTTAATTCTCAAACGGCTTTTGATGCCATGAAAAAACGTGGAACAAGTACCGTAGAATTAATTCCGATTCAAGGTGGCGACCACGGTACATCAATTCAAAACTACCTACTCGGAACTCTATCTTTCTTTAGCGGCATAAAATAATAAAAATTGAGAATTGCTAATGAAAAATTATAACATTCACTGTCAATTCTCAATTCTTAATTTATAATTTCTAACTTTACTATGGCAAATTTACAGACAGGTGTTGTACACACAGTATTTTTTTGGTTAAAAGAAAAAGACAACAAAGAACATCAAGAAGCACTTCATGCGGGTTTAAAAGAACTTTCAAAAATTGATTTAATCAAGACTGCTTATGTTGGTCGCCCAGCCAACACGAATCGTGAAGTAATTGATTCTACTTATAGTTTTTCATTAACTTTTGTATTCGATAATGCTGCCGACCAAGATGCATATCAAGTACACCCTGACCATTACGTATTTATTAACAATTGCTCTTCACTTTGGGAAAAAGTAGTCGTTTATGATGCCGAAAGCTAATTTTTAACGAAATCTTGCCCAACTTTGCTGTTTTTTTCAGAAATTTGCAGTCCATTACTGCGAACGAGATTCGTATTGTCCTTGATTTCCCATGAAAAAAATACTATTATCTATACTTACTTTAGCTACTTCACTTACTTATGCTCAAAAGCTAAGTTTTGATGCTAAAGGCATTATTGCCATTTCAGATGCCGATATGGCAGCCTCTGCTTTTATTGATGGTAAGCTATTCAAAGAGCGTGGTAGCAAAGATGCCATGTCGGTCGTAAAACTTCCAATTGAGAAATATTCCGACGAAATCAGGAGTTTAGTTGTATCAAACTCGGCTATTAATTCAGCAAAAAGCATTGTAGTTTCACCCAATCACCCGATTGCCTATGTTGTAGAAGCTCGTGGTACAACACCCGAAACAACAACCGAAATTCGTAATCTAAATTCAGAGCTACCAGCTGGTGGTTTTATTTCGGTGGTTGACATCAGTGATTTATCTCAACCAAAAGTTTTGTATAAATTCCCGACTGGCAAAAATCCGACGGCTATTGATATTAGCCCGAATGGAGAATATTTAGCCCTTTGCAGCGAAGAATATGGCAAAGAATTACAGGTTCTGGAGCTTGACCCAACTGGAAAGCCCATCAGAATTATCAATAAACCACAAGATTTTCAATCAGGCAAAATCACTGATGTAACTTGGCACCCAAACAATAACTTTTTGGTCTTCACGATGGAAGAGTCGAAAGAAGTTGGCTTGCTAAAAGTAACTCGTGATGGACCCACAACAAAAATTATACGTTTAGACATGGTGGGTCGTCCGTTGAAAGTTGGAAGTTTACCAAGTGCTGGGCAATTCACACCTGATGGCAAATATTATCTCGTACCTGATGTAAAATCGAATATTGCGAATAAGTCAGAATCAAGCAGCGATGTAATGGGCGATATGTTTGTATTGAAATTCAATTTAGAAGGTACAAGTGAGCATTATTTAATCACAAAAACTAAATTGGGCGAAACCCCCACCAGTTTTGCGATTAGTCCTGACGGAAGTTTGGTGGTAGTGACAAATGCAAAAAAATCTTATTATCCATGGGATAACAATGATTCCTCAAAAAAAGCATCCATTTCATTATTAAAACTCACTTCTGACGGTTCATTAAATAATGTAGCAGACTACGAATTTGAAGGTATTCTACCAAAAAATATTGTATTTGATAAATCGGGAGAAAACTTGGCCGTTTCAGTATTTGACTATTTTAATTTTGGCAAACATTTCGGTGGAATTGAATTTTGGAAAGTAAAAAATGGGGATAAACCAAGTTTACAAAAACAAGATTTCAAACTATTTATGCCACGTGGCTGCCACGGCCTTCAAATTGTAAAATAATATTTTCTAATTCGCTCAAAAGCCTTCAAAATTCATTGAAGGCTTTTTTGTTGGCGATAAATCTGTTAGTTTTGAATTAATTATTTTTTACACTTCCAACCCTAAAAAATGACTTCAACCAACAACGAAGGCCTACGCCGTGAAATTGGTATTTTGGGCTTAGCTGCCAATACACTCAACCGAACCATCGGAGCAGGAATCTTTCTCTTACCAGCTTTTGTCGCCAGTTTTTTGGGCGAAACCAGCATTTTAGCCTATCTTTTTTGTGGATTTCTAATGATGCTCATCATGCTTTGTTTCTCCGAAATTGGCAGTAAAATCACAGTCACTGGCGGAGCTTATGCTTATATACACGCCGCATTTGGCCCCTATGCGGGTTTCTTGGCCAATACAATGTTTTGGTTTGTTGGAATCTTAGCCGATGCTGCCATTGCCAATGCTATGGCCGATACACTTAGTGTCTATTTTCCTATTCTTACCCAACTACCCATTAGAGCAGTATTTTTTCTGATAGTTTTCGGACTTTTCACCTACATTAATATTCTCGGCGTAAAACACGGCGATAATATAGTAAAAATAACAACTCTCATTAAACTTATCCCACTCGTCATACTCATCATTGCGGGTTTCTTTGGTACAACTGTCGAAAATCTAAAATGGCATTCCATGCCGAGTATTACAAAATTAGGCGAAGCCTCTCTCCTACTTTTCTTTGCATTTGCGGGAGGAGAGGCATCGTTAAATGTCAGTGGTGAACTCAAAAATCCACAAAAAGTTGTTCCTTTGGGCATACTTTCGGGTATGGGAGCAGTTGTTTTGTTTTATATTTTAATTCAAACTGTTTCGCAAGGTGTGCTTGGTGCCGATTTAATCAATCAAAGTGAAGCACCATTAGCAGCCGTGGCTAACAAAGTAATTGGTCCATTTGGCTCAACCTTAATGGTTGTAGGAGCAGCATTCTCGATGTTTGCAGCACTAAGTGGGTCGGTTTTATCGTATCCAAGAGTCATTTTTGCGGGTGCAACTAAAGGTTGGATGCCCCCAATAATGGCCAAAGTCCACCCTAAGTTTGCTACACCTTACTTCGCAATTATTACCTATGCGGGCTTAGATTTCATTTTCTCTATTTCAGGAGGATTCAAAGAATTGGCCGTAATTGCCAGTGCATCATTACTAACAGTCTATTTGGGTGTTGTTTTAGCAACAATCAAACTTCGACTTAATGAAAATAAAAAACACGGTGGTTTCCGACTTCCCGCTGGTATAACGATTCCGATTTTAGCAACCATCTCAATCATTTGGTTTTTATCGAATTTAGCTATTAAAGAAATTAGCAGTCTTGCTATTTTTTTAGTGGTTTTAACGATTATTTATTTTTTTATTACATTTTTCGGAAAAAAGAAAAACAAGAATATTGAAATCTAAGTTGGTATGGATATTCGTTTGTTATTAAAACGAATCATCAAATTATGAAATACCTTACATTAGTTCTGTTACTTTTTCTTTTTTCATGTGAAAGTGCTTCGCAGAATATCAGTTCACAATCAAATACTATGACAAACGGCTTATCATATTTAGCTCTGGGCGATAGCTATACCATTGGAGAAAGTGTTGCTGAAAACGAACGTTGGCCAGTTCAACTAAGTAAAAGTTGTACTACAAGTGGTTTAGAGGTAGCTTCCCCTCAAATAATTGCTCGTACGGGTTGGACAACCGATGAACTAAAAGCAAAAATAGTTGCAGAAAAAATAACGAAAACTTATGACTTAGTTTCGCTGCTAATTGGAGTCAATAATCAATATCGTGGGCGAAGCGTAGAGCAATTTAGAATTGAATTTATTGACCTTCTCGAAACCGCAATCAAGTTTGCTGATAATAAACCCGAGCGAGTTTTTGTAGTCTCGATTCCAGATTGGGGTGTCACGCCATTCGGAGGAAAAGGGCAAAATAAAACTATTTCGGAGCAGATTGATTTATTCAATAAAGTAAAAAAAGAAGAAACCGAGAAAAAAGGCATTTCATTTATTGATATTACGCCCATTTCTCGCCAAGCAATTAACGATGCTTCACTTATCGCCGAAGATGGTTTACATCCATCAGGAAAAATGTATCAGCAATGGGTAGAGAAAATTATGCCCGAATTATTGAAGAAAATAAACAAATGACAGTAGAGAATTTAAAACAAAAAGCACTCGAACTTGATAAGAATGATAAGCTCGCTCATTTTAGAAATCAATTTGAAATAGGTGATGAAATATATTTAGATGGAAACTCGCTTGGAAGATTGCCCAAGAAAACCATCGAACTCAGCACTGATATTATTCAAAATCAATGGGGAAAAAGATTGATACGAAGCTGGAACGAACATTGGATTGACCTACCCAACAAAGTTGCAGCTAAGGTTGCTCAAATTGTAGGAGCAAAACCCGACGAGATTTTTGTGGGTGATAGCACTTCTATCAACTTCTATAAATTAGCTTTTGCGGCTCTTAGTTTTCAGAATAATAGAACTAAAATCATCACCGACTCACTCAATTTCCCGACTGATGTTTATGTTTTACAGGGGTTAATTGAGCAACAATTTAAAAATCATTCGCTGAATATCATCAAAAGTGAGGATGAAATAAGCATTAGTGACGAAGCTATTGAACAAGCTTTAGATGAAAATACTGCTTTACTGACACTGAGCCACGTAGTGTTCAAGAGTGCATATAAATATAATATGCAGAAAATCAATGACTTAGCACACCAAAAAGGTGCTTTGGTTTTCTGGGATTTGAGTCACTCGGCGGGAGCTGTGCCTATCAATCTCAACGAATCGGGTGCAGATATGGCCGTGGGATGTACGTACAAATATCTCAACGGTGGCCCTGGAGCACCAGCATTTTTATACGTCAGAAAAGACTTGCAAGAAAAACTATCTAACCCAATTTGGGCATGGTTTAGCCATCAAAAACCTTTTGATTTTACATTAGACTACAGTGCTAAAAATGATATTCAACGATTTTCAGCGGGAACACCTTCGGTGTTATCATTAGCAGCAATTGAAGCAGGCTTAGACATAATGCTTGAGGCAGGAATGCAAGACCTTAGAGCAAAAAGTGTTTCCCAAAGTAGTTTTTTAATAGATTTAGTAGAAAATCTTTTACAGCCCGTAGGATTCATGATTGCCTCTCCACTAAACGCTGATGAACGAGGCTCGCATATTTCGATTCAGCATCAAGAAGGCTACAAAATAAACCGAGCGATGATTGAACCAGTCGATGGCTCGCCAAGTATTATCCCAGATTTTCGACCACCAACCAATATTCGATTGGGTATTGCCCCACTATATAATACTTTTGAAGAAATATTCCAGACAGTTATTCGCATCAAAAAGATAGTAGAAACAAAAGAATATGAGCGATTTGGAGATGAAAAATTAACTGTGGTTTAATAATTTCATAGGACAGGATGTACAAACCCTATCCTATGAAACTATTTATTACTCTTTCTTAGCTCGTGTATTCGATTTAATAGCCGCCGCAATTACATCCCACGTTTCAGTTGGAACTTCATTGAGGTGGTTAAACTCCCCTGCTCCATTTATCCATTCTCCGCCATCAATCGTAATTACTTCCCCATTAACATACGAAGAAAAATCCGACATTAAATAAGCTGCTAAATTGGCTAATTCTTGATGCTCTCCTACTCGTTTAATTGGCACATTTCCGTGGTCAGAGAATCGTTCTTTTAGATGTGGAGGAAAAGCATTTACAGGAAACAGTCTATCCCAAGCACCTTTGGTTGGGAATGGCCCTGGTGCAATAGCATTGAAACGAATTCCGTATTTTGCCCACTCAACCGCCAAACTACGAGTCATTGTTAGAACCCCCGACTTTGCCATTGCAGATGGAACTACATAGCCCGAACCTGTTGAGGCATAAGTAGTGACGATACTCAGTACAGTGGCGGCTTGCTTTTGCTCAATCCAATGTTTTCCTAAAGCAAGCGTTGTATAATAAGTCCCTTTCAGCACAATATCTACGATTGTATCAATGGCACGGTGCGACAGGCGTTCGGTTGGAGAAATAAAGTTTCCTGCGGCATTATTGAGCAAACCATTTATTTGCCCAAACTCAGCCAAGGTTTTATCTTTCATCGCTTCGATAGCCCCATAATCTCGCACATCGCAAGCAATAGGAAGTATCTTTCCGCCTGTGGATTGTCCGAGTTCGTGAGCGGTTTCTTCCAAAACTGCCAATTTTCTACTTGTGATTACAACATTCGCTCCGAGTTCGAGAAAATATTTCGACATTGATTTACCAAGTCCTGTTCCTCCGCCAGTTACAATAAAAGTTTTTCCTTCTAATGCTCCATCTCTGAGCATTGGTTCGTTATACGCCATTATTAGTTGATTTTTGATGTTGAATAATGCGTAAATCTAAAACAAAAAAGCCACAAATGGCTCGTGCATCTGTGGCTTTTTTAAGAAAAAATATCACTAAAATTATTTAGTAGCTACGATTTTTACATCAACTTGAAAGTTATCGTTAATCATTTTATCTCCAATTGACTCAAAAAACGTTTTCGAGCCAAACTTGCTACCAAATTTCGTACGGTCAACTTCAAATTTAGCTGTTGCAGTTGCACCTTTTGCATCAACTGTTACTACAGCTGGGAATGTAATTTGTTGTGTAACACCGTTGATTGTCAAATCGCCATTTACATCATAATTACCATTACCTTTTGAGGTAGCTTTTTTAATTTTCAAAGCAGCTGTTGGATAATTCGCTACATCAAAGAAATCAGGGGTAGTTAAGTGTCCAACTAATTTTGCATTGTAACCAGCATCAGTCAAATCTAAACATTTGATTGATTTCATATCAATTGTAAATTCACCACCTTGCAATTTTCCTGCATTTACAACCAAACTTCCCGATTGAATATTGATTGTACCGTTGTGCTCACCAGTAACTTTTTTCCCAAGCCAGTTGAAAGTACTTGCACTTGTATTTACTTTCAATGCTACTGGAGCAGCTTTTTTTCCACCATCAGCCATTGCCGAAACACTTACCATTGCAGCCAATACTGCCACCATTAAATTTTTAACAACTTTCATTTTTGAACTAAATTTGAATTAAAAAAATATAAATAAATATAATAAATTGCACAATTAACCTTCACTTCCACGCAACTTGTCCAGCAACCTGCTTAACATTTCAGATTCTTCATCTGATAAAAATTGATTACTTTTTTCCCAAGTAGCCTGTATTTCATCAATTTGTTTTAAGACTTGTGAGCCTGCTTCAGTTATTCTAATATCACAAGCACGACGGTCAGCTGCATTATCGCATCTCGAAACATACCCTTTCAATAAAAGTTTATCAACTAACCTTGAGGCATTCGACATTTTATCGAGCATTCGCTCAATGATACCGTTCACAGTAATGGGGTTCGGAAATTGACCTCTTAAAATTCTTAATACATTATATTGCTGAGCAGATAAATCAAATGGTTTTAATAAACCTTGCTGCTCAGAATTCATCCAATTGGATGTGTACATTATATTAACAACCACTTTTTGATAAGCACTCTTAAATGGTTTCTGTTGTTTAATATCCTTTTCTATTGACATAATTATATTTTTTATTTAGTTCAATGCAAATATAATACATTGACAATATATGTCTATACATATAATACAACAACTGATTATTTTTAGTTCATTCTATTAAAAAATAAAGCTATTATTTTCAGAGTTTTAAACTAAAAACCAACATATTTCAGGGTAAAACTACTGATAATGAATAGTTTAATTGTAATGTATTTTTTTTAGTATTTATGAAAAAAAATACTTCATTAAGTAAAATTTATCTCAAAGGTATAATCGAAGGAGCAGAGATATCAAAATCTCTAAGCCTGAGGGGTTGAGAACCATCAAAGGCGGCTCTAAACGGAGAAGAAATATCTGGAATATTAGGATAATACCCTAATCTGATTTGAAAAGTATTGAAAGTTAGGTTTTCGTTTCGGATTCTAAAGCCTATACCATATCCTTGATATACTCGGCTTTGAATCAATAACTTATCTTTCAGACTAACTAAGCCTAAGTTGGCAAAAGCAAAATGAGCAACTCTGAAACCAAAAATACTTTTGTGCGAAAATAATACAGTTTCAAAACCCAGAGTTAGTCTTTTGTCACCTCGCAATCCTTCACTATTAACGCCAATGATGCCATCCCGACCACTTATATTTAAGTAATCGAGTGCGTCACGATTGATACCGTAAGTAAAGCCTAAATTAATAAACTGTCGAGTTTGCCCCTTACCAAGCCGCATAAGTGGACTAAAATAAAAGCCTTGTACTCCAATAACACCTTGTTGGGCCTGTTTTTGCTTTAGATAAGTACCCGCATTTGCCAAAACATAAAAATAGCCCCGATTAACCGATATATATTTTCCTTTAGCAAACTGCATTCCAGCATAACTACGATTACCGAACTCAGTATTTTCAGTTCCAAGCGTAAAGGCAAAAAGATTTCCTACTGGTACGTCTTCTGTACGCCCAAAGCCATAAATTAAGAAATCTCGTTGATAATTTCGATTAGAATACCCGATACTTGCCAACCAATTTGTGCGATTCCAATAAATTTTGTTGGTATCAACGCTTACTTCTGGACGCTTTCGATACTCAAAACTACTTCGGCGAAGTGCTACAATGAACTGTTTGTTTCTTTGGGTTGGGTCAAGTCTAAACGCTCTTCCATACCAAACATCAGAATAAAAATAGCTCACAGGATAAGTAAAAGCACTATCTATTTTATTGATAATCAATTTCTTATATTCACGAACACGAGAATACCCAAGCTCAACCGAACCTGCATTTCGGGTTTCAACGGTAAGAAAAGGGCGAAAAATCTGAGCTGAATATTGAGCTAAATCTCGTTCGTTGATAAGTTTTAGTTGCCCCGAAATGAAACTCCTGCCAATGTAAGGAAGTGTATAAATACTTCGCCAGCCAAATCGCTGATAGGGGTCATCGGCTCGCCAAGTAACTTTATTGAGAAATGAATGTCCACGACCTTGAAAATTTCGGTCTTCAAATCCGAACATAAAATTCCGAAAACTATCGCCCGAAACATCAAAATTTATTGACCACACATCTTGCGTAAGCACCAAAACATCAACCATCCAATTTACATCAGGGCGTTCGATAATATAAATACGGGCATCATGAATAATTGGGTTAGCACGCAGAAGACGTTCGTTGTCTTTTAGTGTCTGAGGGTTCAGTTTGTCTCCTTCTTTAAAAAGTAAAAATGATTGTCGAATAACTTTTTCACGAGTATTGTAATGAAAAGTTTTACTGGCAAAATGTTCGATTTTGGAGCCTTTTCGAGTTGTATCGTTTACACTTGGCCCAAAAATTTCGAGTTTCTTAATGATAATTTTCCCAATGACTTTTCCATCATATTTTTCAAACGGATTTATCTCAATTTCTTTGATTTCTTTGTTGTGGTTTGAATTATAAACGTCTCTAAAAACAGCTCCATAGATGCTTTTACCTACTTTACTTTTGTTCATTTTTTGTTTTAGTTTTGCATACATGATACTATCCTCGACCGATTTTCCACTATCGAGACTATCAGAAAGGCTTTTTTGGGCAAAAGCAGTTGAGCAAATCAAAACAAATATGATGAACAGGTACTTCATATTTCAATTTAACAAATTTTTCCTAATTCTAACATAAAATTCAAATTAAGGCTCATAATTGGCTAAAAATAACGAATTTCGCCTTTTGAAAATATAACAATCAAGAATGAAATTATCTAAACAATTAGTTTTAGCATCAAATTCACCACGTCGGCGAGAAATCATGCACAATGCTGGTTATGAATTTACGGTAAAAGTGATACCAACGGATGAAAGTTTTTCGGAAGAAATGCCTGTTGAAGAAGTTCCTGTTTTCTTGGCTCGCAAAAAAGCCGAATGTTTTAGAGAAAATCTACAGGATGAAATAATTCTTTGTGCAGATACGGTTGTGGTTATTAACGAAACAAATAATACCAAAAGTAAAATTTTAAATAAACCTGCCGATGCCACCGAAGCCACTGAGATGTTAAAATTACTAAGTGGTCGTGTACATCGTGTGATTACGGGCGTATGTATCATGACTACCAAAGAAACCATTGGTTTTGCTGATACATCGTATGTACATTTCAAAGCATTAAGCGATTGGGAAATTGACTACTATATCGAACGCTGCAAACCATTCGACAAAGCAGGAGCTTATGGTGTTCAAGATTTCATTGGAATGATTGGTATTCCAAAAATCGAAGGCTCGTTTTATACAGTAATGGGCTTGCCGATTCATCGGGTTTATGAGGTACTTGAAAAGTATGTTGTCAGAAATTAGTCGTATTTTTACAAAATACTTTAACCTTATACGACAATGAAATGCATCTTACTACAATGCACACTACTACTGTTTGTACTGCAACAGTCTTTTAGTCAAGCTGTTACGACCGATTCATACTTTCCGAATGGAGACAAAGAAATCACACTAATTTTTGATTTAAAACAAGCAAAAGATGTTCGAGTGGCTGGCCTACTCGGCAAAACCTCCGATGTTTTTTTGTGGTCAGGTGCAGGAACTGCCGATAATGCCTTTGAATTTCAACCCACTGGACAGACCAACTTTGGAATTCCGTTTGAAATGGGGCGAATGACTTCTCTGGGCAACGACCGTTGGAGCATCAAACTAAAACCTCGTGATTATTTCAAAGTTCCTACGGGGCGAATCATCAAAAAACTTGGTTTATTGCTCAAAAGCGGTGATGGAAAAGCCCAAACAGAAGATTTTACTCTGGATTTGTACGATGATAAACTATATTTCAAGGTGATTGAGCCAGATTTAGGAAGGGTATTTGATGCTAATGAAACCGTAAGATTTAAGCTTCGTACTTCTAAAATATCAAATATAACTATCGGAGGTAGTCTCCAGTTCATGAATACAGATTCAGCTTCATTTACATTACGAGCCACCAATAATGTTAGTGTTAGTATTGCAAGTGGTTCAGAATTTATTCAAGAAATACTCAAACTTTCAATCAAACCCCAAAATACAATTTTGAACCTACCCCTCAATATAAAAGACGGCATCAATTACATCAATGATAATACCGTCACGTTTTCGTTTTTTGCTCCAAAGAAAAGTTTTGTTTACCTCATCGGCGATTTCAACGATTGGCAAATCGACCCCAAATATGTGATGAATCAAACGCCCGATGGCGAACGCTATTGGCTCACTATCAGCAACTTAGAGAAAGGAAAAGAATATGCTTTTCAATATCTGATTGATGGAAAAACAGCAGTTGGCGACCCATTCTGCGAGAAAATTCTCGACCCGAAATTTGATTCTGAAATTTTGGCCAGCACTTACCCCAACCTTAAACTTTATCCATCGAAAAATACGTATGGTGGCACAGTTTCGGTACTTCAAACTGGTCAGACACCCTATAACTGGAAAGTAAAAGATTTCAAACGCCCAGTTAAAGAGAAGCTGGTTATTTACGAACTTTTAGTGCGTGATTTTATCAATTCTCGCAAATACCGAGAAGTAGCTGATTCAATTAGCTATTTCAAGCGTTTGGGCATTAATGCCATAGAATTGATGCCAATCAACGAATTTACGGCTAATAATTCTTGGGGGTATAATCCAACATATTATACAGCTCCCGATAAAGCCTACGGCACAAAAGATGATTTAAAATATTTGATTGACAAATGCCACGAAAATGGTATTGCCGTAATTTTAGATGTGGTTTTTAATCATGCAGATTACGAATTTCCTTATACAAAAGCCTATTGGGCAGGCTCGCAGCCATCGGCCGATAGTCCATTTCAGAACCCAACTGCTCCGCATTTGGATTCGGTTTTCTTTGATTTTAATCCTGAAAGCACTGCTACACAAAACTATTTCGATAGAGTTTTAGAATTTTGGTTGAAAGAATATAAAGTTGACGGCTATCGCTTCGATTTATCGAAAGGTTTTACGCAAAGAAAATCATTGACCGATGCTCAAATGGCC
>JACCEC011013026.1_pt1 | contig 12841 bp, 10 predicted proteins | sample 7450121 | NCBI WGS metagenome assembly JACCEC01 (sample SAMN15323455, study PRJNA562643) | freshwater metagenome | isolation source: river surface water | place: USA:Blue River Watershed | collected 2017-08-18 | reverse complement strand
CGTGCCACCGCATCGAAGTGCTCGACCTGCCCGTCCACCACGACACCGTGCGAAAGGTTCACATGGGCACAGCCATGCAGCGTCACGACACCGCGGGCCGAACGCTCCAGCTCCACCAAACGAACCCCAGAGGACCCGATCTCCAGGCCCAGGGCCCTTCGTGAACCCGGCCATCGCCACCACCCTGCCATTGCCTCTCCCTCGATCGACGTCGTCGGGCCTTCTTGCCATGGCACGCCTGGGCATGCGAGGCGTGGACCCCTGCGGTGAACCATAGCGGAGCAGGCCGTTCCTATAATCCCCTTCTCATGGGTGCACACCGGTGACACCGCGCCCACCCTTCATGCCCGACTCCTCCTCCAGTCCGCGCCCCTCAGAGGGCAATCCATCCCCCGCGACGCCCTTGCGGTCCCCCGTGCGGGTGCTGCTGCGGTTCTTCTTCGGCCTGACGATGCTGCTGGCGGCAGTGGCCGTGGCCGGCGCGATCGCCGGTGGCCTCGCGCTGGCACTGGCCTACCCCAACCTGCCCGACATCAAGGGACTGGACGACTACCGCCCCAAGCTGCCCATGCGCATCTACAGCGCCGATGGTGCGCTGTTGGGCGAGTTCGGCGAGGAGCGGCGCAGCTACACCCCCATCGCCGAAATTCCCGCGGTGATGAAGCAGGCGGTGCTGTCCATCGAGGACGCCCGCTTCTATGAGCATGGCGGCATCGACTACGTGGGCGTGCTGCGATCCATCGTCGCCAACGTCGGGCAGGCGAGAAGTCAGGGTGCGTCAACCATCACCATGCAGGTGGCACGAACCTTCTACCTGTCCAGTGAGAAGAAGTACATCCGCAAGCTGTATGAGGCGCTGCTGGCCTACAAGATCGAGTCGCAGCTGAGCAAGGACGAGATCCTGGAGCTCTACCTCAACCAGATTTACCTGGGCCAGCGCGCCTACGGCTTCGCGGCGGCGGCCGAAACCTATTTCGGCAAGCCGATCAAGGAGATCACGGTGGCCGAAGCGGCGATGCTCGCCGGCATCCCCAAGGCGCCGTCGGCCTACAACCCCGTGGTCAATCCCAAGCGTGCCAAGGCACGCCAGCGCTACATCATCGAGCGCATGCTGGACAACGGCCACATCACGCCGCTGCAGGCACAGCAGGCCCAGCGTGAACCGCTGCGCCTGCGCACGGGCACCAGCCTGCCGATACACGCGGAGTACGCCGCCGAGGTGGCGCGGCAGCTGGTCTTCAGCCAGTATGGCGAGGACACCTACACCCGCGGTCTGAGCATCACCCTGACGCTGGATTCGGCCGAACAGATGGCCGCCTACCGCGCCCTGCGCCGCGGCATCCTGGAGTATGAGAAGCGCCAGGTCTACCGCGGCCCCGAAGGCTTCGTGGCCCTGCCCACCAAGCCCGACGAAGTGGACGCCAGGGTGGCCGAGGCGCTCACCGACCACCCCGACAACGACGAGATCAAGGCGGCGGTGGTGCTGGAGGCCAGCGCCAACAAGGTGGTGGCCTCGCTGCAGTCAGGCGAAGAAGTGGTGATCAGTGGAGACGGCCTCAAGCCCGTGGCCTCGGGTCTGGCCGACAAGGCCCCGGCCAACAAGCAGATCCGCCGCGGATCGATCGTGCGGGTGGTGCAGGACGGCAAACGCTGGGTGCTGACCCAACTGCCCGAGGTCGAAGGCGCCTTCGTGTCGCTGGACCCCAGGACCGGTGCGGTGCGTGCCATGGTGGGCGGCTTCGACTGGCGCAAGAACAAGTTCAACCACGTGACGCAGGCCTGGCGTCAACCCGGTTCGAGCTTCAAGCCCTTCATCTACTCGGCCGCTCTTGAAAAGGGCTACACCGGCGCCACCGTCATCAACGACGCCCCGCTGTTCTTCGACGCCGGAGCCACCGGCAGTCAACCGTGGGAGCCCAAGAACTACGACGGCAAGTTCGAAGGCCCGATGAGCCTGCGCACCGCGCTGGCCAAGTCCAAGAACATGGTCTCCATCCGCGTGCTTCAGGGCGTGGGCGCCAAGAATGCACAGGAATGGGTGACGCGGTTTGGCTTCGAGGCTGAGCGGCATCCTGCCTACCTGACGATGGCCTTGGGCGCGGGATCGGTCACGCCCATGCAGATGGCCACCGGTTACGCCGTCTTCGCCAACGGTGGATACCGCGTGCCGCCTGTGCTGATCAGCCGCATTGCCGACGACCGCGGCCGCGTGTTGGTGGACTCACCCCCGAAGCCGGCCGAAGAATCCTGGCGCGTCATCGATGAGCGCAACGCCTTCGTCATGAGCCACCTTCTGCAGGAAGTCACCCGCTCGGGTACCGCGGCCAAGGCGCAGGCCACCCTGCAACGCAGCGATCTGTACGGCAAGACAGGCACCACCAACGACTCCATGGACGCATGGTTCGCCGGATGGCAGCCCCATGTGGTGGCGGTGGTGTGGATCGGCTACGACCAGCCGCGCAAGCTGGGTGACCGCGAAACCGGTGGCGGCTTGGCCCTTCCCGTGTGGATCGAATACATGCAGCAGGCGCTCAAGAAGATTCCGCCCATCGACACCCCGGTACCCCCGGGCGTGGTTCAGTCCGGTGCCGACTGGGTCTTCGAAGAGTTCTCCGCCGGCAAGGGAGTGCGCAGCGTGGGCTTGGGCGACAAGCCCGATGGTGCGGCCGAAGAGGAAAAGAAGAGCATCCTCGACCTGTTCAGGCGCTGAGGGATTCGAACCTCAAGGGCTGTCCGGCCTGTTCACTGGCACGTTGCGACAACAGCGCAAAGAACTCGTGGCCCTCGCGTTCTGTCCATGCCCCCTGGTGGTGGCGGAAGTGGTAGCCACCGGCCCGCGCCGCCAGCCACAACTCATGCAGGGGCGGCTGCGTATTGATCACGATGGTGCTGCCATTGGGAAAGCTCATCTCCAGCAGCCCACCCGTGCGCCGCGCGTCGATGTCGATCACATCGTCCTGCAACCAGGCGTCCACGGTGGATTCGATGCTGGCCAGGATACGGCCTGTGATCTGGTGGAACTCCAGGTCGGTCAATCCAGATGCGGGCGTGGCGTCCATGCGGGTCGATAGAATTCTCGGGTGAAGCCCGCGATCATAGCCACTGCCATCACCCGCACCCGTCTTGGGGTTCTGCTCTTGCTGCTTGCATCGGGCTGTGGACAAAAAGGCCCTCTGCGGCCGCCACCGTCAGCTGCCGCGATCGCACCCCAAGTGTCTGCCGCCACCATCTCCCCCTCCATCGCCGCCCCCGCATTCGGTCAGGCATCGGCACATGCGCCGGGCACCGAGTCCCCCCTCCATTCCAGCCGCTAACCATGAACCCCTTGCCCGGCGCGCCACATCTGGCGTACTCCAACGGTCGTCTCACGCTGGATGGCCGCGACCTGCAGGCGCTTGCAAGGCAGTTCGGCACACCGCTCTACGCCTATTCGGCCCAGGCCATGCGGCAAGCCGCACAGGGCTACCAACGCGCGCTGCAAGGCAGGCCCCACCTGCTGTGCTACGCCATGAAGGCCAACAGCAACCTCGCCGTGCTGCAGCTGTTCGCCAAGATGGGTCTGGGCTTCGATATCGTCTCTGGGGGTGAACTCCAGCGCGTGCTGGCCGCCGGTGGCGACCCGGCCAAGGTCGTCTTCTCGGGCGTGGGCAAGACCCGCAGCGAGATGCAGTTGGCCCTGCAAAGTGGTGTTCGCTGCTTCAATGTGGAAAGCCACGCTGAACTGGAAGTCTTGTCCGAAGTGGCCGTGCGCGAGGGCCTGCCGGCCCGCGTCAGCCTGCGCGTGAACCCCGATGTGGACGCCGGCACCCACCCCTACATCTCCACCGGCCTCAAAGGCAACAAGTTCGGTGTGGCGCACGACCGCGCGCTGGCCCTGTACGCCCAGGCGCGCACCATGCGCGGATTGGAGGTCGTGGGCATCGACTGCCACATCGGCTCGCAAATCACCGAGGTGGCGCCATACCTCGATGCGCTGGACCGCGTGCTGGACCTGGTCGAGGCCATCGAGCGCGACGGCACCCGCATCCACCACCTCGACTTAGGGGGCGGCCTGGGCATCACCTACACGAACGAGCAACCGCCCTCGGCCGAGGCCTTGGTCGCCGCCATGCTGCAGCGGATCGATGCGCGCGGCCACGGGCACCGTGAAGTCTTCCTTGAACCGGGCCGCTCACTGGTGGGCAACGCCGGCGTGCTGCTCACCGAGGTGCTCTACCTCAAGCCCGCGCAAGACGACGAACTCGCCCAAGGTGGGCGTCACTTCTGCATCGTGGACGCCGCAATGAACGACCTGATGCGGCCCGCGTTGTACGAGGCCTGGATGGGCATCGTCGAATGCGTGCAGCACCCCGAAGGCTCAGCCACGCGGCAAACCTGGGATGTGGTGGGGCCGGTCTGCGAGTCGGGTGATTGGCTGGGCCGTGAACGCGAGTTGGCCGTCCGCACGGGCGACACCTTGGCGGTGCTGTCGGCCGGCGCCTACGGCATGACCATGGCCAGCAACTACAACACCCGGGGCCGGGCAGCCGAGGTGATGATCGACGGGGGCCAGGCTCACCTGGTCCGTGAACGCGAAACGCCGCAAGCGCTGTTCGCGGGCGAGCGGCTCATCGGCTGAGGGCGGCCGCAGGCCACACAGGCCACACAGGCCACACAGGCACAGGCCACACAGGCCACAGGCCTCAGGCGCTGCGGCCTTCTTCCACCGCGTGGCACGCCACCTGGGTTCCCTCTTCGTCGACCACCCGCATCACCGGCCGCTCGGCCGAACAACGCGCATTGGCCAAAGGGCAGCGTGGGTGGAAGGCGCAACCCGTCGGGGGGTTCAGGGGATTGGGCACTTCGCCCTGCACCGGCGTGCGCGCACGTCCGGTCATGCGGATGTCGGGAATCGCATCCAGAAGCATTCGCGTGTACGGGTGCCGTGGCAGGCTGAACAGGCGTGACTTCGGCGCCAGTTCCACCAGCCGCCCCAGATACATCACACCCACCGAATGCGCCACGTGGCGCACCACCGCCAGGTTGTGAGAAATGAAGAGGTAGCTCAAGCCTCGCTCGGCCTGCAGTTCCTTCATCAGGTTGAGCACCTGCGCCTGCACGCTCACATCCAGCGCCGAGGTGGGCTCATCGCACACCAGGAACTCGGCATTCGTGGCCAGTGCGCGCGCAATCGAAATGCGCTGTCGCTGCCCACCCGAAAACTGGTGCGGGAACTTCACCACATCCTCACCCGACAGCCCCACTTGCTTGAGCAAAGCCACCACACGCTCGTGCAGCGCCTCCTTGCCCTCCACCAGTTTGTGCTCGCGCAGCGGCTCGCCCACGATATCCAGCACCTTCCAGCGCGGATTCAGACTGGCATAAGGGTCCTGGAAGATCATCTGCATGCGCCGGCGCAGGGCGCGTTGCGCGGCCACCTCATGGCCGGCGGTCACGTTCTGTCCGTCGAACAGCACCTCCCCACGCGTGGGGGCGTACAGCCCCACCAGCAAGCGGGCCACCGTGCTCTTGCCGCAACCGGATTCGCCCACCAGGGCCAGGGTCTGGCCGGCCGCAATCGAAAAGCTCACGCCGTCCACCGCATGCACGAACTGCTTGGGCTTGCGCTCCACCAACCGGTTGAGCCAGGGGGCCGAGACATCAAAGACCTTGGCCAGGTCCTTGACCTCTACCAGAGGGTGCGTGTGGGCAGTGGTATTCATCTCGTGCCTTCCAGCTTGTCTGTTCAAGCCGTGGCGTGCACCCAGCACGCTGCGCGTGTGGGACCCGCCGGCATCAGCTCGGGCCGCTCCTGGCGGCACCGTTCGGTGGCACGGCTGCAACGCGGGTTGAAGGCACATCCAGGCGGAATCGCGTTCAAACGGGGCATCGAGCCGTCGATCTGCGTCAGGCGCTCACTGTCTCCCTCCATCGAAGGAATCGAGCCCATCAAACCCAGCGTGTAGGGATGCGCGGGGCAGTGGATCACATCATGCACGGGGCCGATCTCCACCACGCGCCCCGCGTACATCACGGCCACGCGGTCGCAGGTCTCGGCAATCACCCCCATGTCGTGCGTGACCAGCATCACCGAGGCCCCATGCACCTTGCACAGCTTGCGCAGCAGGCTGATGATCTGCGCCTGGATCGACACATCCAGCGCGGTGGTCGGCTCGTCGGCCACGATCAGCCGCGGCTCGGCGGCCAAGGCCAGCGCAATCACCACCCGCTGGCGCATGCCGCCGGAAAACTGGTGTGGGTAATGGTCGATCCGCGCCTCGGGTGCTGGGATGCCGGTTTCAGCCAAGAGGCGAATCGCCTTTTCGCGGGCCTGCGCTTCGCTCACGCTCAGGTGCGTGCGGATGGTTTCGATGATCTGCTGGCCCACCGTGTACAGCGGGTTCAGTGAGGTGAGTGGGTCTTGGAAGATGGCACCGATCGAGCGACCGCGCACCTTGCGCATCTCCTCGTCGGACAGGTTGTCGATGCGCCGGCCTTCCAGCACGATCTCACCGCCGGCCACCCGACCCGGGGGCTCCAGCAGGCCGATGATGGATGCGCCGGTCAGCGACTTGCCGGCGCCCGATTCACCCACCACGCCCAAGATCTCACCCGGTGCAATCGAGAAGCTGACATGGTCCAGCGCACGCAGCACGCCACGGCGCGTGGGGAATTCCACCACCAGGTCGCGCACCTCCAGCAAGGGGCGATCGTTGGTTTCAGCGGTCAGGTGGGAGGGCATGGACGATGGAAACGGCGTTGTCGGCAAGGTCGGTTGCAGCTCAGCGAAGGCGCGGGTTCAAGGCGTCACGCAGCCAGTCGCCCAATAGGTTCACGCTCAAGGCGATCAACACCAACACCACGCCGGGGAAGATGGTGATCCACCATTCGCCCGAGAACAGGAAATCGTTGCCGATGCGGATGAGTGTCCCCAGGGACGGCGAGGTCGGCGGCACGCCCACCCCCAGGAAGCTCAGGGTCGCCTCGGTCAGGATCGCCGTGGCCACTTGGATGGTGGCCAGCACCAGCACCGGCCCCATCACATTGGGCATCACATGGCGGAACATGATGCGCCAGGGCGCCACGCCCACCACACGGGCGGCCTGCACATATTCCTTGTTGCGCTCCACCAGGGTCGAACCCCGCACGGTGCGCGCGTACTGCACCCAACCCGACATGGAAATGGCCAGGATCAACACGGCAAAGGCCAAGGTGTCGTGTGCATTCGGAAACAGCGCCCGACCCACGCCATCGATGAGCAGGGCCACCAGGATCGAGGGAAAGCTCAGCATCACGTCGCAGGTGCGCATGATCAAGGCATCCACACGCCCGCCCACGAAGCCCGACAAAAGGCCCAGGCTGACACCAATCACCACCGACAGCAGCACCGAGGCCAAGCCCACCAGGAGCGAGATGCGCGCCCCGTACATCAGTGCCGACAGGATGTCGCGGCCCTGGTCATCGGTGCCCAACAGATACTTCGACACACCGTCGTCGGCCCAGGCCGGCGGCAGGCGCGCATCACTCAGGTCCAGCGCGGCCAAATCAAACGGGTCATAAGGCGCCACCCAGGGCGCGAAAAAGGCGCAGAAGGCGCACAGCAGCGCCACCAAGGCGGCCAACACCGCCACCGGCGATGTGCGGAAGCTGAACCACACATCGCTGTCGAAGAACCGTTGCCAGCGGCTGGCCATGTCAGTGCCCTCCCCCGCTGGAGTTCACACGCAAGCGCGGGTCCACGGCAAAGTACAGCAGGTCGACCGCCAGGTTGATCGTCACGAAGATCAGCGAAATCAGGCACAGGTAGGCGGCCATGACGGGGACATCCGCGAACTGCACCGCCTGGATGAAGAGCAGGCCCATGCCTGGCCACTGGAACACGGTCTCGGTGATGATGGCAAAGGCAATCAGCGAACCCAATTGCAGACCGGTGATGGTGATGACCGGCACCAGGGTGTTCTTCAATGCGTGGCCGAAGTACACCGCACGCTGGGCCAGGCCACGTGCACGCGCGAACTTGATGTAGTCGGTACGCAGCACCTCCAGCATCTCAGCGCGCACCAGCCGCATGATCAGCGTCAGCTGAAAGATGCTCAGCGTCACCGCCGGCAAGATCAGGTGCTTCCAACCGTCCACCGTCAGCAGGCCGGTTGTCCAGCCCCATAGATTCACCACATCGCCCCGCCCGAAGCTGGGCAGCCACTTCAACATCACCGCGAACACGAGGATGAGCAGGATGCCGATCAGGAAGGTGGGCAGCGACACCCCCAAAAGGGAAAAGCCCATGACCAGTTGGGCCCCCCAACTGTTGCGCTTGAGCGCCGCGTACACACCCATCGGAATGCCCACCGCCAAGGCGATGAAGGCGGCCAACAAGGAAAGCTCCAGCGTGGCGGGAAAGCGCTCGGCGATCAGCTCGGACACCTTTCGCCCCTGACGCAGGCTCAGCCCGAAATCCCCCTGCACCGCGTTGCCCACGAAGGCCGCGAACTGCACCGGGAAGGGCTGGTCCAGGCCCAGGTCGGCGCGCAGGCGTTCCTTCTGTTCCTGGGTGGCGTCCTGCCCGAGCATGTTCAGCACCGGGTCACCGACATACTGGAACAGCATGAAGGCGATGAAGCCCACGGTGAGCAGCACCAGCGAGGCTTGGAACAGGCGGCGAAGGATAAAGACGAGCATGAAAGAAAAAACCCCGCCGCATCGCTGCGGCGGGGCCGGATGTTAGCGTGAGCCGAAAGACTTCGGCTCAGGCGGGCATCAGAACGAGTGGATCACGCCAGCCGACAGGGCGGTCTGGTTGTTGCCCGGACGGGGGTTGGCGCGAGCACCCCAGGTCGGCACAAAGGTCGTGACCGTGCCGTTGTCGATGCTGTTCATGAGGCCGTACAGCGAGGTGCGGGGGCTCAGGACATAACGGGCCTGCAGCGTCGTGACTTTCGTGCCTTCGAAGTCGTTGTACGACAGCGAAGCAGAAGCCTGCTTGCTGAAGTCGTAACGGGCGTGCACCGAAGAACCATCACGCGTAGACGTGGTGGCCGCCGTGTTGGCAATCGCGCCCTTGACCTGGAAGAAGCCAGCGCCCAGGGTGATCGGGCCCATGGCATAACGGGCGTTGATGTACTGGGCTTCCTTCTTGCCGACAGCCGGAGCGGCCACGACCGTGGAAACGCCGGAGGTTGCAGCCACTTCAACGGCGGTCAGGCCACCGTCGATCTTCTCGTAGCCAGCCGATGCGTTCAGGGGGCCCTTGGAGTAGACGGCCACCGCAGCCATCATGGTGCCATCACCGGTACGGCCAGCCGTGTTGCTCATGCCATGCTGCAGGTGCACGGTGAAGCCGTTCATCGCAGGCGACACATAGGTCACTGCGTTCTTGGTCCAGAAATCGGCGTAACCCATGGCGGCCGCGCGAGCGGTCTGGGTGGAGTTGGCGGCGTGAACTTGGTCCACGGCCGCGCCGATCAGGAACGGGTTCAGGCGACGGCCCAGGGTGATTTGCCCAAAGCTGCCGGCCAGGCCCACCCAAGAACCACGACGGAACAGGGCGCCGCTGCTGTAGGCATTGGCGGCCGTGGCGTCAAAGGTACCGTTGGTGGTGTTCACGTCAGCGGTCAGTTCGAAGATGGCGCGCAAGCCACCGCCGATGTTCTCGGAACCGCGCATGCCGAACTGGGAAGAAGCCACGTTGCTGTCGGTCAGGCCGGTGAACGATGCGCCAGCGGCGTTCTTGTCGACGTTGGTCACGCTGGCGTCCAGAATGCCGAACAGCGTCACGGACGAAGCAGGAGCGGCTGCTTGGGCGAATGCGGTGCCAGAGGAAGCCAGAACGGCCAGAGCGACGAGGGTTTTCTTCATGTGAAGTTTCTCCTGGGTTTAAAAAAGTACTCCTTCGGCCGGACAGACCGACAGGGGACTCCCAATTCGGGAGGCTGCAGACATTTCATCAGCGAACGGACCACTCGCCTAGTGAAAGGCCTGAATAATGTCCGATAATGTTGCTCAGCTACAACGAGGCCAGCCCCGTCCGGTGGGAACCCTGCACCATTTGTCCATGACAACCCGCTCACTGTCCCGCCTCGACCATGCGCTGGCGGCCGCCGATCAGGCGCTTCGCACCCTCGGTGGTGCCGTTTCAGCCTCTCGACCGGCCCCTTCTGCAGCTCCTGCCTCTGGCGCCACCCCACCCCTAAGCGAAGCCCAACGCCGCGAATCGGCTGCGCTCATGCGGGTCAACCATGTGGGTGAAGTCTGTGCCCAGGCGCTGTATCAGGCCCAGGCCTTGATGGCGCGCACGCCCGAACGGCGCGAACACATGCTGCGCGCCGCCCAGGAGGAACTCGATCACCTGGCCTGGACGCAACAACGCCTGAAGGAACTCAAGGACCGCCCAAGCCTGCTGAACCCTCTGTGGTTTGCCGGGGCTTTTGCCATTGGACTGGCCGCCGGCCGGGCCGGCGATGCGATCAGCCTGGGCTTTGTCGTGGAAACCGAGCGTCAGGTGGAGGATCACTTGGCCGGGCACTTGAACCGGCTGCCGGCGGAGGACACCGCCTCACGCGCCATCGTGGAGCAGATGCGGCAGGACGAGGCTCGACACGGCCAAGAGGCCCGGGAGGCGGGCGCTGCGTCCGTACCGGCGCCGATTCAAGGTCTGATGAAGCTGACTGCCCGGGTGATGACGACCACCGCCCACTGGATCTGAGGCCCCGAGGGCGACTCAGACCTCGGACACTTCGTGGGTGACGACCACCTCGGCCGTCTTGCCCAGCATGATGGTGGCCGAGCAGTACTTCTCGTGGGACATGGCGATCGCCCGCTCCACCGCGGCCAGCGGCAACTGGCGACCGCTGACGATGAAGTGCATGCCGATCTTGGTGAAGACCTTCGGATCCGTCGTCGCCCGCTCGGCCGACAGCTGGACACGGCAGCCCCGCACGTCGTGGCGTCCTCGCTTGAGGATCAGCACAACGTCGTAGGCCGTACAACCCCCAGCCCCCGCCAGCAAAAGCTCCATTGGCCTAGGGGCCAGGTTGCGGCCTCCGCCATCGGGTGCTCCGTCCATGTTGACAAGATGGCCGCTGCCGGTCTCGGCGGCAAAGGCCATGCCGCTGGCCGGCATCCAATCGACTGTGCATTCCATGACTCAATACTCCTTTGGTGGCGAATGCCAAGACCCCCTCAACCATCGGAGGCAAGTACGCCCGTGTTGTTGCAGCGCAGCATAACCGGTGCTAGACTTCGTTGCATCGAGAGGTGTCAAGCCAGGTAGGCGTTTTTGCCGCAGCGCGAAAACGGCCACCGGCCTGCATCCTCACCGATTGTCTCCTCCACCTCCAAACGGTGGTTCAGGCCCGGGGTTCACGCCCCGGGCCTTTTTTCACGGCCGTAGCCGACAATCGCGCCACGATGCCCCAGAAACTCGACTATTTGAAGCGCATCCTCACCGCGCGCGTCTATGACGTGGCGGTGGAATCTGCGCTGGAGCCGGCGCGCAACCTCTCACGCCGCCTGGACAACCAGGTGCTGCTCAAGCGCGAGGACCAGCAACCCGTCTTCAGCTTCAAGCTGCGCGGCGCCTACAACAAGATGGCGCACCTCAGCCCCGACCAACTGGCTCGCGGCGTGATCTGCGCCTCGGCCGGCAACCATGCGCAAGGCGTGGCCTTGAGCGCGCGCAAGCTGGGCACGAAGGCCCTGGTGGTGATGCCCGTGACCACCCCGAAGGTGAAGGTCGAGGCGGTGCAGGCCCTGGGCGGCACGGTGGTACTGCAGGGCGAGAGCTACTCCGACGCCTACCAACATGCGCTCAAACTGCAGACCGAACAGGACCTGGTGTTCGTGCATCCCTTCGACGACCCTGATGTGATCGCGGGGCAAGGCACCATCGGCATGGAAATCCTGCGCCAACACCAGGGCCCCATCGATGCGGTCTTCGTGGCCATCGGCGGTGGCGGCCTGATTTCAGGCGTGGCCAGCTACCTCAAGGCCGTGCGGCCCGAGATCAAGGTCATCGGCGTGCAGACACAGGACTCGGACGCGATGCACCAATCGGTACAGGCTGGGCAGCGTGTGCAACTGCACGATGTGGGCCTGTTTTCCGACGGCACGGCGGTCAAGCTGGTCGGCGAGGAAACCTTTCGAATCACCCGCGAACTGGTGGACGACTTTGTGCTGGTGGACACCGACGAGGTGTGCGCCGCCATCAAGGATGTGTTCCAGGACACGCGCAGCGTGATGGAGCCCGCCGGCGCCCTGGGCGTGGCGGCGGTCAAGCAGTACGTGGAGCGCCATGGCCTGAAGGGTAAGACCCTGGTGGCCATCACCTGCGGGGCCAATATGAACTTCGACCGCCTGCGCTTTGTGGCCGAGCGGGCGGAGTTCGGCGAGCAGCGCGAGGCCCTGTTCGCGGTCACCATCCCTGAGCGGCCCGGCGCCTTCAAGGCCTTCTGTGAAGTGGTGGGGCCGCGCAGCGTGACGGAGTTCAACTACCGGATGTCCGACGCCGACGCCGCCCATGTGTTTGTGGGTCTGAGCATCAACCGGCGCGACGAGGCCGCGCGGATCGCCCAGCAGTTCGAGCAGCAGGGCTTCCAGACGGTGAACCTGAGCGACGACGAGCTGGCCAAGGAACACGCGCGCCACCTGGTGGGCGGGCGCGCGCCCATGGCGCGTGACGAACGCCTGCTGCGCTTCATCTTCCCTGAGCGTCCGGGTGCCTTGCTCAAGTTCCTCTCGTCGATGAACCCGGCCTGGAACATCAGCCTGTTCCACTACCGCAACCAGGGCGCCGACTATGGCCGCGTGCTGGTGGGTCTGCAGATTCCCGAAGGCGAAGAAGCCGATTTGGAACGGTTCCTCAGGG
>JACCEC010132059.1_pt1 | contig 12844 bp, 10 predicted proteins | sample 7450121 | NCBI WGS metagenome assembly JACCEC01 (sample SAMN15323455, study PRJNA562643) | freshwater metagenome | isolation source: river surface water | place: USA:Blue River Watershed | collected 2017-08-18 | reverse complement strand
CTCAAGCTGGCTCGCGCGGCGAACTACACGCATGCCGGCACCGTGGAATTTCTGATGGACGCCGACACGGGCGCGTTCTATTTCATCGAGGTCAATCCGCGCATTCAGGTCGAGCACACCGTGACCGAGCAAGTCACCGGCGTCGATATCGTCAAGGCCCAGATCCGCGTCACGGAAGGCCTGAAGATTGGCCAGCACCGCAAGGAGGCCGACGGTCCCGGTCTTGACGCGTACATCCCGAAGCAGGATGAGGTGAGGCTCAACGGCCATGCGCTGCAATGCCGCGTCACCACCGAAGACCCGGAAAACAATTTCACGCCCGACTATGGCCGCCTGACGGCTTACCGCAGCGCGTCCGGCTTCGGTATCCGCCTCGACGGCGGCACCGCGTATTCGGGCGCGGTGATCACGCCGTATTACGACTCGCTGCTGGTGAAAGTCACCGCCTGGGCGCCGACGGCCACTGAAGCGGCAACGCGGATGGACCGCGCGCTGCGCGAGTTCCGCATCCGCGGCGTGTCGACCAACCTGCAGTTCCTCGAGAACGTGATCAACCATCCGCTGTTCCTGTCCGGCGAATGCACGACGCGCTTCATCGATACCACGCCCGAGCTGTTCAAGTTCGCGAAACGCGCGGACCGCGCGACGCGCCTGCTGCGCTTCATCGGCGACGTGGTGGTGAATGGCAATCCGGAGATGAAGGGCCGCAAGGGATCGGACATCATCCTGCCGCATGCACCGCTGCCCAAGGTCGGCCGCGGCCTGCCGGTGCCGACCGGTTCGCGCGACACCTTCAAGGAACTCGGCGCCGAAAAATTCTCGCAGTGGATGCTCGACCAGAAGCAGGTGCTGCTGACCGATACCACGATGCGCGACGCACACCAGTCGCTGTTCGCCACCCGCATGCGCACCGCCGACATGACGGCGATCGCGCCTTACTATGCGCGCCTGCTGCCGCAACTGTTCTCGATGGAATGCTGGGGCGGCGCGACCTTCGACGTGTCGATGCGCTTCCTGAAGGAAGACCCGTGGGAGCGTCTCGCGCTGCTGCGCAAGGCGGTGCCGAATGTGCTGTTCCAGATGCTGCTGCGCGCGTCCAACGCCGTCGGCTATACCAACTATGCGGACAATGTGGTGCGCTATTTCGTCCAGCAAGCGGCGGCTGGTGGCGTCGACTTGTTCCGCGTGTTCGATTCGCTGAACTGGGTCGAGAACATGCGGGTCGCGATCGATGCGGTACGCGAAACCGGCATGCTGGCCGAAGGCGCGATCTGCTACACCGGCGATCCCTTCGATCCCAAGCGCAGCAAGTACAGCCTGCAGTACTACGTGAAGATGGCCAGGGAACTGGAAAAGGCCGGCGTCAACATCATCGGCATCAAGGACATGGCCGGCGTCTGCAAGCCGGCAGCGGCACGCGCGCTGGTCAAGGCGCTGAAAGAAGAGGTGGGCCTGCCGATCCACTTCCACACGCACGACACCAGCGGCATCGCGGCGGCCAGCGTGCTGGCAGCGATCGACGCCGGCTGCGATGCAGTCGATGGCGCCATGGACGCGATGAGCGGACTGACCTCGCAACCCAACCTCGGCTCGATCGCTGCCGCGCTGGCGCACAGCGACAGGGATCCGGGGCTGGACAAGGATGCGATGTTCGCGATCTCGCAGTACTGGGAAGGCGTGCGTCACTTCTATGCGCCATTCGAAGCCGACATCCGTTCCGGCACCTCCGATGTCTATCGCCACGAAATGCCGGGCGGCCAGTACACCAACCTGCGTGAGCAGGCGCGCGCGATGGGCATCGAGCATCGCTGGAATGAAGTGTCGCAAGCCTATGCGGACGTCAACCAGCTGTTCGGCGATATCGTGAAGGTCACGCCGACCTCGAAAGTGGTGGGCGACATGGCGCTGTTCATGGTGGCCAATGACCTGACCCCGGCCGAGGTCGCGGACCCGGACAAGGAAATCGCCTTCCCCGAGTCGGTGATCTCGCTGTTCAAGGGCGAGCTCGGCTTTCCGCCGGACGGTTTCCCGAAGGCGCTGGAGAAGAAAGTGCTCAAGGGTGGCAAGCCGCTGGAGGGGCGTTACGGCGCCAATGTGCCGCCGGTCGACCTCGAACAGGCGCGCGCGACGGCCGAGAAGGCGATCGATCGCAAAGTCAGCGACCAGGAGCTGGCGTCTTACCTGATGTACCCGAAGGTCTTCACCGAGTATGCGCAGCATCGCCGCAGCCATGGCGACGTGTCGGTGTTGCCGACCGATGTGTTCTTCGAAGGCCTGAAGGAAGGCCAGGAGATCTCGGTCAGCATCGACCAGGGCAAGACGCTGGTGATCCGCCTGCTGGGCCGCACCGAAGTCGAGGACGAGGGCCAGAGCAAGCTCTTCTTCGAGCTCAACGGCCAGCCGCGCATGGTGCGCGTACAGCACGCGGGCGTGGTGTCCACCATCACGCACCCGAAGGCGCAGGAGGGCAATGCTGCCCATGTTGGCGCGCCGATGCCGGGCATGGTGGTGACCGTGGCGGTGAAGCCGGGCCAGAAGGTCGCCAAGGGCGATCCGCTGGTGTCGATCGAGGCGATGAAGATGGAGACCATGATCCGCGCCGAGGTCGATGGCGTGGTGAAGGACGTGCACGTGAAGCCGGGCATGGTGGTCGCCGCGAAGGACCTGCTGCTCAATTACTGATGTCGCATCCCGGTTCCGATTCCGATTCCGCACGCTGTCCGGTGGACCATGCGGCGCTGGCTGCCGGTGCTTCTTGCCCGGTGAGCGCCGGTGCCGCCGCATTCGATCCGTTCAGCGAAGGCTACCTGCAAGACCCGCCCGGCCACCTGCGCTGGGCGCGCGATCAGGAACCGGTGTTCTTCAGCCCGGCCCTGGGCTACTGGGTCGTCACACGCTATGACGACATTCGTGCGGTGTTCCGCGACCATGACAGCTTCAGTCCGTCGAACGCGCTCGAAAAAATCACGCCGCCGACCGAGGCGGTGCTGGAGGTCCTGAAGGGCTATGACTATGGCATGGCGCGCACGCTGGTCAATGAAGATCAGCCCAAGCATCTGGCGCGCCGGCGTTTGCTGATCGAGCCCTTCAGTCCGGCCGCCGTGCGCGAGCATGAGCCGCTGACGCGCCAGTTGGTAGGTGAGTACATCGATCGTTTCATCAACGACGGCAAGGCCGACCTGGTCAACCAGATGCTGTGGGAAGTGCCGCTGACGATCGCGCTGCATTTCCTCGGCGTTGATGAGGACGACATGCCGCTGCTGCGGCAGTATTCGATCGCGCACACTGTCAATACCTGGGGCCGGCCGGACGAGGCTGAGCAATTGCGGGTCGCGCATGCGGTGGGCAATTTCTGGCAGTTCTCCGGACGCATCCTCGAGAAGATGCGGCGCGATCCGTCGGGCCCGGGCTGGATGAAATTCGGCATTCGCCTGCAGGCCGAGCATCCGGACATCATCACCGATTCATATCTGCATTCGATGATGATGGCTGGCATCGTCGCCGCGCATGAGACCACCGCGAACGCCACGGCCAATGCCATCAAGCTGTTGCTGGAGCATCCGAGCGCATGGCGCGAGCTGGCGGAGGATCCGTCGCTGATACCGAATGCAGTCGATGAATGTCTGCGGCTGTCGGGATCGATCATTGCCTGGCGTCGGGTGGCGCTGCGCGACGTGACCGTCGGCGGTGTGGCGCTGCCCAAGGGCGCGAAAATCCTGATGGTCATGACCTCGGCCAATCACGATGAGCGTCATTTCAACGCGGCCGATCTGCTCGACCTGCGCCGCGAGAATGCGCGCGACCATCTGTCCTTCGGCTTCGGCCGGCACCAGTGCATGGGCAAGAACCTGGCGCGGATGGAAATGCAGGTCTTCCTCGAAGAGCTGGTGCGCCGGCTGCCGCATTTGACACTGTCGGAGCAGCGCTTCAGCTATCTGCCGAACATCTCGTTCCGCGGGCCCGAGCACCTGTGGGTGGAATGGGACCCGGCACGCAACCCGAGTCGCTGAAGCCGACAGCTCAGGGAGTCGTGGCCGGGCTGCGTGCGGCAGCCGGCACGGGGGATGACGCCTGGACGGCTGATGGTTCTTTCTGTTCATGCGTCCCGGTGCGCGAAGCATCCGGCTGTACATCCCGACGACCCAGCACCAGGTGCAGCGGGAAGGCCGCAATCACGATGCCGCCGACGATCCAGTGCGTCAGCACCGTCGCATCGCGCACTTCTTCACTGCCGTAATACAGCATCAGGCCCGACAGCATCAGCAGCGCCATCACGGCCAGCATCACGAGGCCCGAGAGGCGGTTGCGGCGGGCGATCCATGCCACGCGCAAATGCCCGGGCAGGATGGCGCCGATCGCCAGCAGCGCGAAGGCTGCGCTGACGCCGTGCATCACGAGGTAGCTGTGGGCCTCGATACCGGGGATTGCCAGGCGCAGCTCATGGCGCAGGAAGAACAGCAGTCCCGACAGCGCGCAGACGGCGAAGATCAGGTGGGTCGGGATGCGCTGCCAGGCGGGCAGGCGACCGGCGCGACGAATCTTGGAGGGGCTCATGCGGCAGGAATGATCAGGGCTTGCGCGCCATGGCGCTGCAGGCAGGGATGATGCGGATCACGCGACAGCACCAGTACCTTGGTCAGCGCATCGGCCAGCGCGCAGCGCGGCGCGATGACGGAATAGCTGGCCTCGTCCAGCACAGGCTGACCACTGGCCGGGTCGACCAGCGCCGATACCCAGGCACCGTCGTGCTGTCGCTTCGAAAAATAGGTGCCCGAGGTGGCGATCGCACCCTCGGCGAGTGTGCCGGCCTCGCAAGCCCGGCCAGGCTGCGACGGATGGCGCACGTGGATGGTTTCCTCGGCGTCACCGGCAATGCGCAGGTCGCCGCCGGCATTCACGATCACGCCGCTGGCGCCGGCGGCAAGCGCAGCTTCGGCCGCCTTGTCGGCCGCAAATCCCTTGGCGATGCCGCCGAGGTCGATGCGAGTCGGTTGCGTACTGGTGACCAGGTTGTCGTCGTCGATGGTCAGGTGGGCAACGGAAGAATGCGGGCGCGCGATCGTGTCAGCGGGAAGCATGTCCCAGCCAGCGAGGTGTGGCGCAATGCCGCAGTCGAACAGGCCGTCGCTATCGTGGTGCAGTGCCAGCGACAGGCGCAGCACTTCGGCGGTCCACGGGTGGACGGCCACGGGTTCGAGGTGGGCGAGGGCGTTGATGCGGCCGACATCGGAACCGGCATCGAAGGCCGTCATCAGCCGCTGCACGGTTTCAATGGCGTCGAACGCGGCCTCGGTCGCGGCAGCGGCCACGTGCGGGTCCGCATGACGGGCATCGATCCCGACATAGGTACCCAGCAGCGGCCGCAGCGAGGTCATTTCTGGCCCTTGAGCGCGAGGTCGTACATCACCATCAGCCGTTTGACGCCATCGGTCATGTGCTTGCATGACAGTGTGGCGCCGGAGATGTTCTTGATGTCCTTGTTCAGCTTCAGCGTGGCGTCGGCCCCCTTGCCGGTGAACTGATTGCGCCAGCTGGCCTCGGCCACTTCATAGCCATAGGACTCGACGTATTCCATGATCTCGATGCCCTTGATGGTGCCGTTGGCATTGATCGCCAGCGCGTACTTGATCATCTCGTGCTTGCCCAGCACTTCGTCGATGATGAACCATTCACCCTGGTCGGTGCGCCAGACGCGCTCGCCCTTGAAGGGTTCGCGCACCGACGACATGTCGCGCATCTTGTCGCGCTGCGCATCGGTCAGCAGCACCGGCGACAGCGTCAGCTTCTGGCCGGGGAACAGGCGATGCTGCGCCTCTTCGACGCCGACGTTGATGCGCGCCCCGGCCAGCGCCGGTGCCACGATCGCGGCGACCGGCAGGAACAGCAACGCGGGGGAGGGAAGCCATTTCAGCGCGGAGCCTTGGTGACTTACAGCGGGCGTCCGAACTTGACGATGAATTCGTTGCGGGTATGGCTGTCCCAGACGCGGCCGTTCGAGCATTCGGCATCGCCGGGTGCCCAGCAGGCGCTGTGGCCTTTCGGTTGGTAGCGCCAGGCAGCGGTCACCCACCATTCCTTGGTCGCGTAGTGCACATTGGGGCCGAAGAAGTGTGCGCGCTGGGTCTGCGTATTGAAGCGGTAGCCGTCAAAATCATTGTGGAAGCGATATTCGACGCCGGCGGTCCAGTGGTTGGCCACACGATAAGAGACACCCAGCAGCAGGTCGAGCATGCTTTCGCGACCGATCTCGGTGTCCCATTTCACCTTCTCGATCGCAAGGTTCAGGTTGGAGGCCACGATCAGTCGGTCGTCGAGGAAGTTCGACTGCAGCAGAACGCGTGCCTCGACCTCGTCCTTCACCGGGCCGCTGGTGAGTTCGCCGTACAGGCCGACGCCGATCGGATCGACGACAGGATTGCTCAGGCGCCAGATCGTTTCCAGCGACACGCCGTCGACACGGCCTTTGCTGTACGGGGAGGTGCCGGCATTCGGCACCAGCCAGCCGGCGGTCGAGCCGTCCGGATAGTTCTGGTTGGCGCTGACGTAGCTGGTATTGATGTAGCCGGCAATCTGGATGTCATCCGTCAGGCCATATTCGAGTTCGGTGCGCGCCTGCCACAGGTCGTACTTGCCCTTGGCCTGTCCGCGGTTCAGCTGCAATCGCTGCTCGAATTCCAGCGTGCCCTTGGGCTGCAGGTCCAGCGTGTAGATCCAGCCGAACGAGCCTTCGCCGGCGTGAGCTGGCATCTGGGCGAGAAGGGTGAGGAGAGCCGCGGCGAGGGCGGACTTGAGGCTGCGCTTCATGAACTTCCCTTGTTTTGATTCAAATGCCTTTGTTAGTGTAGGGATATTCTAAACGCGAATTATTATCAATTGCAAGTAGGAAAGATTCTCGTGGGAAAAAATACTTCGACGGCTACGGCGGGCGGGGTGCCGACATCAGGCGGCCGGCCGTGTGACCAGGCCGCCCGGGCTGTGGGATCAGCGCAGGAAGTAGGTGGCTGTCTGATAGAACGCGAAGCTGACCACCCAGGCCAGGGCCAGCGGCCAGGCCACCGCCAGTGTCGTGAACGCAGCGCTGCGCGACTCGCTGCGGATGGTGGCGATGGTTGACAGGCAGGGCGTGTAGATCAGCGCAAACAGCATGAAGCTGTAGGCTTCGATCCAGCCGACCTGCTGCGACACCAGTTGTACCAGCTGGTCGCCGTCGCTGCCGTAGATGACGGCCAGTGAGCCGATCACGATTTCCTTGGCCACGAAGCCGAACAACAGGGCGATGGTGAGCTTGGGATCGATGCCCAGCGGCCGCAGCACCGGGTCCAGCCAACTGCCGATGATGCCGGCGACGCTGTCTTCGCTGCCGGGAGCCACGCCCGGCGGAAGATTGGTCAGCACCCAGACCAGTACCACGCCGAGTACGATGAAACGGGTCGCGCGGTTCAGGAAATGACGCACCTCCTGCCAGCCGCGCAGCACGATCTGGCGCGTGGTCGGGAAGCGGAATGGCGGCATTTCCAGCACGAAGGGGTCGCGGTTCACGTAGCGGCGGCGGAACAACAGCGCCGTGCCCATCGAGGTCACGATGCTGGCCACGTACAGCGTGAACAGCACCAGCGGCGCCTGCTTCGGGCTGAACAGCGCCGCCGTGAAGAAGACGAACACCTGCAGCCGCGCCGAGCACAGCGAGAACGGGATCACCAGCATCGTCAGCCAGCGCAGGCCGCGCGAACGAATAACGCGTGTGCCCATCAGCGCCGGCACATTGCAGCCAAAGCCCATCAGCAGCATCACGAAGCTGCGGCCGTCGAGGCCGAATCGCGCCATCAGCGCATCCATCAGGAAGGCCGCGCGCGACAGGTAGCCGGTGTCCTCGACGATGCTCATGAACAGGAAGAACAGCACGATCAACGGCACGAAGCTGGCCACGGTGGCCAAGCCCGCGAAGACGCCGTCGAGCAGGAAGCCGTGCAGCAGCGGCGGCGCGTGGGCCAGCGCTGGTTCGAGCGCGCCTTCACGCAGCGTCGTGAACAGCCAGGACATGCCGTCCTGCAGTGGCTTGCCGATCGCGAACACGCCTTCGAACAGCAGCAGCATCACGCCAAAGAAGATGGGCAGGCCCAGCCATGGGTGGAGCAGCAGCTTGTCGAGCTTTTCCGTCAGCCGGTGGCTGGCCTGCACCGGCATGTCGATATGGCGCTGCAGCGCAGCCTCGATGTCGGGCGGCGCAGGAGATGCTTCAGGTGCAGCGGGTGCAGCAGGTGCAGCGGGTGCCAACGGGTCTTGTGTCTGGTCCGGCGTCTGGCTGAGGGTCTTGCGCAGTTGGGTGTGCAAATCCTCCATGCCCTGGCCGTGCTTGGCCGACAGGAGGCAGACAGGAATCCCGAGCGACGCCGACAGGCCGCTGACGTCGATGGAGATGCCGAGCGCGCGCGCCTCGTCGGCCATGTTCAGCACCGCCAGCAGCGGACGGCCCAGCTCAAGCAACTGGCCCAGCAAAAGCATCTGGCGGTCGAGCTGGGTGGCGTTCAGCACCACGACCATCAGGTCCGGGGTCTGGTCCTTCAGGAAGGTGGTGACGACCTTTTCGTCTTCCGAATAGCCGTGCAGGTCGTAAATGCCGGGCAGGTCGACCAGTTGCACCATGTCGCCGCCGATCAGCAGCTTGGCGGTCAGCAGTTCGACCGTGATGCCAGGCCAATTGCCGACGCGGGCGTGGGCGCCGGTCAGTCGGTTGAACAGGGTCGATTTGCCCGCGTTAGGCATGCCGAGCAGTGCCACTTGTTTCATGGCGCTGCTCTCAGGGTGTGGCGGTATTGGGCGTAACGCTGATGAGCGCGGCCTCGGCGGTGCGGAGGATGATCTCGGTGGTGCCGATGCGTACATGCATCGGGCCGCCGAAAGCGGCGCGGCGGATGACCTTGACCGCTTTACCCACCCGCATGCCCAGGGCCACCAGCCGATTTTGCAGCTCGTGGTCGACGTCCAGCCGGACGATGGTGGCGCTATCGCCGGTGGCGAGCTGCCGCAGCAGCATAGAGTTCAGGGGCTTCACGCTGGCCGAGATGAGAACAAGTATTGTTCAGGCAATTCTACATCGAAACATCCCGGCCGCTTGGTCGCGATAAGGCGCTAGCCTGCGAGGCTCTGGAATTCAGGCGTTACCGGAACGGCAGGCCGCCAGTTCCAGCCGAACCAGACCGGAGAAAATCGCCGGCCGGCAGCTCAGTTCGAAATCCTGACGGTATTCCGAAGGCGGCCGCCAGCCGCGCTTGCGCCACAGGCTTTGCACGTCGGAACGTGCGCGCGCAGGGGCCGGGACGTCGGGGCTGTAATCATAGGCAAGTGCGTTGCTCATGGGATGGACTCCTGATCGGGACGGGCTGCCCGGGATGGACAGTCTTGTTTGAAGTAATACTGTATGTATGTACAGTAAAAGTCAAGTGTCCCAGTCATGCTTGTCATTCCGGTAAGCTGGCGCCAAACGGTCAGGTTCACCGGCCTAGGTCAACGGTCAACTTGAACGGCCACCCGGCCGGGCCAGCGTATTCAGGGAGCTGCCATGACGACTTCTGCCTTCGTGCTGTTGCTGTTCATCGGATGGACGCTGGCACTACTGGTGCTGATGGAACTGCTGCGTTCGATGCAGGTGCTCAGCGGTCGAAGACGATCCAATGAATTCAAGCCGGACAATGCAAACCTGTCGCCGTTCATGCAGCGGCTGGCGCGTGCGCATGCGAACTGCATCGAAAGCCTGCCCGTCATTGGCGGCCTGCTGCTGGTCGCAATCCTGCTGCAGCGTACCGACATGACGGATCCGCTCGCGCCGTGGCTGCTGGCGGCGCGGATCGCGCAGTCGTCGATACACCTCGCATCGTTGTCAGTCATGGCCGTCAATGCGCGTTTTACTTTTTTCGTCGTGCAGCTGGCGATTGCGGCTTACTGGCTGCTGGCGTTATTGCGGTGAGTCTGTAGTCCCCGGCGTACTGCGCGCTTCCGGTCATTCGCGGCGTTGGCCGAGTCGTGTGTGCTGTTCAGGCAGAATGTGGCCCATTTATCATCTGTGGGCCTGCCACATGCCGCTCTCACTTGCAGTTCTTGCGCTCTCTGCGTTCGCCATCGGCACCACCGAATTCGTGATCATGGGCTTGCTGCCCGATGTGGCGCGCGACCTCGCGGTCAGCATCCCGGCTGCGGGCTGGCTCGTCACCGGTTATGCGCTGGGCGTCGCGCTCGGCGCGCCGTTCATGGCAGTTGCTACCGCAAGGCTCGCGCGCCGCACGGCGCTGATGCTGTTGATGGGCATTTTCGTGGCCGGCAATCTGCTGTGCGCGCTGGCAGCCTCGTATGAATTGCTGATGCTGGCGCGCGTGCTGACGGCGCTCTGCCATGGCGCATTCTTCGGCATCGGATCGGTCGTGGCGGCCGGGCTGGTTGCGCCGGAACGCCGTGCATCGGCCGTTGCGCTGATGTTCACCGGCCTCACCCTGGCCACTATCCTCGGCGTGCCGCTGGGCACCGCGCTCGGCCAGGTCGCTGGCTGGCGCGCGACTTTCTGGGCCGTGACCCTGATCGGTGTGCTGGCGCTGGCCGGCCTCAAGCTGGCATTGCCGCCCGAAGCGCAATCCGAACGCGAATCCCTGCGCAACGAACTGCACGCGCTGAAACAGAGGCCGGTGTGGCTGGCCTTCCTGATGACCATCCTGTTTTCGGCGTCGATGTTCACCACCTTCACCTACATCGCGCCGCTACTGGAAGAGGTGACTGGCGTCTCCCCGACCGGGATCACGGCCAGCCTGTTCCTGATCGGTGTCGGCCTGACCATCGGCAACCTCGTTGGCGGCCGCTGCGCGGATCGCCATCTGGTGGCCACACTGGCGGGTGGCTATGTCGGTATCGCGCTGGTGTCAGTCAGCCTGGCGGCGCTGGCCCGTTCGCTGGTGGCGACCGAAGTCGTGCTCCTGTTGTGGGGTTGCGTGACCTTTGCTCTGGTGCCGGCGCTACAGGTCAATGTCGTCAGATACGGCAGCGCAGCGCCGAACCTGGTGTCGATCATGAACATTGGCGCATTCAATATCGGCAACGCGCTGGGCGCATGGACCGGCGGCGCCGTGCTGACGGCCGGCCTCGGCCTGACCGCAGTGCCGGTAGCCGCAGCCTTGCTGGCCGGCGGTGGCTTGGCGGTCACGCTGATGTTGAGCGGAGCGCAGCAGCGCGTACACCTGCAGGATTGACAACCCGTATTGCGATCATTTTTGTTGTCCCGGCATCCTAATCGGAAAAGCCAGCCCTTGCAGGACGGCCGCCGCTCGCCTGCGCAGCCGGGCAAACGCGCCGCCATTCCGCTGCTATACCACTGCTGTTCCGCCCTCACACCAGCGTCGATCCGCCGTTGCGGGTTCTTCCGCCGTTTTTTCGGGGCGTGTGGCAGCGCGACCGAAACCTTTAGCGCCAACAAGTGTAAAGGCTGTAAAGATCAGAAAAAGGTGTAAAACCGGCTAAAGTTTTTCGAACTGCTGTTTTGCTGCGTTAGCCTTCGTTACGTCTGTCATAACGGAGACCGCAATGATCATCGGCAGCAGCGCCAGCCCCTATGCCTCGATCGCGGCGCTCAGGAGCGCCAATGCCGACGTCGCCAAGGCGACCGAGCGCATCAGCACCACGCTGAGGATCAACCACGCCGGCGATGACCCGGGCGGGCTGGGCATGGCCAACCGCCTGAAGGCGCAACTCGGTTCGATGGTGAAGGCCGTCGACAACGTCAATGCCGGCATCGCCGTGCAGCAGCGGGTCGACAGCGCGCTCACCAGCATCAGTACCACCTTGCAGAGTATGCGTACGCTCGCGACCGCCTCGGCCAGCGGTACCGCTTCGGCCGCGGACCGCACCGGCAATCAGCTGGCGATGGCGTCCTACCTCAGCCAGATCGACGCGCTGTCGGCGGCGACCACCTGGAACGGCAGCTCGATACTGGACGGGTCGTCATCGTCGATCACGGTGCAAAGCGGCACAGGGTCCGGGGACACGACGACGCTGAAGCTGTTTTCGACACTGACCTCGGCGCTGGGCACCGGTGACGCGCTGACGGTGTCGGCTGCCGGCAGCTATGCATCGGGCGGCGGCGCGCTGACGGCAATGTCGGCCGGCGACCTGACCATAGGCGGCGTCTCTATCGGTGCCACGCGCACGACCGACGACACCCTGTCGATCTCGTCGAAGGATGGCAGTGCGATAGCGAAAGTGGCCGCGATCAACCGGATGACCTCGACCACCAATGTCGCGGCCACCGTCGGCACGACCACCGTATCCGGCACCTCCATGACGGCTGCGGCCGGCGGCACCTCGACCATCACGATCAACGGTACCGATATCTCGCTGACGCTGAGCGCGTCGAATCCGATTTCGACCAATCGCGCGGCGGTGGTCGCGGCGATCAACCTGAACAAGGGGGTGACGGGGGTGACGGCCACCGACAGCGGCGACAGCACGAAAGGCGTGATCCTGAGCGCCGCCGACGGTCGCAACATCAAGATCGCGTACAACGGAACATTCACCGCTGCCGAGACCGGGCTGGGAGAGGCCGGCACCTACTCGGGCAGCTATACCTTGCGCAGCCTGTCCGGTGGTTCGGTGACCCTGGGCAGCGTGGTCGGCAAGAACATCGCCAATGCCGGACTGGTCGCTGGTACCTATTCGTCCAATGTCGCGCAGCTGGCCAGCACGGTGCGCGCCGGTTCGATGGCTGCGCCCACCACGCTGGCCAGCGGCGACATGCAGATCAATGGCTATGCGATCGGCGACGCGTACACCACCGACGATACGGCGTCGCCAGTGACGACCACGTCGT
>JACCEC010027640.1_pt1 | contig 12846 bp, 14 predicted proteins | sample 7450121 | NCBI WGS metagenome assembly JACCEC01 (sample SAMN15323455, study PRJNA562643) | freshwater metagenome | isolation source: river surface water | place: USA:Blue River Watershed | collected 2017-08-18 | reverse complement strand
CCGGGCCTGCGCTGGTCTGGGTGCTGGCCGCTCTGGGTGGGCTCGGCCTGGTGGCGACGCTACTGATCAACGCATTGGGGCCTACCACCACGGCCGCCCTGCCCAACATCACCGCAGGTACCACGTCGGGCACCACGCCAGGCACGACCCCGGCCCTCCCCCCGACGGACCCCGCCGTCGCCCCCGGAGCGGCACCAGGCCGGCCAAGCTCGCCCACGGCAGAGGCCATGGCCCAGGCCAACGCAGTGATCGAGCCGCTGGGCCTGGGCAAGCGGGTCCGTGTCGAGCCCGACCGGCTGGCCGGCCTGCGGGTGCGGGCCGCATTCTTGGATGAAGGCCAGGTGCAGTCACTGCGCGAGGCCCTGGCCCGGCTTCCCACGCCACCCCGGCTGCAAATCATCCCTGCGGCCCAGATCCAGTCACAGCTTGATGAGGCCTTGATCACCCATGAAACCGGGCCCGCGACTCAACTCGAGGCCGTTCCCACCGGAGAGGGGCGGTACCGAATTCAGGGGCGGGTTTCCAGCCCCGGGCAGCGCGAGGCCCTGATGGCGCTTCTGGCGCGGGCCGCGCCCCTGGCACAGGGCCTGGAGAGCGCGCTGCGCACCGGCGAAGACGAAGCCCAGGCACTGCTGCTGGCCATGAAGGCGCTAGGTCTCGCCGAGGTAGAGGGCGAATGGACAGGCAACCGACTGGAGGCACGGGTACGCATTCAGCAGGCGGCGCTGCCGCGCTGGGAGCGCGCTCTGGCGGGCCTGGCCACGCAACACCCCGTGCCGTTTCGCGTGTCCATCACCCGACTCATCGCGCCGACGGTAACGGCCCTGCCCTTCGCGTTACGAAGCGTCGTGGGCGGCACCATGCCCTTCGTCACTCTCGGTGACGGGCGCCGCCTGACGGTCGACGGTCAGGTCGACGGCTGGCGGCTGCTGGCCATCCGCCCCGAGGCCGTTGTGTTTGAAAACGCCGAAGGCGCGCGAATCACTCTTGAAAGGTAGTCATGAGGGAATTTGAAGCAACAACACCGTTCAGCCCGCTGGAGGCCCGGCTTCTGGGCACCGAGAGCGAGGGCGTTCGGGCGCACCTGACCCAGGAGCTCTCCGCCCAGCGCGAGGCGCTAGGCCGCCAGATCGCCGCCAAGTCCTTTGGTCGCGAAACTTATCCGCTGGCCGAGGCCTATGAAAAGGCCCTGCAGGCCGCCCTGGTCTTTTTGTCCCGCATCCCCGCGCGCCCATGAAGGCGTGAACCCAAGCCCTCATCACAACGGAGTCACACCATGGCAACCACCTACATCGGCCAAGCGTACAACCAAACCTCGAAGTTCATTAATAACGCAGAAACGGCCATCAGCACCAAGATCGACACAATCTCCAACTCCACGGTCCAGCCCTCCCAGGCCACGCTGCTGAGCCTCCAGTACGAGATGCAACTGTTCTCCTTCTTCGCCGAATTCATCTCGACCTTCGAGAAGAAAATCTCCGAAGCCTTCCAAGGCATCGTGCGCAACTTCTGACGCCTGCAGACGCCAGACGCATCGCGGCAAGCCGGTGCCCCTGTGATGGTCTCGCCGGTCTTCCGCGCCGAGCTGTGCAGCCGAAGCGTGGAGTTCGGCCCGATGGCCCACGCCCTGCACGCCTGGCTGCAAGACCATGGCGCACCCCCGGGCGCCATCCGCGATGCCACCCTCATCTTGGATGAACTGTTCACCAACATCGTGCTGCACGGCTACCAAGGTCGGCCCGACGGTTGGGTGGAGGTGCTGGCGGAGGTCCGGGGTGCCTCGCTTTTTCTGACCCTGCGGGACCGCGCGCCCGCCTTCGATCCAAGACGCGGGCCCAACCCCGACCGCAGCAGCCCGCTCGAAGAGCGCCCGGTGGGTGGGCTCGGCCTGATGTTCGTGCAGCGGCTCTCGGATGCGTTCGACTACCGGCGCCTTCCTGATTCGGTAGGGGGCGGCATCAACGAGGTCCGGATCACCCGCCATCTCGCCCAGCCTGCCAACTGAGCGCAGCCAGGCAGAGCCGCTCAGACGTGCGTGTGCAGCCGGCGCGCTGGCGGCGCCAGGCCCTCGGGCGGTGGCATCCCCTCGCGGGCCGCAGCAGCGAGCAGCTCGGCCCACTTCATCGCCCGGCCGATCAAGGACTCCACCGTGGCCAGTATCTGCGCAGGCGGTGCCGAGGGCAGGTGCACGGCCTGCTGGACACACACCCGGCCCTGCGGGTCGACCGAGATGCTGGCGCCTGGCACAGGCCCACCCAGGTGGTGCGTTTGAAGCAGGGATGCCCAGGCAACTGGGCCGATGCTGGTCAACTGGGCGGGGACGGTCACCGGACAACTCAGGTAGAACGTGTCGCGGGCCGCATCGAGAACCAGACTCACACTCCAGCGCCGGGCGATGAGCAGCATGCAGGCCCCCTGCGCGTCGAGACAAAGCGAGGGAAGGCCGATCTGGTCGCCCAGGTGGCGAACCAGGGCGTTGGCCTGGTCGGCGGCAGACGATGCAAGCATGGAATTGAATCCTCCTAGGGGGACAGGACCACGCGCAGCACGCTTCGCATTCCGCCGACTGCTTGCGGAAACTGCTTGCGTCGAATGCTTTCGGTGGCTCAGTCGGACCTGGAAGGCCGGGGCGCGGCAGCCAAGCCCTCGCGCACCGTGGGATAGCGCAGAAGAACCCGAAGTTCGCTCTTGAGGCGCTGGTTGTCAAGCCTCCTCGACTCACTCATAAAGCTCAGCAGCATGAGGGGCAGCTGGTCGCGCGCCGCGTCCCGCGGCACGCGCGGCGGCCGAGGCAGGCCGTACAAGTCAGCGGCGAAATCGAAATAAGCCCCCATCAGCATTTCACTGTCGTCGCTGGCATGAATCGCACGTTGCGGCCGGCCGCGCCAGAGCGCGGCAACGACCACACGGGCAAGGTCGTCCGAATGCACATGGTTGGTGTAGACGTCATCCTCTGGCTGCAGCACCGGAGTGCCGCGCAGGAGCCGATCGCGCGGGGTGCCACCGGGACGGTCGGGTGCATAGATGCCCGGGATGCGCAGCAGGCTCACACGGGCACCGGTGGCGCGACCGAAGTGACGCATGATGCGCTCAGCGTCCACCCTGCGCTGAGCGCGCGGGGTCGAGGGCGCTACCGGCCGCGCCTCGGTGATGCGGGCACCAGCGCAGTCGCCATAGACCCCACTGGTCGAGCCATAGACCAGTGAACGCGGAGGTGTGCGCATACGCAGCGCGCGGGCCAGCGCCAGGGAGCGCGGGTCACGCCACCACTGCACCTGTCCCTCAGAGGGCGGCGGGGCCAGGTGCACCACCCGAGTCGCCAAGCCCGCCAGGCGGGACAGCGTGGCCGGGTCGTCGAGGTTGCCCACCAGGGGCGTGATGCCGCTGGCGCGCAGCGAAGGCAGGCGCGCGGGCGTGGAGGTCAGAGCCAGCAAGCGGGGGCGCGAGTTGCCTACGCTGGGCGCGGCAGTGCCATAGCCGCCGGCTACAGCGGTTGCAGCAGCGACCGACTTGGCGCGGTCCGCTGCGCGCCCGGCGCCACCCATGAGGCCTGCCACACGCATCCCAACGTCGCCGCAGCCGACGATGAGGACGCGTTCGCGCCGGAAGCGGGCCGGCAGCGCGCCGAGCGGACTCTGGTTTGAGGGCAAAATCGTGTGGATTCGCGATAGAAGTCCCAAGGATAACCAAGATGACTAGTCACATTGGCGCTGGCACGGCCTTCCAGGTCACCGTGCAGCCCAGCGGCCGCCAGTTCGGCGTGGAAGCCGGCGAGACGGTGCTGGCAGCGGCCATCCGCCAGGGCATCGGCCTTCCCTATGGCTGCAAGGACGGCGCCTGCGGCTCTTGCAAGTGCAAGAAGCTCGAGGGCCGGGTGCACCACGGACCGCACCAGGCCAAGGCGCTGAGCGACGACGAGGAGGCCGCCGGCCTCATCCTCGCCTGTAGCGCCACGCCCGAGTCCGACCTGGTGCTGGAGTCACGCCAGGTCACCGACGAGAGTGCCTTCCCGGTGCGCAAAATGCCCGCACGGGTGCAGTCGCTCGAGCGCCTGGCTCCCGACGTGATGGTGCTTCGCCTGCAATTGCCCGCCAACGATCCGATGCGCTATCACGCGGGCCAGTACGTGGAATTCATCCTGCGCGATGGTGCGCGGCGCAGCTACTCCATGGCCAATGCGCCGCACCTGCTGGTGCGCGAAGAGGGCGGGGTGACCAGCGGACCCAGTGTCGACCTGCATGTCCGGCATATGGCCGGGGGGCGCTTCACCGACCATGTGTTCGGTGCAATGAAAGAAAAGGAAATCCTGCGGGTCGAGGGGCCCTTCGGCAGCTTCTTCCTGCGCGAGGACACCCAAAAACCCATCATCTTCCTGGCCTCGGGCACTGGCTTCGCGCCGATCAAGGCCATCCTCGAGCACATGCAGTTCAAGGGCATTGACCGCCCCGCCGTGCTTTACTGGGGTGGCCGCCGCCCCGCCGACCTGTACATGGACAGTTGGGTGCGCGCGCAGTGCGCCCTGATGCCGCACCTGCGCTATGTGCCGGTGGTTTCCAACGCCCTGCCCGAGGACCACTGGAGCGGCCGCACCGGCTTTGTCCACCAAGCGGTGCTGGAAGACACGCCCGATCTGTCGGGCCACGAGGTGTACGCCTGCGGCGCGCCGATCGTGGTCGAATCTGCGCAAAAAGACTATGTCCAGCGCGCCGGCCTGCCCAGCGAGGCCTTCTTCGCCGACTCTTTCACCTCTGAAGCCGACAAGCACGCGGGCTGATCCCGCATCACATCATGATGAAGATGAAAACCACCCACTCCAGCGTTACGTCGCCCATTTCCACCACTCGTCGTCGCCTGCTAGCCGCCAGCGCCCTGGCGCCCCTGGCTGCATCGCTGCCAATGGGGCAAGCCCTGGCCCAGGGCACACCGCCAGCCGCAGCCGGCGCGCGCCCGATTCGGCTGATCGTTCCTTATGCCGCCGGCGGCCCGATCGACGTCACCGCCCGGCTGCTGGCCGAGAAGGTCAAAGAGACGCTGGGCACGGTGATCATCGACAACAAACCCGGCGCAGGCGGCAACCTGGGCGCCGACCTGGTTGCCAAGGCTGCGCCCGACGGCCTGACCATCGGCATTTCAGCGGTGGCCACGCACGCGATCAACCCCTGGCTCTTCTCCAAGATGCCGTATGACGCCGACCGCGACTTCGCCGCCATCACCCAGATGCTGCGCGTGCCCAACGTACTGGTGATGAACACCGAGACCGCCACACGCCTGAAGATCAACACCCTGGCCGACCTGATCGCCTATGGCAAGGCCAACCCCGGGCGCCTCAACTACGGCAGCGGCGGCAATGGCAGCGCCGGCCACCTGGCGGGCGAGTTGCTTAACCGTGAAGCTGGCATCACTTCGGTGCACGTTCCCTTCAATGGCGGCAACCCGGCCCAGCTCGCGCTGCTATCGGGCCAGGTTGACTTCAACTTCGACAACCTGGCCACCGCCGCGCCCAATATCCGCGCCGGCAAGCTCAAGGCCTTGGCGGTCACCACCTTGCAGCGATCGACCTATTTGCCCGATGTACCCCCGGTGGCCGACACGCTCCGGGGCTTTGCCATCGACACCTGGTGGGGTTTGGTGGCCCCAGCGGGTACGCCCCGCGAGACGGTGCAGCGCCTGAACCAGGCCTTCACCGCCGCACTCCAGTCGGCCGATACCCGCACCCGCTTCGGCCAGTTGTTCGCCGAGCCGGTTCCCACCAGCCCTGAGGAGTTCGCCGCCTTCATGCGAGCCGAGCTCGCCAAGTACGAGCGGGTGGTCAAGGCTTCGGGCGCCAAGGTCGACTGATTCCGCGCAAAAAAGCCGCGTAGAACCGGCGACAAGACGCGCGCCACTTGCGACATCCATAGCGACCCGGCTTCCTACGGGAGCCGGGTCTCCACGACTACAGCCCCGTGGGGGAGGCCTGCCTAGATTCGTGCCCTCTGCGACACACGAAGAAAGGCTTGCCATGTCCTCTCCCCTCTTTTTTTCTGGCGGCAGGATGCGCCCGGCATTGATGTCCTTGGGGCTTGCCGCCCTCGGTTGGTCTGCTACGGGTTGCGCCCTGGCAGACAGCGGCAGTGGCCTGCGGGCACAAGCCATTGACCCCTACGCCGCCTCGCCCTCGGGCGATGTCGCCCCTGGCACGCCAGGGGCGAGCCCCTACGGCGGGCGCACCGGCTTGCGTAGCAACAGCGTTGGCGACACACCCACTACAGGCACGAGCGGCGCTGGCAGCAGCGGCGGCGACGCCTGGGCACCGGGCTCAAGCCGAACCTCGATCGGGCTGAACCTGGGCCAGTCCAAGTTCGACGCCGCCTGCGACCCGGGCTTTGCCTGCGACGACGGAGACACCTACGCCGCCATCAATGTGCGAAATATGGTCACACCGAGGATGGGTGGCGAAATCGGACTGGTGCACATGGGCCGGATGGTCCGGGGCGGGGGCAATACCTGGGCCAGCGGGCTGAATTTCAGCCTGGTCGGCCAGACGCCTTCACTGATGGGCGGCTCGGGCGGCGCCGGCGGTGTGTCGGCCTTCGGCAAAGTCGGCGGGATCTGGGGGCGAACCCACACCAACCTGGCAGCCGGCTCTACCCTGGAGAGTGGCTCGCAAACCGGCTTTGGTCTCTCGCTGGGCGCCGGTCTGAGCTGGGACTTCAGCCAACGGGCCTCGGCGGTGCTGGAGTGGGACCGCTATTGGTTCCACTTCGCCGGTGGCCAGGACCCGGTCAGCACCGCGAGCATCGGGCTGCAGTGGCGCTATTGAGTTACTCGCCCAAGTAGGCCGCTCGCACCTTGGGGTCGTCCAGCATCTGCCGGGCGTCCCCGTTCATGGTGATGAGTCCGGACTCCATCACGTAGCCGCGGTCGGCGATTTGTAGCGCCCGGCTGGCGTTTTGCTCGACGAGGAGCACGGTCACGCCCTGGGCGTGGACGCCTTGCACCACCTCGAAGATCTTGTCGACCATGATCGGCGACAGGCCCATGGAGGGCTCGTCGAGCAGCAGGACCCGGGGCCGGCTCATGAGAGCCCGCCCCATGGCCAGCATCTGCTGCTCGCCGCCGGACAGGGTGCCGGCGAGCTGGTCACGGCGTTCGGCAAGACGCGGGAAAGTGGTGAAGACCTTGTCGATGTCCTGAGCGATACCAGCCTTGTCCTTGCGGATATAGGCGCCCATTTGCAGGTTCTCGGTGATGCTCATGCGGGTGAAGACGCCGCGGCCCTCGGGCACCATGGCCAGGCCTTCCTTCACCAGGTCCCAGGCGCCTTGGCCGCGGATGCTCCGACCCAGGTATTCGATGTCACCGCCCGCCAGCGGCAAGGTACCGGTGATGGCCTTCATGGTGGTGGTCTTGCCGGCACCGTTGGAGCCGATCAGGGTGACCAGCTCGCCTTCGCGGACCTCGAAGTCCACACCCTTGACGGCCTGAATGCCGCCGTAGGCGACCTGCAGGCTCTTGACCTTCAGAAGCACGTTCGTCATCTCACTGCCCTCCCTGTGAAGGGCTTGCTGCGGAGGTGGGTGCCCCCTGGGTGGCTTGGGCGGCCGGGGCTGCCTGGGCCGAATGACCGCGGCCGAGGTAGGCCTCAATCACCTGCTCGCTGCGCTGGACTTCGGCCGGCGTGCCCTGGGCAATGGTCTTGCCGTAGTCGAGCACCGTCACCCGGTCGCACAGGCCCATCACCAACTTGACGTCATGCTCGATCAGCAAGATGGTGCGCTGGTCCTGGCGGATGCGGTCGATCAGCTCGCGCAGTTGCAGCTTCTCGGTGGCGTTCATGCCAGCAGCGGGCTCGTCCAGCGCTATCAGCTGCGGGTCGGTCGCCAGGGCGCGCGCGATTTCGAGCCGGCGCTGGTCGCCATAGGACAGGGTGCGGGCCTTGAAGTCGGCGTAGCGGCCGATGCCCACATAGTCCAGCAGTTCCTGGGCGCGATCGGCGATGGCCTTTTCCTCGGCACGGAAGGCCGCGGTGCGCAAGATGGCGCCCACCACGCCAGAGTCGGTGCGGATATGGCGGCCCACCATCACGTTCTCCAGCGCGGTCATGTCGGCAAAGAGACGTATGTTCTGGAAGGTGCGCGCAATGCCGGCCTTGGCCACTTCGTGCACCGCGCTGGGCCGGTAGGGCTTGCCGGCCAGCTCGAAGCTGCCGCTGTCGGGCGTGTACAGACCGGTAATCACATTGAAAAAGGTGGTCTTGCCGGCACCATTGGGGCCAATCAGGCCGTAGACCTGGCCCCGCTCAATGGAGACGCCCACCTCGGAGAGGGCCTGCAGGCCGCCAAACCGCTTGGAAACGCCAGCGACGCGAAGAACGATGTCTGCCATGGTGTTTCCCTTCAGCCTGACTTCTGCAAGGACTTGCCGTGTTGCGGCGAGGGCCACAGGCCGCGCGGACGCAGCAGCATCACGATGATCATGGCCAGTGCGATCAGCAACTGGCGCAAGATGGAGGCATCGAGCCGGCCGCCAGTGGCAGCCTGCAAATCGAGCAGGCCCGAGAGCCAACGCAGTACCTCGGGCAGGGCCGACAGGAGCACCGCCCCGAGGATGACGCCGGGCAGGTGGCCGATGCCACCGAGCACCACCATGGCCACGATCATCACCGACTCCATGAGGCTGAAGGACTCGGGCGAGATGAAGCCCTGGAAGGCGGCGAACATGGAGCCAGAGACCCCGCCGAAGGTCGCGCCCATGCCAAAGGCCAGCAGCTTCATGTTGACGGTGTTGATCCCCATGGCCTTGGCGGCGATTTCGTCCTCCCGGATCGCCATCCAGGCGCGGCCGATACGTGAGCGCTCCAGTCGGCTGCACACCAGGTAACTCACCACCACCAGCACCAGAAACAGGTAGTAGTAGAGGGTGACGGAGGACAACTCCATGAAGCCGATGTCCAGACGCTTGCCCAGGTTCAGGCCGGCAATGCTGATCGAGTCGATCTGCCCCACACCCTTGGGGCCGTTGGTGATGTTGACCGGGTGATCCAGGTTGTTGAGGAACACCCGGATGATTTCGCCAAAGCCCAGCGTGACGATGGCCAGGTAGTCACCCCGCAGCTTGAGCGTGGGCGCGCCTAGAAGCACACCCAAAATACCCGCCAGCAGGGCCGAAAGCGGGATCACCAGCCAGATCGGGGTGTGCAGGCCGTCCGGAAACATCTGCGCGAACCAGGCGAAGTTCTCGGCCAAATGGGGCGAGGCCATCAGCCCGTACATATAGGCGCCAAGGGCGAAGAAGGCGACAAAGCCCAGGTCCAGCAGGCCGGCGAAGCCCACCACGATGTTCAGTCCGAGGGCCAGCAGGACATAGAGCAGGGCGAAGTCAGCGATGCGAACCCAGAAGTTGCCCATGGACTGCAGGACCAGGGGCAGAAGCAACAGGATCAGGGCGGAGATCAGCAGCGAGCGCTTGTTGGCGATGAGGTTCATGGTCGGTGCCCTCCTCTCACGCCCGGTCGGCCACGCGCTCGCCCAGCAAGCCCGAGGGGCGCAAGGTAAGAACCACGATCAGCACGATGAAGGCAAAGATGTCGGTGTAGTGACTGCCCAGCGCGCCGCCGGTGAGCGCGCCGATGTAACCCGAGCCGATCGACTCGATCAGCCCCAGCAGCATGCCGCCCACCACCGCGCCAGCCAGGTTGCCGATGCCGCCGAAGACGGCGGCGGTGAAGGCCTTGAGGCCAGGCAAAAAGCCCATGGTGTGCTGTACGGTGCCGTAGTTGGAGGCATACATCACGCCGGCAATGGTGGCCAGCACCGCGCCGATGATGAAGGTGGCTGAAATGACCGTGTCGGGCTTGACGCCCATGAGGGCCGCCACCCGGGGGTTCTCTGCGGTGGCCCGCATGGCACGGCCCAGGCGGGTGTGATTGACCAAGTACATCAGCACCGCCAGCGAGAGCGCGGTGACCGCCAGGATCACCACCTGTGTCACGGTGATGACCGCGCCACCCACCTCCAGCGGCACCGCGGGCAGCAGGGTCGGGTAGGGCTTGTAGTTGGGTTTGAAGATGATCATCGCCAGCGTCTGCAGCAAGATGGACACGCCGATGGCGGTGATCAGGGGCGCTAGCTTGGGGCTGTTGCGGAGGGGCCGGTAGGCAACCTTTTCGATCACGAAATTCAGCACCGCTGCCACCACGCAGGAAATGACCAGGGCCAGCAAGAGAATCAGCCATCCTGGCGCACCGGGCATGCCGTTCTGCATCACGCCGATCAGGGCCCAACTGGTGAGCGCACCCACCATCAGCACCTCGCCATGAGCGAAGTTGATCAGGTTGATGATGCCGTACACCATGGTGTAACCCAAGGCCACCAGGGCGTACATGCTGCCCAGGACCAGACCATTGATGATCTGCTGCAGCAGGATGTCCATATTCGGTTCTCCAGGGTTTGGGGCCAGGGATGGCCCGGCCGCTCTGTGCTTGTAGCAAAAAACCCGCCATGGACTGGGCGGGCGAGTGGACGCGATTTTAGCGAGCGGGGCCTCCCCCTCACCAGAGACAGACGCCGGGGTTTCCCCTGCTGACAGCGCGCGGCGAGCCGCGGCTTTACTCCTGCACCGACCCGTCGGGCCGTGTGCCCGCATCCAGTGCGCGCAGCTGGCGAAGTTTTTCGGCGATACGGATCTCCAGGCCACGCTCCACCGGCTCGTAAAAGCGCGCCGGCGCCATGCCCTCGGGGAAGTAGTCCTCGCCGGCCGCATAGCCACCAGCTTCGTCATGGGCATAGCGGTAGCCCTTGCCGTAGTCAAGCTGCTTCATGAGGCGAGTGGGCGCATTGCGCAGGTGCAGCGGCACCGGGCGGGTACCGTCCTCCTTCACGAAGGCACGCATCTGCTTGTAGGCGTTGTACACCGCGTTGGACTTGGCGGCGACGGCCAGGTAGACCACCGCCTCGGCCAGCGCCAGCTCGCCCTCGGGCGAGCCCAGGCGCTCGTAGGTCTCACAGGCGTCGAGGGCCAGGCGCAGGGCACGCGGGTCAGCCAGGCCAATGTCCTCGATGGCCATGCGCACCAGCCGCCGGCCAATGTAGCGCGGGTCGGCACCGCCATCGAGCATGCGCACGAACCAATACAGGGCGGCGTCGGGGTCGGAGCCGCGCACGCTTTTGTGCAGGGCGCTGATGGTGTCGTAGAACTGCTCGCCACCCTTGTCGTAGCGACGCATGCGCTCGCCCAGCACCTTGAGCAGCCAGGCGTCGGTGAGGGTGTCCACCTTCTGCGCCGCGGCCGCGACCGCGAGCGTCTCCAGAGTGTTGAGGAGCCGGCGCGCGTCGCCATCCGCGTAGGCGAGCAGGCGCTCGCGCGCCGCGTCCTCGAGCGCAGGCACCGCGCCCAGCGCCTGGGCGCGGGTGACCAGCTGCGCCAAGTCTTCCTCGGCCAACGGCTGCAGCACATAGACCGCAGCGCGCGAGAGCAGGGCCGAGTTCACCTCGAAGGAGGGGTTCTCGGTGGTGGCGCCGATGAAGGTGAAGAGGCCAGACTCGACATGCGGCAAGAAGGCGTCTTGCTGGCTCTTATTGAAGCGGTGCACCTCATCGACAAAGACGATGGTGCGACGCGGGTCCAGGCCGCTGGCCACCGCCTGGGCCTGGTCGACCGCCTCGCGGATGTCCTTCACGCCACCCAGGACCGCGCTGATGGTGATGAACTGGGCGTCGAAGGCCTGGGCCATGAGCCGGGCGATGGTGGTCTTGCCTACGCCCGGCGGACCCCAGAGGATGCACGAGTGCGGCTGCCCGGATTCGAAGGCGATGCGCAGCGGCATGCCCTCGCCGAGCAGGTGCTGCTGGCCGATGACATCGGCCAGGGTCGCGGGGCGCAGGCGCTCGGCCAGCGGGGGATGGGCCGAGCCCTTGGCAACGCTCACTGGCGGATCACGTCGGCACCCGCGGGGGGCCGGAACTGGAAGGTGGACTCGGGCAGCGCGGGGTTGGCCTCCACGCGCGAGAACTGGAGGACCGAGCGCTGGCCGAAGGCGTCGAGGATCTCGAGCGTGGCCAGCTCGGGGCCGCGGAACCCCACGCGCACGCCGCGCACCTGGCCGTCGCGCGCGCGGGGGGTGGCCTGCACCCACTGCAGCCCCCCCTGGTCGGGCGCGGCGGCGAGGTCGAAATCCTGGCGCAGGGCGGCCAGGTCGGCGGCGGTGGCGATCACGGCGGCGGGCGTGGACGACAGCACCTGGGCCTGGCGGCGGGTGGTCACCTGGTGGAGGTCGGCGTCGTACAGCCAGAGGGTGAGGCCGTCGGCGACGATGACCTGCTCGAACGGCTTGCGGTAGGTGAAGCGGAAGCGGCTGGGACGCTGGAACTCGAAGGTGCCCGAGGAGACACGGCTGCGGGCCGGCTGGCCCTCCCGCGCCGGGCCGGTGACGGTCTGGGTGAAGTCGGCGCGGCCGGTGCGCGCCGTGCGCAGGAAGGCTTCCAGCGCCTCGAGTCCGTCGGCGCGCGCAGGCAGCGCGGCGGCGGCCAGCAGGCCCACGCACAGGAGTCGACGCAGCGGCCGCATGCTCACTCCGCGTTGCGCGCGGGCACGAGGATGTCGCGCTGGCCCTGGCCGTTCATGGCGCTCACCAGGCCGGCGTTCTCCATGTCCTCGACCAGCCGGGCGGCACGGTTGTAGCCGATCTTGAGGTGGCGCTGCACCAACGAAATGCTGGCCTTGCGGTTTTTCAAGACCACTTCCACCGCCTGGTCGTACATTGGATCTTTCTCGCCACTGTCGCCCTCGCCCAGCATGCCGCCATCGTCGTCCACCGTGCCACCTTCGAGCACGCCCTCGATGTAGTCGGGCTCGCCCTGGCTCTTG
>JACCEC011934968.1_pt1 | contig 12848 bp, 6 predicted proteins | sample 7450121 | NCBI WGS metagenome assembly JACCEC01 (sample SAMN15323455, study PRJNA562643) | freshwater metagenome | isolation source: river surface water | place: USA:Blue River Watershed | collected 2017-08-18 | reverse complement strand
TAAAAAAAAATAATAAAGATTATTATGAAGATATTATATTTTCATATAATGATGATATAAATAATATATTAGATGATATTAAAAATTTAATAGCACCAATATTTAAATATAAAAGTAATGATCATACAATTTTATTATTAAATATTAATAGATATAATAAAATATATAATTTGATAAATTCAAATAATAATATAAATATAGAAAAAATTAATTTTGATTGGTTCTGTAATAAAAATGTTCATAAAAACTTAAAACATAAACGAATAAAAAATTATGAATTAATAAATAATTTACAATTAATAGATTTAAATTATAAAATTAAATTATAAAATTAAATTATAAAATTAAATTATAATTTATTAATAAATTCTTTAATGTAATTTTTTTTAGCATGATATTTTATTTTTTTAATATCATTATCAGTTAGTTTAAATTTTTTATTTGTATGTACTATTTTTTTATTTTTATCATATGATATCAATCTGGATAATATACCTTTATTAATTATATTAGTCATTACTACATCTGTTTTTAATTCTATATCAGTTTGTGAATTCATATATATTATATTTAAATCTATTGTTACTATTTTTAATCCATTATAATAAAAAAAATTATTAGGATTAGATATTAAATCTTTTGTAGTTTCTACTCCGGTTTTTGTTTTCATTTTTTCAATTATATCTTTATGAAATTTATCATATTCTTTTGTATTTTCCTTTGTAATTTTTGTAAAATGAAAACAAGTTTCTTTATTAACAAAAGTATCATATATTAAATTTTCTAAATTTTTGTCATATTCACTAGAATCATTATCAATCGATATAAACACACCTTCTATTTTATTTATTTTTTTAATACCATATGCATTTAAAACAATATCTCCAAATAAAATCAATCTTTCCTGTTCTAATTGTGTAAAATTTTGATTTATCCAATTTTTTAATGTATTTACGAATAAATGTGAATTACCCATAAATGGTAAACTTATTAAACGACAATCTTGATGTTTTAATAATTGTAATGTATTTGGATTTAATATTATTTCTGCTAACTCTATTGTATTATAATAATTTTTTGAAATGGCTTTAGTAAAAATAAATGTAATATCATTATTATCATTTAATTTAGTATTATCAATTTTTTCAATACGATTTTCATAGTTTATGTCTTTATTTATATAAAATAAAAAGTTTTCATATTCTTTTTTAGTCATATTAATTGTTTTAATGTAATATATTCCTTTCATTTCTAATTCATCTATTTTTAATTTATTATCATATTGAGTTCCATTAAATATTTCTATTGAAATATTATTGAAACTTTTAATAAATGTTAACATAATATTATCTCTATCATTAATATCAATATCATTATTTTTATATAATTTCCAATCATCTATATTATATTCTTTTAAATGTTTATAATAATTATTTTTAAAAATATTATATAATCTATTAATAGGTTTAATTATTTCATATTCACCAATATCATCAAATAAACATTCTACATCTTCTATTAAAATATCATTTGTTTTATCAATATGATAATATTTTTCTAAAGATATATGTATTTCATTCACATCATATATATTCTTTATATTAATTATATTTGTCTCGTTTAATGCTGTAGGTTGTCTACTTAATCCTTGATTTTTCATTATTGTTCTTAAAACATTATTTGTTCCTTTTAATAAAGGATTAGTAATTAAATTTTGATATTTTTCAAGCATAATTTTATAATTATTATACCAAATTAAATATATATCATCTGAATGCATATCTGCAAATAAAAGATTTACAGGATTTGTTGGATAATAAATATATTTAACTTTATTAATATTTTCTACTTGAATATGTGTATAAAAATAATTATCATCTATTGTTGTCCATTTATATAAATTATAAACATTAAAAATATAATCAGATTCTTCTATTTTTATCATATTGTGTTTCATATTGAATAACATTGTATCAAATGCACCAATAGATGGTTCTAATAACATTAATTCTGTTGATAAATGATTTTTTGATTTAAAATGTGCAGCAGGCGCTCTTAATGTAAATAAATAATCTGGATTTTGTAATATAACAAAATTTGGAAATATTATTAAAATTTTTTTATATTGTGTCATATTTAATCCTAAATATTTTATATATGAATATCCATGTATTTTAATATCCGGAGTTTTTACTATTTTATAAAATAATTTTAATATATCAATATATTCATCACTAATATCATTACTTACTATACATACTCTATCAGCTTTGGATCCAGTTTTAATTAATGAAAATGCCATAACTAATAAAGATGGAAAATTAAATAAATTATTTTCATGTAATGATGTAATATATGCATAAATATTTTTACCATAAATATCTATAGTTTTATTTGGTTTTTCATACATTACTTATATTATAAAGAAATAAAAATTAAAAAATAAATTTAATGATTTATTTCATGTTTTGGACAAATATTATTTTTAATAATATATTCATAAATTTTATGTGTATGATCGCCTTGAAAAGATACAACATTTTCTTCTTTATCGATTAGACCACCTGCTCCCAATTGTTTTTTTAATTTCTTTACAAAATCTTCTAGTTTATCATTTTCTGTAATATAAGATTTAATTCCACTTAGATATGTTCGAGAATTACGCCCATTTTTAATATATTTAATTGATAAATTACGATCGATAGATTGTAAAATATTTGTAGAATTTTGTGTATTTTCTATATCAGCCTCGTCAAAATCAGACATTTCAGATTTGTTGTCTTGTTGAGATTCATCAACATCGGAATCACTAAAATCAGAGATATTATTATCTGTAGTATTGTTCATTTTGTTTATATTTATTATATATTTAATATATGCATAAATAAAATACTTAAAAAATCAATTTTTTTATTACATAGTAAATGTCTTTAATGTTTTAACAATACGTTTTTCTTTAGGTTTAAAACTATCAATAATATTTGTTACAGAATTTTGTAATGTATTATTATTTTTTAAACCAGAAATAAGTGATTTTACTATTTCATCATCTGATTGTGTATTTTCAATTGAATCTATCATATTAGTCCATGGTATTTCACCTTGATAAAATTCTTCATCTAATTTATCACTATCTGAATTAATAGTATTATTATTTGTAATATTTGTATTTTTAATTTTTATTTTAAAATCTTCGATATCAGTAGAATCTTTTGAATCTACTGTTACACCGGATTCATCACTATCATCACTATCACTACTATCTTCTTCTGAAGTTGAAGTAATTGTGCTAACTGTATCCGATTTTATAATATAATCATCTTGTTTATCCATAATATATGTTTTATTTTTAGATTCTAAAAATATAATCCAGTTAGGATCTGTAGGATCAAATACAAGATTGGGATTACAACTTATATCACAATAATCTAATTGTGCTATATTTTTTGGCAATTTACGTAAATCATTTGATGATATATCAAGCCATTTTAATGTTTTATTAAATTCTGGTAATTCTTCGAGATTATTATTATAAAGATCTAACTTTTCTAAAAAGTATGGTAATTCGAAAAAGAATTTATGTATTTTGCAATGATATGCAATAAGTGTTTTTAGATTTTCTGGTAATACTGTAATACTAAAAATATTATTTTTTGAAATATCAAGTATTTCAATAGTATTACTTAAAACTTCTATATTTTCAATAGAATTATTATTTAAATATAATTCAATAAGATTAATATCAACAAGAAAATCAACTCTTTTAATTTGATTATTTTTTAGAGATAACACTTTTAACTGTGAATCTTCTGGTATATCATGAATGTATTGTAAACTATTATTATCAAGATATAAATGTGTTATTGTTTTCTTAATACTATCAAATATTTCAATTTCATTATTACAAAAATCTACATTTGTTAGAGAATTTGGAAATGATTGACAAGAAATATATTTTAATCCACAATTATTAAATACTATTTTTTCAATATTTGGTGGTAATGTATTTAATTCAGCTAAATTACATTTTTTAACAATTAATTCTGTTAAATGATTAAAACGTAAAAGTCCAACTGGCAACATATCTAGTTTAAAACTAATTTGTATAAATTCTGCTTTTTTTTCATTTGGATTTTCATATATTTTCATTAAATCGTAAAAAATATCATCTTCTCTATTTGTTTGAAATAATTCTTCACAAATTTTAAAATCTGATTCTTTTGATTTTATATCATAACTAGTTTTTTTAAAATTATGTATTTTATCACCATTTACATCATACATATTTTCTTCATCACTATAGTCATATAGTGACCGAACATTATATTCATTTACTGTATTACCATATTCTGGAGGTAAATAATAATTTAATTGTTGATTTTGTTTAGATTGCTTATATATTTGAGAATTATTATAATAATCATTAATATATTCTGGAGGAATATCATCATTGAGTTCATTTTCAAATATAACTAAATCTTCATAAGACATATCCATATTTATTTATACTATTTAATATGTTATATATGGTTTCAATATAAAATTCAATTTTTTATTAAATTTTAAAACACAAGTTAATATATATTATTATATATGGATGTTATAGATTATCCTATATTAACTGAATTTACTATACAAACAGATGCTCCAAGTAATATTGCATTAACAGATCCTGTATTATGTTTTAATAATTCAAATGAATGGATTGTAGTAGATTTTGATGAATTATTAAAAACACCAATTATATGGACAAAAATGTATACTGAAAATAAAATTAAAGATGTATCTATAGTTGTATGTCCTAGAACATTAAGATCTTGCGTATTTGATGGTAAATTAAAATCAAAATATTACGATGGTGAAAAATTAATTTTAGAAAATCAAGAAAAATCATTAATACCAATTGATTTTAATATATCTGTTGATTTAGATAATAATTTAGAAATAAATAAAAGATATCAGATATCAATTAAAACATTAAGAAACTCATTAGTAGATTATTATGATATTAAATATTTAATTCCTAATAAAAAAACAACTAAATATATTATTAATAAAAAATATCTTTTAAATAGATTAGACGAATATGATCAAGAAATAATATCATCTGAAATAGAAACATATCATCCAAAAACATTAATTCATATAATTCAATATTTATCAGAAAAAGGGAAACGTAAAATTACATTATTAATTGGAAGTGATTCTACAAATATAGAATCAAAAGGATATGATAATAAAAAATCAGGTTATGATAATTATATTTTAAACTATGAAAATAAAATAATAGAAAAAGATTCTTTTATTATGCCAATTTTATATTACAAAGCTTTAAAAATTTATCCAAATGCTAAAAAAATAATATTATAATTATTTATAATAAATTAGAATCAGTAATTCCAGTTATTTGTTTTCCTTCTTCTGTATTAATATAACTTTTTAATATTGATTTAAAATGATTAAATAAAATTAAATCATTATATACTTTTCCACTACATTTATCTACATCTAATAAATGTGTATCACTTGGAAATTTAGAATTAATAAATTGTAATAATGTTAATATTTTTTCAATAATAATATAATGATATTTATTTAATTTAATTGTATTTTTATAATTTTCTGATAAACTTGAAAATTTTGTTTTAATTTTATTTAAAATATCTATATATAATTGAACTTTTTGTTTAGATAAATATTTGTAAACATATATAGTATCCTTGCTAAGAGAATATCTAATTATAAGAAATATATATGCTACATAATAATTATATCTATATTTGATTTCTTTTAAATATTGTGATTCATCTAAAACTTTATCTATATTATCATATAATAGTTCATATAATTTTAATAAATGTAATATTTTTTTATTTGTATCACTATTAATAATATGTCTAGTTTCAAAATTACCACCTTGTTGTGATGTATTTATAGTAACTATATCATCTATATTTAATATAGTTTGTAAATCATCTGTTTTATTTAATACATTAAAATTTTTTAATTTTGATATTTCATCTTTAATATTTAATAATTTGATTGTATTTTCTAAAATGATTTCTATTTCTTTTAATGATTTTAAATCAAGTTTAGATTCTTGTTTAACTTCTTCTTCTTTTAATTCTTTTAAATGTTCATTATCTTTAATAGTATTATTTGTATTATCAACAAATGCTATTTCACTGTTATTATATTCTGTTTTTAATATTTGTAATATGTTGTCTTTTTTTTGATCTATATATAAACTAAATTCCTTTGCTATTTTAATTAATTCATTAATTTTAATAATTTCTTGTTCTAAATTATCAATTAATTCTTTTTTTTGTTCTTCAGCAGATTTATCTTTAATATCATTATATTTATCTAATACTGGACCAAATAATAATAATATTTGTTTATTAAAAGTCTTAAAATCTTCATCTATATTATCAGATCCTTTAAATAAATCTTCTCTATTTGGATCATCAAAGTTATATATTTCATTATTTATTCTTTCTTTGTTCCATGATTTATCTTTTAATTGTGCATTATAATTATCAACTAAATTTTTAAATGCTTCATTCTCATGTAATTTTTTTATATTTTCTCCAGGATCTAACATTTTTGGGATATTTTCAGCCTTTGGTATATATATATTAATTTTTTTAATTAACTCTTCAATTTGATTTTTATATAGTTTTAAATTATTATTTAATTTATTAAATCCATCATAATCACCTATATCATCTAATTTTTTTTCTATATTATCAATGTTATTTATTTGTTGATAATAACCGCCAATTAGACTATAATCATTAATTAAATTTTTTTTAATTTTATTGTATAATTTATATTCCATTATACAATAAATAAATATTTTTATTTTATATTAAATTTTTATTAATAATAAATTATCTAGTAATTGCTTCTATAAAATTGTTAGTTGTTTCTAGCAATTCGTATTGTTGTGCACATTTTAATTCTCTAGTTGCTTTGGTATAATTACCAAAAAGATAAAAGATTTTGAAGTCATTTATAATATCAAGATATGGTTCAAGGATTGATTTAATAATTGGTTCATTATAACAAAATATTTTTGATGATTTATATGTATCTAATGTTTGTGTTGCTACTTTGTCTAATGCTAATGGATTATAAAAATAATCTCCATAATCTGGGACAGTTGGAAAAACATATGGATCATTTGGAAACCAAGTTTTTATTTTATCAGCATTAATAATTTTATCATTCTTTTTAAATACTTGTTCCATATAATTTTCACTACGTATATCAAATATTTTAATTTTTTTATCTTTATTGTATTTAGTATATTTTGGTTCTAAAAACCCAATTGATGTTCCACCTGATTTTAATTTTTTAGTTTCTACTAAGCCCTTTTTCCAAGCAGGAACGCCATCATTTGCTGGTGGTGGTGCTTGAGTCATTTGTTTTTGTCTAGAAGGTGTTGGTGTTGTTGCTACTGGTTCTCTTGATATAATTGTATATGCTGGATCTATCTCTTTCTTTGAATTTTCACCATATTCAAAAATATTATTACCTTGTATATTAATTGTTTTCTGTTTTCCTTCAAACTCCATTCTAGACATATGTGTCATTTTGCCTATTTTATAACCATATTCAAATGTATTAAAATTATTTTGTTTTATAATTTCTATCATTTCTCTGTCTACTGCATTTTGAATTAAATAATTCATTTCTGGTTTACCATCTGGACCAATAATATCTACACCATTTGCATCTTTCTTTGGTTTACCATCTTTACCTAAATATTTAATTAAACCAATAATGTTTTCATTAATATATACACCTTCAAAACCTGTAGTATAAAAGTCGTATTTAATTGATTCGAATAAATATTCAGCAACATTTTTTTCAATTTGTACATCTTCTTCATATCTACCATCTGGATGAACTATATTAAATGGTCTATTCATTCTATTATCAGTATTATCTGCCTTCTTAATTTCAATATAGCCAGATTCTGGTTTCTTTTTATTAATTAAAAATTTTTCACGTAAAGCTTCTCTTTTAAAGTTGGCGTCAATTAAATTATTTACTAATTCTTGACATTTTGTATTATCTGATTTTTTAATATATTCTTGTATATAGTAATTTATCTTTTCATCAACAATTTGTTTAAATAATTCATTAATAATATCATATCTTTGTAATTCAAATAATCTCTTTATAAAATGCATAAATAATAAACATTTAATTTGACGACCATTATGTTTATCATTTTCTAAACCGTATACATATCTATAGGTTGTTGGAATAATTAATTTTTCAGCTTTCATATATTTTAATGTTTTTTTCTTAGCTACTTTGGCTTTAACATCTTTTGCATGATTATTATTCCAGTTAGTTACTTCTGAAATTGGTATATCGTATTCATTTCCTGACGATGTGTCTTGTTGACCTAATTTTGCTTTCTTTTTAGTATTACCTGTACTTGCTATTGGAATAATATTTATAACACCATCATTATTTACAGATAAAATATTATTAAATGTATTCCAACCTAAATGTGAATTATAATAATGTTTTGATATAAAATATAAAGTATGAATTATACTATCAACACTTGTACCTGATGGAAGTTCATTTATTTGAAATAATTCTGGATCATCTAATTTTAATTTTTCTGAAAAGTTTGTATCATAAAATTCATCAAAAATATTTATTGCTTTTTCAAAAGTATATTCTGTTCCTGCAAATTGACCATTTAATTCACCTCTTAATGTATATTTTCTTAACATTTCTTTTTCAAATATTTCTGTTTTTAAATTCTTTCCTTTTGTATAATTTTCTTTTACATATTTCTCAATAATTTCAGTTGCATATATTGGAACTGTTACTGGATTTAATGTAAATGCAGATAACATTGCTCTTAATTCTTTCATATATGTATCACCAATATTTCCTTCTGATGCATTAAATAATTTTCTATGTTCTGGATATTTTGATGAATCTTGTTCAAAACCATTTTTAATAATATCATATAATATTGGATTTGTTTGTATATCTGTATATTTATTAATAAATGTTGGAGCAATTTCTTCTCTACCTGGAAGATCTATAATTAAAAAGCTAACTGGAGTTTTCTTACCATCAATATTAATCATTAATACGAAATCATATACTAAAATAGATCTTGAACTTACTTTGTTATTTGGTGTTTCTCTTACTCTTTGTGTATCAATTCTCATTTGTTCAATTTTGTCTGTAAAATTTTTGAATTGTTGGAATACTGTTTGATAAACATCACCACTTAACTCAAGATATGATAAATCATCATTTTCACTTGGATTATTTCTATTAACTGCTTTATAGTTTGAATCATTTCCATTACGAAGATCATCAATTTTATTAATATATTCTTTAATTTGTGAACCATATAATTCAACAGCCCATTCTTTTTCAGCTGGTGTATTTCCATATTTAACATTTGGTTTAACAACATCAATCTTATCTGCTGAAGCTGGATTATATGCTAATTTGTATGCATATAAATAATTGTAGATTTTATCCATTTTTGTTTTTTGTGTACCTGTTTCATCTGTTTCAGTCCAGTAATCAGTATATGGTAAACCTTTACCATAGATTTCAAATAATCTAAAATAAATCTTATCTAAGCCATCTAATTTATTAAGTGTGCCTTGTAATAAACCATCTAAACCAGGCATACCAAAAAGAGTATATGATTTACCTGTACCAGAATAACCATATGTAATTAAACATACACCATTACCACCTGTTAATCTTGAATTAAGACACATATAAGCAGCCATGTCTGAGTTATATTGAAAGTTTTGTGTATCAAAAACTTCTGTAAATTTATAACTATTTAAATATGGTACATCTTTTTTGTTTTTAATATCACATTGTTTTGGAGAATCTCCAGATCTATCAGTATTTTCAATACTAAATGATTCTAAATCAGCTGTATTGGCACAATCCTTTTGTGCATCACAAGTATAATTTCTTACCCATAATAATTTTTCACTAACATTTGTATTAATAGCATTTAAATATTCTAATGATAATTTCATTGTTAATTGTATATTTTTAATATCATTAACTAATTTATTAGCTAATTTTTCATCATAGATTGCATTTGAAGCATCACTTACTTCAAATTCTATTTTTTGTTTTTCCATATTTAAATCATTGTTTAATTTTTCTTTTTCTGTAACTATTGTTGTAATTTGTTCTTTACGTTGTCCTACCGCTGTAGCATCATCACCAATAATATCATCTATTTGACCAATAACATCATCAATTTCTCCTTGTAATTCACTTATTTTATTTTTAACATCAGCAATATTATCAAATATACTTTTTGCTCTATTGAAAGCTTCTTCAATAATTTTTGATAATTCTATTTTTTTAAATTTTTCTAATTCATCAATTTTTTCTAATAATGATGAACTTGTTGATTCGAATTTAGCTTTAATAATTTGATATGCTTGATATACTCCTTGATCGTATATATATAGTTTTGTAGTATCTATATTTGATACATTTGAACCATTTAATATTTCTGGAAAAGTTCTTAATTCTTTTCCTAATAATTTATTTGTGATTGGATCAAACATTTTTCCAATATCATTTGATTTTAATATGTAATAACCAGAATAAATATTTCTTCTATCATAATCTGAAATAAATAATTTGTTATCAATTGCAAATTTTAATGATTTAATATATTCATTATCACCTTTAAAAGTATCGAAAGTTGATTTATCAATATCTTCATAAAGATTTTGTCCTGGTATAATTGGAAAATCTAATAATTTATAATCACCCCCAGTTTCTTGTCTCATATTAATATCATTTACTCTACCATAGATTGTTAATTTATTCATACTTGATTCATTGTATTTTTCTAATATAGTTTTAAAATGATTTAATACAACAAAATTTTCAACTATACTTTCATCACAATTATCAATATCTATAATTTCTTTTGGTGTTAAGATTTGTGAAAGTCCTTCAAGAAAATTCTTTAATTTTACAACTGTAATAAAATATTTCTTTCTTATTTCACCAATAATTAATCTATTTTTATCTTCTAAATCTGATGATTTTAATTTAAGATCTTTATAAATTTTTTCTATAATTCTTTTATAGAAATTGATCATACCACGACCAATATATTTGTATACTTGATAACCTGCTTTTACAAAAAGGGTATTTGTTAAAATTGATAATAAATAAATTGTATTTGATAATTCATAAATTGAATATTTATTATATTTTTCTGTATTTCTTACATAATTTATGTATTCACTTCTATAATCACGAGCAGCGGAGTTAATTTTTTGTAAAAGAGATTCGACATCTTCTAAATCACCACCACCTGAAAAATTTGGTTTGTAAATTTCATCAAATTTTGCATTATCTTTAAATGTTGTTCCATCAAATTCTTCATCAATTTTTATTTTTAATAAATTTTTTACCATAGGCATTAAATTTTCTATATTAGATGGATCTTTTATCATATTATTGGCGATAGGTTTTGTATCTGTACCAATATATCTAGATGATGGTAATTTTTTATCTGTTCCAGGAATAGTTAAATCATTAACTTTCTTAATAATTTTATTATATTCTGTTATAAAATCGAACATTGATATACCACTCTTTAATTTATTTTTTGTATTAGTATCAATAGATTTATCATAAAAACTTTTAACATCACTATCTAATGATGAATTACCATTGCAATATGCTATAAAATCATTAATAAATTCTGATTCTGAATTTACAAATTTAATTAATTTTTTATCTATTGATTTAGCTCTAATACTATCATCAAAGCTTTCTATTTTTAAAATTAATTTACTATTTATAGTTTTCATTTCTTCTTTTGTTTGATTTAATTTTAAAATTTGTTCATCGAGTTCTGATTTTAATTGTAATAAATCTTGTCCTATAGATGTTCTATCAGGTTTTGATTTTATTTCTGTAAATTTTTCATTAAATTTTGTTAACATATTTGTTAAGGCAGTTGAATTTAAAAAATTTGTTACTTGTGTTACATCCATTGGAGCATATAATTTTGCTAATTGTGGAAAAACTTGAACACCTTTAGATAAACTTTCAAGATTAACTCTTGTAGCATCTAATTGTTGTGGCATTTTATTCATAATTTCGTCAACATCTATTTTACTTGTAGATACTTGATTAATTAAATCTATTATTTTTTGTGTAGCATCTCTTAATTTATTATTATTTTCTTGTATTTTAGCAATATCTAATGTTTCTAGACTTTTAAATAAATTATTTAAATTATCTAATTTTTCTATAGTTTCTTTATCAAATTTAATATTTCCACCAATTTGATTATTTCCAATATTTACACTACCACCCATTTGTTTATCCATATTGTGAAGATAATACTTATTTAATAAATTACTATCATTTTTCATCATTGTTGAAATTTTATTTTTAATTTCTCTTTTTTCTGTATGAACTTTTTCTAATTCATTTTTTAAAACACCGTTTTTATATTTGTAAAATATATTTTGTAAACTTGCATTAATAAAATCCATGTATATATTTAATATATATTTTTTTAATTAAATTATTTTTTAATTAAAAATTAATATTTAATATTTAATATTTAATATTTATCATGATAGGATTCTATATGTACTAATACAAATAAATTTAATAAACCATTATTATCTTTAATAGTATTATCATATTTAACAAATTTATACTCTTTATTAGAATCTTTTAATTTAGTTTGTTTATCTAATATATCATTGATAATGCTTGTATAATATTCTTTTATTAAATCAAAATTCTTTCTTTTAATTTGAGAAATGTTTTTCTTT
>JACCEC011504584.1_pt1 | contig 12850 bp, 12 predicted proteins | sample 7450121 | NCBI WGS metagenome assembly JACCEC01 (sample SAMN15323455, study PRJNA562643) | freshwater metagenome | isolation source: river surface water | place: USA:Blue River Watershed | collected 2017-08-18 | reverse complement strand
GTCATGCCCACTTTGCTACAGGCCCATGCGCATTTGGACAAGGGCTACACCGCACGCCGAACCCCGCCCCGCGGGCCGGGGCTGCTGGCCGCTATCGAGGCCATCGTAGGAGACAAGCACCACTGGAGCGAGGCCGACATCCGTACGCGCATGGTCTTGGGCCTGCAGGGTGCCTGGGAGGCTGGCGTGTCGGTGCTGCGCACGCATATCGACTGGCACGAGGGCAAGCCGCCCCTGGCCTGGCAGGTGGCCCGCGCGCTGGCGGCCGAATGGCGCGGCCGCATTCAGCTCGAAACAGTGGCCCTGGTGCCGCTGCGATTTTTTGCCGAACCCGCCAGCGCCCAAGCCATCGCTGCGGCGGTTGCGGGCTCGGGCGCCGGTGCGGTGCTTGGCGGCTTCATTCACACCAGCAACTGGAACCCGCAGGCCCTGGCCTGCCTGATGCGGGCCGCACAAGACCACGACCTCGACCTGGACCTGCATATCGACGAAGAGCTCGACCCCAAGGCCCAGGGCGTGGCGACCGCGGTGCGCCTGGCGCGCGAGCTGGGGATGGAGGCCGCCATCACCTTCAGCCATGCATGCGCCCTGTCCGCCCAGCCCGAGGACGAAGCACTGGCAACACTGGACGCCATGGCCCGCCTGCCCCGGCCACGCCTGGTCACTCTGCCCAGCACCAACTTGTTGCTGCAGGACGCCCGGCCCGGCTACACGCCCGTACAGCGGGGCCTGACCCGGGTGCACGAGGCGCGCGCGCGAGGCATCACCGTGCTGGTGGGCTCTGACAATGTGCAAGATGCCTTTTGCCGCGGTGGATCGATTGACCCGATGGAGGCCTTCTTGCTGGCGGTGCACGCCGCCCAGCTTGACGACCCTTTTGACGCCTGGAGCGACGCCGTCGCCCGGCCCGACGCGCTGGCCCGGTCGCCGGCGCCGGTGCTGCTGGGCCCGGGCTCGCCAGCCGATCTGGTGTGCTTTGAGGCTGGGCCTGGCCTTGCCTGGCCGGACCTGACCGCACGCCGGCGTATCCTGCGCGGGGGCAACTGGCTGGCAACCCGGCAAGATGCGCCCTGGAACCCGGCCACGCTGACCGAACCGAACACAGTGACCGAACTGAACACCCTGTCTGGGAAACTCTGACCATGCTGCACGGCTACACCCCGCCCCACCGGTACCTGCCTTACCTGTCTTGGACGCAGATCACCGAGCTGCCCGACCGGGCCAACACGGTGATCATCCTGGCTGCGGGTGCCACCGAGCAGCACGGGCCGCACCTGCCCTGCTCGGTAGACACCGCCATCAGCTCGGGCGTGATCGGCCACGCCCTCGCTCGGCTGCCCGCCTCGGTGCCGGCCTTCGCGCTACCGCCCATCACCTACGGAAAGTCAGAGGAGCACCTGCACTTTCCCGGCACGATGACGCTCACCGGCACCACCTTGCTGTCAACGGTGACCGAGATCGGTGACTCGGTCTACCGCAGCGGGTTTCGCAAGCTGCTGATCGTCAACGGCCACGGCGGCCAGCCCCAGGTGATGGAAATGGCTGCGCGCGAACTGCGTCTGCGCTACGGCGACTTCGTGATCATTCCGACCTCAGTGTGGAAGATGCCCAGCGGCACTGCCTCCTTCACCTCTGAAAAGGAAAAAAAGCTGTCGATGCACGCTGGCCACGGCGAAACCGCGCTGATGCTTGCCTTGGCGCCCGAGACAGTGCGCATGGAGCATGCGGTGGCCAACTTCCCGGATGAATTTCCGATCAAGCTGCTGTCGCAGGACGGCCGACCCGCCTGCGCCTGGACCACCCGCGACTTCGGGCCCAGCGGCGTGATCGGCGACCCCTGCGGCGCCACCGCCGAACAGGGACAGGTCATTCTCGAGTCGCTGTCGAGCCACTGGGCGCAGGCCATCGAAGAGGTGCACCAGCTGCAATGGGCGCCGCGCGCCGAGAGCACCTGGGGCCGGTCCCACCAAAGCGGCCACATCGAGCAATCTCCCCGCCCCTGAGGCGGCAACGCCAGGAAGTTTTGTCCACTGACAAATCCGCCCACACAATTCACCCACCCCATTCATTCACCCCACAAAGGAGCGACGACATGAAGACTTCAACCAAGCACGGCGCCAAGCGCCTGTCCTGGGCCCTCGCGGCCGCCTTGGCCCTGGGAGGCGCCGCCAGCAGCGCGCAGGCGCAGGAAAAGTTTGTCTACCAGACCAACTGGTACGCGCAGGCCGAGCACGGCGGCTTTTATCAGGCAGTGGCCACCGGCCTGTACCAGCGGGCTGGCCTGGACGTGACCATCAAGGCCGGCGGCCCGCAGCTCAATAGCCTGCAGATCATGGCGGCCGGTCAGGCCGACTGCATGATGAGCACCGACTTCGCGATGCTCATCGCCCGCAACACCGGCGTGCCGGTGGTCACGGTGGCCTCGGTGTTCCAGAAAGACCCGCAGGTGCTGGTGGCCCACGAAGACGTCAAGAGCTTCGAGGACATGAAGGGCAAAACGATCTTCATTGGCGCTGCCTCGCACCGCACCTTCTGGCCCTGGCTGAAGGCCAAGTACGGCTTTAACGACAGCCAGCTGCGGCCCTACACCTTCAACATCCAACCCTTCATCGGCGACAAGAACTCGGTGATGCAAGGCTTTTTGACTTCCGAGCCCTTCTCGCTGCAAAAGGCTGGCGTCAAGGTCAACGTGCTGATGTTCTCCGACCACGGCTACCCGGCCTACAACACCACCATCTCCTGCATGGAAAAGACGGTGCAGGAGCGCGAGCGGGCGGTGACGGCCTTCGTGCGGGCCACCATGGAAGGCTGGAAGAGCTACCTGGCCAACCCGGCGCCAGGCAATGAGTTGATCAAGAAGGCCAACCAGAACATGACCGACGAGCAACTGGCCTACAGCGTGGCCAAGCTCAAGGAACTGGAGATGATCACCGGCGGCGACGCCAAGCGTGACGGCATTGGCACCATCCGCGAGGCCCGCCTCAAGGCCGGCTACGACCTGATGGTCGACGCCAAGGTGATCGACCCCGCAAAGGTCAACTTCCAGAGCACCTTCAATACCAAGATCATCCAGAGCATCAAGGTCCTCCCATGAGCTCAGGGCCGTCGGTCGCGATTTCCGTTCGGGGGGCCGACAAGGTCTACCCGAACGGCACCCACGCGCTCCAGCCGGTCGACCTCGAGATCCGGCAGGGTGAGTTCGTCACCCTGCTGGGCCCCTCGGGCTGCGGCAAGAGCACCCTGCTCAAGATGATGGCCGGCCTGTTGCCGCTGGACAAGGGTGTGCTTGAGGTGTGGGGCCAAGCCCCCGACGCGCCGCAACCGGCCGACCGGAGCATGGCCTTCGTCTTCCAGTCGCCCACGCTCATGCCGTGGGCCACGGTACGGGCCAATGTGAGCCTGCCCCTGGAGCTGGCGGGTGTGCCCAAGGCCGAGATCGGCCCGCGGGTCGAGGACGCGCTGCGCCTCGTCGGCCTCGACCAGTTCGGCGAGCACCTGCCCAACGCCCTGTCGGGCGGCATGCAGATGCGGGTGTCGATCGCCCGGGCCTTCGTCACCAACCCCAGTGTGCTGCTGATGGACGAGCCCTTTGGCGCGCTCGACGAAATCACCCGGCACAAGCTCGACGCCGAGCTGCTGGAGATCTGGCGCGCACGAAAAATCACGGTGATTTTCGTGACCCACTCCATTCACGAGGCAGTGTTCCTGTCCTCCCGGGTAGTGATGATGGCAGCGCGCCCGGGCCGCATCGTTGACGAGATCCCGATCGACGAACCCTATCCGCGCAGCACCGACTTCATGGTCACGCCAGAGTTTTCGCGCTACGCCAAGCGCCTGCAGGACAGCCTGCATCGCGCCAGCAAAGCCAGCACCGCTACGCAATGAAGGCCCTATGAGCAACCGCCCCGCCTCCACCCCGGCCGGCCGATCGTCCGCCCGGTTCATCTACCCCCTGATCGTGGCCGTCGTACTCATTGGTGGCTGGCAGGCCATCGTCACAGGCATGGCCCTGCCACCCTATGTGGTGCCCTCGCCAGGGCTGACCGTGAAGACCTTGATTGCCAACTGGCAGCAGCTGGGTCTGGCCCTGTGGGTGACGGTCAAAATCACCTTGCTGGCCTTTTTGCTAGCCACCGTGGTCGGGGTGCTGATCTCGTTCTTGTTCGTGCAAAGCCGCGTGATCGAGACCGCCTTCTTTCCCTACGCCATCTTGCTGCAGGTCACGCCCATTGTGGCCGTGGCTCCCTTGATCATCATCTGGGTACGCAACCCCACTGGAGCGATGGTGGCCTGCGCGGCGCTGGTGGCCTTGTTCCCGATCATCTCCAACACCACGCTGGGCTTGCGAAGCGTCGACCCAGACCTGCAAAGCTATTTCAAACTCAATCGCGCCACCCGGCTCCAGACCCTGCTGCGCTTGCGCATTCCCAGTGCCCTGCCCTACTTCTTTGGCGGTCTGCGTATTTCGAGCGGCCTGTCCCTGATTGGCGCGGTGGTGGCGGAGTTCGTCGCTGGCACCGGCGGCACCGGCGCGGGCCTGGCCTATCAAATTTTGCAGGCTGGGTTTCAGCTAGACATCCCCCGCATGTTCGCCGCCCTGGTGCTGATCTCATTCACCGGCGTGGCGCTGTTCGTGGCCATGGCCTGGCTGACCCGCCGCCACCTGGGCGGATGGCACGCCAGCGAACTTTCCCGAGACTGAGCCAGACACAAGCGGGCAGACTCGCTCTGCCTCGCCTTCCTGGCCTCCAATTTTTTTCGAACCAAGCATGTCCGACACCCCCAGCACCCGCAGCCAGGCTGCCCTGCGTGAGATCCAGCAGGCGCTGCCGGCGCTGGCCTGGACCAGCGAACCTGCCCGCGTGGCCCGGCTCTCGCAAGACTTCTCCTGGTTCAGCCCGGTGCTCAAGGGCGTGCTGGAAGGCAAGGTGGCTGACGCAGCGGTGCGCCCGCGCGACGAAGCGGAGCTGCGCGACGTGGTGGCCGCTTGCGCGAGGCAGAACGTGCCGATCACGCTGCGCGGCGGCGGCACCGGCAACTATGGCCAGGCCACGCCGCTGCACGGCGGATTGGTGATCGACATGAGCGACCTCAAGCGCTTCGCCTGGGTTCGTCACGGTGTGGGGCGGGCGCAGTCCGGCATTCGCCTGTCGGAGTTTGACCAGCACACACGCGCCGCTGGCTGGGAGCTGCGCTGTATGCCCTCGACCTTTCGCATCGCCTCCCTGGGCGGCCTGTTCGCCGGCGGCTTCGGCGGCATTGGATCGATCAACTATGGCCCGCTGGGGGCGGCGGGGACCATTCTCGGGGTGAGCGCAATGACGGTGGAGCCTGAGCCGCGCATCATCGAACTGCGGGGCGCTGAGGCGCTGATGCAGCACCATGCCTGGGGCACCAATGGCATCGTGCTCGAGATCGAGCTGGCGCTCGCGCCGGCGGCCAACTGGTCCGAGGCCATCTACACCTTCACGCGGGAGGCCGACTGCATGGCCTTCGCCAACCAACTGGCACTGGCGCCCGGTCTGGCCAAGAAAAACATTTGCGTCTGGCTCAACCCGATCCCGCGCTACCTCACCCGGCTGGCGGAGCACCTGCCCGCGGGCCAGCATGCGGTGGCAGCGGTGCTTGCGCCCTCCAGCCTGGAAGCGGCGCGCGCCCTGGCCGAGAGCCTCGGCGGGAAGCAGACCTACGAGGACAACACCGAGGAGGCCACCCGCCAGAACCGCACGGTGCTCGAGTACACCTGGAACCACACCACCTTGCATGTACTCAAGGAAGACAAGGGCATCACCTACCTGCAGGTGAGCTTTACCGCGGGCCAGCACCTGGAGCAGGTTGCGCAGGTGCGCGAGGCCTTCGGTGACGACGTCATGCTGCACCTGGAATTCATCCGCAGCATGGACGGCCAGGCCACCTGCACCGCCCTGCCCCTGCTGCGGTACCAGTCGGAAGCCCACCTCAACGAGGTGATCCGGCGCTTTCGGGAGGTGGGCATCCGGGTGAACAACCCGCATGTGAACGTGGTGGAAGACGGCAAGTTCGGCGGGGCGGTACCGCCCGAGGTGCTGGCGCTCAAGCGCCGCTTTGACCCCCGCGGACTGCTCAACCCGGGCAAGCTCAAGTCGTGGGTGCAGGCAGGGGTGGAGATGGCGGGCGCGCAGTGATGGTGTGCACCAAGCGAGTGAACGAAGCAGGTGAACGAAGCGGGTGAACTGGGCGCGTGAACGGCCCCGCCACGCGGCAGGCGCTCAGCCCCCGTTCGCAGGCTTCCAGAAAGTGGCCTCCACCTCGACCAGCACCCGGTCATCGGGCAGCATGCGGCTCACTTCGACCACGGTGCTTACCACCGGCGCCTCGAAAAACAGGCCACGCACCCGGTTGTAGTGGGGGTAGTGGCGCAGGTCGCGGAAGTACTGCACCAGCCGCGCCGCATGCTCCATGCGCACCCCGGCCTCGGCGGCCAGCTCGCGGATGCGGGCCAGCACCCACCAGCTCTGGGCCACGATGGGCGCCTCGAAAGTGTCGACCGACATCTGGCCGGTGACAAAACCCAGCGCACGCAAGGCCGGCAGGGCCTCGGGCGGCAAGTCCTCGTACCGGTTGACGACCGCGCCGGCAGACGGGTCGACCGCAATGACGCCGCTCAGGTAGACCTGGTCACCGAGTTGGCGCCAGGTGGCGTAGTTGGCCAGGGGTTTTCCGACGGACATAGAGGTTCCTCTTGTGAAGGTGCTTGCGGGTACTTGCGCCGCAAGTATCTCAGGCAGGCTTGAAGGCGGTGACCTCGATCTCCACCTTGGCATCGATCATCAGTCTGGCCTGCACCGTGGAGCGGGTTGGCTTGTGGTCGCCAAAGGCCTCGGCATAGACCCGGTTGAAGCCGCCGAAGTCAGCCGCGTCCTGCAGCCAGACGGTCACCTTGCACACGTCCAGCAGGCTGCAGCCAGCCAGGGCCAGCGTGCTGCGCAGGTGCTCGAACACCTGCCGGGTTTGCGGCTCGATGCCGCCCTCGACCACCCGGCCCTGGGCGTCCATAGGCAGCTGCCCGGAGACGAAGACGAAGTCCCCCGCGCGGACGGCGGGGGACAGGTGCCTAGGCGAAGTGCCCAGCATTTCGAGCGGCATGGCAACTCCTGGAGATCAGTCCAATCAGTCTGGCTTGATCCCGGTCTCCCGGATGAACTTGCCCCACAGCGCCAGCTCCGACTCGAGGTAGCTGGCAAACTGCTCTGCGCTGCTGGTCAGCGGGTCGAAGCCAGCGGCCACGAGCTGGTCTTTCACATCCTGGCGATTGAGGATGTCCACGATCTCGCGATTGAGCCTGGCCACGATGGGACGCGGCGTCCCTGCAGGGGCCATCATGCCCAGCCAGTTGGTCACTTCAAACCCCGGCAGGCCGGCTGCGTCGGCGATGGTCGGCAAGCCGGGGGCCATTGCCGAAGGCTTGAGGCTGGAGATGCCCAGCGGCACGACGCGGCCGCCTGCCACCTGCGGCATGATGGTGGGCAATCCGATCAGCATGACATCCACATTGCCGGCCACCAGATCGTTCACCGCGGGGGCAGCGCCCTTGTAGGGCACATGGCGGATGTCGGTGCCGGCAATGCGGTTGAAGCGCTCCATCGCCAAGTGGCTGGCCGTGCCATTGCCGGACGAGCCGTAATTGAGCTGGCCAGGCTTGGACTTGGCCAGCGCAATCAGCTCCCGCGCGGTCTTCACCTTGAGGCTGGGATGGACAGCGAGCAGGCTGGTGAGGTTGGCGGTGAGCGAGATGGGCGCGAAGTCCTTGACCGAATCAAAGCGCACCTTCGACAGGGCGGGGTTCACCGCCAGGATGCCGGCGGTGCCCAGCATCAGCGTATAGCCGTCGGGCGCTGCCTTGGCCGCCAGTTCGGCGCCGATGTTGCCGCCCGCGCCGACCCGGTTGTCAATCACAACGGGCTGACCCCAGCGCTCGGTGAGCTTGACCCCGATCGCGCGGGCCAGGATGTCCGTCGGACCGCCGGCGGCGAAGGGGACGATGATCTTGATCGGCTGCTGCGGGTAGGTGCCTGCGCTCGCCTGGGCCAGCACGGAAGGTGCCGTGCCGCCAGCGGCCAGGAGGGCAAGCAGAGCCCGGCGCTGGGCGCGGGTGCGGTCGTGGGAGTGAAGTTCAGCTGACACGGATATCTGCCTCCTTGATGACTTTGGCCCAGCGGGCGGACTCAGCCCGCATATAGGTGTTGAATTCTGCCGGCGAACGCGGGGTGGTGTCGAAGCCGACACGAGCAAACTCTGCCTTCAGTTCGGCCTGGTTGAGAGCCCGGTTGATTTCCAGATTGAGCTTGGTGAGCAGCTCGCGCGGGGTGGTGGGTGGCGCGAAGATGCCGAACCACTGGCCCACGTCAAACCCCGGCAGGGCAGACTCGGCGAAGGTGGGAATCGCAGGCGCCGCAGGCGATCGCTGGGCGGTGGTGACGCCAATCGCCTTGAGCCGGCCGGCGTTCACATGCGCCAATGTCGTGGGCAATGCGCCAATCAGGAGCGGCACATGGCCACCGAGCACGTCGTTCACCGCCTGCCCCGCGCCCTTGTAGGGGACATGAAGCAGCTTGATCATGGCTTCCGAATTGAGCAACTCCCCCGACAGGTGGGAAACGGTTCCTGCGCCATTCGATGCAAAGCTCAGCTTGCCGGGCTGCGCCTTGGCCAGTGCGATCAACTCGCGCAGGTTGTTGGCAGGCACCGTGGGGTGCGCCACCATCACATTGGGGGCGGTGATCAGCATCGCCACAGGAGCGAAATCGCGGAAGGCGTCATAGCCCAGGTCCTGCTGCAGGTGCGGGTTGATCGCGTGGGTGCTGGAGGTTCCCAGGACCAGGGTGTACCCGTCGGGCGCCGACTTGGAGGCCACTTGGAGGCCAAGGGCGCCACTGGCGCCGGCGCGGTTCTCGATCACGACCTGCTGACCCCAGGCGGCGGTGAGACGCAGCCCCACCGCGCGGATCACCGTGTCGCCGGAACCGCCAGCCACGAAGGGAATGATGACGCGGATCGGCTTGTTCGGGTAGTTGGCGGACGGGTCGCTCTGCGCCAAGGCATCCCGGACGGGCCAGGCGCCCGCCACCGTCGCGCCTACGGCGCCCATCGCACGCAGCACAGCGCGCCTGGGCACGCCGGCTTTCTTGCTTGGTGTCTCCATGGATCTATCTCCTTTTGCTTGGGTGAATCGGCAGGGTGGGTGTGAAGTTATCGCAGGCGCATCGCCAGCCTCTCAGGCCAGCGCGCCCTGAATCTGGGTGAGCATGTCTTCCATGTCGGCCAGCCCGTTCATGCGGGCGGCACCGGCGGTATGGGGCGTGAGCAAGACGTTGGGGAAAGCGAGCAAGGGGTCGTCCTCCGTGGCTGGCTCTTGGTAAAGCACGTCCAGCGCAGCACCACCGAGGTGACCGGACCGCAGGCCCTCGAGCAAGGCCGCCGGGTCGACAATCTGGGCGCGCGAGGTGTTGATCAGGAAAGCGCCTTTGCGCATCAGGCCGATCGCGCGTGCATCGACCAGGCTGCGGGTGGCCGGTCCCGACGGGACATGCACGCTCAAAAAATCAGACTCGGCAAAGAGCGCGTCGAAGTCCCGGTAGGCCACCGACTTCCCGGCCTCTTCGGCGGCGCCCAGACGATGGCGCTTGTTGTACAGGACCCGCATGCCAAAGGCATGGGCCAGGCGCGCCGTCTCCTGGCCGATCTCGCCAAACCCGAGCAGGCCCAGGGTGCGGCCATGCAGCGTCTGCAGCCCGGTGATGCGGCCAAAGTTGGCACTGGCGGTGTGCCGGGTGTCGTAGGGCGACTGGGGAATGCCCGCCGCGTGCAGGCGCTCGGGCGTTACCAGATGGTTCACGTAGGGGAATCGCCGCGCCAGGCACAGCATGAACATCAGGGTGTGCTCGGCCAGGGAGATATTGGTACGCCGGCGCAGGTCCAGTACCTGCACGCCGCGCGCGGCGCAGGCCGCCATGTCGACGTTCTTGCCGGCGTGGCCGAACTTCTGGACCACCCGCAGCCCCGTGCCAAGTGCGAGTTCCTCGGGCCCGATCTGCAGGCTTTCCACCACGACCCCATCGGCACCGGGCAAGGCCTGTCGCAGAGCGGCCTGACTGTCGACGAGGCGGACCTCGGCAGGATGAAGCTGCGCCAGTTTGGCGCGCAACGTGTCGCGCCACGCGTGCCAGCCGGGCACATCGTGCGCGACGTAACTTGCGTAGGCGGCGCTCCGTTCCGCACTGGTGCGCGGATCGAGCACCACCTCGACCTGGCGCAGAACGGGGTCGTCTTCGACGACCAGGATGGGGGGGCGTGACCGCATGCCGTTTCCTCAGCGGCGCACGATCAGGGAGGCCATCAGGTCCCGGACCGGCAGGGTGCTGTTGCCGAGCGCCGCCAGGATGCCCAGAGCCCGGGCCTGGCCGATATGGGGCACGGCGCAATCGGTGAACTTCCCGTTGAGTTCCTCCTCGGTGGTCGGGTTGGTAGGGCTGCCCTTGGCCACATGAACCACCTCACTCAGGTGACGGCCGTCGCGCATATGGAGGTTGACGGTCACCGGCTGCTCGAAAGGCGCCTTGCGGACCGCGGGAATATCCTCCGACAGCTCGGGGGGTACGCGCATCTCGGTCCGATCGAGCAGGGCCCGCACATGCGGGCGATGAACCGCCTCGTCGGTGAAATCGGCCAGCGTGGGCCGGCCGTTCATCAGGGTGGTGGCCACGCAGTACTCGAGCGAGGTTTTTCCCTGCAGGCCGTTGACCGGACGCGAATGAACGACTGTCCGCGGGTACATGTAGCTCACGTCGCAGACGATGCGCTCGATATCTTCAACCCGAAAGCCCTCTTTGGCGCGCAGGGCCAGCGCGGCGTCGATCCCGAACAGGTTCGGACGTCCGCAGGGATAGAGCTTGAAGGTCGGGACCTTGATCATCCAGTCGTTGCCCCATTTGGCCAGGTTCGCCTGCAGCGCGGCGTCGGTCCACTCCGGAGAAAAAATCGCGCCGTAGCCACGGGGATTTTCAAAGACGTTCGGATCTGCGGTGAAGCCCAACGCGGCGAGCTTGGCCGCCCGCACGCCCTGACTGGCCGCCATGCCACTGTGCAGCGACATGGTCATGGTGCCGAAGTTGCGCCGGATGCCGCTGGCCAGCGAGGCCACGATGCCCAGCGCGTAGGCCATCTGGCTCTCGTTCAGCCCGAGCAGCAGGCCGCTGGCCACCGCAGAGGCCACCGCGCCCTGCGTCGCTGTCGCATGCCAGCCCAACTCGTAATGGGAGGGGTTGAGCAAGATGCCCAGACGGCACTCGACCTCGTAGCCGATGACAAAGGCCCGCATCGCCTCGCCGAGCGTGAGGCCACGGCTTTCCGCCACCGACAACACCGCCGGCAGCAGCGGACCGGAAGGGTGCCCGCGCATCAGTTCGTGGTTGTCGTCGAACAGCTGCAGGCTGATCATCATCCCGTTGACCAGCGACACATCGGTGGCCCGCCCGCGCTCCCCGTAGCCGATAACGGTGCTCTCGCCCTCGGTCTGGCCCTCGGTACTGAGGCTGCGCAGCATGTCGATGGGCCGCTCGCCGTAGGCGGCGTAAGCCACCGCCAGGCTGTCGATCAGGGACAGGCGCGCCATGCGCAGCGCCCCCTCGTCGATCTGCCCGGGCAGGCGCTGGAAACAGGTGGAAATCAGTTGCGAGGTCAAGGTCATGGCAAGGCCCTGGGGAGGGAGGTTGGGGATGGAGCTGCTGCGAGTTGCAGCAGTTGTTCGTGAACCGTGGCGTCGATCTCGACACCTTGCTGGCGCAGCCGCTCGCGGGTGCGAAAGGCGCGCTCGGAGGGAATGCGGATCTCGTCGACGCCCGGCTGGCGCGGCGTGGCCTTGATCCGTTCGAGCATCTCGGAGAGGCCGCGCCGGTACTGCTCCAGCGGCACCAGCAGATCAGGCCGGATGGCGATCAACAGGTAGCCCGCGCCGTCCGGGTCGTCCCCGGCGCCGGCAAGAAAGGCCATGGCCTGCATGGCCAGCGCCATGCCAAAGCCCTTGTAGCCGCCGAAGCACAGCACCGCGCCGGCCAGGGCGGCCAGCGGGTCCTGCGTGGGCCTGCCTTCGCTGTCGATCGCCACACCTTCTGGCAGGGTCTCCTGGCGGATGGCGCGCAGGCGCAGGTCGGTGAACATGAGGGCAGAAAAGCCCATGTCGATGACCAGCGGCTCGGCCTGGGTCGGGAAGCCGAAGGCGATCGGGTTGGTGCCGATGGCCGCCGCCGCAGCGCCCGGTGGCGCCGCCAGGGCGCGCGAGCCAATGGCGTGCAGGCCCACCAGCCCGGCGCGGGCGATGCGCTCGACAAAGTAGGCGCTGCGCCCACTCATCCAGGTCTGGTTCACGCCCACGATGCCAAAGCCCTGGCCCTGGGCCTTGGCGATGACCAGGTCGGTGGCGCGGTCGACGGCGACCATGCCGGTGTGATTGGCACCATCCAAAAGCGCGGAGACCGGAGTTTCCTGCAGCACCCGCATCGGGCCCTGCACCGGCCGGCCTTGCATGAATTGGCCGACATGGAGGATCTTGGCCAGGCCGGAGTATTCGTAGCCGCACAGGGCGGCGTCGAGCACATGGCCAGCGATGAGAGCGGCGTCCGCCTCTGGATAGCCCAGGCCCCGGAGCGCCGCCATCGACAAGCGCTGCGCCTCGTCGCAGCTCAGATGAACGCGGGTCTCGGAGGTCGGTGTGTCGAGAGCGGTTATGGCTTGGCCAGTAGTTAGGCCGAGAAGGAATAGCGGTCCGGATGATAGCGGATAAGCCCCACCTCCACAGGACCGCCGTCGTAGGTAC
>JACCEC011880709.1_pt1 | contig 12853 bp, 7 predicted proteins | sample 7450121 | NCBI WGS metagenome assembly JACCEC01 (sample SAMN15323455, study PRJNA562643) | freshwater metagenome | isolation source: river surface water | place: USA:Blue River Watershed | collected 2017-08-18 | reverse complement strand
TTGGTTCGTGTTGTGCATCATCGGCAACAAGTTTCGCGCCGTGCGTACTGCCTCCACGTTCCCATCGAGCTAATTGCTCTTGAGTTGGTTTGAAATCAGAAAAAACTGCAACTTCATCTGGCTTGCACCATTCACTTAGATCAACGCGAATCGCTACTTCAAATGGGCGAGCGCCAGGATTTACTGCAGATTCCTTGGTGACTCCCTCCCTACTAGGCACTCTCTCTGATGCGATGAAAATGCTTTCAACATGCTGGTGACGATTATTTGATGTTCCCTTGTCAGAGAAAGAAAGAGCTGACCAAGGCGATGCTAGATCGGCAATCTCTGCCAGTTTCTCCTGCCAATTAACCTCATAAGCACTTCCAGAGACGCTTAAAGAGCCATCCAGATGTAATCCTTCAAGAGGATCTGGGCGAAGTGAAACCACTTGTGGCTGGGAGAAAGGCAAAACCTTTTCCTGAACGATGCGGGTGTAGTGCTCGACAAGTGCCTCACCGATACGCGTTGCTGGCTCTGAATTCTTGCTTGCCGTGACCACTAACTGACGCTTACCTGTTTTGCGATGATCTTCATCAAGTTCACGAACAGCCATGTTATTGCTGCCAAAGCCAATGGACTCTGCCAATGACTGCATTACCTCTTTAAAGGCCTCGGCACGCCATCCAGGAATTTGAATCTGGTTCATCGCTTTATTGACAAGCTCTTCATACTTAGGGCTCTTAGATGCAATCGTTGGTACGGCAACTTCAACACACGATGGCAGCTTTGCAGTGTCGGGAACAAGTCCGTTAAACATCAGACTCTCGCTGTTCACAATCCATGGCTGATGTAGGCCGACTGAAAGAACCTCGAACAATTGTGGAACTTGAGGATGTAATGAATCAATTCTTTCTCGGGCTATTTTGACAGAGTCAATTCCCTTTTCCATAGCAAGAGTTCGATTGCTTTCTTCTGCAACTAGCTGTTGGTACTCAGAATTTCTTCGGCTATAGGCAAAGAGTTGGCCGATAAATCCAAGCAATGAGAAACCAAAAATAACTGAGATTAGCTGCGGCAATGAAAGTCCAATTGCTTGCTGAAGGAAGAAGTCAAGTCCATTTTTCAAGAAGGAACGTCCGCCAAATGCATCTGCAATCCAGGTGCTCAATTGATCAGAGAATCGATTGATCAGTAGCAAGATGATTACTGCTATCCAAGAAATTGAGAAGTTCAACCAGAATCTCTTCATGAACCATTTGCGTGTCGATTCACCAAAGCCCTCTGGAATAACAGGTTCGGACTCTGAAAAGTCTCTAATGAGTTTTTCATCTAGAGCTAGATCCTTCTCGTGTGCTTTGATCCGGTTCATTACCTGCCATGCATAACTTGCGCGACGCTTAGTCACCCAGTCAGTGAATTCTTCTTGGACGCCTACTAGTTCTTCTAGTTCATCGCCTTTAACTTCCATCTGCTGGTCAGTCAGGGAAGCACTCTCTGCAAGCTTTGAGATCTCGGATTCCAAGGCAGCGATTCGGCTGCGAATCTCGCCTTCGCTCATCGAATCCTGAGGTGCTTGAACAGGTGCTGTAGGTTCTTGAGCAACTTCAGCCGAAGCCACAGTTTCTTGTGTAACAGGGGCTTCAACGGCATCTACTTCTTCAGCCAATGTTTCTTCTTCTGTGACTTCTTCAAGAAGATCTTCTGTCTCGGCTGTTTCGCCTTCGCTCTCTACTTCGTCAGCAATTGCTTCTTCTTCAGCCAATGTTTCTTCTTCAGAATGATCAACCAAATCTGTCTCTGTCGTGATCTCATCCATAGCAGTGACTGAATTGGTTTCTTCGACACTTTCAGTTACTTCAAGTGACGCGTCGACGGTTTCAACTGTATCGACAGGTTCTAGAGATCCTGAATCAGAATCTGATTTTTGGCCAAGAGGGCGACTGTTATCAAGCATGTGTTGATCCAATCTCAGATGAAACAAGTGCTTCAAGGCGTTCGATTAATGCCGTGAGCTCCTCTTCCTTCTTTGCTTTCTCTTCATCTGCCTGAGTTGTCTTCTGCCTCAACTCTTCAATCTGAGCATTTTTACGAGCTACTTCACTCGACAAGAACTGACCAAGATCATCAATAACCTCATCTTGTAACCAAGTTGCACTGCGCGGTTGTGAAGGCAAGGTTCGCTCCAAATTAGCTGGAAGAACCCATTCTTCTTTGACATTAGGAACCACTTCGTTGAGATTACCAACGACTAGCTTTCCTCGTGTGCCTGCCTCGGCTGGGACGCCATCTGGTAGAACTGATGCATCAAGACGGCCAACAACTAATCTGCGAATCTCTTTCCAAAGAATTGGTTCTGATTTACGTAAAACATTGTGAGGCCAAACCGCAAGAGTTGCCGCAATTTGCTTACGGCGTCGAGCGATCTCGGTAATCATGATCTCTGCGCCTTTATCAAGATTTGTCCGTGGAAAATCAATACTTCCTTTAACTACTTTGCGACCTCTGAATCCAAAGATGGTGCGTGAAACAAATCCAGCAATCGCGTTCCAAATGCCTGCAAATATCCAAAGTGGCAAGACCTTTAACAGAGACCATGTGGTTCTAAAGAACTCTTTTATTGCAGTAAATACGCCTGTTTCTTCAGGTTCTGCCGGTGGTAAAAGTTCCACTCTTGTGTAGCTCAGACGGCCATTTGAAAATCCCATGGTGTAATCGACCATTTTTTCGATTTCCTCGGGCAAGCGTGCGCTTTCATAGGCTTCTAGAGTTTCATTTGGAAACGGACGTAAAGGATCAATTTTTGAAAGCTCAGCTTTTGAAGCCCGATCTAGCGCATCAGCTGCAACTCGTGTGGAGAGACCTTCACTAAGAATTCCTCGAACAAATGAGCGCATGAGTCGAACTTGGCCTTGAATTGGTGAAAGATCCTGGAACTGTGAGGAATCCAGAATGCCTTTTTCTTGGCCCGCCCAAATTCCTCCGACAGCTGCTGCATTAGAAAGAATAAATCGATGCCAAACGCTCTTGTCTTCTGTCGTTGCATCACGAGTTGCCTTATCAAATCGAGAAGGGGTGCTTCGATCTTCAGGTGCAACAACTAAGTTGATGTCCCAGCTTGGCTCAAGTAGATGAAGTGCTGACGCGCCTTTTCTACTTGTTGGAGCAAATACAAGGTTGACTCGAACAAACTTTGTTTCTGGGCGATCTGCTCGATCATCCTTAATTGTTAATGGTCGAGCACTTTCTAAAGCATTCTTTACTTGGTCGACAATTTTGTCCTGAAGCGCATCGTGCTCGCTTAGTTCGTCAACGGTTCTGATTGCAATCAAGCGAACTTGTTCGAAATCTTCTCGACTCAAGTAATCAAGAAGGTCTATATCTCTTCGTCCGTTACGACCAATAACACAACAAGTAATGCGAGGTACTACATCTTCAGAGACTTTGCCCTCACTGCTGTGAACCCAAAATGCTGGTTTTAGCATCCAGCATTTCGTCCACTCTTCGACAATATCGAGGATTTTTAACCCATCTTCTCCGCCAGGTAGAAGAACTACAGAGGCTGCTCCCTCATGCCACAGTGATGATGAGCTCATCAGACAACAATCCCCGCATCATTAACCATAGATTCGACATGGTGGATCAGAGTTCTAAAGGCATCATCTGTCAGTGGGCGAATTTCTGTTGTACGGGTGATATCCCAAGGAGCTTTACGTTCATCTGCCAAACAGATGCTTGCCAAGAATTCTTCTGACTTTTTAAGCGTTGTAAGAACCGCGTTCTTACGCTCATCAAAAGTTCCTGAAGCACTTCCTGCGATACCTTCAACTGGAACGGGTGCACCAACAGCTGTCTCTGCACGTCGAATCCAATTCTCGAGAACATCTTGGAAATCTTCACCAAGCTTCATCATCGCCCAATATGGCTCAAGTGGCACCAAAGTACTGACCTGATCACATTGAGCTAGAGCTAGACCCAGGGATTCCAAAACTGCTGGAAGAAGATCTGGATTAGAAACGATGCTCTCACTCTTTAGACCCAACAATGGATGTGGGAAATCCACATTCTTTCGTTGGTCGCGATCAAAGATTGAAATCTTTGGACCACGCGATGAATCTGCAGTGGCAGTGCGTAGATTCAAGAGCTGTGAAACAAACCAACCTCGAACCAATTTACTAATCTGCTCTGGTGCCATTGGAATTGCTTCTACCAATGGACGAGAGCGACGATTAGTCCAGAAACCTTGACGCAATTGGACCGAATTATTGTTTCTGCTCCAAGATTCAATTACTGGGTTCATTAGTGATGAGAAGACCATTGGGTTCATTGCAGATGTCAATGTTGAGAAAATATCGATCTGCTGGATTCCGCCAACTGCCTTAAATGACTTAGGTGATTCGCTTGGATCCCACAATTTCGCTGCTTGAATCTCGTGGACAGTTACATCATAAAGATCCTTGAGATTTCCTTGATCCTTAAATGGAATCGTGCTCATGTGAACATAACGATCACCCTTTGTAAGGACGTTGCTGTGTACCTGACCAATGAGTGCTTTATTCAATGAACACAATGGTGCACTTAGCTTTAGAGCAGATGAGAATGCAGCCTTGTAAGCATTAATGCGCGCATTAGCGATCGTTGGATCTGGATGTGAAAGATATTCCTGTAGATCTTGAACCAAGAATTTACCAAGCGCTGTTACCGGATCGCTTAGCCAATCACGGTTACGTTCGATGTACTCATCGGTGTCGGTAATGATTGCAAACTGCGCCTTTTGGGCACCCTCGGCGTTACGGCGAGCATTCGCATTCTGAGGAACCCATGTTGCGCGGCGCTCGATAAGCGTTGCTTGTTCGTCATCTCCGCGTGAATCCAACTTTGTTCCAAGAGTGATGCGCTCAATGAACCGGTTTTCCCAGTTAGCTTGAACATCCTCATCCAAACTTTGCTGAATCAAACCCTTTACAGTCTTTGGAAAGTCAGCCACATCGATAAGCAAGCGCTCAACAACGCTTGGATTAAAGCGATCTGGAATTACTCCTGTTGAGATATTTGCATAACTTGGGAATGGATTCTGCTCACCACGGCGATTCTGTGCAGCAGTTGCAGAAATCAATAATTCTGACACTGCATTACGAAGTGCGGTTTCAAGTGGTTGCAAGAAGCCGTTGTCTAGATCAGCCATCAATTCGGCGCCGAGATCGCGTCGAATCGAGTTAGTGATAAAACTTGCAGCCTTAACCAAGATTGGACCAACAACACTGCTCATTGCTTGTGTCTGTACTGCAGACATTCCTTGTGGCATCTGATCTGCAATCTTGGATGCAATTTGATCTAGCTTTCGTAATTCACTTGAAGCCTCGAGAGGAAGCTCTTGCGTTGCTACGAATTTCACTTCTTCGCGAAGTTTTTCAACTAATCGAGAAGCCACGTTCAAACCTTGACGAGCTGCGACCAAAGATACGGTTGAAAGCACGCGATCCTGGATATCAACAGTCCACTGTTGTGCAACTTTGTGAATTTCAGCTTGCTCATCTGTTTCATATGCTTTGCGTTGCAAGTTAAAGTAATTAACCACACTTGAGATCCACTGGTTTGCAGGCAAACCTGCAGGTGGAACTCCTGTTGAAACCTTGGCGATGATTCCTGAAGCAAATGCCTTTGCCCGATCTTCGATTCCAATTGGTGACAACGCATCAATAACTTCATTCAAATCACCGCGCTCGTTGAGGCCAGATTCAGTGAGGAAATGGCCCCACGCAAGACCAACCGCTTCTTCAACGAGCTGCTGCGGTGTTTGTGGGTTCATTGGATTAGGTGGAACAAACTGTGGCCACAGTAGTCGCTCTACGCTCCAACGAGCGGCGCCTTCTGCGATGTATTCAGAGAATCGATCAAGACCAAGACTTACGCGACCAACACCAATTGATCCAAGTGGTTGTGAATGAAATACATTCTGTGAACTCTTTAGCATTGATTCGTCGTTGCAAATAATTGGGTTTGCAGAGTTAACAAATACGTTAACAATTGCATACTCAACCATCCATGTCTGAACTGCTTCATCAGCTACCAAGGTTGCTAGTGATTCTCCGGCAGCGCGATAAACGGAATCCTGATCACCAAATGAAACTTGCCCGTTTGAAGCACCGATCAAATATGTATTGCGTGGTCCAAAGCCTGATGTGCCACGTCCATTGAGTCCAGCATTGTTAAATAGCGCCGTGCTTCCTGCACCCGGGCCTTCTGCCCACATGCCTGCAAGGGTCTCGTTCATCGCACCTAATGCGTTTGCTGGAATCGAATCACGCAGACCTTGTGGGATGTTATTGAATACATCTGGGCCGAACAGAAGAACTTGTGTGCGCTTCTCGAAGTCAGCACTTAGAGATTTCAATGCTTCTACAACATCAAGATAAATACCTGCACCGGATCCACCGGCAACAGAACTAATTACTAGCGCCATAGGTAGAGGTGATTGACCTTCTGCCTTGCCGTACATCTTCATTGAAACTTCTTTGAGCTCTTCAAGAACTCCTGGTGCCGAAAGACGACTGTATGAGCGAGTAATCGCTTGTGATAGTTGAGAAAGTTGTGATGCAACGACAGCGCGACCAAGTGTTCGGTACTGACCGGCACCCTTTTGAATTGGGACAGCAGTGTTTTCAGGCAACCAACCACCAAGTGCCAAATTTTGCTCTGTATTTGGCATACGTTGAATCAACTGGTTACGAAGGCCTGCGTAATCTACGGCTTGCGGTACAAGACCAAGGAATTGATTCGCCGGAAGTAAAGGAGCGGAAAAGTTTCCACCGCCCTGTGTTGAAATAGTGTCAATTTCTAGAAACTGCCACGCTTCAGGGAACTCACCTTTCCAGCCCTTTGCACGAAGACGACGAAGCAAAGTCTGTCGCATGGCACGGATTGTCTTTCCTCCCGAGCCTCCGACACCGATGATGAGAAATGGTGAGAGCATTCTTTAGTTACCTTTCATTTGCAGTGGTATTTCTTACCAGTCGTCATTCTTCGAGCTAGAACCTCCGGAATTTCCGGTTGTCCCCCAATCATCATTGCTGGATGTAGTTGAGCTACCCCATCCATCACTTGAAACTGGTGTTGTGCTTTGAGTGGATGGTTTTGATGTTGATGCAGGTGCAGAGCTTGTGCCCCAGCCATCATCGCCAGATTTCGTTGTCTGATCCCAATCAGAACCAGTAACTGTCTTACTTGCTTCTATTGGCGCAGTCGGCATGTCTTCAATCTTGAGAAGATTATTTAACCAACCAGCATCTGTTGAAAGCTTTAAGTTGAGTGCGTTTACTTGAGTGACTGGATCGGCGCTATTGAAATTGAGAAGTCCAGTTATGTTTCCTTCGATTGGGAAATCTGGAGCATCCCCCGTTTGATTCATTGCCTTCAATGCTGCAAGTGCAGATTCGGAAAGCGTGAGATGCATGGCAAATGCTGGATTTAGAGATGCCACAGTTTCATGGCGTTCTAAGCCGTGCTTGTTTGTCGACCAAATATCAGATGAGGCAACAATCATTCCTGGAGAAGTAGCAAGGATTGCTCGCGGTGCTGCAAATGGATTAAGAGGTGCATTTCCACGAAGTGATTCTGATCCAATTTGAATTTGCTTCTCTTTTGAATCTGAATGCAAAAATCCTTCGAAGTCAGATTCAACGAAGATATCTGTACCCGAACCCTTTTCAGCGCGCTTTACAGAGACAAAACCACCAGAAGCACTGAGCAGAACAGGTGTTGTTGCCTTACTCAAAGGTGACACCGCAATTCGAGCTGCTCGAAGCTGCAAAATCTTTAGAACTGTAAGAGGCAACATCAAACCCAGGAACATGCAAAGCGCGAAGATTGTCCAAAAACGCACATCGTTGATCTTGACCTTAGTCTCGAAGGAAACAGGAACTTGTCCTGCAATGTCTTCTTGACCATCACTCTTAAATGTAACTGGAATGAATCCTGACACAACACCATCTGCTGATTCTGAATTCTTGATCTCAAGAATGTAATTAAGGCTCTCTCCTGCAGTAACCGGAATACACGCAATGTCCTTGAGATTCTGGCCGTTCAAGGTTGCCTGATAGCCATTTACTCGATTCGGGTTTGGATCAGTTCGTACCTCGAGATCCTTAAAGCAGACTTCACCATTTGTTCGTGAAGGCCCTTTAATCGTTACCGGTGCAGTCGCCGCCCCGCGCTTTCCATCAAGAGGTGCGGTGAAATCTGCGGCACTAATTGGATTTGGGTTCACTTCTGGATATAGCCCTGGTGGCAGTGGTTGAACTTGTTGAATCGCAGAAAAGGTAAATTCATAACCCGACTGTGTGGTCACATCTAAAGTCACTATTAAGTTGGCAAAACCAAGACTGTCTGTACTACCTGTTGGATTAAAGGAGGCTTTGAATTTACCGGCGTCATCAAAACTTAGATTGCTATATGAAATCGACTGGTTAGTTGGATCAATAAAACCATAACGAAGATTCTTAGATTTGTAATCAGCAAAATTCACAGAGCGACCCAATTGTGTGATGGTGCCATTAAATGAACAGCTTTCACCTTCGTAGCAAGGATCATTCTTGATATCGATGGCTATATCCAAGTAACCACAAAATACACTTCGAGCATAATCTTTTGTGGTGAATGTCCACTTACCGGGAGCTAATGCCGATCCAGCACGAACATTTCCGGAAGCACTGATTGCTGCTTCATCTGCGCCGAAGTATGAAACTTGCACGTCGGCAACAGCTGCACCTTTGGAATTAGCAAGCACCTGACCTTTTGCATTCTTTAGTGAAAATCCATCTTTTAGGGCGCTTGCTTTGAAACGAGTAAAGCCTGGATCAATATTGATGTTCCCGCCAGAAGGTTCGATAACACGACCACTAGAGGTAATACATTCAAATTGTGTTGGTGGCCAAATAATGTCAATTGGGTCGCCGACTTCCGTGACGACACCTTTTGCACCAACTGGTGAGCCGCACTTAATGTCTAGCTTTGAATTTCCACTGAAGTATGCGGTATCAACATTTCCTGAATACTCAACGATTGGTTTGAAATAAGTCATTCCTCGAGATTCATCATCTACGTCAGCTTGCTTGCGATCATATTTAGCAGGATTAGCGATCACATCAGCATTGCGGAGCAAGATGCCTTGAATGTTTATTCCGGATCGGCGGAATTTATCGATGATTGCGACGCCACCAGTAGGGGCTCCAGTTCTTGGATTGACGGCACAAATCTCTTGGTACGCCTTATCGGTCGCCGCAAGAGTTGGTGCCGCGGTGACACTAGGACCCACATTAAGAGCGCCATCTGTGAACCAGAGCAAGATGTTGCACGAATTAGTTGTTACTTGTGGCTTCATATACTCGTATGCGCCACTTAGAGCACGTGCATAGTCAGTGGTTTGACCGCTGGTTAAACCTGGAACCTTCGAATCAATCCAATTCTTATCACCATCTAGAGATTTCTTATCTAGCTTTGCCCAGCCTTTGCCCTCAATTACCTTAAAATCTTCGGCGAAAGTAGAAAAAGCACGATTGACGGTGAAATAAGGGCGATATTCCGCAATGCTTGCAAATTGATCAAGTGCAGATTTCAAACCTTCAACACGAAGGTTCTTCTCATCGTTCCATCCGAGGCTGCCTGATTCATCGATCATAAACAAAACATTTAATACATCTTTTTGGCCACTGCTGTTAACACATGTAGCAATTTGCTGCACCGCCTGCTTTCCCCAATCGGAAATCTGAGGTCCAGCTGTTGCTCCTGATGAACCGGCAGTTAACGTTCCAAGCGAGATGAGCAATGCAATTAAGAGCGAAAAGAATTTTTTCATGATCAAATTTCCGAAAAGTTTCTAGCAATGACAACGATTACTGGGATCGCAATCAGGAAACCTACGATTGAAAAAATGCGGCTCAGTTTTAATATTTTTGCACCTGTCGCCATGTCATAGTAAATATTTGAGCTGGCGGTTGTGTTTTTAGTCTGTGCAATTGCCATCATCAAGATTGGCGTAAATGGCGTGAGTAAATATGCAAAATAAATGAGTGCTGATGCTTGCAATGACGGTACAAAATAAATAGTTAAACTTAAAGCGCATGCAACCGCGCCCACGATTATCGGAAGCCAAGAAGGACGCACTGCGGATTGCATCGCTACCCAACCCTTCTGTGTAAGTCCTTAGAGACTCTTGTGTCTAGTGCAAGTTTCTGCTTACAATTCGACGAATCTGCAGGCGGTTAGTGTCGCGTACATCCACATTACGCTTCAAGACTGATTCAGCGGATATCTTCAAATGAATGGTCATACATTCAAAATGACCATAAGAGGGAGTAACGAATGAGTAACAACGGTTTGAACAAAAGCGCAAAGGCCACTCTTGCCAGACCGTGGATTTTGCCTTTCGTAATCGTTACAGGATTGGCAGCGGCATGGGCTGCGCCATGGACCTTTGCCGATGGCACGCCCGTTTCCTTCATATTCAAAACACTTGTTCCGCTACTGATTCAAGCTGTAATTAGCAGCGTCTGTGCAATTCTTGCGTTCCTTGGAAAGCCATCCTGGCTACCGCTTTTAATAGCCACCATCTCAATATCTTTTGTTAATGCAATAAGTTTTGGCTTCGGGATCTTTGATGTGAAATTTGGGACAGCCCAGACCATCGTTCTGTTTTTGGTGGCAATAGCATTGGTCCCGACGGTCATCTGGGGTCGGAATGTAGTCGACTATGCGGTCAATACTGATATGCCTACATTTAATGCAGACCCAAACAACGACAACTGGTAACAAGAAATTCCTTGACATTTTTATTTGGGTATTGAAGGCTTGCCCAAAAGAAAGGAATCAAGATGTCCAGCCCAAACCTACTATTAGTTAGAGATAAAGCCCAAAGATTTGCCAAGCAGTTTTTTAACATTGTCCAGTTAGATGATGATGGTGACCTAAGCATTCCTTACGAGTCAACACATTTGTATATTTCATGTACCGAATTAGATCAAAGTAGCGAAGCGCTCAATGAATTTCGCAAAGAAAATGAAATTTCTACAACGCTGGTAAATGTCTGGGCTTTAGTTCTGCGTGAGGTAAAGGGCACTCCAGAATTGTTTAAGTGGATTGCAACAGAAGGTCAAACTTACAACTACGGCAGATTTGGAGCTCGCGAACTTCCAGATATGCCGGGTAAATACATTATTGTTTTTGAATACAGCCTTCCAGGAGATCACTTGGATCCAGGTGAATTAAAGGGCGCTTTGGCTTCAGTTGGCTTCACCGCAGATAATGAAGATGACAATCTAAAGGCAATGTTTGGTGGAAAGACTGTCGAAGATCTACGGCGCGAATAGGCTAAGTTCTTAATAGATGAGCCTTAGCTACGAAATACGTGAAAGTGCAACCAGTGTCGCAAAGAAGTACGACCACTCTGCGTTAACTAAGTTACACATTCTCTATGGAATTCGACGAAGGTTTCCAGACCAGCTAAACAGCTTGAATTTGGAAGATATCGAGAAAGAAATCTCGAAACTGCCACGTGTGCCGTCTGCCTCTTTGGGAGTGACGGAAGAGGTAGAAGAACTTTTGTCAGGGATTCAATACCCGCAACAAGCCTTGGAATTGGCTACTTCCCTGTCACTTTCCCTATTGGGGCTAAAGCTTGAAGAAAACCCAGTACCTGTTGCCGCCACCGCGGTTGCAGTTGAAGAAGAGCAATTAACTCTTGATCAATCGCTGGAGAGGCTTAACAAGTTAATCGGCCTTAGTGAGGTTAAGTCCCAAGTATCTAAACTGATCAATGTTCATCAGGCAAACAACATTAGATCTGATCAAGGGTTACCAAAGGTTCCGGTCGGATTGCATTGCGTCTTTACGGGAAGTCCAGGAACTGGAAAGACAACCGTTGCTCGCTATTTAGCAGATATGTATTTCTCTATTGGTTTATTGCCCTCAAGGCACGTACACGAAGTTGATAGATCTGCTTTAGTTGCAGGTTATGTCGGACAGACAGCGCTTAAGGTGCAAGAAGCAGTTGAGAGAGCAAAGGGTGGCGTCCTATTTATTGATGAGGCGTATTCACTCTCCGCAGACTCTGGTGCAGGTTTTGGTGATGAGGCAATTTCAACATTAGTCAAAGCCATGGAAGATAATCGAGACAATCTGGCCATCATTGTGGCAGGTTACAAAGAGCCGATGAAGCAATTCATCGAATCCAACCAAGGATTAAAATCTAGATTTCAAAACTATATTCATTTTTCTGACTATTCCAGCGAAGAGCTGTTGAAGATATTTGATGAGCTATGCCATTCTCATAAGATGGAAATAAGTGAATCAGCCAAGATAGCTTTATTGGAGCATATTGAGGATGCTAAGCCGCAAGGTGATCAGGGAAATGCTCGATATGTCAGAAATTTATTTGAGAAGATGTATCTAAACATGTCTCACAGAGCAGCCGAGGATGGCAATATTGATCTGCACGAGATCCTAAAGTTTGAAAGCGTCGATATTCCTAAAGTGGAAGAGCGCAAGCAAACTTTGGGGTTTTCGCCTAATCAAGATTAGGGACTGCGATTTAAACCTGGAAAGTTTAGGAATACTTGTAAAGCTTTAAGCCTTTCCAAGAAACGTAAATTGCTGGTGGCCATTGATCTGGTGCAGTGAATTTACCGATCATGGCATCGCAACGGAGCCATCTTTGACCCTTCGCCCAGGCTGCACGACTTGGTGTGTACCAAGCCCAGTAATTGAAGTTTGAAGTGCTGCCTCTGCTGGTTTCAGCATTAGGAAAAGTACCCCAAAAATTACAAAGTTCGTCAACGATGTCTAGCGTGGTTTCTCGATCCATATCCACTGGATTGGTATT
>JACCEC010801575.1_pt1 | contig 12855 bp, 9 predicted proteins | sample 7450121 | NCBI WGS metagenome assembly JACCEC01 (sample SAMN15323455, study PRJNA562643) | freshwater metagenome | isolation source: river surface water | place: USA:Blue River Watershed | collected 2017-08-18 | reverse complement strand
TTCATACAAGGATCTAAAATACGACGGTGCTGGTCTGACTGGTGACGACAATGCGTATGTTCCATGGGAGGGAATATTCGATGGTGCAAAATCGCGCGCGAGTTCTCTCAAGTGTTTAACGTAAGCGTTAGACAAACTGCTCTGCTCGCTCCGTGTTCTCCGCTGGGCTCTGCTCGCTCCGTGTTCTCCGCTGGGCTCTGCTCGCTCCGTGTTCTCCGCTGACATAAAACTACACATTTTATGTCATCGTTATTCAATTCGTATCATATGCTACGAGAGATTACATACGAAAGGCTCCCGGTGAAGCAACGGAAGCCTGTTTTGCGACTGCCGGAAGAGAGTCAGATGGAGATCCAACACCGAATGTTCCCGCCTTCATGTTGCTTGTCACGCACATTGAGTAGAACAAACGAGTCTGGAAGTACATCAAACCGTACACCAAAATCATCAAGAATGAATACATCCCGCTCATGAATGTAATTTTTCCCCTAAATAATAACACAAGAGATGACAAGAACCCCAAACTAGCAACCGCCAAGAATATAAAATTCACGACAGTAAGCCAGTAAAAAAGCAAACAATAATCCTTATCGAGAGGAGCAAACAACTGTTGAATTGCGTCCATTTTCTGAATATACCGAGTTATAATATATAAAAACAAAAAAAGGTATTGAAATAGTGTCTAAAGAAATATTGTATCTTATACAATTATTGTATCTTAAAAATACGAATGGATGTAACAAAGTCAATTATTAATTATACGCCTTTTCTTGGCAGAGAAACCATTTACAATAATATCCGCGATTTCCTTGCATCGTTTCAAAAGAATAAGTCAGATCTTACATTCAAACGTGGGGTATACATTTATGGCGCACCAGGAACCGGTAAAACCGAGTTCGTGATTCGATTATTGAAAGAGTTGAATTATGATATGGTGAAATATGACGCCGGAGATATACGCAATAAATCCATCATCGACTCGATCACCCAACACAATATATCCGATAAGAACATTATGTCCATTTTCCAACGTAAGATTCGAAAAATCGTTGTTGTAATGGACGAACTGGATGGAATGAACAATGGCGACAAGGGCGGTATTACGTCTCTTATCAAGCTTATTCGGCCTAAAAAAACGAAGAAACAAAAACAAGAAGAAATCACAATGAATCCGATTATATGTATTGGGAATTATCACATTGACAAGAAGATCAAAGAACTCATGAAGGTCTGTTACGTCTACGAGTTAAAAACGCCAACACCGCTACAAATGGCGCAAATTATCGATATTACAATGGGTGGAAGTATTGAAGCAGGGATGCGAAAAAACATCATACAATTTGTTCAGGGCAATCTTCGAAAGCTGGATGCGGTTGCTGAGATGAGTAAAAAATCCAATACCATCCTTGCGAATAACATACTTCATGCCATATTTCAGCCAAAGACATACAATGAAGATATCAAGAAAATCACCGAAAAATTACTGAACACAGAATACTCTATATCGGAGCATAATGTCCTCATAAACGAGACTGATCGCACAACGATTGGTTTACTTTGGCACGAAAACGTGATTGATGTTTTAGAGAAAATGCCGATTGATGTATCCGCGCCGTTTTATAAGTTGGTTCTTGACAATATATGCCAGGCCGACTATTTTGACCGTATTACATTCCAAAATCAGATCTGGCTGTTTAATGAACTTTCGTCACTGATTAAGACATTTTACAACCATTATTTGTATCATAAGACATTTCCCAAGAAGGCGCGGTTTCATCCGACCGAAGTGCGATTTACCAAGGTGCTTACCAAATATAGCACGGAATATAATAACCAGTTATTCATACAGAATTTATGTATGCAACTATCCATGGATCAGAAAGACTTGTTCTCCTTTTTCTTGACACTCAAAAAACAGTATACGGAGGATGAAATACCTAAAATATTAGAGATGTATGAAATTACCAAACTGGATGTAAACCGTATTTACAGATATTTAGATAAATACATGGAAAAAATGGATCCAATTAGCTCTAGCAATGGGTGTGAAAATGAAATAGATACGATAGATACCCTATAATCATAGGCACATAGCGCGTTTGAATAAACCCAAAAAGATATAAGGATTATTTAGAAAGATATTTTTATACAATGGGAGCGTCGATTTCACTTGATTCCAAATACCGTTTGATTTTGAATACCGAGGTTGAATGTATTTCTATAAATTCAAATGCATCATCCACTGGTGGTAGTAAAAATAAGAACCACAAACGCCGTGATCATCATGAAAGCGAAGACAGCGCCAGCGGCAGCGGTAGTGAGAGCGACAGTGGGAGTGGGAGTGGGAGTGGAAGCGAGAGCGGGAGTGACAGCGACGGTGATAAGACTTACACTGTAAAACTGACACCTGAGATTATCAGCTATATCCGTAGCTATATCCGTAAAAACCAATTTTTGGATGAGTTTGACCTTATAACTGAAATCGAGCTTGATAAGTATGAACATGCTCCAGGTTCCGCATTGGTATTCAACTCTGATTCAATTGTATTCATGACAAACAATCAAACGCTAGAGGCAGTTGGTGAGTGGGAGTATATTGAACCAGAAAAGCCGGTTGTTTCAGCAAGTAAGTCGTCGAAGTCTAAAAATGGAAAGGGACGCGATCGTCACCGTGACCGTGACCGTGATGACGATGATGACCATAGCGACAATGAACGTGACAATGGTCGTAGTCAATACAAAACAAAGGATGATGACCTTCCCGTCGGTGAGATTGAAAACATCCTTACTGAGAAGTTCCAGGAATACAATAAGACGCGCGAATTTATCATTCACGAATCAAAGAACAGTTTTCTTGTTATGCTTATTAAGTCGGTGGAAGTTGTGAAGGCATAAAAATACAGCAATAATATCTCGTATATGAACAACGATATATTATTTATTGGTACCCTCCCCATCCGAATTACATATATATTATCTCTTTTCCATCAACAGTCGTATTCGCATTCGTAGTATTGGTGTTTTGTAGTAACAGATCATACTTTGCTTTCAGAACACGATATTCTTCTTTCAGCTCAGACACTTCTTTATTACGTTCATCAACGTCCTTCTGCAATTGTTGAATAATTTGAACGACCTGTTGGTTGTTTAATGCGACGGGTTGTTGTCCGGGTTGCTGTAAAATGATTTGCCCACCGCCACCGCTTCCGCCTCCTCCAGCCGCAGCAGCCGCCGCCGCATCTTCCGCCATTTTAGCACGTTCCTTCTCAAGTTGAAGTGTTTGTGCAATCACATCTGGCTTCATTTCAGGTCGTCCTGGTGCATAATTTTCAAGCAGTTTTTCTAGTTCCACCATATAAAACCGGCGAAGGGCGTGATCCTTGATGAAATCCATTACCTTTTTCGGTGAATCACGCACCACATCCGGGTTTGCGTTTACTAAGAGTTTACGCTTATCAAAGGTATTGTGCTCATGTGAGAAGACCAATATCACCTTCATTGGATCCAGCTGGACAAATGGAACTGTGTAATCCTTCAAGAATGCGCGTTCTTCAGCAAGACATGCCTCATCATTGTATCGATGCTGTTTAAGAAGTTTACGTTTAAATGCAAAGGTTCCTGCTGTGGCATGATTCGGGCCATAAGGTCCAAACTTTTTCATTTGTCCAATGTGTTTGAAATAAATATATATCTCACTTGAACCCGCGCATAATGCGTCGGGATGTGTTGTCAGCATATGAACTGCGTGTGATACACGTTGGGGCGGATAATAATCATCATCATCCATATAGACAAGAATCTCGCCGCGTGACTTTTCGTGTAGTAAATTTCTCTTCTTTCCTAACGCCATTTTTGTATCATATTTAAAGTATTTGACGCGAGGGTGTGATGCAACAAGATCTTCAATTGGATCGGTTCCGTCATCAATAATGATCCATTCCATTCGATCCTGTGGATAATCTTGATTATTAAAACACGTGATCATTGCGTCTATAAATGGACGACGATTGAATGTAGGAGTGCATACACTAACAAAAGGGTATGCTTTGAAATATTCAGGCGTTGATTTTTCAGGAATACCGACGACGGCAGTAGCGGTTGTAGCACCAGATTTCTTGTTCTTACCCATTATTCAATACGAATACAAATACCTTGTCGTATAAAACAATATATTACTTTATACGATAAATTGTTTATGTTCTTTCACCGTCGGCATGAAATTATCCACTCCAGTTTTTAAGTGTATTCACGAACTCCATAATACCTTGCCAATAATGAGATAAATACAGAATGAGCAACATCAAAATCACAATTGCTGCGACGTTCAAATCGAGATACTCAAATGCATAAAACATCAGTGTCAAGTTAAAGAAGAAGAATATGATTGGAACGTGCTTTGCATACAGTTCACGGTATTCGTCCCAGTGAAACAACGGATAGATGAAGAATGTGCCGATAAACTGGAAGAGTTGAACGAAAAATGAAACAATCGGGAAAATACCAAATCCGAACGCTGTAAACAACGACCATAATGATCCACCAATAAACTCTTTGCGGTTGTCGGTAGGATTCAAAATCATACCAATTACAGTTGTGAAAAATGGGCCACCCATTAACATAAACCCGCCGAGTAAAATAAGAACAAACGGCATTAGAATAAAGATCAACGGGGAAACAACTTTGTATAACTCTTTGGGTATGTTTTGATAAAGCTTGGTGATATATCCGAATAATGCTAGTAACATTGCGCGGTCAGATGAAAATGAAAATATGTATGCATTATTGACCCATTGCTTAAAACGCGCCTTTATGAATTCCCAATGCAGAAGATTTACCTTGGTAATACCTTCGTCGACGCTTTCTTTCACCATATCTACTTCTTCTTTTGATAGACAGAACCATTTGAATACATATGTATCGAGCAGAATTGCCGCTTTCAAATACAATTTTTCGGGGGTTTCAAGTTTGGGGTTATCGGCGATCCCGCCAAATTTATCATCACAATCCGCCTCGCAAGAGGTATATTCATTTGTATAACAATATGGCCACTTATCACGTTCTGTTGGGAACAATTTTTCGAGATAGAGACTATTGTTTCTTATACTTTCAGGATTGCAGTAAAAGAGGATGTTTACAGAGACGATAGAAATGATAAGTGTTTCAATAAAAAGGGCGAGAATACTTAATCCAAACTCTTTGAGTGCTGCAAGATCAAAAAGCGATTTTGGCTTGGCTTTTTCTTTTGGTTTATCATCTTTTTCATCGCCCCCTTCATCGCCTTCGTCACCGCCTTCATCACCGCCCTCGTCGCCTCCTTCGTCACCGCCTTCGTCACCACCTTCATCGCCGCCCTCGTCGCCACCGTCATCCTCTTCCTCGTCTACTTTGCTAAAAGTGCCGCCTTCTTCGTCATCGCCACCCTCATCACCACCACCGGTATCTTTGTCCTTTTCTTCTTCGTCGCCAAGGTCCATTAATGAAGTATGGAAGTTATATATACGAGAGAATATTATCGGCGCCTATTAGCGCGCATACATTAATCCGCAGTTACCCGATGTGAATGTAAGTATATTGTAGCGTTCTTCCAGGATATGAAAATCATAACTATAGAGATAAATGTTTACATTTGGTTTATTCATACCAATAATCTCTCGAGTGTTCGGATTGCAAATGACTTTGACTTCGGCGGCAGTATCCAATGGTGGATAAATGGTTGACAATTCTAACTCGATTTGGTTAAACTTGCTCATATTGATTGCCCCGCTTGGTTGAAGATCAAACGGATCAGAGTTCAGGCAGAAATTGTAACAGTAAATACCCGGTTTTGCATTTCCACGCGTGCGTGTATATTTCTCCACGTAGTTATAAATCCCTGCATCCAAGAGATTCTCTCGATACTTTCCATTAAGAGATATCCCGAGTTGTTGCAAAATATCGCGTTCATTCTCTGACTGAAAGTCGCCTGTAATGTGAAGCCCAGTGAGACGTTTATCGCGCGGATTAATACCAGGCCCGATTCCGTTCTTCGGGCCATTCTTGTCAAGAAAATAACGATCAAGAACGAAATCAGGGCGCCTTCTCCATGCGTCAGTTTGAAGATCACTTACGGCAGAGACATTTTCACTAAACGTGTTATTGCATCGCCAATCATCGTCTGTCGGTGCTGGAATGATATCATACGGTAGATAGTTATACGGCCAGTTTGTATAATTACTCCACTCATTCCGCAGATTCACATCGCTACGTTGAAAGAACATTGTCCACGAAGACACCATTCCCATTGAATTCTCGATTTTGATCTTTTTACTTCCCGTAACATCATGAAAGGTCCAATCGTAATATGACTTAATCAAGTACTTCTGTTGGTTCGCGGCGAAGACTTTGGATTCATCATCCGAGAGAAAGCAATATGTCGCCATAAGATGAACATCTGCATTCCAGTCTGTGCGAAGGCTGGGATACGAGTTCATCGACAAATCAATACTAGGAGGTGGGTAAAGGAAACGCCACATCTGATGATGTGGATTCGTAAAATCTGGCTGAATCACCGGCCAAAAGTTGACAGGATCCGTAACATCACGAATGGTGAATAGCTCTTTCACTGGGCGTAATGTCACGTCAATCTGAAGTTGATTGTACTGGAGACAAACAAGCGGGAATGCCATTTTCGAAGAAAGGGTGAACCACGAGTTAATCGGAATGTATATCTTTCTACCGCGAATCGACGGCTCGGCGCCAGCTACATTACCGGTTCGATATGCATTTGGATACTGGTTAAGGCGCGCGCCAGAACATCCAGGATTATACAATTCTGGGACATGACCGGTCATTTGATTATACAATTCGCGCTTTGATGCATCAAGGTCGCGCTCCATGATCGCCATCAAATTATTTCCAGTAAATTTTTGAAGTGTCATTCCTCCAACCGATATGACAATTTCTTTCACCATTTGAGTTCCGATATGTTCAATCCACCGAAACTCATAAGGCGCCCACATATCTTCGGCGGTTGTAGGGGGATATATAGGACTCCAAATCGACGGTAATGTCACGCAAATATAAGTGTCCATGAGTAGCTCTGCATACCTAGGTATGTAAAATGTAAACTTGGATTCTTCTGTCAATCGTAATTTCTTTTGACCATCAAAATCAATTCTAAACTTTTGAAGACCAAAATTCGTATATTTAAGATAGGTGCTTTTGAAAAATGATTTCTTAGGGTTTCCATTTAAGATGATATTTTGGTTGCCAGTGGCGATCAAGTTCAATAAACCACCTGTCATTTAGTATTTTATTAATGTATTGGTTGGTTGGTATACTTGTTATAACTTTATATAAAAATCACTCGTATATTTATATAGTCGTATATAAAAGTACTCGTATATTAAATACAATCGTACAAATAATTATAATGAAGGAATATCGTGTAGAATTCTTATTCGTAGGATTTATTATTCTGGGTTTCGCAATATGGAATATGTCTGAACTCGTCAAAACACGATGTAAGCATAAGCAAGACAAAATACGTGAAGGGTTAACGCTTCCAACACTCAGCACTGCACCATCTAATCCAAAGTTAACTCCCCCTCCCCCACCTCCTCCTCGTGCGCCTGCACCTGCACCTGCACCTGCTCCTGCTCCTCCAGCGAAACCTCCGGCCACTCCAGCTGCAAAACCCGCAACTCGAGCAAGAAGACAACCGACTCCAGCTGCGAAGCCTGCCACTCCAGCTGCGAAACCTGCCACTCCAGCTGCGAAACCTGCCACTCCAGCTGCGAAACCTACTACTCCAGCAGCAAAACCCGCTACTCCAGCTGCAACACCAACGGCTACGACTACGGCTGCGAAACCGCCAGCAGGTCCGCCCCCTGCGAAACCACCGGCCAATACTACAGCTGTGAAACCACCTGCAGGTCCGCCCCCTGCGAAACCACCTGCCAATACTAGAGCCAACCCGAATGCAACGCCAGTGAAAGCCGCGCCGGCCGCATCAGCCTCTGCTACATCAGATCCTTCAACACAAAGAATTCTCTCTGATGTCAGAAAAATCATTAGCAAAAAGAAAATAGAACCTATGTCTACTGAACAATTTACAATGTACACATCTGAAGATGAAATGACGATTCATCAACGTAAAAAGGCTGCAACTGCATTAGATTTATCACCATATAAATTACCGATTGTCCCTATGTCAATTGACAATGATTCGATAGCAGATACTGCCGCTCCTATAAACATAAAGGAAGGTATGGAAAACCAGGAGAACGCTGATGCTGACTCAAAAGATATCATGGATAGGAGTTTAACGTCGATTAATGCCGAAGATAGTCAATCAAAGTTCAAGTTGCGAGATTATTATATAAAGGCAGCTCATAACGCATTCAACCCCGACAAATTCAAGAATTCAAATGTAAGTATGGACGCATTACTCTATGTTATTGCGAGAGGATGTCGTTTCATCGATTTTGAAGTGTTTTCAGTTGAAAATGAACCGGTAATCGCATCATCATCCGTGAATTCGTTCAACTACAAAGAAACATACAATCATATTCCAGTGGCAGATGCGTTCGAGGTTCTCGGTAATTACGTATTCTCAGGGTCAAAATGCCCGAATCCAGGCGATCCATTTATTATTCATATGCGTATCATGTCGCGGAATATTACAATGTATGACAAACTTGCAAAGATTATCTCACAAAGTAAGTCGGTTGCTCGATATTTACTTGGTCCAAAGTATGGCCGAGAATATCAGTCCAAAGATTTAGGCAACGAGGATCTTCTGGATTTCAAAGGGAAAATCATATTGATTGTGGATGGAACGAATCCAATTTATCGTAAAACCAAATTGTTCGAATTAGTCAATATGAGCTCGAAATCTCTCTTTCTTTCCAAATACAATTATTTTGGGGTGAAGAATGTCGCTGATCCACAAATATTCAAAGATGCGAATAAAAAGAATATGTGTCTAGTTCTTCCGGAGAAAGCCGGGCGACCCATCAATGACGGTCATAATGGTCCTTTTACGTGGGGATGTCAAATCGCCGCGATGTGTTTTCAGGAAGAGGTGCGTGATGAGAAACTTAAAGCATATGAGGATAAATTTGCGTCTGTCGGATATGCATTTATTCTCAAACCAGAGGATCTGCGTTATGTACAGATTATGATTCCTGCTCCAAAACCGCCCAATCCAAAGGCGTCGATGGATGCCAGACCAGCGGAAGCGGCTGGTGGTGTCAAGATTACCATATAATTTGCTTTGTTCGTTGCGCGTCACCCTTGCGGGTTATGCTCCACTCACTCCGCAAATTACCCTTATAGATTTGATTGTCTATTTTCCCCTCGATTTGGTATTCGATGCAAATTATCTAATGATATAATAGATAGATTATATCATTTATTCAGTTATGCCACATAAAGGCCACAGTCACAGTCGCAGTCACGGTGATACTAGTTCAGATACGTCGTATGATGAAAAAGAGCTTGAAATTTTGCGTGCAGCAGTTGACCTTGTAGAAAAGAAGAAAGGAAATGAAATTATGCAAGATCCCAAAGTAAAAAAAATTATCTCTATCGTTGAAGATTTCATTGCAAACAAGAAACTTGTCTGTTACGGTGGAACCGCGATCAACAACATTCTTCCGGAAGACGCGCAATTTTACAATAAAGATCTCGAGCTTCCTGACTATGATTTTTACTCAGATAACGCCCTTGATGATGCGAAAGAACTTGCGGATATTTATTACAAGGCCGGATATGAAGATGTTGAAGCAAAATCCGGTGTTCACCATGGAACATATAAGGTCTTTGTGAATTTCACTGGTATCGCTGATATTACACAGATGGAGCCAGCATTATTCAAGGCAATCTCTCGCGATGCGATTGTTCGACAGGGAATACGATATGCGCCACCAGATTTTCTTCGAATGGCGATGTATCTTGAGCTTTCTCGCCCAGATGGCGATGTTTCGAGATGGGAAAAGGTTCAGAAACGTTTAACGTTATTGAATAATCACTATCCATTAAAAGGATATCAGTGTGACAAAATCGAATACCAGCGTGGGTTTGAAGGCGCGACGAAGTCAAATACTGGTGAGATTAGTATTTCAAAAACAAGATCCAGGTCTAAGTCTCGGTCTCGGTCTAAGTCTCAAACGGTAAAACGTGGTGGAAATGGCAGCAGAAGCGTAAAAGCATTGAAACGAAAGGCTGTCGGTGGTATTATTCATAAGTATCATCATCTAGGCGCGTATCTGAAACATCTATACTACAATGTTCCTTCTCACGAAGAGACAATCGGTGATTTCAAATACAGTGTGGAAGAAGATAAACTCACAAAACGATATCGTTTGATGGCAACATATGAACGATTATTGGGAAAAGACGATGAATTTGTATTGTATTCCATGAAACGAAGTGAATTGGATAGTGACGGGAGCGCGACTGCGAGCAAGAGCGCGAGCAGGAGTGCGAGTAGGAGCGCGAGTAGGAGTCGAAGCCCAAGCCCCAGTAAGAATAACAGCGAAACACCCGAATACTCTGTAAGCAAATCCAACATTTCTTATTCCAGCAACCGAGAGAAAGAGTTGGCAGAAAGTGATGTTTATAATATTGTTCGCGGAGTATTCATCAAAAATAAAGCAGTATTCTTTGGAGGGTATGCGAATATCTTGTATTCGCGTTATATGCCAAAACACCAGCGCCGTATTGTTCAGAAAATCCCCGATTTTGACGTTCTCTCGGAAAACCCACGTGATCTCTGTGAAGCAGTAGTTCGCGAACTCACAGCGCATAAATATACCGGCGTCAAATACACAAAACACGCAGGGATCGGCGAAGTCATTTCCGAGCATTATGATATTCGTATTGGAGATGAGGTTATTGCATTCTTATACAAACCTCTTGCATGCCACAGCTATAATACAATACGGATCGACAACGATTCGATTCGTATTGCGACAATTGATACAATGTTGAGTTTCTATCTAGCGTTTATTTACGCTGACCGAGTTTACTACGACATTAATCGTATTTTATGTATGTCACAATTTCTATTTGATGTTCAACAACATAATCGCTTGAAACAGACCGGTTTATTACGACGCTTCAGTATTAACTGTTACGGAAAACAACCGACACTAGAATCCATGCGTTTTGAGAAGACACAAAAATACGAAGAATTGAAGGGAAAGCGTTCATCGCGCGAGTTCGAAGAGTGGTTTCTCCGATATATTCCCTATGAGAATGCTGGAAAGAAGAAGACATCGAAATCGGGATCAAAGACTCGTAAACGCAAGAATAATTAGAATCCTTCACCTAACTTGTTCAATAGTTTCATAATGACAAAAAAGATACCGGCAAACATTGCGCTTGTAGCTGTAAGACCTATCATTTTGAAATTCCCGTCCTCTCCAAATAATGACGGCAGAAAATGCAGTAATTGGGCGCGAAAGATCGGCATTTGGAAAATAAAATACATCACACCGACAAGTATCGGCATTTGAATATCATAATAAATCGCTTCAAGCGTATCTAATTGATTGGATTCGCGTGCATTTGCGCGTACAATACTTTCCATTGATGTATGGTCTTTGATATAATCTACACCACTACCGTCTTCGTCGAATGTTGGTTGCGGAACATAATTCGGGCGAGCTTGATCATCATGAGTAAATGAATTCGGGTTCATCGGAATATCTCTCGTAGGGATCATTGTCATTCCATTTGCGCTCGCACGCTGAACACCTTGCATCACCTCGTTCATTACATTTCCTGGAACATGTGCTGGTCCTTGTTGTTCTACGCCAATATTCGGAGAATAAATAAGAGGCGCTCCATTATTTCCGAAGCCGGAACTAGGGGTTTGACTACTTAATGGAAGATCATCTATACTAGTTGTATCACTCATTGCTAAAGAATATCTATATTTCAGATGCAGATATACATATTCTAATATTGAAGAGTTGCATTTTTACACGAATTCACGCGTTTTACTCAGTTTATTTTTAATTTATTTTCACTTGTTTCTTGCTTGGATCACATTTGACAGCATTTGTCTTATATTCATAGCATTTGTCATCTAATTTGTATGTGTCGTTTTCCAATTCCTTAAGTGGTGGTGCGCGAAACCGAATACATGACCGATCCTTGCATACTTTTCGAAAGAGAGAAGCAATTCCCAGTCCTAAGACAATCGAAATGATAATACGTCCAGTATTTGTATGAAGTAGACGTTGAAATCCCATTTACACTAGGTACTCTAATATATACAGATATAAATTAGAGTGTATGAAACAACTATCATTGTCGCTCTTGAATTACTGCACTGGTATCTTCTTTATACTACCTTTGGCTTTATCGCAAGGCACCTCTTTCGCCTTAAAAGAGAAGCAGTTATCCGCGTGGTCTTTAAATTGAAAATTGCGAAGATTATCGGGGGTGGGGTATACATAAATGATCTTCGGGTTCGGTACTGAAATATAAACATAGAAAAGACCGATGGAGAGGCTTATGATGAAAACCGGAATGGAAATATATTCGAATATGTTAAACATTATGCGTCTGTTTTACTATATATTGTTGCGATAATTACTGAAGCTTCGCCTCCGCCGCTCTTGCCTGCATCGCCTTTATTTCTGCTGCTTTTCCAGGATACCATTTATTACCAGATTGCTCTACTGCAGCCGACGCCGCCGCCTGTGGCGCCGCTACAGACCCTACTGGCTGACTTACAATACGATTATCCGCGATCCATTTTGGCATGATCACTGGCATATAAAGTTCATTGTAGCTATATTTCTTTTGCGAGAGATTAAACTCGCCGTCATTATACATTTGAACGAGTGCACCATTCGCGTT
>JACCEC010632371.1_pt1 | contig 12856 bp, 13 predicted proteins | sample 7450121 | NCBI WGS metagenome assembly JACCEC01 (sample SAMN15323455, study PRJNA562643) | freshwater metagenome | isolation source: river surface water | place: USA:Blue River Watershed | collected 2017-08-18 | reverse complement strand
CTGGTCGCGCTGGCGGTCATTGTGCTGGATCAGCTGAGTAAGCTGTGGATATTCAATCATTTTGCGCCGGGTGAATCGGTGGCCGTAACCCCGTTCTTTAACCTGGTGCTGGTCTTTAACCCGGGTGCCGCGTTCAGCTTTCTGGCAGATCACACCGGATGGCAGCGCTGGTTTTTTAGTGTGATTGCACTCAGTATTAGTGGTTGGATACTCTGGCAATTGCGATCTGCCAAACCCGGAACCGGTTTCAGCGTTGCGCTGGCGCTCATTATGGGCGGGGCATTGGGTAACCTGATTGATCGTTTGTGGTTGGGTATGGTGATCGATTTTATCGATGTGCATGCAGGGGGCTGGCATTGGCCCGCTTTTAATGTGGCGGATAGTGCGGTGTGTGTCGGTGCGGTCCTTTATGTTTTATGTCAGAGCAAGTCCAATCAAGATTAATCAAATACGGCGGAGCCAAGCGTGCAAGAAACCAAACCTCAGATTCAGGCAGATAGCTTTCTCACATTGCATTACCGTTTGACCACGCAAGATGGTGAAGAGGTGGTGAGCACCTTTGATCTGGGGCCGGCAACGATTCAAATGGGTAATGGCGAGTTAAACGAAAATCTTGAAGCGTGCCTGGTTGGTCTGATCCCTGGGGAACATGCCATTTTCGAAGTGCCGGCCGAAGCCGGTTTTGGCCAGCATAACCCGGGCTTGGTACAGCGCATTGCACGCAGTGCCATACCGGTTGATCAGGATCTGCAAGAAAACACGTTGATCGAGTTCACGTCGCCGGAAGGTGCCGAGTTTGCCGGCTTTGTCCGAGAGATTGACGCCACGCATGCGCTGATGGATTTTAACCATCCGTTGGCCGGCAAAAGCCTGCGCTTTGAAGTACAAATTATCGGATTGCTATGAGCGTTACAACCAAAACGATGCCGATTGTTCTGGCCAATCCGCGTGGTTTCTGCGCCGGGGTGGAGCGCGCAATTGCTATTGTCGAGCGGGCATTGGAACAGTTCGGTGCGCCGATTTATGTGCGTCACGAAGTCGTCCATAACAAGTTTGTGGTGGAAGGCCTGCGTGCACGCGGTGCCGTCTTTATCGAAGCGCTGTCCGATGTGCCGGCCGGTGCCACCTTGATTTTCAGTGCGCATGGCGTGCCGAAAGCGGTACGCGATGAGGCTGCGGCGCGTGGCCTCCGTATCTTTGATGCGACTTGTCCGCTGGTTACTAAAGTGCATGTGGAAGTCTCACGCATGCGTGCCGAGCAACGCGAAATCATCATGATTGGTCATAAAGGCCATCCGGAAGTTGAAGGCACCATGGGCCAATCACCCGATGGCATGTATCTCGTTGAGTCCGTACAGGACATCGCGACCCTACAGGTCCAAGACCCGAAGCGCCTGGCGTATGTGACCCAGACCACGCTGTCTGTCGATGATGCCGCCGTGATTGTGGCGGCGCTGCGTGAACGCTTCCCGGAAATTGTGGGCCCGAAAAAAGACGACATCTGTTATGCCACCCAAAATCGCCAGGATGCCGTGCGTGAACTGGCGCAGAACTGTGAGTTGGTATTGGTGGTCGGCTCAGTGAGCAGCTCTAACTCCAATCGCTTGCGTGAATTAGCGGAACTGCTCGGACGTAAAGCGTACCTGATCGATCGTGCTGAACACATCGACGCTTCGTGGTTGGCAGGGGCGCCGCGTATTGGGGTAACGGCCGGTGCGTCTGCGCCGGAAGTGCTGGTGGAAGAAGTGATTGCACGATTGCATGCGCTGGGCGCCAGCAGCGTTGAGAATCTCCAAGGCGTGATCGAAGATGTTAAATTCCCATTGCCGAGCGGTTTGCGCTAAACAGTACAGATGACCGCCTTGCCTGAACCTGCCTCCGGCGCACCTTGTTATCACTGCGGATTACCGATCCCGGACGGCATCAAACTGGATGTGGTGATAGGCGCGCAGTCACGAGCGATGTGCTGCGAAGGCTGTCGCGCCGTCGCTAAGGCGATTGTGGCGAATGGTCTTGAAGCGTATTACCAGAACCGGGATGCCATGCCCGAGTCGCCCCGTGAGGCACGGCCGGAGATTCTGGATTCCCTGGCGCTCTATGACCAGGCTGAATTTCAGAAAGCCTTTGTCAAGGCCCTGAACGAACATGAACAAGAAGCCTCGCTGGTGCTGGAGGGTATTACCTGTGCAGCGTGCGTCTGGTTAAACGAACAACATGTGGCACAGGTACCCGGGGTGTTGGCGGTCGAGGTGAATTACACCACGCGCCGTGCCCGTGTGCGTTGGGATAATCGCCGGGTTGCTTTGTCGCAGATTCTGAAAGCGATTGCTGATATCGGCTACCGGGCGCATCCTTTTGATCCCGCGCGACAGGAAGCGGTTGCCCAGAAAGAACGCCGCGCAATGCTCTGGCGCCTGGCGGTGTCGGGCCTGGGCATGATGCAGGTGATGATGTATGCCTACCCCACCTATGTGGCGAGTGATGGTGAACTGACGCCGGATGTGGAAGTGCTGCTACGCTGGTCCAGCTTGATGCTGACGCTACCAGTCATTCTCTATGCCTGTGGTCCTTTTTTCCGCAATGCCTGGCGTGATATCAAGCTGCGCCGGGTGGGGATGGATACCCCGGTGGCCTTAGGCATCGGTGCTGCTTTTGTCGCCAGTTTGTGGGCGACGGTCGTGAATCAGGGGCACGTGTATTACGACTCCATCAACATGTTTGTCTTTTTCCTTTTAGGCGGTCGTTATCTGGAATTGCTAGCGCGACAGAAGGCGTTGCGCGCGACAGAAGAATTGGGTCGCCTGGCCCCGGCGTTTGCGGATCGACTGTTGGCCGATAACGCCGATGAGGCGACCGAGCGGATTCTGGTCACAGCACTGCGTGTGGGGGATCGGGTGCTGGTCAAACCGGGGACGCAGGTGCCAGCCGATGGATGTGTGATCGCTGGGCAGACCAGTATCGATGAGTCCTTGCTGACCGGTGAAAGTGTGCCAGTCACTAAAGCAGCGGGATCTTTGGTAACCGGCGGCTCTTTAAATATAGAGAGTCCGATTACGGTACGCGTCGAGCAGGTTGGCGACGAGACGCGTTTGTCAGCCATTCTCAAGCTGATGGAACGCGGTGCGTTAGAAAAACCGGTGGCGGTGACTACGGCCGACCGGGTGGCTTCTTGGTTTTTATGGGGATTGTTATTGCTGGCAGCCGTGACGGCCGCTGTCTGGTGGTGGCTCGACCCGGTGCGGGCTTTGCCGGTCACTGTCGCGGTGTTGGTGGTGAGTTGCCCTTGTGCGCTGTCTTTGGCAACACCAGTCGCCTTGACGATTGCTACGGGTAGGCTGGCCCGTGAGGGATTATTGGTCACACGTGGGCACGCGGTTGAAACGCTGGCGCAAGTCACTGATGTTGTGTTCGATAAAACCGGCACCTTGACCACCGGCGTTATGAAGTTGGAGCGTATCGTGGCTTTGGCAGCGTTGGATGAATCGCTTTGCCTACAGTTGGCTGCAAGCCTGGAGCAGACCTCCTCACACCCCTTGGCGCAAGCCCTGGTGCGCTCTTGTGACCTGTCACGACTAACGGTCAGCGACGAAAGCCATGAAACAGGCGGCGGGATCGAAGCCACCATTGAGGGGCGGCGTTTGCGTATCGGCCATCTGGCCTATGTGGCGAAGCTTGTGGGTGATATCCCTTTGCCCGATCATGTCGAGACCTCATCCGTGGCCACGACGCTATTCCTGGGGCAACCGGGTAGCTGGCTGGCGCGATTCGATATTTCTGATGCGTTGCGGCCCGATGCGTTTGCGGCCATCAATGCGCTCAAGGCGCTGGGATGCTCGGTCTCTTTGCTATCCGGAGATGACCCGCTGGTTGCCCAGGCCATTGCTCGGCAATTGGGCATCTCGGATGCAGCGGGGCGTGAAACGCCACAGACCAAGCTTGCACGCGTTGCGGCGTTGCAGGCGGCTGGGCGGGTCGTATGCATGGTGGGTGATGGCATCAACGATGCACCTGTACTGGCCCATGCACAGGTCTCGGTCGCCATGGGGGAGGGCACCGAACTTGCCCGTACTCAGGCTGACTGCATTCTGCTTGGGCAACATCTACAAGTGCTGCCTGCTGCGATCCGGCTGGCGCGCTCGGCCCGTAAAACCATCCGTGAGAATCTCTGGTGGGCCATTATTTATAACGCGATTGCCCTGCCGGTTGCGATGTGTGGCTTTCTAACGCCCTGGTTGGCCGGGGTTGGCATGTCCTTTAGCTCGTTGTGGGTGGTTTTAAATTCGCTGCGGCTGCAGCGGGTGAAAATTCGCGATTAGTAGCCGCTTGGGGCAGAATAGACGCTATGGAATCTCTTTATTTGCTCATTCCGGTCTCAGTGATCCTGGTATTCGTCATTGCAGGGCTATTTTGGTGGTCCGTACGATCAGGACAGTTTGATGACCTTGAGGGTCCCGCGCACAGAATTATTATGGATCGCGATGCGACCAAAGCGTCAGGCCTCAAAGAAAAAGCTGTGCACAAAGACCGCTTGCCTGATTAAAACCATGCTGCGCCGCAGCTAAAATTGATTATTGTCAATGAATGGTGAAATAGCTAGTGCTTGGCACGCATTTTAGCCATTTAACTCTTGTATCAGACATCTGATTCAGAAGATACTACGCGCTGTGGGGTTGTTCGGGCTTCGGCCCAGACCTTACTTCTCTGTTGGGGTTGGGGTGCATTGCTAAGGCAGTGCACCTTTTTTTTGCCCGAAAACAGGGGCTGGTTCGTGCTTTTTTGAGAATTTGATCTAGGTCAAAGAACTGTTATTCAGTTAGAATTAAGCCTTTGTTAAGGCATGCTTTGCGTGCAAAATACCGATGTTTGTTCAATTCAAGAGGTGCGTCCAATGTCTGTAATGTCGGATACACAATCTGTATACAACTACAAGATTGTTCGGCAATTTGCCGTTATGACGGTGATCTGGGGGATCGTCGGCATGCTGGTGGGTGTAATTGTTGCCGCCCAGCTCGTCTGGCCTGAGCTCAATTTCGCTCCCTACCTGACCTTTGGTCGTCTGCGTCCGTTGCACACGAATGCGGTTATTTTTGCATTTGGTGGTAGCGCGTTGTTCGCGACGTCCTATTACGTTGTTCAGCGCACCTGTTACACGCGCATCTTCTGTGACAAGCTGGCTGCTTTCACGTTCTGGGGTTGGCAACTGGTGATCGTACTGGCTGCAGTCACGCTGCCGCTGGGTATGACTTCCGGTAAGGAATATGCCGAGCTGGAATGGCCGATTGACATCCTGATCGCTGTGGTCTGGGTTGCTTACGCCGTGGTGTTCTTCGGCACGATTGCCAAGCGCAAAGTGGGTCACATTTATGTGGCTAACTGGTTCTACGGCGCCTTCATTATTGCCGTGGCGCTGCTGCACATCGTTAACAGTGCAGAAATTCCGGTGAGCCTGTTGGGTATGAAGTCTTACTCGGCTTACTATGGTGCGCAAGATGCTATGGTGCAGTGGTGGTATGGCCACAATGCGGTGGGCTTCTTCCTGACGGCGGGCTTCCTGGGCATGATGTACTACTTTGTGCCTAAGCAAGCGGGTCGTCCGGTTTACTCGTATCGTCTGTCGGTGGTGCACTTCTGGGCACTGATCTTTACCTACATGTGGGCGGGTCCGCACCATCTGCACTACACCGCGCTGCCCGACTGGACGCAATCGCTGGGTATGGTTTTCTCGCTGATTCTGCTGGCGCCATCGTGGGGCGGTATGATCAACGGCATCATGACCTTGTCGGGTGCCTGGCACAAGCTGCGTGATGATCCAATCCTGAAGTTCCTGATCACCTCGCTGTCGTTCTACGGTATGTCGACGTTTGAAGGCCCGATGATGGCCATCAAGACGGTGAATGCGCTGTCGCACTACACCGACTGGACCGTGGGTCACGTGCACTCGGGTGCTTTGGGCTGGGTGGCCATGGTCTCGATCGGTGCGATCTACTTCCTGATCCCTAAACTTGTTGGCAAAGAAGAAATGTGGAGCACCAAGCTGGTGACGACGCACTTCTGGATTGCGACGATTGGCGTGGTTCTGTACATCGCTTCGATGTGGATCTCGGGTGTGATGCAGGGTCTGATGTGGCGTGCAGTCAATGCCGATGGCACCTTGACCTACAGCTTTATCGAAAGCGTTAAGGCCAGCTATCCGTTCTGGGCTATCCGTGTGCTGGGTGGTCTGATGTTCCTGACCGGCATGCTGCTGATGCTCTACAACGTGATCAAGACGATGCAGGGCGCCCGCATGGTGAATGATGCGGCTGTTCCCGCACCGGCACATCACTAAGCTCATCAGAATCGGAGAATTACGATGAAAATTACACAAGAACTCGTTGAGCGCAAAGTAGGGTTGCTGATTGTGCTGACATTCCTGACCGTTCTGGTCGGGGGTGCAATCGAGATTATTCCTTTGTTCTGGCAGCAGTCGACCACGACACCCATCGAAGGCCTCAAGCCTTATGATGCCGTGCGTCTGGTCGGCCGCGACATTTACCTGCGCGAAGGTTGCTACAACTGTCACTCGCAGATGATTCGTCCGTTCCGCGCAGAAACTGAGCGTTACGGTCACTACTCGGTGGGTGGTGAGTCAGTTTACGATCACCCATTCCAGTGGGGTTCGAAGCGTACCGGTCCGGATCTGGCACGTGTTGGCAATCGTTACTCGGACACGTGGCATGTTACGCACCTGAACAATCCGCGGGATGTGGTGCCTGAGTCGAACATGCCTGCATATCCGCATCTGCTGGCGACCAAAGCTTCGGCGACGGTTGGCTCGGACGTGGATGCCAAGATGGTTGCTCTGCGCCGCGTCGGCGTTCCTTACACTGACGAAGATATCGCCGGTGCCAAGGAAGCCATCGGTGACAAGACCGAAATGGATGTACTGGTTGCTTACCTGCAAGGTCTGGGTACGCTGTTGCCGAATACGGCAGCTGCAACGCCAGCCCCTGCTGCGGCTCAGTAAAAATGGATCAGAACGACCTTCGCATTGTGGTCACGGTGGTGTCTTTCATCGCCTTCGTGGCCATAGTCATCTGGGCTTTCAGCCGGAAATCCAAGCCTGATTTTGATGTGGCTTCGCGAATTCCGTTTGAAACCCTGGAGCAGGCCAAGCAGGACGAGGCCCGCGAAGCAGGTCTGAAGTAATCCAACCCGTTACGAACTTACGGAAGAATCATCATGTTAACTAGTGTAGCGTCGATAATCGTCACGATCGTGGTGCTGGCCAGCATCATCGGCTGCGGTTTCATTCTCTGGAACCAGAGCCGTATCAAATTGCCGAAGGGCAAAGTAGAAACGACTGGCCATGCTTGGGATGGTCTTGAGGAATACAACAATCCATTACCTAAGTGGTGGATGTATCTGTTCTGGATCACCGTTATTTTTGCACTGGCTTATGTGTTTTTGTACCCAGCACTTGGTAACAACAAAGGCATGCTGGATTGGTCATCGACAGGTCAGTGGCAGAAAGAAATCAACAAGGCCGATGAGCAGTACGGTCCGTTGTTTGCCAAGTATGCGCAGACTCCTGTTCAAGACCTGGCACAAGATCCACAAGCCATTGAAGTTGGTAAGCGTTTGTACCTGACCTACTGTTACCAGTGTCACGGTTCGGATGCGCGTGGCGCCAAGGGCTTCCCGAATTTGACGGATGGCGATTGGCTTTATGGCGGTCAACCCGAAACGATCCTGCAAACGATCACCCAAGGTCGTAACGGTATGATGCCGCCACACGCACACCTGGGCGAAGAGTCGATCAAGGATCTGGCCAACTATGTACGTTCGTTGTCGGGTCTGGCCAATGATTCGCTGCGTGCCGCCAAGGGTAAGGAACTGTTTGCCTCTTCGGGTTGTGCAGGTTGCCATGGTCCAGATGGCAAGGGCAATCAAGCGATTGGTGCACCGAACCTGACCGATAACGTCTGGTTGTATGGCAGCTCCGAGAAGACCATTGCCGAAACAATTACCAATGGTCGTCAGAACATGATGCCCGCATTTGGTGATCGTCTGAACGAAGGCAAGCTGAAGCTGCTGTCTGCCTATGTTTACAGCCTTTCGCAAAAGCCGGCTGCTAAGTAACTTGCGCTTTTGAATCAACGCCTCACTTGGGTAAACCGGTGGGGCGTTTTTATTTGTTGAATACGATGCTGACCCTAAACAATATGTAAGCGAGTAGAATGTTGCTTACATGATATGTTACAGGCCAGCCACATGACAAACCCAGAAATGTCCGACAAAAAAACGACTGCACCGTCCCAAGATACCGCCGAGTTATCGCTTTACGAGAAGCACCGCAAGGTCTACGCGCGTGCGACTTCTGGTAAGTTCAACACGCTGCGCTGGGTATTTGTCTTTCTGACCCAGGCTATTTTCTATTTCACGCCTTGGATCCAATGGAATGGGCGTCAGGCGCTGTTATTTAATCTAGACGAACGTAAGTTCTATTTTTTCGACCTGGTGCTCTGGCCACAAGATGTCATTTATCTGTCGGTCATCTTGCTCTTGTCCGCCTTTGCTTTATTCCTGTTTACAGCGGTAGCGGGACGTTTGTTCTGCGGCTATGCCTGTCCACAAACGGTTTATACCGAAATCTTCATGTGGATCGAGAACAAGATCGAAGGCGATCGTAATGCCCGGATCAAGCTCGATCAAGCGCCGATGTCGGCCAGAAAACTTAAAATCAAGGCCAGCAAGTTTTTCTTGTGGGGCGTTTTATCGTTCTGGACGGGCGTCACCTTCGTGGGTTATTTCATGCCGATGCGCGAGTTAATGGGTGATCTCATTAACCTAACGATCAGCGGTTGGTCCGCCTTCTGGGTTTTCTTTTACAGTGCCTTCTGTTTCCTGCAAGCCGGTTTCATGCGTGAGCAGGTGTGTAAGTACATGTGCCCTTATGCACGCTTCCAGAGCGTGATGTTTGACCCGGATACACTGATTGTGACCTACGACGAAGCGCGTGGCGAACCGCGTGGTGCACGTCGTAAGACCGATGATCTCAAGGCCAAAGGTCTGGGCGATTGCGTGGACTGTAAAGTCTGTGTGCAGGTCTGCCCGACGGGGATTGATATCCGCAACGGCTTGCAATACGAATGTATCGGTTGTGGTTTGTGCATCGATGCCTGTAACGAGATTATGGTCAAGATGGACTACAAGCCAGGCCTGATCCGTTATGACACCGAAAACTCGATCGACAAAAACTACACATCAAAGCAAATGCTTCGTCACATCATGCGTCCGCGCATCATGTTGTACACGGGGATTTTGCTGATCATCTCGGCCATCTTTGCTTACTCCTTAAGCACACGCATTCCTTTGCGTGTTGATGTGCTACGAGACCGGGGTGTTATGACGCGTGAGGTCGGCGATGGTCAGACTGAAAACGTCTACCTGCTGCACATCATGAACATGCAAGACAGCGCACGTACCTTTACGGTTAAGCCGGAAGGCATGACTGGCATCCGTATGGATGGTCAGGACACCTTCAAGGTGGAGCCATTGGGTAACCTGACACAGCCTATCAATGTGCGCGTTTCAGCGGATGAGGGTAAACCGGGCGCCAACCAGATCAATTTTGTGATCGTGGATACCGAAAATCCTTCGATTCGCTTGGATGAGAAATCCACCTTCATTCAGCCTAATTAAGCGCTAACACTATGTCTGATTCAACACCGTGGTACAAACATCGCTGGCCCTGGATACTTATGGCAGGGCCGTCGATTGTCATCGTTGCTGGTTTTATTACCGCCTGGCTTGCCATAGTCAGTAATGATGGGTTGGTTGATGACAACTACTACAAAGTAGGGCTTTCAGTGAACCAGCAGCTCAAGCAGAAACAGCTCGCGGCTGAGCTGAATCTTAAAGCGGCGCTGAGTGTTGCAGACAACGGTGAAAGTGTGCAACTCGTCCTTTCAGGATTGCCCAAGGAGGCTTTGCCTGACAACCTGCAGTTGCGGCTTGTGCATCCAACGCGAAAAGGCGAGGATCAAACCATTAACCTCATCCGCACAGGCACGCTTTTTAAAGGACCGCTCACGGCGAATCCCGGAACAGGCCGCTGGAACGTGGTGATTGAAGATCCTCTGGCGGGTTGGCGCATGGATGGTGTTTGGAATATCAAAAGTAAAGAAGGCGTTACGATTTTTGCACGACCCCAATAATTTTGTTACGTTGAAAGAGAGGAGCTCATCATGGCTTGGAAAGAACTTTTTACCACCGATGTCGGTTTAGGTAGCTTGGCAGTCATCGTTTTTGTGATCGGCATGTCGATTTTTTTCGGTCGCATGTTTAACAAAAAGATGAACGAGAAACCTACCGAAGAATAAGTCGGTTTCGACAATCACAAAAAGCCCGGTGTTTTACCGGGTTTTTTGTTGGCTGAAATTCGAACCAAACCCTTTATTGCATCACGTCCTGATTCAAGTGCACAACGAACGACAAAAACATATAATGTAAGTTCAGATATTTAGAGGGCTTCTTCATGAACTGTAAATCATTGCTGGCTTTCGTTGCCTTGTTGTCCATAACTCTGAGTGTTTCAGCTGCGCCTGTGCCCGACAGTCAGGATAGGCAAACATCCTGGGGGCTTTATGTGGATTCTCGTGAGGCATACCAGATGAAAAACAGCCCCTCCGGAAAAACGATGCTGTTTGTCGATGTGCGTGACCCGATTGAAATTATGTTCACAGGCTTTACGGATGTTGTAGATATCAATATCCCCTATTTGAAGAGCAATCCCCGTCAATGGAACGACAAGAAGAATGTTTACGCCATGGACGTGAACAAAGATTTTGAAGCGCAGGTAGCCAAGGCGCTGACTGATCGTGGGCTAAGCAAAGACGATGTTGTTATTTTGATGTGTCGATCAGGCGGTGAACGAGGGGCGCCCAGCGCTAAAGCCCTGGAGGGTAAAGGCTACAAGCAAGTGTATGTAGTCACTGATGGCTTTGAAGGAGAAACCATTAAAGAAGGCCCCAAAAAGAACTGGCGTCTGGTTAATGGCTGGAAAAACGCTGATCTACCCTGGAGTTATAAACTGAATAAGGCAAAGATGTATCTGGAGTGATCGATAGCGCCATGATGGCGGCATAAAAATGGACAGCCTTGGCTGTCCATTTTTTCTACTGCGGAAGACTAACTCAGGATTAGCTCACTCGAAGGTCAGCGGTTTTGGCGTCTCGGTCGGTAGTCCAGCGGCATGCCATGCATCAAAGCCACCTGCCACGCTTTGTACGGCAGTGAACCCCAGTTTCTGGAGTGCCTCAGCGGCCAGAGCGGCGCGACCGCTCGTTTTGCAGTAGAGCAGAATTTGACGGCTACGATCTGTCAGGGTTGGCTCTTGACTCATACGAAATTCCAGAACCCCGCGTGGGATGTTGATGGCTGATGGCAGGTGGCCTTGTTGAAACTCATCGGGCTCACGAACATCCAGCACTAAAGGTTTTGTTTCAAGTGCTGACAAGGCCTCTTCAAGAGAGATCTCGCTGATGTGCTGTTTGGCTTCAAGTACGAGGTCGTGTGCAGTTTTCATAATCCGTATCCTTTGAATTAGCGGTAGACCAGCACCGGAATTTTCGAATGGGTCAACACTTTCTGGGTTTCGCTACCGAGTAAAAGGCTGGTAATGCCACGGCGGCCATGTGACGCCATGAAAATCAGATCACACTGTTTTTGTTCGGCCGTACTGATGATGATTTCGTAGGGCACATCGCTCGTTTCGGTGTGCACCGTGAACGATACGCCGGCCGCCGTACAAATCTCGGCCGCAGCTTTGAGGTTGCGGTCCGCGATGGTGTTCGTGAGTTTGCTGAATTCCTCCGGCGTGGTGGGGTCAATCAGCGCGCCATCGCCGTAGTAACTGACGGGGTATTCCGGCTTGACGAATAAGAGTGTGATCGATGCCTTGATTTCGCTGGCGAATTCAGCGGCCCGGCGCGATGCCATGAGTGATAGTTCTGAACCATCAATCGGTAGCAGTAAATGTTTGAACATAACGATGCCTCCTAGTGTGAATTTTTGCCTGCGGCGATTTCAGACAGCGCCTCAGGATTGGTAATTTGCAGGTGACGCGTTTGCACATCAACGAGTCCATCCTCCTGAAAGCGCGAAAAAATCCGCGACACGGTTTCTAGCGATAGGCCCAGATAACTGCCTATTTCTTCGCGTGTCATGCGCAGCACAAAGGTGTTGGGGGAGTAGCCCAGCGTTGAGAAACGCTTACCCAAGTCTAGAAGAAAAGCCGCTAAACGGGATTCGGAGCGCAGATTGGCTAGAATCTTGAAGGCAGACTGGTCATGAACAATGCGCTGGCTCATGAGCTTATTCAGATGGGCATGCAGGTTAGGTAGGTTGCTGGCCAGTTCTTCGACGTTGCCATAAGGCATCAAGCATACTTCGCTGACTTCCAGCGCAACGGCCTGGCAGGCATGGAAGCCACTGCCAATACCGTCCATGCCCAGTATTTCACCCGTCATTTGGAAACCCGTGACCTGGTCACGTTGTTGCGGACTGGGCAATACTGTTTTGAAAAAACCGCTACGCACCGCATAGATGGCATTAAATGCTTCACCGATTTCGTACAGCGACTCGCCGCGCTTCAGGCGGCGACGCGTGGGGAACCACTGATCCAGAGAATCCATTTCATCGGTGTTCAAACCGGGCGGGTGGCAGACCGGATTTAAGTCGCAATGCTGGCAATGTGCTTTCACTTCGGTAAAGTCGATAGACACACCCTTACCAGCGCTTTCGGAATTCTTCTTGCACGACTGCGGTTCTTGCTTTGTGGTCATATAATTCTGCTATGAACAATTCAACACTT
>JACCEC011750774.1_pt1 | contig 12859 bp, 6 predicted proteins | sample 7450121 | NCBI WGS metagenome assembly JACCEC01 (sample SAMN15323455, study PRJNA562643) | freshwater metagenome | isolation source: river surface water | place: USA:Blue River Watershed | collected 2017-08-18 | reverse complement strand
TACTAGTCTATGTAACAGTGCTTATGTATCCAGTAATTTGACTACCCTAGGTGCTACTGTCATGTCCAATGTTGTTGATGTTTATAGTAACTTGACTGTTTATGGAGTTACTAGTTTCTCCAATAGTGTCTACTTGTCAAGTAACTTGACGACTCTAGGAGAAAGTGTATTGTCCAATGTTGTAGTGATGCACAGTAACTTGGCAGTCTATGGAATCACTAGTTTCTCCAATAGTGTTTATCTGTCAAGTAACTTGACAACACTAGGTGAGAGTGTATTATCCAATGTTGTAGTGATGCACAGTAACTTGGCGGTATATGGAATCACTAGTTTCTCCAATAGTGTCTACTTGTCAAGTAACTTGCTTGTAGAAGGAATAACAACACTTTCTAATGATATTAACATATATGGTGATTTAACATGCTATTCAAATACTGAAATATTCGGAACATATTTAAGTCATAGTAATGCTGTATTTTTGGATTATGTATCATTCTGCAATTATGTAGTGTTTCATAGTAATATTATCTATAATGATCCAGTCCAAATACAATATAATGCTGATGTAACACATTGTAATAATTGTAATCTAATATATACAGGTGATGGTGGTATAGATTTTGATCAAGATATTATAATACGTGATTTAACTGTTACAAATTCACTTGCATTATGTAATATTGATTTCCATGGAAGTTTTATTGCTATAGGACAGAGCAATAGTAATAATATTGTTTGGAGTAATGTTCTAGATGAAGTCGTGAATCAAAATCTCGGATCTTTAATAGTTGATAGTAATTTATATGTCGGAGGTAGATTATTCTGTAATGGTTTTACGATGACAGTGATTGAAACATTAAAAGCTACACTCCAAGATCTCATCGTATATGGAACAATGACATTATGTAATCCATATCTAGAAGGAATTTTAACTATTGGTATTGATAATTCAAATCCTCTAGTATGGAGTAATGTTCCAGATAGTAATGTAAATGAAATTGAAGGTACACTCATTGTAGATAATAATCTCTATATTGGTGGTAAGATATTCTGCAATGGTATTGAATGGTCAGCAATCAATAGTATGAATTTGTATGATGCTATAATCTATGGAACAGCAACATTCTGTAATACACATGTAGAAGGTATCTTAACTATTGGTAATTCAAATAATTTAAATTATGCATTTAGTAATATTCCAGATAGTAATGTAAATGAAATTGAAGGTTCTCTGGTTGTAGATGACAATTTATATGTAGATGATAATTTATATGTAAATGGTCGTATATTCTGTAATGGTATCCAATGGTCTGCAATGAACAGTATGCACCTACATGACGCAGTAATTCATGGTACAGCTACATTTTGTAATACACATGTAGAAGGTGTATTAACAATAGGTGATTCAAATAATGTATACTATGCATTTAGTAATATACCTGATAGTAATGTGAATGAAGTAATTGGTACCTTACTTGTAGATGAAAACTTATATGTAAGTGGAAGAATCTTTTGCAATGGTATTCAATGGTCTGCTATAAATAGTTATGAAATGCATGATGCTATAATGTATGGTACGGCTACATTTTGTAATACTACTATTGAAGGAGTATTACAGATAGGAAGTTCTAACAATTTATATTATGCATTTAGCAATATCCCAGATAGTAATGTGAACGAGGTACTGGGTACATTAGTGGTTGATGAAAACCTATACGTAAGTGGTAGAATCTTTTGCAATGGTATTCAGTGGTCATCTGTCGATAGTATGCATTTACATGATGCAGTTATTCATGGAACTGCTACATTTTGTAATACCATATTGGAAGGTAATCTAATTATTGGACAATCTAATTCTCCATATTTGGCATGGAGTAATGTACCAAATAGTAATGTAAATCAAATATACGGTGCTGCAATTATTGACGAAGATTTATATGTTGGTGGTAGAATTATTTGTAATGGATTTTCAGTTTCATCATGTAATATATTTAATTATTATGTCGAACATTTAAATGCGACCGGAACAATTGTATCTCATAGCAATAGTGTATTTTATTCAAATGCACAATTTGAATCTTGCGCTGTTGAGTTTAATACATCTAATGTTAACTTTATAAATGCAAGATTTACATCCAATGTAGATTTTCATGAAAACATATTATTCCATTCTAGTTATACACCTCAAGCAAATTGGGAAATTGGATTAAGTAATGCAACACCATTAACAGCTGACTTGGCATTTATGAGTAGAAATGGTACAACTATTACATTTACTGATAATTTTACAAGTGAAGTATTGAATTTTACAGGAACTCATAGATGTAGTCATAATGTTCATGAAGTAAATAAAAATAATTTTAATATTGAAGATTATATTGGTTATATTGTAATTGCAAACGGGACATATAAAGATTTAAATGGTGAAAATAAAATACATATCGACGAAGCTATTCCAGTTGTTGAATTATGTAGACAAGAAAATGATTCAAGAGTTTTTGGTGTAATAGGGGGAGGAGAAGATGAAAATACTAAAAGAAAATTTAAACTGGGAAATTTAAATTTTGAATTTGATAAAAAAGATCAAGAAGATAAAAGATTAGTTATTAATTCAGTTGGTGAAGGTGCTATCATGATTTGTAATATTGCAGGTAATTTTAAGAATGGTGATCTTATAACCACAAGTGAGATAGAAGGTTTAGGAATGAAACAAGGAAAAAAATCAATTAAATCATATACAGTTGCCAAAATAACATGTGATTGTGATTTCGATTTAAATAGTAAAATTTATAAATGTACAGAGTTTACATATAATGGAACTGTTTATAGAAAAGCTCTTGTGGGTTGTACATATAAATGTTGATTTTTATTTTTTTACTTATCAAAAATATTTTATAAAACTTTTTGATTTTTTAATTCTTTTAATCTTTACATTTGAACTATTCAAAAAAATATCATCATAAATTAAAACTCGACAATGAGTGTAACTTATGACACCTTATTAAATGACACTCAATTAATTCAATATACTGCAACTGCTTCTAATACCACTCTTTATCCTGATTCGAATACGATTGCTATTACAGGTCCTATTTGGTTACCACGTATCTATGGTAAAGATTTAACTGCATTTGAAATTGCATCTTCTGGTAAGATTGCTATCTCTCTTAACGATATTCATACTGTCGATATTTCACGTTCTAATTATGTAGATGCTAGTAATTTTAAAAATACAATTACTTCCCAATCCAACTATAGTTTAGATATGGTTGCGAATGCAGGAGATTTAAGTATTTCATTAGATGCTTATAGTAATAATATTGATATTTATGCAGCAAGTAACTTGAGTTTAACAGCTAATTCCGGTAATTTATCAATTGCAACTTCAAATGATTTTACAGTATCTGTTAGTAATAGTTATGCTATTGTTACAAATAGTAATATTTCAATGAATGCTGCAAATGGTAGTATTTCATTAGCAGCAAATGATTCTAATATGTATATAACTCTTGACCAAGCAACAGATAATATTTCAGTATATACTTCAAATAGTATTGCTGTTAGTGCTTGTAATAGTTATAATATGAGTGTAAGTAGTAATGTCACTGTTGGTGCTTTAGCTGGTGATATTAAAATGTACTCTGATAGCTCAAATATGTATATGACAATGACTAAAAGTACTGATACTATTTCAGTATATTCATCTAATAATGTTAATGTTGTAGCAAGTAATAGCACTAGTATAACAAGTTTAAGTAATATCACTATGGGTGCATTATCTGGCGATTTTAAGGTATATTCTGACTCTTCGAATATGTATCTAACTATGGATAGTACTGTTGATGATGTTAGATTATTTGCATCAAACGATCTGTATTTGAGCGCAAGTAATACAATGAATGTAAATGCACAGAGTAATATTCAAGTTGGTGCTTTAGCAGGAGATCTCAAGTTATACTCACAAGGATCTAATATGTATATGACTATGGCTGCAGCTACTAATAATGTTGCTATATTTGCATCTAATAATCTGAATGTTTCCGTTAGCAATAGTTTAACGGAAGCAGTTAATAGTAATATTAGTGTTAGTACAGTTGCAGGTGATTATCGTTTATATGTGAATAGTTCTAATATGTTTATGAGAATGTCATCAACTACTAATAATCTCAGTGTATTCAGTTCAAATAATACCACGATGAGTGCAAGTAATAATTTTAATATTTTTGCTTTGAGTAATATGTCAATTGCGACATCTAATGGTGAATTATCATTTTCAGCAAATAGTTCTAATATGTATTTAAGACTAGATAGTGCTACAAATGATGTAACTTTATTTTCATCAAATAATACTGCAATTAGTGCAAGTAATGATTTTAACCTAAATGCGAATAGTAATATTTATCTAGGAGCATTATCTGGTAGTTTTAAAACATATGCTGATAGTTCCAATATGTATTTAACTATGGACAAAGCAACCGATACAGTAGTACTTTACACAGCAAGTAATATGTATGTTAGCGCAAGTAATACTTATTATCTTAATGCAAAGAGTAATATCTATGTTGGAGCTTTGAACGGAGATCTTAAATTATATTCTAGTAGTTCTAACATGTATTTAGTAATGGATAAAGCAACGAATAATATTACTGAATATACCGCAAGTAATCTTAATGTATCTGTTAGTAATAGCTATTCATTAACCACTAAAAGTAATTTAACATTAACAACCGTCGCAGGTGATGTTAAAGTTACTGTTAACAGTTCAAATATGTATTTGATTATGGACCACACATCTAATGATGTAACATTGTTTTCATCAAACAACTTGACTATTGGAGTTAGTAACAATTTTGATACTATTGTAAATAGTAATTATAATATTACTACTGTTGCTGGTAGTTTTGATGTATATGCAAATAGTTCAAATATGTACATGACTATGGATTATACTACCAATGATGTTACTATATTTAGTTCGAACAATACGAATCTTTATTCAAGTAATGATGTAAATGTAAATATTCATAGTAATCTAAATATTGGTACTGTTGTAGGATCTTATAATTTAACTGTGAATAGCAGTAATATGTCAGTTGTTATGGATGCTGCTACTAATAATACGACTGTCTTTACATCTAACAATCTACAAATAACAGCATGCAATAACATGAATGTAAATGTTAAGAGTAATCTAAATGTTGGAGCATTACGAGGAGATCTAAAACTATACGCGAATGGTTCAAATATGTATATGACTATGGATAGAGCTACAAATAGTGTAGCTGTTTATGCATCAAATAATCTAAATGAAACTGCTTGCAATAATTATTATCTTAATGCTCTATCAAATATCTATGTAGGTGCATTAAATGGAGATTACAAAGTTTATTCAATGGGATCTAATATGTACTTAACTATGGATAGTACTGTAAATGACGTGTCAATTTTTGCATCAAATGATATGAATGTATCTGTTAGTAATAATTTTAATGTATATGTTGATAGCAATGTATCAATTACAGCAACAAGTGGAGATATGAAATTATATGCAAACTCATCTAATATGTTCATTACTATGGATCATACTTCAAATAATTTAGCAATTTATACCTCAAATAATATTTCGACTACTGCTTCAAATAGTTATAGTCTCGTAACAAGAAGTAATGTATCTGTATCTGCTACATTAGGTAGTCTCAAATTATACTCTACTAACTCCAATATGTCACTTGTAATGGATGCAGCAACTCGCAATACTTCACAATATACTTCAAATAATCTAGCTATTAGTGTCAGTAATGATTATAACCTAAATGTTCAAAGCAACATTTACATTGGTGCATTAGCTGGAGACTTTAAGACTTATGCCAATGGGTCAAATATGTATATGACTATGGAAGTTGCTACTGATAACACCACTGTATATACTTCTAATGATATGTATCTAAGTGCAAGTAATACACTATATGTAAATACCCAAAGTAATATTTATGTAGGTGCATTAGCTGGAAGTCTAAAAGCTTATGCTGATAGTTCCAATATGTATGTTACAATGGATCGTAGTACAGATAATATTTCAGTATATGCGGCAAGTAATATTAATGTTGTATCAAGCAACACAATGAATATTCAAACAAAGAGTAATTTATATGTTGGTGCATTAAGCGGAGATGTCAAAGTATATGCTAATGCATCTAATATGTATCTCACTATGGATCATACTACAAGTAATATTGCAGTATACGCAGGAGGACAAGTCAATCTCACAGCATGTAATGAATTTAACGCGACTGCATTAAGCAATGTAAACATAACATCTTCAGTAAAAGATATTACATTAACTTCATCAAATGATACAACCATTACTGCATGTAATAGTATTATTGAAAGTGCTCAAAGTAATGTAATTCTCAATGCTATTAATGGTAATTTTGAAGCATATTCTATGAATTCTAACATGTCAATTGTGATGAATTCAACTACAAACAATATGGCTATTTTTGCATCCAATGACATGAATGTTTCAGTAAGTAATAATTTCAATCTATTTGTACAAAGTAATATTGCAGCATCGGCTAACAAGGGTGATGTTAAATTATATGCAAATAGTTCTAATATGTCTCTCGTTATGGACAGAGCTACAAATAATACATCTGTATATACATCCAACAATTTAATCGTTACAGCTAGTAATAGCGCAAGTGTCGTTACATATAGCAATGTATCTGTATCTGCTACATTAGGTAGTCTCAAATTATACTCTACCAACTCCAATATGTCACTTTTAATGGATGCGGCAACTCGCAATACTTCACAATATACTTCTAATAATCTAGCTGTTAGTGTCAGTAATGATTACAATCTAAATGTCCAAAGTAATATCTACATTGGTGCATTAGCTGGAGACTTTAAGACTTATGCCAATGGTTCAAATATGTATATGACCATGGAAGTTGCTACTGATAACACCACTGTATATACTTCTAATGATATGTATCTAAGTGCAAGTAATACGCTATATGTAAATACTCAAAGTAATGTTTATATTGGTGCTCTTGCTGGTAGTATTAAAGCTTATGCTGATTCATCTAACATGTTTATGATTATGGATGATACAACTGACAATGTTACAGTATTTGCATCAAATAATGTAAATGTTGTTGCATCAAACGATATGAACTTGAATGCATTAAGTAATATTAATGCAGGTGCATTAAATGGTAGCGTCAAATTATATTCACATGCATCAAATCTAAGTATTGTATTAGATCATACCACTGATAATATTAATATCTATGCATCAAATAATATTAATACATCTGCTTCAAATGATTATACCCTGAATGCCAAGAGCAATGTAACTATTAATGCTGTAAATAATAATTTTACAGTATTTGCATCAAATAATTTTGCAATAACAGCAAGTAATGACTTTACACTCAATGCAAGAAGTAACATAACACAATATGCTTCTAAAGGTAGTTGGAGTGCATATGCTAATAACTCAAATATGTATCTAACTATGGACCAAACATCTAATATAGTAAGCTTATATGGTCTCAAAGATATGAATTTAACTACTAGTAATACATTCACACTAAATGCTCAAAGTAATGTTTATCTAAATGCAAATAATGGTGAAATGCTAGCATATGCTAATAGTAATCTCAAACTAACAGCTGATGCTTCAAATATGTATTTCCATATGGCAATGCCATCTGATGTTATATCCATGTATTCTCTAAGTAATATTTCATTTAGTGCTTCAAATAACTTATTCATTGAGGCAATGTCAAATATTGCATTAACTTCTAGTAATTTCACATTAGCTTGTCATAGAGATTTCACTTTAATTGCTTCGAATGATGTTACAATTACTGCATCTAATCAACTCATTCTAAACTTTGGTTCTACAAATGCAAGTTTCACAATTGGTCAAAACTCGGCGTTTACAGCTGAATCCAATTTCAATTTCTTTATTCAGTCAGCATCTAATCCATCTGAAGCAATGTTTAGTATTAGAAATTCTGATGTATTAATTCGTGGTGATATTGTTGTAACTGGTAGTATTAATACTAGTAATGTTTTTAGTACTACTGTCATTCAAGAATCTCTTAAAGTATCAGATAAAGAAATTACTCTTGCATCAGTAGGAAGTAATTTTGATCCAACTGACGGACCGACTGATGGAATAGCAAATAGTGGCGCAGGTATTGTAGTAGATGGTAAACCAGCTGGGTTTGATTCAAATATTCCCGAAGCATATGATAAAACATTCAAATGGAATAATGGTACTTCTGGTATTGGTGGTCTAGGTACTGCAGCTGGTCTAAGCAATGAATCATTTTGGGAAGTTAAAGGTGGTAGTTTCCATCTAACACATCAAAAAATTGTACCCGCAGGTGGATCTAATATTGTCCAAGATGTTACAATGATTATGAGAATCAATGAAAATGATGAACTAGAGATTTGCAAGAAATGGTGGTATACAGCATCAAATGCTTATATCACAAAACGTGTTGCCAAATTTGGCAAGATATTATAAAAATAACATTAAAAAAATTTTTGTATTTTAGATTTTTAATTTTTTTTGTATTTTAGATTTTCTCATTAATCTCTTTTCTTTTACTCATCAACCATATGAGACCGCATCTTCTTGATACTGAACTCGCGGCTTTCCTTCGTCTTGGTCCTGTCGCACTTCTCGGTATGAACACGAGGCTTGATCTTGTTTCCCTTGCTAGACTTGTGGCTCTTAATAGCCTCATGAACTGTACGAACACCAGAGATCGTCTTGCGCTCACGAGGATAAACATTAATCTCCAGATGAGACTCGTCATAAACAGACAGGCAAGACATTTTCAAGACCTTGTTTTAAGAAAGACTTGGGTAGAAATTGCTTTCAAGATACTTTAAGTGGTTGATATAGACTTATAGTTGTTTGTTGATGAGAATATAATATCTATTTGTTATTCAAATTTTATTAAAATTCCATTCAATTTTGTTAAAATTTTTCTATTTCATTCTTTTTCGTATTCTAGGCTGAGTGGCTATCTGTGGTGAAAATTTAATTAAATTTTTAGGAAAATGTATTGGATCATAACTATATAAAAAATCATCTAGATCTTTTTTTAATTCACTTTTTAATGGAATGTCATTCAGTATTAATGAATATAAATATGTATATGCAAATGGACCTTGTAAATCTAAATACAAATCTTTGTTAAATTCTGATCCATTTGGACTATATACTGATATTAAGTTATTTTCATTTACAGATATTCCATATTTTCCCGTCTTTTCCATATAAGTATATAATTCATGCAATGCTATATTTGCAATAAAACTATTGGCATAAATAGTTTTTGTTTTATTAGATAATTTTTTCATTGATATTTTGGGACTTGTATCTAGAAATATTTTCATTATATTTTTAGGATGTGGTGCATGTAATACAAATAAATCAAAAAAATTCTCTTTGTATAAACTCGGATTATCCAATACTAAAAATAAATTATTTTTTCTTTCATTTAGATATTCATTTAATGCATTTATATTTAATGAACGTGCTAAAAATTCCAATGTTCCTATAAATGCATAAATATCATTAACAAACATTCCAATATCATACATTGAAGAAATATCATCTATATCAATTTTCATATTCATTTTGAGACATCTATCTTCGATATCTTCTATATTTCTAAAACACATAAAATTAGGTGTTCCAGAAAAACCATATTGTTCTTCATTACCATCTGTAAATAATCCGAAATCGCCTATTAAAACTAAGTAATCTGTATTTCCATTGTGTAATGTAGTTTTTTTACATAAAATATTACCTGGTTTTATATCTCTATGAAAACAACCTACTTGGAGAGTATGATATTCATAAGCATATGTTGTAAGTGCTGTTCTATAAAAAACTATATTTTTTTCATCTACTGTTAATTTTTCATATAGTTTGTCTAAACTATCATCCATTCTTTTGAATAGCAAAAATTTTTTACCTAGAACTTCTAATAAAAAATAATATGTTCTTTCTGTTTTTTTAACACTATTATTTATATGTTTATCTATCATTTGCATGATCGTACAATCTTCTACGATCTGTCCTGGTAATTTTCCTAGCATGAGTCTAACTGCATCGGCTTCTTCCCAAAATGCTACGTCAACTATAAAATATTTAGCAACAAGAATGTCATCATTTTCTCTCTGGAATTGTAAATAACTATTTATATCTAAATCTGTATTTTTAACACTTACTCGATTACCACTTACGACAAGTGATGTTAATGTTGCAGAAAAATCATCAACAACTGGTAATCCACTCATTAATGTTACTTCACCAAAACTACCACGTCCTAATACTCCTTTTTTCTCTGGTTTTTTAGGAAATGTTAATCTCGATGGAGGTAATTTTTCTTTTAATGAATTTAATTTATTAAATGGTTTCAAAGGGTAATTTGAAGGTGGCAATTGTTGTCTTAATGAGTTTGATGTATTTCTAATTTGATTTGCATAGTTTGGATAATTGGAAGGTGGCAATTGTCGCTGCATTGCATCAGCTGAACTTGTTTTTTGAACTTGACGCATGTACTTTGGATAATTTGACGGTGGTAATTGTTGTTTTAATGAGTTTATTGTTTCCAATGTACCTCCTTGTTGCTTACCTAATGCTATATCTATTATCTGATTAAGATTACAATACATTATTTACTTAATCAATATAAAAAAATTAAGTTTCACGAGTCTGCCAATTCACGTATATAATTTCTTTATTATTTGGACTATATTTCCATTGAACATATCTTGCGACAGTAAAGCAATAATCTGAAAATCGATTAATAAATTTAAGGACATACTCATTATCACAGTTAATAGCTACAAGAGATCTTTCGGCTCGTCTACAAACAGACCTAACAATATGAGTATAAGAAGTGATTTTATTTCCACCAGGGAGAATAAACGCTCTAAGGGGAGGTAACTCTTCTGTATATTTATCAATCTCTTTTTCCATATATTCAATCTCTTCTGACAAGAATTCATTAAAATTATCTCCACCTGATTTCTTTGGATATGCTATAGCTGTACCCATGTCAAAAATTATATTTTGACATTTCTTAAGAAATGTATAAAATGATTCTTCAGTGTATCTATATTTAATATCCTCAGTCATTAAACTAATCAAATACCCAATATTACTATTTAATTCATCTAAATCTCCTAGACTCTGAATATTAAAATCACACTTAGGTATACGTTTACCAAATCCAAGAGACGTTGTACCATTATCTCCAGTTTTGGTATAGATTTTCATTTATAATAAATATAGCACCTAGAATTTATATACTAATCATATTTACATAATAAATCAAATTTATTTTGCTCTATTATAATTATAATGGCTAATAAAGACTCGTTTAGATTACCTTATTACCCAATTGCTGATCCTAGACCAAATCCATATTTACAGCAATTAAATCAAAATAAGTATGTATTAAATAATGACGCGAGACAGAAGTTTTGGAATTACTCTGATGGACTTGAAATTGATTATAAATATGTGACTCAAGAATTTCTAAAGATAACTCCCCCTATAAATAAAGGTGCTCAAAATATTCTTACAGATATTTTTATTACAAAAAAAATACCAGAAGAAATTGTTTCTGAAGATATTCAGGATAAATTGATAATACTTATGTTAATTTATAAAGGTACTCGTTCTTTTCCAATTCAATATCATATGTATTCTTTACTTAGACATCTTGATTATACAAATTGGGGATGGGGGGATTATTTCCGAGTAGGATCCAATGTACCTAAGACAAGTGAATGGCTTAAAAAAGCGCCAAGGTATGCAACAGGTGGCAAGAAAAATACAAGTAGTGGCAAGAAAAAAACAGGCGGCACACAAAATAACACAAGTGATATTCCAAGTAATGACAATATTCGAACTATTAATCGAAAAACTCAGAGAAAATTACAATAATAAAATTTTTTGTTTTTTATGTTTTAATATTTTTATGTTTTATTTTTGTATGTTTTTGTATGATATAATACACAATTACACCTATTAATTACTCCTCATCCTCCTCAACTTCATCCTCAGGCTCCTCCTCAACTGGCTCAGGCTCTGGCTCGGGCTTCTTTCCCTTCTTGCCACCCTTCTTCGGCTTCTCATCATCTGATGACTCGGACTTCTTAGAAGTCTTCTTGGACGCCTTCTCCTTGACATCCTTTACCACTGGCTTGACTGGCTTCTCATCATCAGAATCAGTGTACTGAGACTTTGCCTCATCGAAGAGCTCAACAATATCCGTATCGGGGCTTGCCTTCTTCAGTTCAGCAACCTTCTCCTTAATAAACTGTGCCTTGGCACTCGTCTTCCACTCCTCGCCAGCTAGAGAGATCAGTTCCTTGCCATTCTTAATCTCAGGATGCTTCTCCTTTAGCATAGGCATCACATCCTTTACATATAGGTTAAAGACCGAGGGAGCACGCTTCTTCTTCTCAACACCATCGTCCTTCTTGCCCTTGCCCTTCTTTCCCTTGCCAGAGTCCTTCACAACCTTCTCCTCCGACTCCTTCAGATTCTCCTTAAACTCCTTGAAAATAGACTTGAGATCATCGTCCATCTCAATCTTAGTCTCAAGGAAAGCGACCATCTCATCAACCACATTCAGCTTAGCCTCCATAACAACCTTGGCGACAGCGACGCAAACACTCGAGAAAGCCATTGGATATATTTGATTTACTTTTAAACTTGGATAGTTGATAGGATGATTTAGATTGATTTGGAATTGAGAGATTTGATTGCTTAGAGCTTGTTTGGATGAGGTTAAATTTATCCAATATT
>JACCEC010508869.1_pt1 | contig 12860 bp, 9 predicted proteins | sample 7450121 | NCBI WGS metagenome assembly JACCEC01 (sample SAMN15323455, study PRJNA562643) | freshwater metagenome | isolation source: river surface water | place: USA:Blue River Watershed | collected 2017-08-18 | reverse complement strand
GTGCGCCTGCCCAACGGGACGTTCCGCAACTTCAGCGGCTTCGACCAATACACGAACATGCTCGGCACGGTCGATTACAACAACCGCATCTTCAACGTCGCCAACGTTACGGTCGAGCAGCGCATCGGCAAACTCTCGCTCGAGCTGGCCTACAACCAGCAATACCAGCACGAGGACCGGAACGACAATTCGTTCGGCACCAGCCAGACTCCGCCCGTGCTCAACGTCGACGGTGCCGGCCGCCCCTACATCGATGCGGCGTTCGGTGGTGCCGCGTTCAAGGTCTTCGGCAACGTCGTGAAAGCCGGCCGGGCCGCGGCGGCGTATCCCTTCGATTTCGGCCGCTTCGGCAAGCAGCTCCTCGTCGTCACCGCGCTGCACCAGAAAGACCTCAAGCTCTCCCAGCGCTTCGGGCTCTATAACGCGGCCGCCCCCGGCCTCGCCGTAAACAACGGCATCCGCCTGCGCGCCTACCTCGACGACCCTGCCTTCGGGAGTCCGCAGTATTTCGACCGGTTCCTGGTGCCCAATCTGCCCCAGACCCCGACTTTCAAGCCCGAGTTCTACTACAGCGCCACCAACACCGGGCCGTTTGTCGATATCCGCTACGCCCGCACGCAGACCGCTTCGCTTTCCGGCGACTACTTCAAGGGCCGCGTCAACACGCTCGTCGGGATGAGCTGGAACGCGCTCACCCGGAAGATCCCGAAGGAGGCTGCCTACACGCTCGATGCGCGCGGGCACTTCGTCCACCCCGGCATGCCCGAGGACAATCCCGGCATCTACGAATACGATCCGCGCTTCGATCTCTCCGCCGTGAGCAAAATGGCGGGCCTCACCGTCGAGGCTTGGCGTGGCGAGTGGGCGCGGGTGGTCGCGATCGCTTCGCAGTCGGAGTCGTTCAACTGGCAGTCGCGCCAGGTTTTCTACGGTCCCGACATCGGACCCGTCCGCGGCACAACCAAGGAGGTCGGCCTCCGCTTCGAGCTTTTCCGCAAGCTCAGCTACACGGTCTCGTTCTACGACACCAAGCGCGTCAACGCCGCCTACGCGTGGAATCCCGACGTGCTGAACCTCACGCAACTCGAGGACCTCATCAATCCGAACAACATCCTCCCGGGTGACCCGCGCTACCTCGAGGTCGTCAACGGGCTCAACAACGAACGCCGCACCGTGAACTCCAACGAGCAGTCGCGCGGCGTCGAGATGACGCTGCAGAGCCAGCGCTGGCTCGGCCTGCAGACCCGCCTTTCCTTCTCGATCAACCGGGTGCGCGCGCAGGCCGACTTCTCGCAGTTCAAAACCTACCTCGCCGCCGCGGAGCAACGCACGGCCGCGGCCAACGCTCCCGGGGGCGATCCCACGATGGCCGAGCCGGCCAACGTGTTGGCGAATGCCCGCAACGTCCTCGGTTCGAACACGCTCACCGACAAAGTCTCCGGCCGCCGCAGCGTGCCGCACACGGGCAGTTTCGTCCTCGATTACCAGATACCGCGCGTGCGCGGGCTCCGCGTCGGCCTCAACGGCATCTTCACGCCCGACTACAACGTCTACATCCGCGACGGCGTGCCCTACGAGGCCGGCGCGTCGTTTCCGCTGCACACCTACCTGCTCTACGACCGCCGCATCCTGCAGAAATACCAGACGTCATTCCGGCTCGGGCTGAACAACATCTACGATATTATGAACGGCGACAGCCGCTACCGCATCACCGGCGCGACGTCCTACAACACGGCCCAGAATCGCCCGAACTTCATCTACCGCTACGCCGAGCCCACGACCTGGAGCTTCAGCGTGACCACGCGGCTGTGAGGCCGGGGCCGCGCGGCCGGCGGCGCAGGCGCGCCGCAGGTTGAGCGGTATTGCTGCCATGAAATCCCGCCTCCGTCTGCCGTGGCGCCTCGGTCTCCTTTGCGCCGCGCTCGCCGCCGTCGCCGGGCCGGCCGTCGCGGCGGAATTTTACGTCCACCCCGCGGGCGACGACACCCACCCGGGCACGCTCGCGCAGCCGTTCGCCTCGGTCACGCGTGCGCAGGAGGCGGCCGCGCCCGGTGACACCGTCTGGATCCGCGGGGGCACCTATGTCTTCAGCGGCACGAAAATCGAAATCGGCATCCTGCTCACCAAGAGCGGCACTCCGGAGAAGCGCATCCACTACTGGGCCTACCGCGACGAGACCCCGGTCTTCGACTTCCACCAACTTGCCACGCCGGTGCGCATCCGCGGCATCAGCGTGCGTGCGTCGTGGCTCCACCTGCGCGGCCTCGAGGTCCGCGGCGTGCAGCAGATCCTGACCCACACGAACGAGTCGTGGGGCATCCGTGTCGAAGGCGGCAGCCACAATATCTTCGAGCGACTCAACCTCCACCACAACGAAGGCCCGGGCTTCTTCATCGCCGACGGAGGCGACAACCTCGTGCTCAACTGCGATTCGCACCACAACTACGACCCCGACAAACGCGGGGAAAACGCCGATGGCTTCGGCGGCCACGCCCGGCAGGAGGGCAACGTCTTCCGCGGCTGCCGCGCCTGGGCCAACAGCGACGACGGCTTCGACCTGATCCACGCGCGCGGCGCGCATCGCATCGAGCACTGCTGGGCGTGGAGCAACGGCTACGTGCCCGACACCCTCCAACGCGCCGGCAACGGCGGCGGTTTCAAGATGGGTGGCTGGCTGCTCAACCCCGCGCGTTTCCCCGGCCACATCGCCGTGCACGTGGTCACGCACAGCCTCGCGTTCAACAACCGCGCCGAAGGTTTCAACGCGAACTACCACCCGGGCATGCTCCGGTTCTACAACAACACGGCGTTCAACAACGCCCGCCAGTTCGACCTCAAGGTGGCGCCGCGGCACACCAAGCCGGTCACGCATGTGCTGCGCAACAACGTCGCGCTCGGCGCCGCGCCGCCGCTGTCGGGCCACGAGCGCAACCCGCCCGATGACCAGTTCAATGCGTGGAACCTCGAGAACTTCACGGTCAGCGCCGACGACTTCGTGAGCACCGATCCGCAAGGGGTCGACGGTCCGCGCCGCCCCGACGGCAGCCTGCCCGAGCTCGACTTCATGCGCCCCAAACCCACCAGCCGCCTTATCGACGCGGGGATTTCCGTCGAGCTGCCCTTCAAAGGTCGGGCGCCGGATCTCGGGGCGTTCGAGGTGAAGTAGGGATGCGAGGTCGCAGAAAGCGGCCAGCGACGATTCAAGTTTCCGCAGAGGCGAGTCCGGAGTGCGAAGGGCGAGACGCGCAGCGGTGGCGAGGGGCTCCGGAAAGTGCGGGTTTGAGGCAACTCACCTCTTTTTTCGGTTGGCAGCTGCGAACTCGGCTATGGTCTCGGCGTCCGGGCGAGATACCGATCCGCCCCCTCCGCGTTCCTCTTCCCCATGAAAATCAAAGCCCCGATTGGCTTGCTTCTGCTTTCGCTTGCCGGCGCGCTCGTGGCGACCGCCTCCGAGACGCAGGTTGTCGCGTCGTTCGAAAAGACGATCACGAAGAAAGTCGGCTATCAGTATCTCCTCTCGCAGCCGGTGGGTTATGAGGCGGCGAAGGACAAGGCGTGGCCGCTCCTGATTTTTCTCCACGGTTCCGGCGAGCGCGGCGCCGACGTGTGGAAGGTCGCTACCCATGGCCCGCCCAAGCTCCTCCGCGAGCCGACGCTCTCGCCTGCCGGTAAGGCGCTGGCGGAGAACTTCATCGTCGCTTCGCCCCAGTGCCCCGCCGGTTCCTCGTGGGACGATGACGGAATTCTGGCGCTCGTTGATGAGATCGCAGCCAAGTATCGGGTCGACGGGAGACGCGTTTACCTCACGGGCCTGAGTCTGGGTGGTTACGGAGCCTGGAGCGCCGGCATCAAATACCCCGAGCGTTTTGCGGCGATTGTGCCCGTCTGCGGCGGCGGGTCCGCCGCGGATATCCGCCGCAGTCTGCGGGAAAAGAAACCAGCCCTGACGAGCCTGGCGATCTGGGCTTTTCACGGTGCCAAAGACCCGGCAGTGCCGGTCGCAGAGTCTGAAACTATGGTCGCCGCGCTGAAGAAAGCGGGGGTCACCGGCGTCGAGCTCACGATCTATCCCGAGGCCAAGCACGACTCCTGGACCGAGACTTACTCGAACACCGAACTCTACGCGTGGCTGCTGCGGCAGACTCGATAAGCCGCAGCGTGGCGCGTCGATCCACGCCTGACCGTGCCACGGCCTCACCGGCCGCGAAGTTGCGGCGTTGGGCGTGCAGGCCCGGAGTGAAAACACGCCGGGTTTCGACGCGGCCGCGCGGAACTTGGTCGTAGCCAAAGAGCTTCCGGCGTGCCCAACGTGCAAGCGCTTCGGAGGGGCGCGACACGTGCGCACCTTCCCAGGCATGAAAATGGTGGAGGTGGCGGGAGTTGCACCGATTTCGCCACTCGAAGCTAAGCCGCAGAATATCGCGGACTTGATTGAAGCTTAGTGAGTTAGAAAATGCAGGGAGTGGCCTCTGGATGCACAGAGGGGAAGTCAAAAACACGCCTCGCGGCAACCTTTGGCAACCTAACCTCCCCTCTAGCGAGCGCTGCGGGCCGCTACCTGCCCACGAGCTCTTCCGGCGTCAGGCCTATATCCTTGGCGATCTGCCGCAGCAACGAAGGCGCGATGTCGCGGCCCTTGTGGATCGGAACCGTCGTGCACCGTCCGTCTGGGTGCCGGAACTGAACGTGCGAACCTCGCTGGCGCACGTTGCCGAAGCCTAATGTCTCCAGGCGCCGGCAGACCTCCAGAGGCTTAAGCACAGGGAGTGAGCCCATCGGTTACCCGACCGCGATGTTTTGGGTGCCGACAAACTCCGCTTCAATGCGAGGCTCGCCGTCCTCCAGAAGCATTTCCACGACCTCGCGCAGATTCACCTGCAACTCGTCCAAGGTCTCGGCTTGGGTGTGCGCGCCAGGAAAGCCCGGCACGTAGCCGACAAGAAGGCCGGTCGCGGGGTCCCGTTCGACGACGGCGACATAATTTTTCATGAGACGGAAAATAAGGAGACCCGAAAGGGAGGCAAGAACCGCCCTTCCGGTCCGGGCTTGGAAATTCTGGCCGAGCAGCTGTCGCCCCCGGCGAGGACGCGTCCAAAGGAGGTTCGATCAACCACGGCGCCTCCCCAAGTTCGAGAGGCGGCGGTTCCGTGGTCGTGATGATGTATTGGAAGGCAGCGGCATCTTTCCCGCCGCAGGCAGACTCGATAAGCCGCAGCGTGGCGCGTCGATCCACGCCTGACCGTGCCACGGCCTCACCGGCCGCGCAGTTGCGGCGTTGGGCGTGCAGGCCCGGAGTGAAAACACGCCGGGTTTCGACGCGGCCGCGCGGAACTTGGGCGTAGCCAAAGAGCTTCCGGCGTGCCCAACGTGCAAGCGCTTCGGAGGGGCGCGACACGTGCGCACCCTCCCAAGCATGAAAATGGTGGAGGTGGCGGGAGTTGAACCCGCGTGCCCCTGACCTTTGCGCACCGCGTCTACCTAGTATAGTGGAACTTTAGTTTCGCAGGTGCCATGCCGCTCCACGCGCTTGAGCACCCGCTATTCCCCGGATGGAAGATACAGCGCGCAGTCCGCGGACCGCTCCACGCGCTATGCCTGCTGTCGACGTCAGTTCCAGCTAGCAGGTGTCGCTAGACCGACGAGGCTGACATTAAGCAGCCAGGGGCATTTCTTCAGTTTTGCCGTTTATTGGTTCGCAGGGGGATTTACGAGAGGCCCACGACTCTCGACAGGCAGCGGCGCACTCCAACCAAGGGTAGAATCCAGAACACCCCCAAACACGAGCCGGCCCCCGGGGTTGTTGGACCGCGGCGCCGGCGAAAATCGAGGCGAGCGGCGAGGGCGCGGCCGGAGCCGCAGCGGTTCGCCACCCGCGAGGGGATTGGTGTGCAACCAATCAAAGAACACCCGAAAGGAAACGGCGTCGCGGGCCAAACGCAAGCGGCGCGACGGGTGGAAGCGGAGGTCGGCATGCGCAGCGTCCGACAAACCCTGCGCCGGGAGGAGAGTTATACGTCCGCTGCCGCCAAGTTTATCGCGCCCGCACGAGCTGATGCGCGGAGTTAAGCTTGTAGGGCACGTCGCTGAGAATCTTCGCCCCGTCGACGTGGGCCATCACGTAACGCTTTTGACTCTGGCCATCCAGGTAGGCGATGACGATCACGCCGCCCCTGCTGGCCTGAGCTTGGGCGTCGAGTTTACCGGGTTCGTTGAATGCCACCGCGACACCTGGACCCTCCACGATGGATTTCCCGCTGCGCAGAGTGAGGGCGAGAATGTCGGCGCAGCGCGCCGTGCCCCCGGCGCGTGAGATCGCGATCCCGCCTGCGCCGATGCACTCGGCGGTGCCACCTTCCACATAAGCGAGGCTCTCGCGTCCGGCATGCGCAACTCCACCCGTGCCTGCGATTGCGATGCTCTTTTCGGCTGCCGTGGCCCTGCCACCCAGACCGGCGACAACGACCGATCGATGGAGTGGCGACGCCGTCGCAACCGCGTTTTTGAGAGGAGATTCAATGCGCCGACCGTCTTCAACGGTTGCGACCAGAAGAAGGTGTGTGGACTTATCGTCTTTGGGCGTGGACATGGCTGGGTGGGGCGATCGGTCGTTGAAATCCACGCCGTTGCACGCAATGCAACTCGAATTCTCCAGACCGCGGGGAATGCTCTCGGCCGTATGCACGCATCAATTCTTGGCGCACTCCTCGTTGGCGTCCTGGGAGCAATCGCGGCGACCAAAGGTGTCGCGGCGCCGCCGGACGTGGTGGTCGCGGCGGATGGCTCCGGGAAATACACGTCGCTGCAGGAGGCGATCAGCGCGGCGCCGATGGGCACGGGGCGGGCGGATCCGCGCTGGGTGATTCTCGTGAAGGCGGGCACGTATCGCGAACGGATCTACGTGCAGCGGGAGCGCGGCAACATCCTCGTGCGCGGCGAGGACGCGGCGCGGACGCTCGTGACCTTCGACCTGCACGCGAATCTGCCCGGGCCCGACGGCAAGCCGATCGGCACCTTCCGCACCCCGACGCTCCAGATCGATGGCGACGGGATGATCTGGGAGGACATCACGATCGCGAACGGCGCGGGTCCGGTCGGGCAGGCGCTGGCGCTGCGGGTCGATGCCGATCGCGTGATCTTCCGGCGCTGCCGCTTTCTCGGGTGGCAGGACACGATTCTGCTCAACCGTGGTCGGCAGTATTTCGAGGACTGCTACGTCGAAGGGCACGTCGATTTCATCTTCGGCGGGGCGACGGCGTTCTTCGCGCGCTGTCACCTCCACGCCGTGGGCGACGGTTACCTCACGGCCGCGTCGACTCCGGAGGGCACGCCGCATGGTTTTGTGTTTGCGGACGGCCGCATCACGGGAGCGGAGGGCGTGAAGACGTATCTGGGGCGCCCGTGGCGGAACTACGCGCGCACGGTTTTTCTGCGGACGGAGATGTCGGCCGTGGTGCGGCCGGCGGGCTGGGACAACTGGAACAAGCCGGCGGCGGAGCGGACGACGTTCTACGCGGAGCACGCCAGTCGCGGACCGGGCGCGCAACCCGAGGCGCGCGTGCCGTGGGCGAAGCGACTCACGGCGAGCGAAGCGGCGGGCTACACGCCGCGCGCGGTGCTCGGCGGCGCGGATGGTTGGGATCCGACGGCGCCGTGAGCGGGCGGGAGTGCGTGGAGGGAAAACGGCTTTCCACGCCGGGGGCCGCGCGCTGAACTGCTTCGCATCATGCCCGCCCCGCTGGTGCCCTTGCCGCCGTTCCTTGCCGCCGCGCCGGCGGCGTTGCGCGAGGAGTTCCGCGCGGCGGCGGTCGCGGTGCCGCTTGAAGCCGGACGGCTGCTCCTCCAGCCGGGTGCGGCGTGTGCGGCGATGCTGTTTCCAATCGATGCCGCGGTGCGGATCTACCAGACGGGCGCGGAAGGGCGCGAGGTGACGCTCTACCGGATCGATCCGGCGGAATCGTGCGTGCTGTCGGCGTCGTGCGCGATCGGCGAGGAGCCGTTTCCGGCGATCGCGGCGGTGGAGCGGGCGGGCCGGGCGTGGGCCGTGCCGACGCCGGTTTTCCGGGGGTGGGTCGACCGACATGCGTTCTGGCGGAAGTATGTCTTCAGCCTGATCGCGCGGCGGCTCGGGCAGGTGCTCGCGAAGATGGAGGACGTGGCGTTCCGGCGCGTCGATGCGCGGCTCGCGCAGACGCTCCTGGCGAGGGGGCAGGCGGGCGTGGTGCGAGCGACGCACCAGCGGCTGGCGGACGAACTCGGCACGGCGCGCGAAGTCGTGTCCCGCATGCTCGCGGAATGGCAGCGCGCCGGCTGGATCGAGAGTGGACGCGGCAGTGTGACGCTGCGGCGCAAGGCGGAGTTGGAGCGGCTGGCGGGCGGGGCGTGAACGTCCCCGCAGCTCCTCGCGGGGAAACGCGGCGGCAGGGCGGACATTCTTCGCGCTTCGGTGACATAGTCACGGAATGCGGGCCGCGGAACGGCTAAGCTGGCGGGGTTCTCAACCTTCAACCCTGTCTTCCTATGAAAAACGTCGGCTCCATCGATCGCGTGCTCCGTGTCATTGTCGGCCTCGGCATTCTCGCCGCGGGTTATGTCTTCAAGTCCTGGTGGGGTCTCGTCGGCGTGGTGCCGCTGCTGACCGCCGCGATCGGATTCTGCCCGGCTTATCTGCCGCTCGGGCTGTCGACCTGCGCGAAGAAGAAGTCGTGAGCGCGGGAGGGCTGGCCGCGTGATCGGAGTGATCGCGCGGCGGCACCTTCAACGCACGCGCTGCAGGAACAACGCGTCGCGCTCGCCGAGGGTGAGCGGGCCGGCGACGGCTTCGCCGTTGTTCGTGGCGGGATCCTGGGTGGCGGTGCCGGTCAGGCGGCGGTAGCTGCGGCCGGGCGTGAGTTCGCCGGGATCCACGGTGAGCGGGCGGCGCGACGGATTGGCGAGCACGAGGCCGTGTTCGAAAACCCGATACATCGCATCGGGCCGCGGATGAGCCGCGAGGCGCACGAGGGTGACGGTTTCGGGGCCGTCGAGCGTGAGGGTGAGATCGACGGTGCGTGAGCGGACGTCGCGGAAGGTAAACGTCGAGGTGAAGGGTCGGACTCCGGCCCAGGTCATCGACGTGGCCGGCGGAGTGACGTGCTGCTCCTCGAAGCCGGCGGGAACGAGTTTCACATCGGCCCAGAAGCCCTGGTCGGTGGTGGCGTTGTCTTTGGGGCCGCAGTCGGCGACGAACTTGAGGCGAACGCGTTTGCCGGCGAACGGCGCGAGCGGCACGCGGGCGGGATGCCACGCGTGGGCATGCACGCTCTGCTCGAAGAGCGAGCGAAATTGTCCGGCGCGCTCCCCGTCGATTTCGGCGGCGAGCACCTTGAACCAGATGCCGTCGGAGCGGCCGGGGGCGCGGTCGCTGAGGGCGAGCTCGAACCGCAGCTCGGCAGCGGCGGGGACATCGACGTCACGGGTCCAGAAGACGTAGCCCTTGCCGGCGGTGTAGGGCGGGTGGATCGAGTAGCCGGCCAAGGTGCGGCCGCCGATGGTGGTGCGCGGCTGCCACTGGACGCGGGCGCCCGTGTCGCCGGCGAGCGGCTCCTCGCTGCGCCCGCGGCGGCCCAAGCCGGTGGAGTCCGGCGGACTGCCGAGAAGGCTGCGGGCGCCGCCGGAGAGTTCGACCGAGACGAAGCGTGCCATTTCCGGTGGGTGCGCGTGGCGCGGGTCGGCGGCGAGCTCAAGTTGCAGCACGAGATCGGGGCCGTCGGTGGGGATCCCGCTGACGGTGAAGACCACGCGGTCGGCGCGGGGTAAAGTAGGGCTGATCCGGATACCGGCGGGCGTGACTTCGTGGCGCACGGCGCCGGCGAGGCGGCGGGCGAGAGCGGTGCCGGAACCGGAACCGGCGAGCAGGTCGGGCGCGGCGGTGGCGAGGTGCACGACGGGCGCCTCGGGTCGGCCAAGCCAGCCGGCACGGCCGAGCTTGCCGCCCCGGAGCTCGTCCCAGATGCCGGTGAGCCCGCCGGGATCGCGCGCAGGGGTGAACGCGAACGCGACGGCCGCGTCGGTAAACTGGGCGCCGGCGAGGGCGAGCCGGTGGCGCGAGAACGGCACGTCGGGGTTACGGTGTTCGCCGGGCTGGCCCGGGACATTCTCGTTCCACTTGTGGTTGATGTAGCTGAACGCGGGCGCGTGGGCGTGGGCGGCCCAGAAGGCGTGGCGATTGAGGCCGCCGGACCAGTCATCGAAGGCCCAGTCGTGCAGATTGGGGAAGCCCTCGCTCTCAATGCCGTTGAGGATGCCGAAGGCGCGCTGCGAGCGCTGGCCGCCGGGGCCGAGGGCGCCGTCGCCCTGGATGATGCGTCGGGGCCCGAGACGGGCGCGGAGCTGGCGGGCAAACTCCACGACCCCGATGCCGTAGCGGTTGACGCCGTCGATCACGCCGTCGTCGACGCGGCCGTCGCCATCGGTGTCGCCGCGGGTTTCGTTGAACATGACGTCGAATTCCAGCCCGTCGAAGGCGGCGAGTTTCCCGCCGGGGCCGAACCAGGCCGCGAGGTCGGCGACGAGCAGATCGGCGGCGGTGCGGCCGGCAGCGTCGCGCGGACAGTGCGTGGCGAAATTGTAATACCACATCAGATGGTTCGTCTTCCCCCACGGGCCCTCGGTCTGGTGGGCGGCGGCGCGGGCGGCGCCCGCTTTGAACGCGAGCGGGCGCGTGCCGTAGCAGCCGCGACGGATGCGGAGGGTGTTGGCGGCGCGGTCGACGGCGAGGAGCTGGACCTGTTCGCATTGGTTCCAGTCGTGGCGGCCGTCGGGCGTGACGGCGAAAAGGGCGAGGTCATCGTTGGCGTTCCGGTAGCGCCCGGTGCCGACCTTGAAATCGGAGGCATCGCGCACGCGGATCGTGGTCTCGCCGGACTCGGCTGGGATGTCGGCGAGGATCTCGGTGGCGGCGCGGTAGATCCAGTGGCCGGCGAAGTAGTGACCGGTGTGGTAGCGGGGATCGCGGGCATTGCCGTTGAAGTGGAGGAGGACGACCTGGTCGGGGTGGGCACGCTTGAAGCGGGTGAAGAACTCCGGGTTGCGCTCTTCGCGGCCGAGGACCTCCTCGTCGAGGGCCTTGCCCATGATGCCCATCAGCCGGCTGAAGTCGCGGGCCCACGCCTCGTAGGAAATGCGGGGATTGGCGGCCTGGCTCTCGGCGGCGCGGAAGAAGAACGCGCGTGGGTAGTTGGGTTCGAGGATGCGGAGCGGGGGCGGTGCGGGCGGGTCCGCGGCGGCGAGTTGCGGCGCGAAAACCGCGGCGACCGCGGTGAGCAGGAGAATACGGAAGGCGGTTGGCGCGGACATGACGGTAAGTGCAGCGCGGGTTGAAAAACAAAAAGCCGCCCGGGTGGGCGGCCTTGGGGGAGGAGGATCAGACAGTCTCCGGGATGGCGTAGGGGCGGCGCTGGGTTTCGCGGAGGAGCCAGCGCGCGCGGTCGAGGGCGGGTTCGTCGGCGCCCTCGGCTTTGACGATGCTGTCGCCGATGGCGTCGAGGTTGAGCCACGGGCCGAGGCGGAAGGGATTCTTCGCGAGATCGATGCCGTGCACGCCGAGGTGCGTCTGCAGCTCCTTGTGGATGGCGCCGGCGGCGGGGAAGGCGCCGAGGACGTCGTCGATTTTCGCGGCGGGCGCGGGGGCGCCGACGCGGTAGGCGATGTTGCCGTAGTGGCAGACGGCGGCGCTGAGGTGGCCGGTCTCGACGGGGGCGGCGAGGTCCTGTTTCCGGCGCGAGCGGACGGCGGCGAAGAAGTTGGGCACATGGCCCGCGCCGCCGTCGCCGGGGAATTTCTTGATGACCTTGCCCGCGGGATCGAAGGCGGTGGCGCCGACGAGACCGGAGACGTAGCCGCCCTCGCAATAGGCGGCGAAGCCGACGCCGCGGAGGCCGGCGTGCTGGTCCATGTAGTTGACGCCGGGTTTGGCGGGAAGGGCGCGGTGTTCGAAGATGAGCGGGATCGACGGGTAGTCGTAGACGGCGACGTGGGTGTTGGGCGTCTGCGCGGAGTCGTCGATGCCGTAGCGGCCGCCGAAGCTGAGGATGCGGCGCGGCGAGCCGGCGTGTTTCGCGATGCGGAGGGCGATGTCGAGGACGTGGACGCCGTTGTTGCCGAGCTCGCCGTTGCCGGTGTCCCACGACCAGTGCCAGTCGTAGTGGAGTTGGTTGCGCTCGAGCGGGGAGACGGGGGCGGGGCCGCAGAAGCGGTCGTAGTCCAGGTTTTCCGGATACCACGCGTGGCGGCGGCCGATGGAGGGGCGGAGATTGTAGACGACGGCGCGGATGTGGTGGATTTTGCCGAGCTGGCCGCTGTGGAGATACTGGATGGCGTCGGCGAGGCCGGTCTCGGAGCGGTAGTGGGTGCCGACCTGGACGATGCGGTTATACTTCGCGGCGGCTTCGACCATCTTGCGGCCCTCCCAGACGGTGCGGGACATGGGCTTCTCGACGTAGACATCCTTGCCGGCCTGGCAGGCCCAGACGGTGAGGAGGGCGTGCCAGTGGTTGCTGACGACGATCATGACGGCATCGACATCCTTGCGGTCGAGGAGCGCGCGGGCGTCGGTGGTCTTGAACGGGGCGGGGCGGTCGGCCGGGATGAGTTTCGCGCCCTGCTCGAGGTGCTCGGGGTCGACGTCGCAGAGGGCGGCGATGCGGACGCCCGGCATCTTGAGGAGGTTCTTGAGATGCGGGATGCCTTTGCGGCCGAGGCCGATGACGCCGAGGCGGACGTCGGAGTTGGCACCCGCGGGCTGGGCGTGGGCGGACGGACGGAAGGCGGAGGTGGCGGCGAGGGTGGCGCCGGCGGCGAGGGCGGAGTGGCGGAGGAAGGAG
>JACCEC011804854.1_pt1 | contig 12863 bp, 34 predicted proteins | sample 7450121 | NCBI WGS metagenome assembly JACCEC01 (sample SAMN15323455, study PRJNA562643) | freshwater metagenome | isolation source: river surface water | place: USA:Blue River Watershed | collected 2017-08-18 | reverse complement strand
CAGAAGCATCATAGAACTTAGCAATCGCATTGGCAAGAGTAGACAGAGCAACATTGATTCTCTTGAAAGAAACAAAAGACTCATCAAGAACTTGAGTTTCAGTTGCCTCAGAGATTGTTACACCATATTGCTTACACAGTTTATCAATCATCTTGGCAGCAGCATCTGCCTCACCCTCAAAAGAAGTTCCATTCTGCAGTTTCAGAATGGACTGAATCTTTGCGATAACTTGCTGACGATCCATAACAAGAAGTGAAGAATTGGACTCGGATGGGACTGACCCCTTCCACCCTCTTAATCTACCAGAAAAAAGTGCCAGTGCCCGTTTAGTGTGCCACCAGTAAAAGTGGCACATCTCAACACTGGACTCACCGAGTTGTGCTGATAGTATCAGCAACAGTGTAAAGTGCGTTTGCAGTTAAATTCCTCACACCAGGAGAAAAAATAAATGCAACCGCAAAGATAAGAATTATCGTTTTCATCTTATTTGGTGGTTTGAAAGTAAGTGCTTTGGTTCTCATTTACCAATCAACTCGGCATGACCATCATCCATCAAATCACCAAAGGAATACATCACATCTCTTTCCATCAGAGATAGATTCTCTTCAGTCCACTTGCTCCAAATCTCATCATCACCATCATAGAGTTCAGAAATCCAATAATCGAAGCAATTACAATTCCAGTTAAACAGATTGTTAAATGCCTCGCAAATGGCATCATAAACTTCTGTTTGTGTCATTAGTCTTCTTGTTTAGAATGAGTGTATTGTAGCACCTCTCAGGTGCCGATGCGAGTATTAGTGGACACTGCTGTGAGTGTCACTTACTATTTTTGACAGTATCAACATCTGCTTTGATTTTCTCTACAGAATCATCATTCCACTTCTCAAAAATGGGGAAGTCCATAATTCCATCTTCATAGAGATACTCTTTCCATTTATCAAACAATGGACGTGCTCTATAAGACAAATAAATTATTGCATCATTTATTTCTTTTATAATTCTCTCTCTATCAATTATTCCATCCATCACTTTATGTTCTCTTAGATGAATGATATATTCATTTCTTGCTGATTCTTCATCAGAAACTGGTCTACCAAGAGATTCTGGATTAACAAGTTCGTCTTCAGCAGTTACATTAGAAAAATCGTATTCCATACTTATAGAAAACTAAAAATGTCTTAGTATTTAGTTTTAATTTTTTGATGGAGCAAGTGTGATACACCTCATCAGGATGTAACAGGGACTTGCCCTCTATCGTTTCTATTTAATCAGACTGCAGCAAGATAAGCAGCAATCTCATCATCATTCTCGGGACAATCAGCAATTCCCAGGTCTTCACAAACTTGCTCACGGGTGAGTTCAGTTTGCTCAGGGACAATCACATTCAGAATGTTGAGAATGTCATTTCCAGTGGCACCCTTGCGGAGCATACCGAGCATCACATCCTTCGAGAAATCAACAGTCATTTTAGTTTGAGTTAGTTTGACGTTTGTGGGGTGGGTTGGTTGCCCTTCCCTCACCACCCCTATACAATACCACATTTTGGGCACCGTGCTCATTTACTGTGCCACCAGCACAAGTGGCACATCTCAACACTGGACTCAGTGAGAATGGATTTTGCTCGGAAGCACCAACCCCCCTGAGTCCTATGCGGGACACATAATGAGACCGAGAAGAGTTTTTGTTTCTTCTCTGATTCTACCTGCAACCCAGGCACCCCTGCCCGCAGGATGCAGTCCCATTGCAGTCTCGTGCGAAACTGTTGATTTGGGATTTTTCTGCAATCTGGGGTCCAGGTGCCCTAGGTCATCCACCGCAGTCTCACCGACTGTCCATCTGAAACTGTTGAGAATCAGTCCTCAATGCCTAGAAGTTCTGGATAACAATCTGTTACTTCAGTAATCAACTCTTCCTCGGTATAATCTGTAAGATTTTCTACCAGAGTATCATATACAAAACGTTCCATAGTTTTCATGTCCATGCTATCCAGCAGTTGCTGGGCATAAGCATCAATCAGGTCTTCTTTGTTAATTTCAGGCATTTCAGTTAGATTCAACAATTTCAATGTAATTGAGAGATTTTACACACCAACCAGTTTCATCAGAGATTGCATCAGCAAGTTCATCCTCACTATCAACCTCAAAGACTTCCCCAATCACAGACTTTGCAACTGCAACCTGTTCATCATAAGGAAGTTCTCCAGATGAATCTTCAAAATCAAATTCAATGTCAGTAACTTGAAACAACATCAGCAGGCACCATTGAAAGGATTAGCAAGTTGAGGAAGATTGGAATTGTCACGGGTTTGAGTATAACCGTATGCAACCCTTTCTCGAATGTCAAGTGCCATTTCTACTTTATTTCGAAACTTTTTAGAAACTTGACCATGAGGAGCAAAAGTTACAGTACGCAGAAACCATTGCTCAGAAATACCCCCATCAGGTTTTTTGATAGGATAGAAGTCAACAACCATGTTGCCATCTTCAGAGGTAAGTTGAGGAATCATCAGAAATCGTATTCGAAAGAATTAGCAATGTCAATAGATTGGAGGATACCATTGTAATCCTCCTTCTCTTTCTCATTGAACTCGTATGCTTGTTGTTCCAAGCAATACAAAATCAAATTAACTTGATTGTCGTTGAGATTGAGTCGCATCAGAAGTTCTTGTTGAAAATGAAACCTTCGACAAACGAGAAGTCGTACTGAAGACTGGAGTTCCAAGTTGCTTCCCAATCAATCACAAGGTAATCAGGAACAGGAGCACATTCAGTTTCAGTCACATAGTTTTCAGTAAAGATTTCAGGAGTTTCATACTCACCGTAGTAAGCATCTTGAAAGTTCCCAATGTTTTCTACACCAAACTCGGAGCAGAAAGCATCAACTGCTTCGTAGGAATACTCATCACCATACTCACAGTAATCTTCATAGCAGGACTCAAGAGCATCTTCACCATACTCACTGATGAAATTATGAATGTCATCTTCACAGTAGTTGTTTTCAACCAGTTCTGCGATGAGTTCTTGAGTGTATTCTTTGAGATTCACTTGAGTTTCAGGCATTGGGTCTCTCAACCTCGATTACTTTGTAATGATAGCACCCCAGAGGGGGGAACGGGGGGTTTGGTGGACAGTCCCCCAACTGTCACAGTCTCACACTAGACTCATTCATCATACCAGTATTCATAATCCCTGATGATGTCATCAGGATGATTATACTTTGCAGTCATACGGTCAATGAAATCTTGAACCTCACCATCATCCAATTCAGCATTGAAATATACAGTGAGATTTACAGACTTGTATTGAGTCACAGTTTGTTGTTCCATTAAAATTGTTGTTCGATCAGTTTAGAAAGTTCATTGAAAGTATAACCCGAATCGTTCAGATTGGCAATCTCATCGTGATAGAACCAATCATTCTCATCATCCTCCTCAGTTACATCAACTCGGACATTAGGATTACCAACAGGAAGTCCTGCCCAATCTCTCACAGAATCTGGCAGAAACTCACTTTGGTCTTCAAAATACCAATAGTCAGTGGTTTGTAGATAATCTTTGTCTCCTCGAAACTCCCACTCTTGATTCTTTTCCTGAGAATACAAATCACAGAGAACACCAAGGCAACAATAACCTTGAGCACTGCGGAGTTTCTCACTGCCCTGGTCATATTTACCAGAACGTAGAGCATCAATCCACTTCTGCTTAACTTCGGTGTTCATTTTAGTTTTCAGTGTCGTTGATGTCATCAAACCAAGTGTCGAGTGAGTTAAAGATTTCAGTTACAATAGTATCAGTAATCGCATCAATGTGTGGTTCTGGATTGTGCTTGTGGGCACGATTGTATCCGAACCTTACACCTTCTTCGATTGCCATTTCTAATACGGCACGGAACTTAGGTTTCATACAACCTCCCAATCACATTCCCAAAAGTCATTGATATTTACCCAAAAGAAGTATTTGCCATTCTCAGATGCAAGAAACAACATACCATCACCTTTATCTTGCTCCACAATACAAATAGGATTGTTGTCCATTGTATTTACAAGTCGGTTCTTTGCTTTCTTACTTTTAGGAATGACAGTAACTTTGCGAGTCATTTTAATTCATAGCAAGGACAAGGTTAGCAACACGTTTTTCTGGTTGAAGTTCATAAAGTTTATCTAGCACCAACTCAAACTGATTTTGCATACTCAAATAATAATCAGCAAGATGTGCATCATTCTTGTTGAAGTAAGCATCATTCTCACACTTTTCAAGTGCAGAGATAATGTCCTTAATCTGACCTGAAGTAAGAGAAAGAGAAGTCATTTAATGTCGAAAATGTCAAATAGTTCACGTTGAGTTTTAGTAAACAAAGTATCTTCAGGGGGATACTCATAGAGTTCCAACTCAAACTCTTTGTAGAAGTAAAGAATGTCCCGCAAAGCAGTCAGTTGCTTCTCAGACAGTATTTCTTCCATCGTTAGAACAGTATCAAGCATAGTTTCAGTAGTCAGTTCCATCATTTTCACAACGTTGAATCCAATAAGCAAAACAGGGAAAGTTCAATGGATGGTCTTTCTGCCTGTTATACCAATCAAAGGCAAGTCTAACTCGATTCTCTGGCACCTGCAAGTAGGGAATGTAAGAAAGGTGCGGGGTGTAAGTCATTGAATAAACTCGATGATTTTCTCGGTTTCGTTTGCTATTAGTCTATGATATGTGTTATTACAACTAATCAAGTCATACTCAAATATATTTGGTGCTACCTCAACTTTACCAGCAACAATCATAGTGCTAAGTATGAGTTCAACCATAAGTTACTTCCCGCATTTCTGCATAAAACTTATCTGCTATTTTATGTATCATTTCTGCTTTCTCCAACCAATACTGTTTGTTGTCCACAGAATCTTTTGCGAGAAGTTTGTAATAGGCAATAGAAGTATAAACAGCACTCAGCAGTTCGGTTTCCTCATCAAAAGAAAGAGTGTTGGTAAAAGTGTTCATTTGAGGGGTCTGCCTTGACGACTCCTATAGAATACCACAGATGGGGGTCTGTGCTCATTTACTGTGCCACCAGTACAAGTGGCACATCGGTATCAATAAATGGCAATCAGTTCTTTTACTTTTCCTCTGGAATCTTTATTAGCACTGATGCTTCTACTTACATCAAAAGAGATAATTTTAGTGGCATCACTGTATAATTCCCGTGCTCTCTCAACATCATGATTACTGATAATCACTCTTGCTCCTTTGTTTCTCAACTCCACTGCTAGATTCTTAAGTCGAATCTGGTCATCATCATTAAATCCATCGGCAGAGTAATCAGTAAAGTTAGAAGTCGCATTTAATGGGATGTAAGGTGGGTCACAATAAACAACAGTCTTTTCATTTACATTCTCATACAAACTAGCATCAGCAAAGTCATAAGATGTCATGCGAACAAGTAGTTTATTTCGCATCGTCTCTCTGAATTGTTGCATCTCTGCTCTAGGAAAATAAGGTGCTTTGTACTTTCCAAAAGGAACATTAAACTCACCCTTACGATTATATCGAGTCAGTCCATTGAAACAATGTCGATTTAGATAGACAAACAGTGCTGCTTTCTCTCTTTCATCAGTAGTTTGATTAAACAACTCTCTATTTTTATAGAACACAGTTTCATCATTACCACTATTGAAATATCCCTCACAATCATCAATGAAAATATCTCCTTCATTGATGACATAATTATACAAAGCAATTAGGTCTTTGTTATTATCGTTCAAAACACACACAGGAGTATTGATGTTCAATGCCACAGACAAAGAACCAACAAACGGTTCAATGTATTGAGTTGGTTCACCAACAAAGGGAAAAATGTGAGGTAGGACTTTGTACTTGTTTCCTGCCCACTTTAAGAATGGTTTATTCATAGAGTTCAAACAATAGTTTTACCAAACTGACTGCAAAGATAAAATGCCATACCTTTGTCTTTAAGAGTCACACCAGCAAAACGCAGAGGAACATAATAACCACTCTTGGTTTTAGATGCTTTAGTGCGAATCTGAAGAAGACCGTTTGGACCAGTAATAGTATTCAATTCAACTTCAGTGTTCCAGGCATATCGAATCTTCTGACAAATGTAGTCAAAATCTTCACGCAGTTGCTGATAATGCTTGGGGTCAGTCTCCTCATTCAATACAGCAGTTCCAAGATACTCATTGGAACGTGTGAAACCAACATAAACAGTCTGTTTCAGTTTCTGACCAACTTTGCTATCATCAAAAGATACAGACTCCTCGATAATCTCAGAGAGGCAGTGCTTCAGTTGAGTTACAGCAATAGATTCACCTTGAGTAAAACTCTTCAGTTCACCATCAACCAAATCCTTGAGTGCGGAACTATTATCAATTCCAAGAGCATTTTCCAAAAGTTGACCACGGGCACCTTTATTCTTTCCAGGTTTTTCAAATGCTGCAAAGTCAGTAACTTTCAGTTTAGCAGCAACTTGATTGGTGGTCAGTTTTTGCATGGGTTTCTTTTGTATGGATACACTGTAACCGATGCCAGGGCAAAAGTCAAGGGGTTTGTGCCACCAGTTCAACTGGCACATAGACCCAGAAGACTTAGGTGAGATTGTTTATGTATTTCTTTAATAGGTGTTTGCCTTTATCAACCTCAAACCTACGGTCAAATAATTCCATTAGTTCCAACACAAGGTCAGCATAAACTACTGGAACTCTAATATGTTTGGTTTCACCTGATTTTGGAAACTTTTTAGTAAATGGCATTGTATTCTATGTGGGACACATAGAATTATATATTAATTTTTAATACCATACTTTTGTTTTAGTTCTGCTTTTATTTCTTTCTTCAAGTCATCAATATGTTTAATATATTCTTGATTTTCCTTTTCTTCCTCTTCCTTTCTCTCTGATGATTCTCTTTCTTTCTCTAGATGCTGATTTACTTTATCTCTATGAGACTGAATATGCTTTTGTTGATTCTCTCTTGCAGCAGAAACCTTTGCAGCATAAGTCTTAGAGTAATCGGACTTATTCTTTTTTGCTTCTGCAATAAAGTCTGCAAAGGTTTTCATCGTTAGAGAATTGAACTTTTAGTATTTAGGCAGCAAGCACTTCACCCTTCACAAAGATGGTATCAACCACAGTTTGAAGTTGACGGGCAATCTTATCACCATAGTTGTTGTTGACAGGAATAGTGATAGTGCCAAAGGGTTTCTTATAGAAAGCAAACTCACCTGCTTTCATCTTACCTTCTGCGATTGCTTGTCGGTCATCTTTGTGCATACGGATAACTCGTCCGACAGTCTGTGCCATTTCAATCAGAGGAAGATTGCGAAGCATAATGCAATGAGTCAAACCTTGAACATTGATACCCTCAGACAGAATGCTGTAGTGAAATACAATGAACTTCTTGTCTGGGTCAGCACCAAACTCACTCATCTTCTCAAAGAAGACTTCACGAGACACTTTGGTTTTGTCAATATAAGCACCGTGCTTGGAAGTGATGTGCATAATGGTATAACCCATATCATTGAGTTGTTGCAGCAAATCACTCTCAGTGAACATTGCCCAGATTACTTTGGTGCTAGGAGCAGCAACAAGAACCTTAGGAACAGTATCCTCATCAATCTCAGACAGGATGCCTACAACGTTCTCTGCATCTACAAATGCAGCATTTTCCTTTGTGCGAATGGTTTGTGCTTCATAAGGCACAACTTTGGGAGGAATAATGCTACCTGCTTCAATGAGTTCTTGTGCAGGAATACTGATGATGTTATTTCCATAAACATCAGTATTATTCATCGACTCAGTGCTGTTATTGAACTTAGGAGTTGCAGTGAAGAAATAAGCATTATCTGCAACTGCTGAAGTGTGAGCAATACCCACAAAGTTAGATGGTTTTACACAATGGTGTGCTTCATCAAAATACACCACATCAATGTTAATATCTGCTTCATTCACCCGACCAATCGAATTGTAAGTGGTGAAGATAAACTGATGCTTGCCACTTCCGATTGCAGTGTCATTGTATTCTGCAATGACAGATGGACGTGTAGAGGATTGATGATGAGTTTCACCACTGTGAATGTGCATATAAGCAACATTCTGGTCTTTGAGATATTGTTCGAACTCTGAACAGAGTTGATTTGCAAGCAGAATACGAGGAGCAACAACAACAAACGTCATCGGTTCTTTTGCGTTAAGAACACGTTGACGGGCATCTTCCATCATCACAACAGTCTTACCACCACCAGTGGGAATGTAGACAGAACCCCTGATTGCTTTTTGCACAGCATCAAGAGCACGTTGTTGATAAGGAAGAAGAGTCAGCATCAATAAATCAAGTTCCGTTTGTATTCATACATTATAGCACCCCTCCCGTGGGTTCGGGAAGAGTGCTGGACGGTTCCACAGGTGGCACAGGACTATCAGGAATCCAACCACTCATAAAACTCAGAAATAGTCGGGAGTTCTTCTCCCTTCTCCATTGCAAGTTGACACATCAAATCATACATCTCCATCTCTTGTTCATCAAGAGAATTGTAGTAATCTTCATCATCATCTTCAGGTTCCTGATAATAATGATGAACCTCTACAACTTCAGGACTATTATCTATTGGAGCAACAGTATTCCAAGTAGCAATTCTCTTGCCACCTGTCATACTTAATGCTGCATCAGCAGCATCATTGTAAGTATTGTAACCTTCTACTCGAACAGTTTTATACTGACCACTGCCAGTAACTACCTGAAACTCCCAATCACCCATCAAAGAAACTCCGCAATGTAATAATCAACAGTCACTTCAAGTTCTGCTGCTTTCTGTTCAAGTTCCATTGCATATTCATCTGCAAACTCATCAGAGTCATGATTGCAGAAGAGGTCAAGAGTAGATTCATGCATCGTGTTCACTTTCCGAATTAACTGAATGAAGGCAATAATTAAATCCAAGGGATAATCCTAGGAGTATCAAATAAACAATAAAATAAGTCATCAGAACTCAATCGGTTCAAGAGTCGGTTCACTACCAAATCCAAACACACTGGGAGAAACTTCCTCAAACTCATCAGTTCCTTCAATTTGCTTATAGCAATGCAAAGAACCCTCAAGAACTTTATTAAGTTCGGGATTGACTTTATCAACCTCCACAGAGTCATTGTAGTCAGATTCCTCAGTGTTGTCAACTACATCAAAGATGATGAGATTGATACAAGCATCTTTAGCATCTTTGAGAGTCTTTGTAACGTGTTGAGGAGTGTCTACAACATCAGTCACAATCCACTTAGCAGCAGATGCTTTACGAATGAATCCAACAGTATTAGAATCCTTCTGGACTTCGTAGATACCAGCAGACAGACGAGGGAAGGTGAAAGTCATAATGAAGAAGTGTGGATTGATTAAGTTAAGTGTGAATCAGCAGTATTCAGGAAGAATACAGAAAGAAGCACAGAAACTACGAACCCAGTTCAGAGTATCAGCATAGCAACGAGGTTCACTCATCACCATACTCGTATTCTTACGAGGATTGTAAGCAACAGCAACATAACGGTAGCAATCAGGAGATTCTTCAATCTCTTGAATCCACATCTGATTCACATTGCCATCTTGCCAATCCCAACGGGAAGCAGTGTAGTTGAAAACAGTGGTGAGGTCTACCAAGTGGTTTCCTTTGCTTGTGTCCCTGTATTATAGGGCATCAGGGGGGTCTGCGGGACTTTATAGTGCCAGTGCTACAGGTGGCACACGGGTCAATCTTCCCCGTCGTATTTTGATGCCCTCGACTTTACATACTCAAGGTCTTTCCATTGATTGTGATAACAAACCACAAGAATGTGGTCTTTCTTGTGGTTTGTTCCTTTGGTGCATTTCTTTTCTTTTACTGCAATCTCAATGGTAATGTATTCATCATCTCTGAAATAAACCCATCCCTCTAGGTTTTTCCATTTGACGTAATCATTGACCTTGGGTGTGTAATGAGCAACCATTCGATAATCAAATAACCTCTTTAATTTATACTCATTCCAAATTGCAATCTGGATGCCAACCTGCTTGACGTTCGCACCAAGTTTTCAAGGAATTGGATGGGGGATTTTTCAATCGTTCAATTCCAGTTGCTTTATCATAAGCATCAAACATTTTCTTATCACGTTGGATAAGAAATGAGTTCCAACCAAGGATGGCAATAAATGCAAGGAAAACGTAAGTAATTGTTTTAGAGTTCATTTGTAAAGATAACCTCCTGCCCAGTCGGCACGTTGATACATTTCTTCCCGAGACTTATCATCAAGCAAGTTGTATCGGATTCCTTTTGCAGGAGACTTCCAACTTGCAGACTTATATACATCACCAGTATTCAGGTCAACAAATGCGTGAGCACTTCTCTGATTACTTGGTTTGCTAACGTGAATGATACGAGCATACTTTCTACCTTTCTCATAAACATATTCATCCACTCCTTCACCCATCGCAAGTTGATTGATTTGTTCAATGTGATAATCAACATTTTCTTCTCTGTTGACATAATCACGATGTCGAGTAATAGCACTTTCTTGATAGTTGGTGCGAAGAACATCGCAGAACTGTTCAATTAAATCAAGGATTTGTTCTTGCATCAGAGTTGTGTTGTTCATGTCCTTATTATAGGGCATAGACAAGACAACCGAGAGGTGCAGTGGACACTTGGATTGCTGGTCTATGCTAATTTATCTCAGCAGAGATTGCCGAGATTCGGTTTGCTTTAGTAATGAGATTTTTAAGCATCTCAAGAAGATTGTCGAAATCATCTTGAGTTTTGCCCATCAATGCTTCATCAATTCTTTCAAACGCAGCAGCAGTCTGTGTTGTTAATTTCATTGGAGGTAATGAATAATTTGTTTGTTTATCTATACTTTCTATTGTTTTTGTTAACATATTCCTTTCTACTTCAGTCTCTACGACTTCTCTGGCAACTATGAGAAAATCATAAATGCCATCCATTTCTTCATCAGTAAAAAGAAATGATTTTTTCATCAGTCAGTTAGTCCAACATCCACTACAGGTTCATCATCATTATACTCAAGAATTGCTTCTCCTGCATCATGATTCAGTTGCTCGTAGATACTTTCATAAATCCAATCGCAAGAGGGTTGGTCATCCTCAAGGAGGAGTTTAACAGTGATGGTGACTTCTTTCATTTTTTAATACTTTTCTTGAGTTTCAGACGGGCAACTTCATCATCAATACATTCACCAATTACCTGATAAATGTAATCAGTATTTCCTACTTCATAAAGAACTTCACACGCATCTTCATCGGGAAGATATTGCTCTACAAAGTTCTCATCCATAGTGAATACATCAGCAGGACTGAAAACAAATGCCGCAACATAGGCATCTTCACCATACGTTGCAAACAGGTCATCAACCCGTTGCTTGAGATTAGCAAGATTGCGATACATAATCAGAAAGAAACGTAGGGGTGGTCGTGGTCAAGAACATCTACAGTTTTATCTGCAAAATGAAAACTATTCATCGGATAAAACTCATCATTGGCAATGTCATAAATTGACACATCAGACTTCAACTGCTCCAGAGTCAGAGTCTGAAGAATCTCCAAAAGATTTTGATAAGTCATCAGATTACTTTGAGTTTGCGTTTGATGTGTTGCAATGCTTGTTTTCTTGCTTTGAGTTTCCCCTTGCAAGAACCTTTGGTGTTTTTACGTTTTCCTGAGTTGTGCTGCCAATTCGGAGTCATCCCTCCCCTTTGCTTGATGAACATAGTATAACACCCCTCCCAAGCAAATGGAAGAGGTGATGGACAGTCCTACGACTGGCACAGGACTATTTCTTTAGACTCTTAGTTTCTAATCCATTAACAACCATTCCTTTCTTAATCATTTTCATCATTGCTTCCTGTGCGGATTCAAGTTGAAAATAACAAGCAAACTTCTTCTCACCCATAAACTCATATTCTACAGTGTAGAACTCATCATCGAGTTTAGGCATAAGTATACTCTTTCCATTCCTCTACATTTGACCTATCGAGAGAGAACAGCATCTTATTAAATGGTTTCCTTGGAATAGTCTGAAGAACTAGGTTGGTTTCTTCTAGAAGTTTATCACTCTTTCTAGTATTGCAAGGCATACAAGCAACTACAAGATTCTCCCAAGTATCCTCACCACCACGAGAACGTGGAATAATGTGGTCAATAGTAAGTTGTTTAGTTGAACCACAATATTGACATTTATGCCCATCACGTTTGTAAATCATAGTACGAGATGGTTTGTTCTGTGCGAGTTTCTCATAGGGCAACTTAATATAATTGACCAGTCGAATGACTCTCTTACCAAGTGCCTGTGCTTTATTCTTCATAAGCAGCACAATTGCTCTCTTCCAATTAGTAAAGTTAATTGGTTCGTAGGATGCGTTCAGAACAAGTATAGTTTGGTTTGGTTCAATTTTTAAGTAGTCCATAAGAGTATTTGAGTGGAATGATTATACTTCCATTAGTATCTAGATGTCAAAGAATTTATCTGGAAAGAATCCAGTAGTTTGACCTGGATAACCACCAGGATTACAAACAACACGACAACCATCAATAATATAATTAAAGGCATTGTGAGTGTGTCCGTGTACCCAGTATTTGATTTGTGGATGATTTACAATAATATCATCAAGATTACTACAATAAGCACCATTTGCATATTTCTTGTATTCCTGCGGAATAGATTGATAACTCGGTGCGTGATGACTGATGACAAATACGTTTTCATTCAGTGTTTGTAGTTGCTTGAGAAGATACTTCTTACTTTCTTTATGAAAAGTAAGAGTATCAGATGGATTCATCTTCCGATACTTCGGAGTGATACGAATAACTTTATAGTCATTCATCACTTG
>JACCEC010767078.1_pt1 | contig 12863 bp, 12 predicted proteins | sample 7450121 | NCBI WGS metagenome assembly JACCEC01 (sample SAMN15323455, study PRJNA562643) | freshwater metagenome | isolation source: river surface water | place: USA:Blue River Watershed | collected 2017-08-18 | reverse complement strand
GTTTAGCCGCATTTAAGTCTTGCAAATGGTGCCAATACTTGCCAGATGAAACCATGTAGCCAAGGGCTTTTTCTGCGGCCAGTGCCTTCTTTACGTTGTCCAAATTAAGCGCTAAATTTTGCTTAGAAAGCAACGCTTCGCAAAACTCTGAACGCAGCAAATCATTTCTTGAAATTCGAGGAAATAACAAGCGCGAACTTGTGAGCTCTGACAAATTGACGACGGCACAATTTAGCGCATTGGCAATGGCCATGAAACGAACCGACTTGGCCTCGAGTGATTGCAAGGTGATGTCGGCGCGAAGAGGGTCTGAGGTGCCATGGCCATAGAAATGATTCGATTCACCTTCGCTGGCTGTGTAAATCATGTCACACCCCAAGAACGCAATGATGTCCGGTTTTAATGCGCCCAATGTCCAATAAGCCGCTGTAAATGCCATGGTGCCACCCGCATAGACAAATCCGCCCATGCTGTTTTGTGTGGGAACAAACTCGGAGGCTGGTATCAGTTTTTGGCCAGGTTTTAAAGGCGCTGACGGTAAGCGCTCTGCCAAAAAGTCTTCGGGGTACACCAGATAGTTCCATTCAGGTGTTATTTGCCACGAATTATTGATTGCAATGCGGTGAGTGAATTCAGATAAATTCCAATTTTTGGCCATTAAGGCGTCGGGTGCACTGCCAATGACCAAGGCCATGATGGGAGGCTTAGACTGTAGGGTTTCTTTCACAACTGCGATGACTTTGTTGGCCGATTTATTGAAAGATTTCAAACAACAGTATATGAATTCCCTTAGTCATTACATGGTGTTGGGTTGTCAGCAATGGCAAGGCAGCACGCAATCGTAAAATTTAAGCGTGCTTCAAAACATCCACGCCATACTCAAGCCACTCGCATTTGAGGCCATCGGTAAAGGCCTTCAAAACATCACGGGTGCAACTTCGTCTTTAGAGGCATTCAAATCGCCAGTGGGCGATCCTGGGCTCTTTGGACCGCAGTCTGTTGTGTGGAAAGTGCACGCCGATTTTTCCGCCATGATGGTGGGAGGCTTGTCCTCTTTGATGATCCAAGCTTTGCACCCCCGTGCCTTGGCAGCCGTGTGGGACCACTCCAATTTTCGTGAGCAATTAAAGGCCCGCTTGGGGCGCACCGCATTGTTTGTAGCATCCACCACATATGGTGGCGTCGCCCTTGCCACGCAAAGTATTCAAAGGGTCAATGCCATTCACGCCAAAATTGAAGGCGTAGACCTTCAAGGCCAACCCTACAAAGCCAACGAACCCGATTTGCTCAGGTGGGTGCACCTCATTGAAACGGTTTCATTTTTGAACGCCTACCAACATTTGGCATTGCGGCCTTTGTCAGCATCCGATTGCAACCAATACGTGGTGGAAATGAACAAAGTAGGGGAGATGTTGGGCGCTACCAATCTCCCAATTACTTTGCCCGATTTGCAGCACGCCATCTCCCAATACGAACCCGTACTGACCTTTGATCAGCGCACCCGCGAAACGCTTCAATCGATTGAAAACTATTCTGTTGGCCTGACTGAAAAACCATTTTTTGCATTAATTCTCAAATCGTCTTTTGACATCATGCCCGACTGGCTTCTGCAAAAACTACACAAAACACCCGATGGCTGTTTGCAATTGAATGCCCGCAAAGTGGCTTTGCAATTGGCTTCCCAACCAGTTCAGTGGATGCTAGATGAGCAAGGTGTTTGCGCGGTGGCCAAAGCCAGAATGCGTTGACCGTCTGCACGATGTCACACACAATGAAAAAACCGACCCCCGAAACAAGGCTGAAAATTTCAAAAAGGAGCTCACCATGAACGTACAAGAACGCGACGCGCTTTTAAAATTCTTGGCATCGCTTCGACAAACGCCCGTCCAATCAAAAGACGCGGTGGCAGACAGCATCATTCGCGACGCCCTGTCGCAGCAGCCCGATGCGCTTTATAAATTGGTTCAACGCAGCATGGCACTTCAGTTGGCTTTGGACGCCGCATTGGACAAACTCAAGCAGCACGAAACCACCGCTGAGCCTGTTCAAGACAAACCGCAAACCAGCAGTTGGGGCACAGGTTTGTTGGCGCAAGCGGGCACGGTGGCACTGGGCACAGCCGTGGGCGTTGCAGCGGGCGGCTTGCTTTTGCAAAGCGTGTTGCCAGACAGCCTAGACCTAGGCGATAGCTTTTTTGATTAATTGGCATATAAAAGTAGTCAATTTTCTAGAATTGATCTGTGTCAAGAAGCACAGTTATGATGGGTTCAAATAGGAAAAAGCCATGTCCCTTGAATCCCTCAAAATTCGAACCAAACTGACCCTGTTGGTTGCGCCTTTGCTAGTGGCCGTTGGCCTTTTGGCGCTCGACAAAGTGTGGGTTGATTGGACAGAAAAAAACGACTACGCACTGACTGCTTCGGTGGTAACTGAAGTGTCAACTTTAGGGCAACTGGTGCATGAGTTGCAATCCGAGCGAGGCATGACGGCCGGATTCTTGGCGTCGGGTGGCAGCGAGGCTACAACCACTGCGCTTAAAGCACAACGACTGAAATCAGACAGCATGTTGGCGCAGGCCGTTCAGTCGGTCACACTTTTAAAAAGCGCTTCAAGTACCAGCCCTAACGCCAATCCTGCCGATCAAAGTTTGGCTGCTTTGCGCCAAGCACTTACTGCCAAGCGCCAAGAAGTAGACGCCAAAGCCTTGCCAGGTGGCGCGGCCATTCAATGGTATTCGGGCCGCATCAGCGCCATCATCGACACCATTGACAGCGCAGTGGGTGATTCACCTTCGGTCGAGTTTGCGCAGCAAATTCGTGCCTACAGTTATTTGGTCAGTTTTAAAGAATTTGCAGGCCGCGAGCGTGCTGCCATCAATGGCACCCTTACCGCCAACAAACCCATGGCACCTGAAGCCATGGCCCAATTGATTGGCAACATTGCACGCCAAGAAAATTTTGAAAAGCTGTATCGCCAAACAGCCAGTGCAGCCCAAGTTCAATCGCTCACTCAAGCCCTCGACAAGCCTGGAGTCAAAGAGGCGCTGACTATGCGTAACGAGGTTCTGAAAAAAGCCTCTGAAGGTGATTACGGCATTGCACCAGCAGCTTGGTGGGCCGCTATTTCCGAGAAGATGAACATTCTCAAAGCGCAAGACGATCAGTTGACAAAACAACTCAGCGAGCTGGCCAGCCAACGCACCAGCAAATCGACCCAAACATTTGTCTGGGCCAGTGTCTTGACCATTTTGTTTGGTCTGATTTTTTTAAGCCTTACCTATTGGGTGACGCAAAGCATTCAAAAGCCTTTGCATTCTTTGCAAAGTGCCATCAACAAAATTGCAGAAAGTTTTGATTTGTCGCACCGCGTCAAGGTGCGTGGTTCAGATGAAATTGCCTTAACTTCCACGGCTTTCAACCGCATGTTGCAAGTCATTGCCGATGCTTTGGTGGAGGTCAATGTCACCATGGAATCTTTGGCGCAAGGCGATTTTTCTAAGCCAGTTCAAGCGTCGCTTAAAGGCGACATGGACAAACTCAAGACATCCGTCAACACCAGCCTGACCCGCATCGAGTCCACCATTGCCACACTGAACAACGTGACGCAGGCCTTGCAGTCTGGCAATTTTTCCTACAGCTTTGATGCCAACGCACAAGGCGAATATGGCAAGGCCATGAACAATGCGCAGCGTGCCATGTCGGGTCTCAACCAAATGTTGGGCGACGTTGGACAGGTCATGCGCCATTTGGCCAACGGCGACTTAAGTCAGCGCGTTCAAGCCAGCGGTCAAGGCGATTTGTCGGCCTTGCGTGACAACATCAATGCGTCTTTGGATGCATTGGTGACAGCCATGAACGAGATCAATGTGAACACGCGTCAGTTGGCTTTGGCCTCCAGAGAAACCTCTGAAGCCATCAGCCAAATTGCCGATGGTGCACAGAATCAGACCATGGCCATCAGCCAAGTGGCAGCAGCCGTTAAGCAATCTAGTCAAGCCATTGACGAAGTGTCAAACAACACCGAAATGGCCTCCGAAAAATCGCGCGAATCGGTGGCACGAGTTCAAGCTGGGGTTGAAAAAATGGCGGACATGGTTGCGGTGGTCACGGCCATTGCCAACAACTCCGAGAAGATCAGCAAGATTACCAGCGTGATTGAAAAGATTGCCAACAAAACCAATCTCTTGTCTTTGAATGCTGCCATTGAGGCAGCGCGCGCAGGCGAGCACGGCAAAGGCTTTGCTGTGGTGGCCGACGAGGTGGGCAAGTTGGCTGTGAGCAGTGCCGCCAGCTCGCAAGAAATTGCTCAACTGGTGCAGGCTGCATCTAGCGAAACAGCCAAAGCTGTGTTGGCCGTCACAGAAGTTAGCCAAGACATGGCGCAAGTGGGCGAAATTTCCAAAATGACCGACAACTTGTTGCAACGCATTTCTTCTTCTTTGGAAGAACAAGCCAATGCCATCGAAGAGATCAATGTCAATTTGTCTGGGCTTGACCGAATTGCCAACAGCAACGCGGCGGCATCAGAAGAAATGACAGCCAGCGTCATTTCCTTGTCTAACAGCGCAGACGCCACTCGCCGTGAGGTGGCGCGCTTTAAGTTGCAGAGTTAAGTTGAAGGTAAGACTCAGCGGTTGGTTAATAGCAGTTCATCCCGCTGCCCACCCAAAGAACTTTTCAATCTCTTCTTTTTGCGCTTGCGCATCGGCTTCCCCAAGGGCTATCAGTTCTTGGGTATAGGCCGATTCAAACAACAAATAACTGACCAACGCATTGCCCTGGCCCAGACCCACGGCAGGGTTGGCGCCCAAGGTTTTTAACAAGCTTTTGACAGTGTTGGGCAAGGCATCGGCATGCTTGGCCGCAATCACATCCAAACGCTGCGAGGGTGCAATTAGCAACAACTCTACGGGCCTTAAATGGGTCGCTTGTCGTTTCTCTTCAGGAATTAGCGCAAGGGTTTGGTTGATGCGCTGCATGCGCTCTACATCGACCGCCAAGGAATCTAGAAAGATGCTGGACAAAGCATGACCAGCAATGTGCGCCAGGGAAGGGTAGGTGGGCTCTTCATGGCTCTTCTTTGGTGGCTCCAACATTCGGCCAGCGCCCACCACCAAAATTTTGCTGGCACCCAAATGAATGGCGGGCGAGATGGGGGCGGTTTGACGCATGGCACCATCGCCAAAATACGCACGGCCCTGTGGCCCATCCAATTGCATGGCCGGGAAAATAAAGGGAATAGCCGAGCTTGCCAACAGGTGATCGCTCGACAAGCGGCAATGCTGCGCCAAGCGTTGATTGCGAATCCAAGGGGTAACGGGATGACAGCTGTCATAAAACGTCACGTGCTCGCCCGTGCTGTAGCTCGATGCGGTAATGGCCAATGCGCGCAGATGGCCTTGTTCTAAGAGCGCGGGCAAACGCTCAAATTGAATGTGCTTAGACAGCAACTCGCTCAAGGGGTCGTTGTTTAACAAAGACTTGGGCCGAAGTTTTTTCTGCGCAATGAGCCAGCCCAAAGAAAGCAACGACAGCCAGCGCGCCCCCGACCGAATCATGCCCAAAACGTCAGAGCGATACACCTGCTCAACTTGAAAATTGCGCCAGACACTGACCAAGTCGTCGAGTGCTGCGTCAAAACGGTCTGCATTGCTGGCCAAAAATGCAGCGTTGATGGCACCGGCCGAGGTGCCCGAAATGACAGGGAATGGATTGCCTTCAGGCGCGCCGGCCTCCCGCCGCATGCGGGCAATGGCCGCCAACACGCCCACTTGGTAGGCTGCACGGGCGCCGCCGCCAGAAAGAATAAGTCCAGTAGTGTGAGGCATGGCCACGATGCTATGGGAGTTTGATGCCAGAGGAATCAGGGAACACCCGTGATTGTTAGCTTTCTAAGTGAAGTGAATATATATCTAAAAAAGCTAAAGAGTTGTGTCTTCGCTTGGTAAACTCTCGGGTGTTAAATGAACACAAATGAACCAGACAGCCTAACCGTTTTACCCATGAAAACCATTTTGCTTGTTGAAGATGAAATCTTGCTTCGTGAGGGCGTACAAGAAACGCTTGAGGTGCATGGCTATACCGTGATTGGCGCAGCAGACGGCGTTGAGGCTCTCGACTGGTTGTTGCAAACAGAAGTTTCATTGATCATTACCGATTTGGTCATGCCCAACATGAACGGCGTTGAGTTCATTGAAGAGCTGCGCACCAAGTACCCCAAGTTGCCGGTCATTGTGGCTTCAGGCAGCCCCGATTCAGTTCAAAGCCGATTGGGCATTTCCAACATCCATGTGCCAGGTGCATCGGCCTGCATAACCAAGCCCTTCAAAGGCAAAGACTTGGTCACCCTCATCGAAAAAGTTCTGGCCGAAAACGCCGCCTAATTTTTTTCGCGCCCTAAAACTCAAACCCCATTTGGCTTGAGTTAACTGCCTCTTTACTCTGCCGCTTTTTTGTTTTTGCAAAAACTTTGCGCGAGGCATGTTTTTCAATCACTTCGCTTTTGCCATCGCGCACCGATGGGTCTTTTCGCCTAGCGTGCAGCAGGGCCTTTGCTTCTCTTGTGGCCACGGCCAAATCTAGCAGTGGCGTCACATCTCTGTTGGCGGGCAACCATCGGTTAACAAACTTGCCATAGGGGTCGTGGTCTTGTGCCTGTTTGAGGGGGTTGTAGACCCGGGTGGTATTGATGCCTGTGGTGCCAGACTGCATTTGCATCTGACTCCAATGGATGCCGGGTTCGTAATCTAAAAACTGTGTGGCCAACCATTCGCCCACGGGCCGCCAATGCAGCCACAAAGGGTAAGCCGCAACAGAAACCAACATGGCGCGCATTCTGAAATTTAACCAGCCCGTTTCTTTGAGCATGACCACGCATGCGTCAACCATGGGCCATCCGGTTTGCCCTAATTTGAGCGCTTCAAAATAAGCTTGATTGAACGACTCTTCGCGTAAATTGTCGTAGCCCCGGTGCATGTTCTGCCACTCAATGTCGGGCTCGGTTTCTAGCTTTTGAATAAAGTGACAGTGCCAATACAAGCGACTGACAAACGCCGTTAAACCGCTGCGGTGTTTTACCGCGTGAGGTGGTATTTGATCAATTTGCGCTCGGGTCATTTGCACCACTTCGCGCATGCTGATGCAACCATATGTGAGGTAGGCGGACAGCCTAGAGCATGCATCGGGCGCAGTTAGCGGTGAAGAAATGCCGCCTCTGTAGCCAATGCTTCTGGCTCTTAAGAAACTGTTCAAGGTGGCCATGGCAAGCGGCCTGCCACCGCGTTGTCTCAAGGGTGGATTGTGCTCAAGGTGCGAGGGCGCCACCATTTGTGTCACCAAATTTATAGGTGAGCTTGAAGCATTGTTCCAAAATTGAATGCTTGGAATTTCATCAATGGGTTGCGCCATGTGTTTTTCCCAAGCGCCTTGCCACAGGTTGCGATTTTTAAGCCCCCTGACCACGCCAAACTGTGGAAACTCTTGCCACATCACTTGATGCTGCCGACACCATTGGGCCACTTGAATATCGCGTGCATAAGTCACACCGTTGCCAGTTTCTTGGTGTGAGTAAATATTTTGAAAAGGGTGCGCTTGCCAAAGTTTTGAAAGCACCTCTGACATTTCGCCCACATGAATTTCGATCTGGCCTCCCAGCGTTCGAAAGTGCGCGTCTAGCGCCTGTATCGATTCTTTGATGAACTCAAAATGTTGTAGCGCCACATCGGCTTGCGCCCAAAGCGAAGGCTCAACCACATAGATGCAGCGCACAGGGCCGTTTTTGGCCGCATGCGCCAAAGCCGCATGATCTTGCCAGCGTAAATCTCGCTTGAACCAAACGATGGAATAGCGCATTGGGACAGCTTGCTGTCGTTACTTATTGAAGGCTTCCAAGTCGATGCCTTCATGCTTGGCAATCATTTCCAAGGCCGATTCAAACAAAGCCCTTGCCGAACCAGAGATGGCACTGAGGTGGGCATGCAAGTGGGCATCTTCGCTGGATTTGTTCAAGCACTCGTGGCTGTACTGTTCAAAGCTGGCCAACTGCGAAATGATTTCTGCAACATGCTTGGGGCACTCGCACAGCACATTGGTCGAAACATTGGCCACTTTTAGAAGCGCCATGTCGCTGTATTTTCTTTGTGGAATGAGGGTGCCCGACTTAAGGGGCGCCGACTTGCCTGTGGTGTCAACTACCAGCACTGAATTGATCAGGTCCGCCAATTCGCTGTCTGAGATGGGCTCACGGCGAACAATCATGCCGCACTCTTTCATTGACTGAATGACGGGCTCTTGTCCAAAGTTGTAAAGAACAATGACTTGCAGCGCTTGATTTTTTTCGGCCAAGCGGTGAATTTCAAACTGCACACCCGCATGCAAAGAGTTGGTATGAACAAGCAATATTTGTGGCGGCTCTTGAAAATTGCCGGCCATGGCTTCTGCGGTAGAACTAAAAATATCTGTCACTCGAATGGTGTGACTGCTGAAATTGAAAGTGAATTTTTTGGACTCAATGCGGCTGGCCAAAGTGAGGCCAACGATGGCAACTGCCACCGACTGAGAAGCCAAACTGGCAGCACTTTTGGTGTGATTTGACGCTTGCTGTTTTTGCAGCAAATTGTTGAGCGCAGTAGTGGAGAGTTGTGCAATGCCGCTAATGGCATGGCCTTGCTCAGTCAGTCGCTTGAGCAAGATGGCCTTCAGAACATCGTCTTCGGTGTAGAGGCGGTGGTTTGTTTCGGTTTTGTAGGGCTTGAACGTTTCGTAGCGAGCCTCCCAAATGCGCAGGGTAGGCGTTGGAACGCCACTCAAACTTGACACTGCGCCTATTTTGTGGGGGTGAGTTTGTACAGTTTTGCTGACAGTCATAGGTGCCTTGAATAGATTTTGAATAATTTAATTTCGATTTAATGTTTTCATTATAGGTTTTGTTTAGAAAAGGTGTTAAATTACTTTTCAGTTACACAAAAAGGGGTTGCCATGTTGAATAAACGTTCTATGCAAGGTTTGAAAGTTGTTTCGCACATTGCCAGCGCGCCACTGCACGCACCTGCTACCGCAGACCAAATTGCCAAAAAGCTTGAGTTCTCCGTGTCTTATGTGGAAGGTTTGTTGAAGGACGCCAAGGCCGCTCACCTCATTAAGTCCATTCGGGGACCTGGCGGCGGTTACCAGTTGGCCCAAGCTTTAGACAGCTTGTCGGTGTGGGATGTGGTCAGTGCCTACGAAGACACCCTGTCCAAGCCTGAGGAGAAGCTCTCCAGCCCCGAGGCCCAATTGGCTCAAAGCCTCATGGACGATTGCTGGGCCATGGAGCAAAAGTTCCTCAAAGAATCACCTCTGAGCAGCTTGGTTGACAAACAAACCGTGCAATCGCCCAGTGCCTCCATCAACAAAATGTTGATGAACTTCAAGCCGCTGCCCAAGGCTGTGATGCCTGTTGCACCCAACTCGGTGTTTGACTTGTCCAACTACATGAATTTGCAGGCCGCCTAAGCGCTGCATTTCTAACCAAGGCAATGCATTTCAAAGCATGCTTGCCTGGGTCAATCTTCTTTGCCTTATTGAATAGGCGTAGCGTGTTTCAGCAAATCGTCAATGAGTGACTCCAGCTGTTTGGCCGAAGCCTCAAACGGGTCAAACTCTGGATGCTTCAACTGAACGATGGGGTCGTTTTCTGAAATGATGACGTGCGCCATCGACCAATTGGGAAATTTACGCGCGCTAATTTCTTCAATGGCCACCAACTCAACATCTTGGTGCCGCTTGTCCTTGATGATGGTGTTGTACAAACGATTGACGGTGCTGCGCTCACCCTCAAGCACCTGAATAAACAGCCCCTGTCCCTGACACAAAACGCCTGTAATGCCCGCCACCCGGTTGTGCACCCTGGCCGATTCCAAAATAGACCCCGTGACCGTTGTCGTGATGGCGCCTGTGGCTCGGCTGATGTACAAAAGGCGAATGAGCATGGATTCCTTAATGAGGCTTTGGATCAATCAAGTTTGATATTGGCTTTGGTGATGATGGCGCCCCATTTGCGCGTTTCTGCATCAATAAAAGATTTGAAGGCACTGGGTGTGCCGCCGCCAATGATGAGGCCTTGCTTGAGCATGTTTTGCTTAAACGCAGGGTCGGCCATGGCAGCATTGACATCGGCGTTAATGCGCGCAACCACATCGGCAGGCGTGCCAGCCGGTGCAAACAAACCGTTCCAAGCCAAGGCATCAAAACCTGCATAGCCGGCTTCTGCCACTGTGGGCAAGTCGGGCCTGGCACTTAGGCGCTGAGGGCTGGTAACGGCCAACAATTTCAAGCGACCACCTTGCACCAAAGACAGCAAGGCGGGTTCAACAGCCATCAAGGCTTGTGTTTCATTTTGTGCCACAGACAAAGCCGCAGGCGGTGAGCCGTTGAACGGCACATGGGTGGCTTCAAAGCCCGCGGTGGCCTTCAACAATTCCATGGATAAATGTGAGGAACTGCCAAGCCCCACCGATGCATAGTTAACTTTATCGCCTTGATTTTTGGCCCAAGTGACAAACTCTTTGAAATTTTGCGCGGGGTGATTGGCAGGCACCGCCAACACATTGGGTTGCGAGGTAGTTAAGACCACCGGAATTAAATCTTTGGTGGGGTCGTAGGGCATTTTCTTGAACATGAAGGGACCAAATGCCACGGGTCCGTTAAAGCCAATTCCCAATGTGTAGCCATCGGGCTCAGCCTTGGCCACAACATCCATGCCAATGGTGCCGCCAGCGCCTGGTTTGTTTTCTACCACCAAGGGCTGGCCCCATCGGGTTTTAAGAGTGTCCGACATGCCGCGAACAATGACGTCCAGTGAGCTGCCTGCTGGTGCAGGCACCACCACTTTGACAGGTTTGGTAGGCCAATTTTGAGCACTGGCTGAGAGTGGAGTAAGTCCTATGCAGGAAAGGGCAAAGCCTGCCATGGCCCATTGCAAAAAGCCGCGAGTAGAAATGCGCTTATTCAATTTCAGTAACTCCAGTTACAAAGTAATCGGTATCGCCAAAGCAAGAAGTTGGCAGGCCTTTGTGTTGCTCATAGTTAAGCGTGACGCGCTTGCCGGCAGCGGCTGTAATTTTTTGAGCGACTGCCTCATCGCGAACCGTGAACAAGAATTTCTCGGGTGCAGCGCCGGGCATGGCCACCAAGGACAATTCGCCCTCCCAAGTTTTGCAGATCCAACCTTTGTTGGAAACTTTTTGCAAAAACCCGGCGCGCTCGCCTGTGGAGTAGCTCCAGTTGAGGGCAATAACGATGTAAAGTGCAAACAAGGCAATGGCGGCTAGCACCACTAAAAAGATGGACTTAATCACTTTGGAGGCATTGAAGTTTGTCATAGCACCATTCTAGAGGAGAGCAAATTGGGAATCTGGATTGAATTGGGTGTATTCGCACTGGTATTTGTTTTTGCCATTCATCAGTTTCATGACTTGAAACAAGAAAAGAAGAAACGCGAACGCAAATTGGCCGAACAGGAAGCCGCAAACAAAAAAGGCTCTCCAGAAGGGTGAGCCTTTTTTGCCTATTGGTCTACATGCTTGTCATTCAAGTGCCAATGTCGACCTGACCCAGTCTGGTTACCCACAAGTTCCATGACCTTGGAATTTGGCCATCGTTCATGTCGGAGGCCAGCTTGGCTTCCTCTTCGTTCAAGAAACTAATTTCACCCAAGCCGTTGGCCGCCAATTGCAACTTGGCATTGACCTCGGCATAAATGGCGCGGTAAACCACTTGCTCCAAAGACGTGCCCACCACGGTGGAGCCATGGCCGCGCATCAGAACGCAATTGTGCTTGCCCAAAGACTTGGCCAAGGCTTCGCCCAAATACGCACTTCTAATAAGCATGTCTGAATTGCCCGCAGCTTCCCTAATTTCAAAGTGCGCCGAACCCGAACCCAAAAATCCTGACATGTGAAAAACAGGCTTGAGCGGATTGTGCGTAATGGCAAAAGGAATGACGCTGGGTGAGTGGCTGTGAACCACCGCCACCACATCGGGCCGCGCGCGATAAATTTCGGAGTGAATGAAACGCTCTAGGTAAGGACGTTCGGTGGTTTGAGAAACGGCATTGCCGTCCAGGTCGTAGCACACGATGTCTTGTCGTTTGACCAAACCAGGTGCTCTGTTGCAAGACAACAAAAACACGCCGTCTTGAGTAGGATGCCGCACACTGACGTGACCCAAGCCATCGACAATGCCTTGATCGTACAAAATGCGATTGGCATAAACTAAGCGATCTACCAAGTCGCTGGGTGGGGCTTCAAATGTCATTCAACTCTCTCCTGCGGGTTTCTAAAAGTCAACCTAGGTGACAGTGTATGCCAGACAGTGAGCCTTGGTAGCCTCACAATACTTCCTCAACAATACCTTCACAATTTTTACACCCATCACTATGTCAACAGATTTAATCCTTGAGCAATGGTTGGCTGAGGAAGCCGAAGTTTTAAAGGGCCTTCAAAGTGGTCGCGGCCCAGGTGTGGCCAACCCGCAAGAGGTGATGTCCATGACTGGTCTAGAAATGATGCTTGGCATGTTGCAAGGGCGTTTGCCCTATCCCGCCATGGGCAAGACATTGGACTTTCAAATGATTCATGTGGAAGAGGGCAAAGCCATTTTTCAAGGTGCGCCCAGTTTGGCACACCAAAACCCAATGGGCACCACGCATGGGGGTTGGTACGCCACCATTTTGGATTCGGCCATGGGCTGCGCCGTGCACAGCATGATGCCCATAGGCCGCGGTTACACCACGGCTGAATTGAGCATCAACTTGGTTCGTGCCATTACGCCCAAAGTAAAACGCCTAAGGGCCCTTGGCACGGTGGTGCATTGCGGTCGTCAGTT
>JACCEC012956605.1_pt1 | contig 12866 bp, 16 predicted proteins | sample 7450121 | NCBI WGS metagenome assembly JACCEC01 (sample SAMN15323455, study PRJNA562643) | freshwater metagenome | isolation source: river surface water | place: USA:Blue River Watershed | collected 2017-08-18 | reverse complement strand
TTGTGCTGCATGTCCAGCGCGCGCTGCTCATCGCGAAGCTGCTGCATGCGTTTACGCGCAGCCTGATCTTGTTCACGCTCTGCCTGACGAATGGCCGCAAGCTGGCGTTTTGATGCGGCATCTTCCGCACGTTCGCGCTGTGCCAGTGAATTTACCCACCAGTCGGCATAACCCATGCCCGCCTTAGAGCGCTCGGAAACACGCTCTTTATTCGGGTCAACATCAAAGAAAGATTGGCGGTTACGAACAGACTGCTGACGCATGCCACGCTTTTCTAGCGCCGCATCCATCTTGCTCATTTGCTGCGTCCACCAGTCGACATACGCTGCATCGTCGCGTTTCTTGTCTTCGATAGCCTTTTTGTGCGCATCGACAGCCTTGCGATTGGCTTCTTGTTCTTTGGCTGTCAGCTTGTCAATGCCTGCAATCTGCGCCGTCCACCAGGCTTCATAGCTGCGGCCGTTGTTTTGTGTGCGATAGCTTGGCTGTACCAGAGGTGCAGAATTGGTCACGCGACGGTTGTTGGCTTCAACTTCTGCCTGACGTGCACGTTCGCGTTCTGCTTCTGCCGCACGTTGACGTGCCCGAGCCAGTTCGTTTGTTGCCGCAATCTGTTTTTCGATAAACAGCACGCCATCGGCCAGCGCTTTGTTCTGGTACTCAATGTCGCGAATGGTGGAGTTGATGCGCTCACGCAAGGCACGTGCTGCATCGGCTTCCTGTCGTGCCGCTTCAATGTCGGCGCGCATACTCATGGCCTTTTCAGACTGCGAATTGCGGTTTTTGCCAAAAAATGTGCCATTGAACAACTTTTGCGCCACCGCCTGTTGTACTTCGGCACGCTTTTCTACACGACCAAGTTCTCTGGCCATGTCCTTGCGTTCTTGCAACAGTTTGCGGTTGGTGTCAATTTCGCTTTTTAAGGCCGAGGCATTGGCCTGCATGGTGCGGTTGGACTGTTTTTCAATCGCCTTGCCGGTTTCTTTGGCCTGCGCGGCAAGAATTGCCTGCCCTTTGGTGGTCTTTTCGACCAGAGGATTCAGCTTGTTAAGCTGCTTTTGATATTTGCTTGTGTAGTCGGCCAGATTTTCAATCTGCATGCCCGCTTTGCGCGCTTTCTGGCCGCTGCGGTCAATTGAGCTGCCAAGTGCATCGGTATTGCGCGTGGTGTTGCGCGTGGTGCTGTTCAGGTTGCCCATGTTGGCAAGTGCTGCACCAAGGTTTTTGTCCAGCATTCCAAACTTGCCAGACAGGTTGGAAATATCACCAAGCAACTGCTGCAGGGAGCGTTCAAGCCCCTCTACAGTCGCGCCTGTCTTGGTGAGACTCTTGTCTAACGTGTCGATTTTTTTGGTAGCGCTGTTGATCGACTGATCAAAGCGCTCCACATCGAGCGTTAGTGTATATTGAACGTTGTCATTACCAGACATATACCCTACCGTTATTTACTGTTACTGCTGCTCAGTTTCCGAAGTTTTTCCAATCCTTTGCGGTCGAGCTGTGCACTAGCGATAGGGTCAAATTTGACTTTAATTACATCCCCTCTTTCGTCGGCCAGTCTCTCGCTCAGGTCTTGCAAGCCTTTGACCGAACCATTCATGCCGCCAAGCATCGCAGATACACTGCTCACATTAAGCGCACGTAGGTCGTTTCTGGCCTGAATACGTTGAACGTTGTTACTCATCATCCAGAACAGCTTGATTGGCATATCCAGGACGGCTTCGTAATCTTGTGAGTAGAAATGGACGACCTGACAAAAGAGAAATCCGAAATCGACATGCTCAATTTCAGGCCGGTAACTTACTTTCCCTCTTGTTCTGCCGAGGCTTCTTTGTTTTCCACTGAGGTCTCTACGCCCTCAATGTCATCAGCGCCGCGAATGAACTCGGAGATTGCGCGCAACTGCTCAATAGACATTTCGTCCAGTTGTTCGTCGCTAACTTCCGGAATGGCGCTCTTGATTAATTCAACCGTCAGCTTCATTTCCTTGACGACGGTCGGCTCGCCTTCTTTGGCCAGCTTCATCAGTTCCTCTGCGGCTTCTGTGATGCGAATAAAGTCGCGAACCTTGAGAACCTTGATCTCATACATTTTTTCGCCAACCTTGACCTTGCGGTTGGTTTGTGTTGTGAGTGCGGAAAGATTCAAAAGTTTCATTTGTAAAGCTCCTAAAATAAACCCCACGCTTGAGGCATGGGGTTTATTCTATCTTAAAAATAAGTCAGTGTTGACTTATTTTTGGCTGATTAAAGCGCGACCACTGCGTCAACCGAACCCACCTCGAACAACACTTCCGCATTGTTTTCGGTCACTGGGTACGCCTTGAACTCACAGTTGTAAATGCGCTCTTCATCCAACTTGTACGAGTAAGTCATCGCACCAGGCGTTGCCGCCTTTGGAATGCGCACTGCGTCGTCGTAGTTAAGTGTGCCATTTACGCCTTTTGGTACGAGAATCAACTCTTTTGCCATTGCAAGCAAGTTGGTGCCAATGCCGGTTGGTACAATGACAGATTTCTTGAGCGTCGCTCCATCAGTCACCAAAGTTGCACCAGGCATGATTGCCACAAGGTTGTCCAAAGTAGTTTCAGCGAGCGGTGCTGTCACCTTGATGGTACGACCCATGATGTATTCGTTGATTGGAGTGTTGCCGTATTGGTCAACGGTCACTTCATACGTTTCTGTTTCTACGGTCACTTCGACGCCGCCCTTGGTGAAACCAAGATCAACGCCGCCGTAAAACACCTTGCAGACGCCAAGTTTGACGTTTTCTGGTGAGTTATTCGCCATTAATGCTTTCTCCATGAAGTAAGTCAATACTGACTTATTTAGTTGTGAAAAATAGCACAGGTGGACACTTCATGTCCACTTGGATGCCAGTTTTCAGAAGATCATTTTGATAAACTGGTTGCCTTTCTGTTGCAGTTTGGCCGCAATTTCGTTCTCATGCTTGAGCATGGCTCGCTGCATAAACAGACCACCCGCTATTTCGCCCGCCGCTCTCGCTGTCTCGACGGACTTCTTTGAGGGTTGAAACAGACCGCTGTTTTTCTCTTCGGTAATTCGCCCTACAGTCATTTCACTCAGCACACGGTCGAAGTAATCGGCTTTGTCGGTTTTGAACTCGATGATATGTATACCAAGGCCACCTTTGACAAAACGACCCTTGGCATCGCGCTGACTACCCACTCGACGGTAAATGATATTGTGACGCAGTTTTTCCGTGTAAATTGGCGCCATATTGATTGCAGTCAATTGCACCTGCATGGCCATTGCCTGCAATTCACGGTCAAGCGTCGCCGGAAGCTCGCCCAACTTGGCCAGTTTTTTCTTTGCTGCCGCTGCGCTCTTATCGCCGCCCTTGGACTTGATGCCCATCTTTACACCTTGTAAAAGGCGATATTGAAGTCCGTTGAGAACTCCAGCAGGTTGCCGTCTGAAATTGGGTAGACCACAGGCTCAAAGCGTGGATAGCAGTGCTTGATGTGCATGTCGCCCACTTGCGTCTCTTCCAGCGTCAAAATCTGGAATACTTTCTGCATCAGGCTTTCTCCAGATTCGTAATTGGCCGCACGAACAATCACCTGAAACTCTGTACGGTAATAGCCCTTCATTTCATAGTCGATTGCTGTTCCGACCAGAGGATTGCGCAACAAGATGCCGTTATTCACTCGAATCGGAATCATGTTGATGAAGATGCTTTCTCTAATCTTGCCCGCGCCATTTGCTTCCAGACGCAAGCCCAAAGGCACTAGGTTCACGGCGTTTCGCTCCAATAGGTGCATTCGACCTCATAATGGTCGACTTTTCCGGCGATGTTAAAACGCGCGTGCATGCTCATGATGCGGTACTGATCTTTGTTCAACTCGATCACACAGTCATGCTCGGCCTGAGTGTTGGCCTGCAGTAGAATCAGCACACTGGCCTGCATTTCGCGAGCATTGCCGCGCGATGCAGATGAGTCGGCACGCACCGATGACTTTTCGTTGAAGTTACGCAGTCGCACGACGGCACAGCGCTCTTTAACCCGCTGTCCAACTATAGGCATGCCATATTGATCATAGCTGCCCTGTTTTTTGATGACACAATTCAGGTTTGGCCTAAACATCAGTTCTCCATTGGTTGCGCCAGACGCTGTACGATCAGTTTGACCAAGTGCTGTGGCTCTCTCCACTTTTGGCCGCCCATGTCTGTCGCCACCAGCTCAACCTGTGCAAGTTTCTTCTGTACCAGTAAACCCATTGCCCCATGCGCATTTTTGCCCAGCATTGCCGCTGCCTTGCTTTGATGTCCGGTTGAGATCGCCCTGTTCGCTTGGTGCGTCAACTCAATGGCAATCGAAATCAGGTGCTTGTGTGCCTGTTCAAATGCTGAAAAAGTCAGACCCTCTATATTGAGTTCGATCTCGTCAAGAAGGCCGTTAATGCTATCAATGTAGGTATAGCGCGCCTGTGCCACATTGAGTTTGGCATTTTCAATCTGACTTGCTGTGGGGGCTTGTCCTGGTTTTCGCACGGTAAAGAAAGCGCCATTAATTGCCATGACAAATGTATTGGCGATGTTTTCTGCTTTTTGCAAAAAGTAGTTTAATGAGCGCTTTTCTTCCATGTTATGTCCTTGTCAGTTTCTTGCCTGTAATCATGAAGGCACTGAGATATTTGTAGGCGGTCTTGCTGATGCCCATTTCTGGCATCGCGGTCTGCCGGTAAGTTTCGTGCGTTTCGCCAATGGTTTGCGATAACAGGCCCATCTGCCGCATTTGCTCTACGATATTCCCGCCGCCCAGAATGACATTGGCTTCGGCCACTTGTGCCTTGCGCAAGGCAGCCTTCAATCGTTCTGGCAGCGTGTTGTAATCGTTTGGTGTCAGCTCGCCAAAGTCGATAACCTCCATGCCGTTTGGCTCTGCGGTCAACGAAAGGCGTGAGATGCGAACCTTTGCTTCAACCAGTGCCGCAACTCGCTGTGCGTCAGTGGCTTGAACAAAAGTTTCTACATCTGGAATGCTGTATGCGGTCAACTTGGCTTGCTGGCTGTTCTGAAAGCTGTTAAGTCCAACGATCAGTCGCTCACGCGGATAGAGCAGATAGCTCACGCTATAGGCGATAGTGTTGCCATCTGCGAGAGTGATGTCGAACTCTACCGTGCGCATCTGATCGACACTCAGGCTGTCCATCGTGTTCGCTGTGATGGTGCTTGGGTCAATCAGCTCGATGCTGTTGTATTCTGCCGCGATACTGAGTGAAGTCAGCGTCGGGTCAAATTGGGTAGATGCGACAATCTCTCTGTATTCCTGATCGACAATGCGATAACTGGCTTCACTCACTTGAAGCGCGTTGCCGCTTTCGTCTTCAAAGGCGATGGGCAAAATAACAGTGGTTCCAGCAAGGTATTGATTCATCTATTAGCCCTGTTTTGCCAAGATGCCTTCAATCAATGCTGCGATCGAATTGCCCTTTACGCCGTATTCAGCAGCAACGGCGCGCAAGCCAACAATGCCTTCTTTATCGGCAATTGCTTCCAGGTCTTTGTCGGTGTATTTTGCTGCAGGCTTTTCTTGTGCGGGCTTTTCAACTACTCCACCAGTTTGCAGGTGTGCCACTGCTTCTGATTTTGCCATCGCGTCATCGGCATTCTGAATCCCTACGACAGAGCGCAGTAAGTCCAGACCAATCTGCTGACCTTCATGCGGTGCAGGCGTGTGCATGTTCTGGTTGTAGACGTCACCAACATTGGCCGGCGCGCCATTTTCCCACTCTGCGCCAATTGAACCCGCAATGCGCAAGGCATCTTGTGGCGAAACATCATGCACTGACAGTCCGTCCTTGAAGAACACGACACCCATCTGACCAGTGTAGTTGGAGAATCCAGCGCCAGTAAGTTTTAATTTCATCAAGATTTCCTCTTTTCAATAGGCCAATAATAAGTCAATGCTGATTTATTATCAATGGACGAAAACGCAATGAAAGCCAAACTAAAGCCAATAAAAAAGGAGAGGTTTTACCCTCTCCTTATGTAGTCAGTGCTGACTTACTTTTAGATGTTGGTCACACCTTGTAAGCGAGCAATAGACTTGGTCGACTTCAATGCAAGACCGCAGTACCACTTCAAGCGCAAGCGGTTAGCGTCTTTGTTTTGTACTGTGCCGATGTCTTCAACCACGATACCCGCGTTGCCACCACCGTACAAACCGTGAAGACCATCAACTTCGTTTAGGCGAACCGCATAAACAGAAGTTGTTGCAGCGCTAGAGCCTTTCGCTTCGTCGCCTGCCAAGAACTCATTCATAATGATAGGGATACCATTGTGAGTCAACATTGGACGGCCAAAGTTTTCAAGCTGTTGCATCACTGCATCAGTACCGTAGGTTGCACGAAGCAAGGCACGGTATGCGCGGATTGTGCCGCGACGCATCACGATTGCATCAGCACCGTTCGGCACAGCGTCACACAATTCGTCAAGCATGGTGAGGGTCAACGCATTACCGTTTACACCAACGTCGATCGTTTGATCGGTAGTTACCAGGCGTGGTAAGCCGTCAAAAGTTTTCGCGTTTGCAGCAGCGTCGCCAGTTGCAAGCGTTTGGTGGAACTTACGCGCTACACCCTTGGCCTTTTTCGCAAGTTGAATTGCGCGTTGGCTGTTGGTGTCACCCATTGTAGATTCGAGGAATTTATCAATGTCCACGTCACCAGCAAGGATGCGTAGGCGAGATACAACTTCGTCAAAAGTTGATGCTTCTTCATTGATCACTTCGTTCGGGTCAAGGAAGTCTGCGCCACCTAGTGTTTTTTCGCGGTTATACACGTAGGCCTTACCGTTCACTTGGACAAACGGCAACACAGAGAATAAGTCGTCGCGCTCGATAATCTCTTCAATAACCCCTGATACCAGTTGGTTATTACTGAGCTTCTCGGCTTCTTCGCGCAATAATGGCATTCAATGCTCCATTTAACTATTGAGTTTTGTCGGATTTCCTAACTCTCTCTAGTCACCGATTGATTGCCAATCGTAGCAAACAATTGGCGACTAATCAATCAGTGCTGACTTACTTTTGAGAACTTAGGAGATGCTTTTCAAGCCCTCTGCGATCTTGTCCATCGAGCTTTTTGGCTTGTTGTCTTTTGGCGCGCTTGCAGGCTTGGTTGTCGAACCGGCGCCTTGCTTCACCTTCGATTTGATTAAGGCGTCTTTTTCAGGGTCTGCTTCAATAATCTTTTGCATCGCCTGATCAAAAGCAACCGGATTGCCGTAACCATCCACCAGTTTTGTACGGTTTGCTGAACCACGAGGCTTGTCATACCCTACAACCTGCCCATCTTCAATTTCAAAGTGACTGCCATACAAAGCGCGTGCCTTGGTTGGTGTTAATGTCAGTTCTTCTCCAACGTACTTTGACTGGCTAAAGCGGGCGCCCACCGTGAGGTCATTGATGGTGCTTTGCGCCGTAGAGTATTGTTGGCTGATGTTTGCAATCTGCTGTTCCAGCTCTTTTACACGGTTGGCGTGTTCTTCTGCCATACGCTGTTTTAGGCGCTCAAAGTCGCCCTTGGCTTCTAGCTCACGCTCTTCCTGCTGCTTTTTCTCCGCGAGCATTTGTTGGACTTGCTCGAGATCAATATTGCCGATTTTGGCTTTTAGGCCTTCCAGTTCGTCTTTCAGGGCGCGTTCGCGCTCTTTGCGCTGCATCACTTCTTTGAGCAATGCCGCTTCCTTGTCGGTCGGCTTGTTCTTTTTGCTTTCGTCTTCTTTGTGATCTTCTGGTTCTGGTTTTGGGTCATTTGCAGGCTTAGGGTCATCCGCAGGCTTAGGGTCATCCGCAGGCTTTGGCTCTGCGCCGCCCAAGTCAGAACCTTCTCCGTCGTTTGGCGCTTGCAAAATACCGCCATTCACTAAAAGTTGCATCCAAAGTGGCATATTAAATCTCCGCTAGTCTCTTAGCTGTGCTTTCGCTTATCTCTCAGCTTATTGGGTGGTTTTGGTCACTTGGCCTTGGCGATTATTTTTGCTCGCCTTGGCTGTCGTATTGCCTTGTGGGTTTTGTGCTTTTGTCGCTGTACCGTCTTTTGGTGCAGCGCCAGGGTTTACGCTTGAATTGCGCTTGATCGAGCCTTCGCCTGTGGTGTCCGTCATGCGGTTTTGCAACTCGATCGGGTCAACCGGCCAGCCTTTTAGCTCTGCAAGCATTTTCTTGCGTAGGTCTTGTGCAAGCTGTGGGAACAGTTTGCCGATCACTGCTTCCATCTGCTTGCGTCGAATTTCGTCAGGGGCGTCAATGAGCATCAGGCGCGCCGCAATATCAAACTCGTCATACAGGCCACGCGTATCGAAGTTGTCAGGGTAGGAAACCAAGGTTTCGTCGTCCTTCACTTCTTCGTTATGCCATTTGGCCACCAGGCGAATGATTTTGTTTTCCACGCTTTCCAGACTGTCGGCCTTTGCGGCAAGCAAAGCGTTGACTCGCTCAAAGTCATAAGCCTTCGCAACGCCAGAACTGTTGTCGATGCCGACTGCGTTATCCTGTTTTGTACGTTCCCCTGCCAGACCAACGGTGTGATAAATCTCGCCGATGATCTTGGTAACAACCTGCATGATCAGGTCGGCCTGCTTAACGTCAGGCGACAAGAAGAAAGGCGCCGTGTTGGATTCGCCGTTGTAGGTGAAGATGCGCTGTGTACCCATTTCAATCAGCTTGTCATAGGTTTCCTCGCCCGGAAGAACACCCTGTGCCGGCATAGCCAACTGGCTAAAGGTCTGATCTTGGATGATGGCATCAAGGTTTGACAGATAGTTCGCCACGGCACGGTCAAGGTAGGCAATGTCGTCAATCATTGCAGATGCCTTGTACTCTTCATCGCCAATGATATGATCGGCCAAAATAACCGGAACTTCGTTCAGATCATGTTCGCCAGAAGCAATTTCTACAACTTCATAGCGCTTGGTGTTTGGGTTAAGCTGCTTTTCGTACAACGTCCAGTCTGTACGCGTCCATAAACGGAAACGATCAATTGCATCGCCATCGGAATCAAATGGGTCTTCATCATCGCGGGCAAGTTCGTAAATCAGCACCCAGTTCAGTTCGCCGTGCTTGTCAAACGAGTAATCAAGCAACTGCTGTGGCCCGACAATGTACGCATAAGCGCCAATGTTGGCCTTTTTCTCGTCTGCCTTTGAAATGATTTCGCTGTCCGTTCTGTCCATGTCAACCACAATGCCAATGCGGCCAAACAGCGAAGTTTTCTTGCTGATTTGACGCGCAAAGTCACGGATGGTTAAGCCACTTTTGGTCGATTTCTTCCAAAAGCGCTGTACGCATTCAGGCGCATCGGCTTCGTTACGAAAAATCGACTGCTTGAACAGGTACTTGTTGATCAAATCCACCACTTCGCGCGTATGGTTGAAGCGGTAAGCTCGATCAAGACGTTTGGCAAATTCCTTGTCGCCTTCCTTGACGTACTTGAAGATGTTTTCACTGAACCACTCACGGCCGCCTTCGTAAGTCGACTCCATGAATGACCAGTGTGCCACCATTGATTCATATAGTGGGTGACGACGCGCAACCAGCTTGGCCAAACGCTTTTGTTCGTCCGTTTGTCCGGTCGACTCTACGCCGCCGAATCCAGGGGCTTGAGGGTTGATGACTGCCGTGCTGTTCGCCATGTTTCTTTGCCTTAAATATAAATCAGTGCTGACTTACTTTATAGATTAAATGGAAATGCCGCCGATTTCAATCTTGCGCATCGGGAACTCAAGTTCAATCGCGTATCCGATTGCGTCTCCACTGTGCTCGACGCCGCCTGTCTTGTCCACATCACGGCCGCCCGGCTTGTAAATGGTCTGCTCAAAGGAGTTGATCAGATGCTTGCACTTCTCGTTGATTCTGAGCTTAATGTGGCCATCCGCTGTGCGTAGCATGCGGTTGACCGAGTTGACTCGATCGGCAATCAAAGGGTGCTTCTTGCGGTATTTGAGACGCTTAAAGCCCTTTTCGCGCATGATGTCCAAATCTGATTCGCCGCGTGCGTGCTGACGCTGTCCGCCTGCAGGGTCTGGGTAGATCGTAATCTGTTTTTGGTGACGCCAGTAGCGGCGATCAATCTCGTCGCAGATTTCTTCGGTATTCGAGCCAAACTGTACGATCTCGTCGACTACCCATACCTCGCCACTTGGCTGTGGCTGCATGATCACGGTACTCATCGGGTCAATGTTGAAGTCCATACCAATCCAGATTGGCAGTTGCGGATTGAACTCATATTTGCCCACGTGAGTCTTGCGGTCAAATGGATAGTAGACTCGGCCGCTCATGGTCTCGAATGAGGCCATAAATTCCTGGTTGAACGACTTTTCATCCATATCGGCTTTGGCGGCTTCGATCTCTGACACCGGAATGAATGGCGATGTGATCGTTGGAAACTGCCATGATGCCCATTGGCCAGATGCGATTTTTTTCGGGTCTTGCCCCTGCATGTATACCGTATATAACTGGTTATATGCCTTTGGCGTACCGATAAAGATTGCATGGCCGCCTGTTGAGGCCAATGTTGGTCGCAAACACTGCGTCCATGCTTCTTCGCTAATATCCTGAAACTCGTCCAGCACCAGAAAGTGAATCCCGACACCGCGTAGCGAGTCAGGGTCATCTGCGCCTTTCAGCTCGATCAGCGTTTTGTTGATCAGCAGAATGGACAAGTTGGAGTGGTTAATCTTGGAAACCCAGCGACGCGGAATGGCCTCGATCAGGTCATTCCACATAATCTGCTTGGCCATCTTGTAAGTTGGTGCAACGTACCAGATACGCTGTTTGGGGATTTGTGCCTTCCTGATCATCAGTGTCTTGGAAAGCTGAGTCTTGCCCCAGCGTCGGCCGGCCACAACCACACGGAAACGTGCCTTCGAGCGGTACACTTCCATTTGTTTTGGATGTAGAGAGAGCTTTGCGTTAGCCGACATTTTGGTCTTCGTCAATCTCCGTCACTGTATCGTCATCGAAGTCAAAATTGTTGCCAAAGTCTCGATCGCGCAATTGTTGAATTTCATCTGCGGTCAATTCACTGATCACCAATTCTGGAATCTGATCTGCATCCACCATGTCCGGTCTATCCAGACCCAACACTGTCCAGCGGGATGATTGCGCCTTCTGCAGAATATTCATGGCCGTTTCAAGTGACTTTAGGTTTGGGGTAATTGCTGCAAATGGCGTTCTGCTTTGTTTGGCCGTTACGATCTCATTCCAGGTAAGTGCGGCAATTCGCTGCGCCATCCTGTAATGCTCGTCTTTGGTTTCGCGAATCCGCTGCGTGTGCAAGGCAACATCCGCAATGGCATCTTCTGCCACACGTTCTGCCACCTTTTTGCTGATGTCCTTTGCCCGTTCGCCCTTGGTAATGCCCTTTTTCTTCATGTGCAAAGAAATCGAGGTCATACTTACGCCAACGATGCCAGCCAGCTCTTCCAGCGTTACGTCGCCAGTTGCCCACAGTGCCTCGGCTTTTGCCCACTCTTTCATGGTGGGGTAACGGCGTGGTTTTGCAGGCTCTTCGGTTTTAGTTGCCTCTGTCGTCATTTCATTACCTAAAAAAAAGCGCAACCATTGATTGCGCTTGTCAAGCAAACGATTGTTGTTAAGGGTAGCCAACAAACGCATAGTGAACGAGTGGTCAGGATATGGCCAATTGCTCAGCCTGTCAAGTCAGCGCTGACTTATTTTAATAGTGATAAGCGAGCGCATACCAAAGCACGCAAGCTAACGCGTTTTCTTCGCTCTCAAGCGGTCTGGTTGCGCACATTTCGTCGCCAATAACAAAAACCGCTACATAGAGGTCTTTGAGTTCTTCGGCGTGCATTTTCGCGATTTTAGAGGTTCTTCTGGACGACTGATGAGAGGCCGGTAATATGATTGGGTGGATTGAAAGTCTTTCCAGCTCTTGTGTTGTGGCATTATAGTCTCCGCAATAATCGGGACAATGTGTGTAGCCGTCTTCTTTTCTTATGGCAAATTCACCGCACATGGCGGCCTCGTATCCGAGCAGTGTGTCGATCTCAGAGTTTGCTACGGGGCCTGGCAAAAAATCTTCTCCGACAAGTAGGATTTCATGCTGTTGGGTCATTTGGGTCTTCCGACGTTTTCCGAATAATTCATAATATAGTAAATCAGTGGTGATTTATATTATTTATATTATCGGTCACGACCGGAACACCCAAGTTACCCAAGTTTTCCTCATTGTGACTAACTTGCGGTTTTCTTTTTGCCTTCTTCCTTGTGAATTGCCAGCAATCTGCGGTACTCGGAAAGTACATTGCTGAACATCTCGTCAATGGTATAGGCTTCAAACTCGCGGGATGGACTCTGATCATAGATCACGTCAATAAAATTCTGCCAGACATGCACACTCTCATGGCAAAGCACTCGCAGCACCACGTCTTCGCCATCCTCGAACATATATGGATAGTGAATCACGCAAAACTGTTTGCCGGAATTTGAGTGTTCCATCATCCATGTGTTTGCGGTGGAGTTTTCAATCGAGTCATTGCTATGTGAATCCGAAATGCTTCGATAATATTTTGTTTTGCAGGCGCGAAACTGCTCGAAGTCTTGCACGATGGCATACTCCATTACGCCGTAAACACTGCTAAAAATTGTTGGTGCTGTTTTCGCTACTTTACTCAAAGTGTGCCTCCCCTTCTTCTTCCAGCAAAACCGACTTTAATGACGGCGCTTTGTATAGCGCAATGTAAGCCTTGCCAAGCGCTGTTAGCGCCAATGGGGTGTATCTGACTTTGTTGCGCACAACGCACGGCAGGCGCTCAACCAGACCGTCTCTGACGAGGTATTTGACGCTGCACTGCACTGCCTGCTTACTGCATTTG
>JACCEC012583781.1_pt1 | contig 12868 bp, 7 predicted proteins | sample 7450121 | NCBI WGS metagenome assembly JACCEC01 (sample SAMN15323455, study PRJNA562643) | freshwater metagenome | isolation source: river surface water | place: USA:Blue River Watershed | collected 2017-08-18 | reverse complement strand
TTGCACAGGTGATTTGGTGGCATTTTCGGCAATTTCGCCTAATGATGACGGTATGAATGATAGATTTATCATTCAAGGACTTGATAACTACCCTAATCACGAACTTTGCATTTTCTCGCGCTGGGGTACGCAAGTGTTGAATACACAAAACTATCAACAAGATTGGCGCGGACAATGGCAAGGAAAAGATTTGCCCGATGGCACTTATTTTTACATACTCCGAAATTTAGACGATAGTGCCGTTTTATTGAGCGGCTTTTTACAGATAGCTCGATAAATATTTTTGAAAAAGTTTTATAAAAAATACCCCCCTCAGTACTCATAAGATTTTTTTCTGATAGCTTGAATAGCAGTTACTGAGGGGGGTATTTTCTAATTTAATTTTTTCAAAAAAATAATTGAAGTAAAAACTGAATAGATAAATTCAAAGTTTATAAATGATTTTACAATAAATAAGATAAATATTTAAAAAATACACTAAAAAAAGTGTGATTTTTTATGGGCTTTTTGAGTTGTTAGCATACTTTTTGAAAAACTTATTACTAAAATTAAAATTCCTTTTACCATAGTCATTTATACAAAAATTTTTTAATAAAAAAAACGACACTTGAAGTAGGCATTTTCATTCCGAAATCGTACAAACAAATTGCTTACATAAAAAATTCAAGGTACAATCTATCAAGAAAATTCATAACTTATTATTTGTTGGCTTTTACCATAATTTCCACCATGATAAAGAGAACTACTGTTATCGTTTGCCTCGTATGGAGTGCTATAACAAACACTTGGGCGCAACAAGACCCCATGTTTACAAAATATATGTTTAATAGTATGGTTTTTAACCCTGCTTATGTTGGCTCACGCGAACACCTTACTATCAACGCTTTGCACCGCACGCAATGGTGGGGCATCAACGGCGCACCTCAAACGCAAAGTATAACGGTTCATACACCGATGCGCAACGACCGCGCTGCGATAGGTGGTAGTATTGTAAACGACCAAATTGGTCCCACTAATTCGTTAGCTATCAATTTTGCGTATGCGTATCGCGTGCCGATTAAAAAAGGAAAATTGTCAGTAGGTTTGCATTTCGGGGCGTATAATTGGCGTGCTGATTGGACTAAACTCACGATTTCAGATATCAATGACCCTGCTTTTACTGATGTTGCACCTAATTTTTGGCGACCTAATGTAGGGGCAGGTATTCACTACTATACCAAGCATTTTTACGCAGGTATGGGCGTTCCGCGCATCATCGAATACGATTTGACACAGGCAGACCGTCCGGGCAATACGCCTTTGTATGCAAAACAATATCGCCACTATTTCTGGACGCTTGGCGGCGCAATTCCACTTCGGGGCAAAGCCTTGATTTTCAAACCGTCATTGCTCATCAAAACGGCGGCTTTGGATAGCCGCATGAGCCGCGACCCTGCTTTCCAAAATATTGCAGCACCTACTGAATTTAATATTGACCTTTCGCTATTTTTGAACGAAACTATTTGGGTCGGCACGTCTTTCCGCTCGGCAGCAGAAGTATTTTTGAAAAGTGAGGACGGCAGACCACAAAGTTCTTACGACTCTGCCGACCTTTGGGCAGCTTATTACCTTGCGAATGGTTGGCGTGTAGGGCTTTCTTTCGACTACACATTGACAAAATTACAACAGCGTGCAAGAGGTTCTTTTGAAGTAATGGTTGGGTATGAATTTGATTATGTGACTAAAAAAGTAGTAACACCACGTTATTTTTAATTGATACATCGAAACCTTCGCTTTTTGGGGGTTAAGCGAAGGTTTCGATAAAATTCAACCTATTTTTACCCCCCTCAGTATCTGCCTACAAAACAGCAACATACAAAAGAGAAAATACTCAAAGTTATTAAAATATTTAATTTTTATTTATACTAATAAAAAAAATATTTCATAAGAAAACAAATTTTTCGTCTCATTTCACTTTTGGCAAAGGATTTGACTAAGTAGGATAGAATAGCGTTAAAATATTTATTAACAACTTTTAACTGATTGATTATGTTAATTTTGTAGTTGTTACTTTATGTAAATGTTTTTTGCTTGACGCTATTTAATCTAAAAAAATTACAACTTACTGTAAACAAAAAATCTTTTAGTCTTACTTTTTTCAAAAAAAATCAAAAAAAAAATTCTAGACAAATTGCAAACTATTAAGTTGCAACAAACACTTTTATTGTTGTCCGAAACTAAGTATCAATGATGAAATCAATTAGCTTTTACTTTTTAGCAATGTTGTTTTTGGTTTGTGGAAGTGCAAACTTTACGACTGCTACCGCACAATCTAATGCCAAAGTTGAACGCGCAAAACGCTACATGAAAGACCTCAACTATATTGGCGCAATCGAAATTTTAAATCGTGTTTTGGCACAAGAAGACAATGCCGAAGCAAAAATTAACTTGGCAGAGTGTTATCGCAAAGTGAGCGATACCGAAAATGCAGAGTTTATTTATGGTCAAGTGGTGCGTTTGCCCGAAGCGCAACCGATTCACTATTTGTATTATGGTGAAATGTTGCAACGCAATGGCAAATGCGATTTGGCAAAAGAATGGTATGCAAAATTTGCGGAGGCTGTTCCCGAAGATGCACGTGGGCAATATTTGAACAAAGCCTGTGCTTACGAGGAGGAGTTAAAAAATAAAAATGCGGGCATTTATGAAGTAAAACGCACGACTTTTAACTCTACTTATGACGATTTTGGCGCAACTTTTTATAAAGATGGTATCGTGTTTGCGAGCGAGCGCGACAAAAGCACGATGATAAAACGCAGTCATAGCTGGACGGGTAATCCGTTTTTGGATTTATATTTTGTGCCTTTCAAGAAAAAAGATACGGAATTGACGTATGGTCGCGTAGAAAAATTTTCGGGCGACATCAACTCTAAATATCACGATGCCGTTGTGACGTTCAACGACAAACAAGAAGTAGTATTTTTTACCCGCAACAATTACTCAGGCGGCAAGTCGGGCAAAGACGATGAAGGTATGATGCGCCTCAAAGTTTTTACCGCGAAGAAAAAAGCAACGGGTTGGGGCAGCGAAGAAAGTTTGCCTTTCAATAGTGACGAATATTCTTGCACACACCCAAGTCTTACAGCAGACGGCACACGCCTTTATTTTGCTTCGGATATGCCGGGTGGCTTCGGCGGTATGGATATTTATTACTCGGAGTTGGAAAATGGACGCTGGGGTCCCCCTGTCAATTTGGGTCCGAGCGTAAATACGGAGGGGAACGAAATTTTTCCACACATTAGTAAAAAAGGACGTTTGTATTATTCTTCTGACGGACAATTGGGTTTAGGTGGTTTAGATATTTACTATGTTGACCCTACTGACGGCGGACAATGGGCAAGCCCCGAAAACGTAGGCGCACCGATTAACTCCAAAGATGATGATTTTGGTATCAGTGTTAGCGATGACGGCACTTATGGATTTTTTACCTCTGACCGCAACGGTGGCTCTGGACGTGACGATATTTACAGCTTCTCAAAAAAAGCACAACCTTTGAAAATTTTTGTATATGATGCCATCACAAAAGAACCGTTGGATAGTGCGCTTGTGACTTCTGACACTTGCACAAAACGCAAACTTTACACAGGTAAAGACGGAAAAACAACGATTGAATTGCCATTTAACAAATGTTGCACGTTCAAAGCGGTGAAAGAAGGTTATATGGAAAATGCGCAACAAGGTTGCACTAAAGACGCAACCGCAACCGAAGAAACGATTGTAGAAATTCCGTTGATGAAAGTACAAAAATTCAAATTGGAAGGCGTAGTGTACGACCAAAGTACAGGCTTACCGCTTGAAGGCGCGAAATTGACCCTTATTTCTGATTGCAAATCGGATTCGATGCGCACATTTACGACCGATGCTACAGGGCGTTATTCGTTCCCACTTTCGCAAGAATGTTGTTATAAAGTCAGAGCGGAAAAAGATAAATACTTTGCCCAAACTGCGGGTGGCGATACTACTTGTACAAAAGGTTTGACAGAATCTAAAACATTGATTCTCAATATCAACTTGCAACCGACTACCACTAATATCCCCGAAAAACCAGACCCTGTTGTTGACCTCGAACCCAAACCTACACCTGATGCACCCAAAGAATTAGGTCGTGTAAAATATGATAAAAAACAAAGTTTGTACGTTGACCAAACAGGAAAACCCGTAACAGGGACAAAGCGCGGTGTCGTGTATGATAATGGTAAAATCGTTCCGCAAAAAACGCAAGGCAATGTATTTACGCCCTCTGATACAAAATATACGGGTCAAGATACTGCACAAGCCTATTTCTTGCACGTATATTACGATTTTGACCAAGCGTATTTGCGCGATGAGTCTGTGCCTGAGTTACAAAAATTATTGGCATTGATGAAAGATAATCCTACTTTCATCATCGAAATTTCATCGCATACAGATGCTCGCGGTTCAAACTCATATAACAATCGTCTTTCACAACGCCGCGCCGAGTCGGTAGTGCGTTGGTTGATTGAGCATGGCGCAGAACGCGACCGCATTGTACCGCGTGGATATGGTGAAAATATGTTATCTAATAATTGTAAAAATAACATTCCTTGTTCGGAAAAAGAACATCAGATGAACCGCCGTACAGAGTTTCGCGTGTTGGGAGGCAAAAATGAAAAATTGTCGCGCCCTAACGAAAATACGAGAGTGGATAAATGTCAAGGTTGTCCGTTCTAATACTTTAATTGAAAATATATTTATATAAATACGAAATTTATTTGTTTATTTGCAAAATAATTGTAGTTATTTTATTTGGTATTCTCAAATGATGCACTTATTTTTGCGAGGTAAAACAACTTGCTAATCTTCGCATGAAGATAAACATTCTTATCATTAGGCTAGAGTAAAAGTGAATATATGAGAAGGTGGTCGTCAACTTTTGGAGTTGCGGCTACCTTTTTTTATTTTTATACTCATTACAAATTGAATTGCGAAAAAATGAGTTTAAGATTGATAGCCCACGTTAGGGAACTTTTAAATTTTCCCTAACGTTGATTTCCAATAAATTGATTTTCAAGTGTTTGAAGCCCTCTCCTTTTGGGAGCATTTAGCTGGGGCTACTTATTACTAAATAGTTGTAAAAAATTTACTTACATTTCGTTTTTATCTTTTAATTTTACATTAAAATTTTGATAATCATTATGATTGTCATTTTTCAGCCAATTAATTTTTTATCGAACAAATAAATTATCACATATTTCTGTAATGTCAACTATTGTAAAAACGGCACAAGGTTTTGATTTTCAAGCACTTGTACGCCAAAAAGTAGCGCATTTACAAGCACAAGGTAACTACCGTTATTTTTTACCGATTGAAAAATCAGCCGCTATTTTTCCCGAATTTTTGTACGACACGCCCGAAGGTGAACGCCGAAACGCCATTAACTTTTGCAGCAACGACTATTTAGGGCAGAGTACGCACCCCTCAGTAATTGCGGCGATGTGCGATGCTGCCCAAAAATGTGGGGCAGGAAGCGGTGGCACTCGCAACATTTCGGGGACAACTACGCTGCATCGCGCCCTCGAACAGGGCATCGCTGACCTTGTGGGTAAGCCTTCCGCGCTTGTTTTTAGTTCGGCATATCTCGCCAATCAAACCGTTTTGACCACCCTGCGCCGACAAATTGAGGGTTGTATTTTTATTTCAGATGTCGAAAATCACGCATCTATCATTGAAGGAATACGAGCTTGTCGCGCCGAAAAATACATTTTTCGCCACAATGATACTCGTCATTTAGAAGAAATTTTGGTGCAATTGCCGCCCGATGCGCCCAAAATCATTGTTTTTGAGAGTGTTTATTCCATGTCAGGTACGGTTGCGCCGATTGAAGAAATTGTACGATTAGCAAAAAAATATCATGCGTTGACCTATTGCGATGAGGTTCATGCGGTTGGTCTTTACGCCAAAAATGGGGCTGGCATGGTTGCCGAGCGCGGTTGTACGGCGGGGGTGGACATCATCAACGGCACTTTTGCGAAGGCTTTTGGAGTAGTTGGCGGCTTTGTGGCGGGCGATGCGATGATGATGGATTTTTTGCGAAGCTATGCCGAGGGCTTTATTTTTACGACTTCGCTACCCCCCTCAGTATGTGCGGCGGCGTTGGAGAGTGTGCGCGTGGTGTCGAGTAATCCGTCTATTTTGCAGCGTTTCCATGAAAATGTACGCACATTGCGCCAAATTTTTAGACAAAAAAATATTGATTTTGAAGATAACGCTTCGCATATCACCAAAATATTGATAAAAGATAGTAAAAAATGCAAACAAATCGCTGATAGATTGCTGCAAGAATTTGGGGTTTATTTACAGCCTATCAATTTTCCGACTGTTCCGAGAGGCGAGGAGTGTCTGCGCATTATCGTATCTGCAAAACATACATCTGAACAAATGCAAATTTTAGCAGATGCGTTAGCGCAAGTTTTGGCAATAAAATAACTTTTTTAAGGTTTTAAAGTCCTCTCTGTTGGGGAGGATTTAGGTGGGTTACTTAGGTTAAAAAAAACATGAATAGAAAAATAAAAATAATTTGTCGCAACTCTAAATTATCGCTCATTCAAGCAAATATTACAAAAAAACTGATAGAAAAAAAGTTTCCGACTTACGAAGTTGACATTATCGGCAAATTATCGCGTGGCGACCTTGATACCGCTACGCCGCTTTATGCGATGAATGATAAAAATATTTTTACGCAAGATATTGAAAATGTTTTGTTAGAAAAGCAAGCGGATATTGCGGTTCATTCGCTCAAAGATTTGAGTGCCGAAAAATTGGACGATGCGAATTTGCATCACGCTTTTTTTGACCGCGATTTGTTGCAAGATGTGTTAATTTTTCGCCCAAATTTCAATGTTGACGACCTACTGAGGGGGGGGGCATCGCTTCGGATTGGCACTTCTTCGCTTCGGCGCGAGGAGTTAGTACCTGCTTTTTTGAAGGAAAATATTTTTTCTAACAAAACAAATTCAGGTTTTACTGATTTTGAAATAACTGTAAAACCTATTCGTGGCAATGTGGATACTCGTTTGCGCAAGCTGCGAGCAGGCGAATTTGACGCGATTGTGTTGGCGGCGGCAGGATTGAATCGCCTTTGTCGCTTCGATAATGATGTAAAAGAATTGTTAAATAGCTGCGAAATCGTGTTATTACCTTTGATAGAGTGTCCTTCGGCGGCAGGTCAGGGGGCTTTGGTCGCCGAATGTTTGGCAGAAAATAGGGTAGCAACCGAAATTTTGGAGGCATTGAATGACGAAAATTTAGCGCGACACTTAGCAAATGAGCGGCAACTTTCGCAAGAATGGGGGAGGGGTTGTCATCAGCGTTTTGGGGTGGTGAGTTTTGAGGTACGAAACAATGATTTTACACGCATCGCAGGGCGAGCGCAGCAGGGTGACGAAAGTAAAATATTGAATAATTTTATATTTGAATTGCCTAAAAATTTACTCAATAATTTTGATATAAAGAATAAAAAATTATTTTCGTCAACTGATTTTATGCGCGATTTCTTTGATTATGAATTTTTTACACTTTCAGAAAAAGATTATGAAGTGTTAGAAAATGCACAAGCTATTTTTGTAGCGCATCATCGCGCTATTCAAAAAGGCGTAAATCCGCGTTTAATGGAGTTGCTTAAAAATAAACAAATTTGGGTTTCGGGTTCGCGCACTTGGCGCGAATTGGCAAAAAATGGAATTTGGATAACAGGCAGTGCAGACGCATTTGGATTTCATTTTTTGGATAAAGTATTTGAAAGCAATCTTTTTTGTATTGATAAAAAAAATATTGTTATTTTAACAAATGCGCAAGCCGCACAACATTGGCAAGCTGAAAATATTAAAACGGTATCAAGTTATCGTTTAAAAGGCAATTTATCAGAAAATTTAATCAAGCAATTACAAGAAAGTGATTTGTTTTTTTGGACTAATTTTGAGCAATACGAAATTGCCAAACCTTTTTTGAAAAAAGATATTTTTCATGCTTGTCCGTCAGGAAAAACAGCAGAACTATTTGAAAAGCAAGGAATTTTACCTGTTACTTTTCCAAATATAAAAACTTTTTTGCATTGGCGAAAAAATATTTTAGCTGTTTAATCAGTTATATTAAATAAAATATTAACTTATAATTGACTAATAAATTGATTATCAACACTTTGCAAGTCCTCTCCTTTGGGGAGGATTTAGGTGGGGCTACTTAATTTGAAAATAGACTTGAAGATGAATTTTTATATGAATCAACGCCGTCTCCGCGCAAGTGCGCAAATTCGGGATTTAGCAGCAACCGTTTTGGTATCGCACCGCGATTTGATACAACCGATTTTTGTGGAAGAAGGATTGCTGCAACGAGTTGAAAGCCGCACGATGTCGGGCGTTTTTACAGATACTGAGGGGTCGGTTTTGCAGCAAATAGCAAATGATTTGGCGCAAGGGGTTAATAAATTTTTATTGTTTCCTATTCCAAATCAACGATTTGAATATAACTTTAATTTTGAATTTGCTACAAAAGTGGTTCAATCCATTAAAAAAAAATTTGGCGATGCTGTTTGGTTGGCTTGCGATGTGTGCCTTTGTAGTTATACGGTGCATGGTCATTGCGGGGTGCTGAATGAGGAAAAAACGCGCATGGAAAATGCTAAAACTGTAAAAATTTTGGCGGATTATGCCTTGCAATTAGCGCAATCGGGTGCGGATTGCATTGCGCCGAGCGATATGACAGACGGACGCATTAAAGCTATTCGGAATTTATTAGATACTGAGGGGTATGATTTTGTTTCGATAATGAGTTATTCGTCTAAATTTTCGTCTAATTTTTACGGTCCATTTCGTGATGTTTGCAAATCTTCGCCTGATAAAAGTTTAAAATTAAAAAACAGAAAAACCTACCAAATTGACCCTCGAAATTTACACGATGCGATGCGCTCGTCCTTGCGCGATGCCGAAGAAGGCGCGGATTTTTTGATGGTCAAACCTGCTTTGCCGTATTTGGATATTTTAACGCGATTATCACAAAAAGTTGATATTCCGTTAGTTATCTATCACGTTAGCGGTGAATATGCTGCAATAGATTTGTTAGCAAAAGAAAATTTGATAGAAAAATCTGCCGCACATATTGAACTTTGGACATCTTTTAAAAGGGCAGGGGCAAGCGCGATTATTACCTACGCAGCGCGGAATGGGAAAACATGGTTGGAGACTTATTCGGATTTTTGACCTAACAAATAAAAATTATTTTATATCGAAACCTTCGCCCAAAGCAAAGGTTTCGATATATTAAAAAAATACATTTAAGTACTCTTTACAAAATAGTTAATTTTTAAATTTTTAAAGTCCTCTCCTTTGGGGAGGAGTTAGGATGGGTTACTTATCGTTTTTTGCCAATATTTAAGCCAATGCTATACGCCATGCGAAATTGTGGGTAAATCCCTCTTTTAGGACGCTTGACGAGAAACGAATTAGCAACAGTTATATTTTCTTTTTGCCAATAGGTAGCATTGCCGCCGTCAAATTCGTTGTAAGAAGCCCCAAGCCCGATGTGATAATCCATGCCTACCCCTTTACCCAAAATTTGAATCCCAAAAATATACATGGCTTCGTATTGCTTTTCGGTTGCATTAAAAGCCGCATTTAATACTCGGTTATTGACCGTAACATCTGATAATATTTGTTTATATTTTTTATCCGCATACGTCAACATCAAACCCATATACGTACCATCGCGGCGCGAAAAATGTTTGTAAGCATATCGCGCTTTAAAGCCGTTCCAATACACTTTAGATTCTTCTGTGTTTTCTAAACCATTGATTATAACTGTATAATCTCTTTTATTTTGTATTAAAGTGTAGCCAAATGAGTGTGCATTTCTTTTTCCTCTGAAATCAAGATGTCCGCCAAAGTCCATATTTTCGCTTTTTGTCATCAACAAAAAAGGATAAATGCCGAGATAAACGTTAAAAGGATTTTCGCGTTTCCATTGTTCGCGGCGTTGTTTTTTGGTGCAAGCGTCCGCTTCATCGCGCAGTCGGCGGGCTTTGTCTTTTGCATCAAATTTTTCGTAGAGTTCGGCAACCGTAGTCATTGCCGAGCAATCGGCGGCGGTAGTCAGATTGGGGTAGCGGCGGTCAACGGCATCGCGCCCTAATTGCTTCAATCGCGTAGTAAATTGATTTTCATCTACTTTTGTAGTAGCAAATTCTCTATTTTTAGCATCTAAGCGCGATTTTGCAAAATCAATTGCTTCGTTGAGCGTGACAGCTTCTTTTATCGCAATTTCAAAAAAATCTAATATGTGGCTATCATCGCGTTTACTTTGTGTCATTAGCACTTTGGCAGCCTCGCCACAAATGCGGAAACGTTCCGCAAAATCAGGCTTTTTATCCAAAACATTTTTCAAAGTGCGCGACCTACTGAGGGGGGTCGGAAATTTATTTTCTTCGATAGTGGCTTGTTCTTCGGGTTTCAATTTTTGTGCATAACACTGTATTTGCTCCATGGCGTAACGTGCCATTTCCGTATTATATTCTTTTTTTTCTGTAAGTGTAATGATAAGTTGATTAAGGGCAATGTAGTGAAGCATCGCCGATTTGTTCGCAAAAGTATAGGCTTTGCGTGCATATTCGAGCGACTCGTCCATATTTTTATTTTTAAATGCTAATTCGCTATAACCTGTATAAAATTCACCAATGGTTGAAGAAAAATCATCGTATTTTACGATGAAATTTTTTTCTTCTTTTCGATAGCGAAATGGAAAATTGTTGGCTTGTGTATAAAGCGTTAAGTCATTCTTAATTGCTTTCATCGCGTTATAAGCGGTTGTATTTTCGCCTTTTATACCTAATAAAAAAGCATATTTGTATTTAAAATTGAACGCAAAATAACGAGATGTTTTAATTTGTTCGGCGTTGCCTGTGCTGATGACATTATCTAAAAGTGCCAAGCCTTTATCGTGGCGTTCTTTGACATTGCGTTGCAATTCGGGCGTGACGGCGGCGGCTTTTGATACGCCTGTCATCAAGGCGCGGAGGGCGTTGTAGTGTTCTACGGCGTTTTCGAGGTCTTTTTCGGCTGTTTGTGCATAGCTACTGAGGGGTAACACCACACTTACGCATAAAAGGTAAAGGAGGTTTTTTAACATCGTTTTCATCATAAAATATGTTTTTGTAAAAAAATAGAATAATTCAAAGTGAACGCTTTTTGTCCCAAAAAATCATTCCAAATATTGCAATGTCGGCAAGTATAGTGACTTGTTTTTTTATAAAAAAATAATAAAATATTTATGAGATGTAAAATATTTTTTACAGTATAGAAAAATACATGAAGTTTTTTATAATTGGAATAAGTCAAAAAAGCGGAAGCGACCAAATTTTAGTTTAAAACTTTTGTTAGTTTCAAAAAACAAGCTACCTTTGTGATAACTTTTTTTTTAGGGGTAAACTTGCAAAGTTAACCCCTTATTTTTTTGCAAAAATAAGTTCCTTATTAAAGTAATTTTCAAATTGTTATATTTATTCTATATTTTACCAACCTAATATTTCCAAATAATGAGAGTTTATTTCGACAATGCAGCAACAACCCCCCTCAGTAATGAGGTGATTGAGGACATGATCCGATGTATGCAAAATATTTATGGCAATCCTTCGAGTATTCACGCCGATGGCAGGCAGGCACGCGCCGCAATTGAAGACGCACGAAAGCGAATTGCAAAACTGATAGGGGCAAGCATTGGCGAGATTTTTTTTACTTCGGGCGGAACGGAGTCTAATAACATGGTGTTGAAAAATGCAGTTCGTGATTTAAAAATCGAGCGCATTATTTCTTCTCATTTAGAGCATCATTGTGTTAGCCACTCTCTTGAAGCTATCAAAAGAGATACCACATGCAAAATCAATTACTTACAAGTTGATAAAAAAGGACATATTTTGCTTGACGAATTAGAAAAGTTGTTGATTACTGAGGGGGGGCGCACTTTGGTGTCGCTTATGCACGCTAATAACGAAATTGGGACAATGCTCGATATGGAGGCGGTAGCGGCTCTTTGTGCAAAATATGATGCTTTTTTTCACTCCGATACGGTGCAGACGGTCGGTCATTTTCCGATAGATGTATCTAAAACGAAAATTCATTTTTTGAGCGCAGGCGCACATAAATTTCATGGTCCGAAAGGGGTGGGTTTCGTGTATATTCGCAACGAGGCGCGCCTACGTCCGTTCATTGATGGGGGGGCGCAAGAACGCAATATGCGCGGTGGAACTGAAAATTTATATGGCATTGTGGGCATGGCAAAGGCACTCGAACTTGCTTATGCGCATTTAGCCGAACATACATCAAAAATTTTATCTATTCGTAACTATTTCAAAACGAGATTAGAACAAGCATTTGAGGACATTCAGTTTAATGGCGATTTGTCGGATAATTCGCTTTATACGGTGTTGAATGTGTCGTTTCCGCCGTCTCCAAAAGCTGAATTATTGTTATTTAATCTTGATATTGCGGGCATTAGTGCTTCGGGGGGTAGTGCGTGTAGTTCGGGGGCAGAGGGCGGCTCGCACGTCTTGACGGCTATCGGTGCTGACCCTGACCGCAAGGCGATTCGATTTTCTTTTTCTCATCAAAACACGCTGCAAGAGGTTGATTATGTGATTGAAAAGTTAAAAGCGATGTTGCCTATTGCTGCTACGATGTAAAATTTTATTTTTAGTTGTCAAAAAATTTATTTAATATACTCAAAAATCCACGAACCAATTTTATTTTGGTTTGTGGATTGGTGTTTTTGGATAAATTTTTTTTGAATTGGCTAAAAATTTCTCAACTTCGTGTCTTTTTAGTAA
>JACCEC013020528.1_pt1 | contig 12869 bp, 8 predicted proteins | sample 7450121 | NCBI WGS metagenome assembly JACCEC01 (sample SAMN15323455, study PRJNA562643) | freshwater metagenome | isolation source: river surface water | place: USA:Blue River Watershed | collected 2017-08-18 | reverse complement strand
GGCCGCGGCGCGGACTGCTCGGGCAAGCGAGTATCCTGACCGTCACAGCGAATGGAGTGGAGACATCTCCAGTGAAGCGTGGGGTTTGGATGCTGGAAAAACTTTTTGGAACCCCTCCGAGCCCGCCTCCCCCTGATGTACCGCCGATTGAGCCCGACATCCGGGGGGCGAAGACCATCCGGCAGCAGTTGGAGAAGCATCGTTCGGTGCAAAGCTGCGCGGACTGCCATGCAAAAATTGATCCGCTTGGCTTCGCGCTGGAAGCCTTTGATCCGATCGGCCATTTCCGCGTCGCATATGCGAACGGTGCGCCCATCGACTCAGGAGGTGAATACAAAGGTCGCGTCGTAAACAGTCCCGCTGATATCCGCGCGTATTTGTTCGAACATCCGGATCTTCTTGCGCACAACATGGCGCACCGGCTTGTCACTTACGCGCTCGGCAGGCCTCTCGGCTTCACAGACCAAGCATCGATTCGCCAGCTCGTCGCCGAATGGAAGAAAAGGGACTTCTCCATGCGCGAGCTTATCCATCTTGTCACGGCGAGCGAGCTGATGCGGCAGCCGTAAAATCGAGCATTCACCGGCTTGGCCTGCGACTGGCGCAGCGACAAATCAAACGAACCCGAGGCTACTTGGCCTGCAGCAGCGCGTTCTTGGACGGTGGCTTGTCACAGCACTTTGAGTTCGCCGCAGCATCGTTCTGCCCGTAGCCACCCAAGCTCGAGGCTGTGTCGTGATCACTCTTTGCATCGGCACTCGGCTGCCTGGGCCTGGAAGCCGCGCCCACCGCAAAACAAACCGCGGCTCCGAATCCGCAAAGGAGAAGGAGAAAGGTTTTGTTTTGGAAAAAGGCTCTCATGCCGGGGCTTGTGCCGATGTTGCCGGGGTGAATTCAAGCCGTAAGAAGGCTCCGCAGGTACAACGCCGGCTCGTAGTTTTCAATCACCACGTGCGTCTTGCCCTCCCTGTGCAGGCGGACCTGCGGGACATTGATGCGCGGTGTTTTGGTAGTGCTGAACAAAATGTCATCGTGCGTTGCGTTCAGACGACTGGCGAATCGGTCCGGAGTGAGAGTCCCGCCCAAATGATCGCTCCTGCCTGTTGCCACGTGAAGGGTGCCGAGAATTTTCTCGTCCTGAATATCACGCCCGCTGGGCGGGAGTTCCTGTGTTCCGAACCCAAGTTCACCGATCTCGCCTGTAACGGGATCCGAGGCGAGTTTTTCGTTATGGGCGGCCACAGTCTCAGGCGAACCGGAGAGAAGTCGGGCGCTGGTGATACGCCCGTTAGAAACGCTGAGCATCGCCAGTGTTCCGTCGGAGTATTGCATCGGGAAGGTGCCTTCCGCGGAAGCCGGTACAAAATAGACCTCGCCCGCCGGTAGATTTGCAATGTCTGGGCCGCCGCGGCACAGGCCGTGGCTTTTCTGGGCTTCCTGAGCGCCCAACTCGAGCCGGAGCTGGGCTTTTTCGTTCAGGACAGTGTAATCGATTTCGACCCAATCCGCGCGCGTCAATCCGAGGCGGAGCAACTCCGCCTGCCTGCTGACCTCGTTATAGTCCACCGCAAGCCCTGTGCTGAGAATGATTGGATTCATCCCATGCATCGTGGCGCCGCGGAATCCGAATTTTTTGGCCGACGCAGTCAGCGGGGCCGTTGCGGAGTAGGTGGAAATGCAAAGAACGATATCAAAAGCACTGTAGACCGCGGTTTCAAAGGAATGCTCGGTGCCGTCCACGGAGAAGCAAGTGTCGGGCAAGTCGAGATTGCTTCCGCCAGTGAGCTCGTAAGCGAAGAGCTCGCCGCCTCTGAGGTTGAGCTGATCAAGGAGACCGTTTTTGAGTTTGGTGTAAAACTCGTCGTGAGCGTGGCGCTGGATGGTGAGGGAGGAATCCTTGAGGAAGGAAAAATCCTTCACCATCGACGGATTTGGCAAATCAATCAGGATGCAGACGCGCTCACCACCTTTTGGGGCGAACACCGTTTGCAGGAGCCGTGCAAGATCGAAAGCGGGGAAGACTCGGCTGCTAAAACGATTGGTTGCGCGATTGGAGAGATTGAGCGGGGCGATGGAAGGAGCGGCAACAGACATAAGAGCTGCGATAGTGGGTTAAAAGGTATTCCGAGTCGATTGATTTGAGTCTGATTCAAGCGTAATTCATGAAACTTCTATGACCGCTCACTCTTCGAGGAGCGCTTCAGCCAGCGCCAGCGCTGAAGCTGTTTTACCCCCGAGCATGCGCGCGACCTCATACTTGCGTTCCTCGCCGTCAACTTTGTCCAGCGTGGAGATTGTTCTGCCTGCTTTCTCGCTCTTCGCCACGACAAAATGCGAGTCCGCCTTGGACGCGACTTGCGGAAGGTGAGAGATGCACAGCACTTGTCGCCTTTTGCCGAGCTCGCGCATTTTCCCACCGACAGCATGCGCGATTTCGCCCCCCACATTGGCGTCGATTTCGTCGAACACGAGCAAGGGCACGGAATCGTGCTCTGCAAAGGCGGATTTCAACGCAAGCATCACGCGGGAGATCTCGCCGCTCGATGCAATTGCTCGCAGAGGTTTAATGGGCTCTCCAACGTTCGGTGCGAATAAAAACTCCACGCTTTCGAGCCCGTGCGGCCCGGGAGCGGAGCCGGGTTTTAATTGGATCTGAAACTCGGCTTTTTTGAATCCGAGTTCACGGAGCTCTGAAACCACTTTTTTCGCCAGCACCGGCGCGCGTTCGGCTCGGGCCTTGGAGAGGGCGTTGCCGGTTTTCGCGATCATCTCCGCGTTGTGCTTGAGCTTTTGCTGGAGACTCGCCCGTTGCTCAGCGCGAGAGCTGAGCTTTGCGAGCCGTTGCGCGGATTGGTTTCCAAATTCAATCACCTGCTCGAGCGTCCCGCCGTACTTTCTCTTCAAGGACTCTAGAAGATTGATGCGTCCCTCGAGATCACGCAACCGCTCAGGATCAAGATCGAGCGCGTCGACGTAGCGCTGCAGGCAGGTGGCGAGCTCCTCGAGTTCAGTCAATGCGCGGATGTGCGCGGAGGTGATGTCTGCCGCGCTCGGATCAATGCGTTCGATCTCCCGGAGTGGACGTGCCAACTCCGCGGCGCGCGACGTGACGGACTGCTCGGAATCCGAGAGAAGCGCAAGGGCTTGCGAGGAAAGTTCAAGGAGCCGTCTGGATTGGGAGGCGACGGCATACTGGCTGTGGATGTGTTCCTCCTCGTCTGCGCGCAGGTTTGCGGCATCGATTTCAGAACACTGGTGTTTTAAAAGATCGCACTCGCGCTCGAATGCAGCGTCATCGCCGCAAAGTTCGCGAAGATCCCTCTCGAAAGTATTTTTCTCCGCGTAAACCGCGCGGTACTCGTCGAGTGCACGCGAGGACGAACAGAAGGCATCGAGGATTTCGCGCTGCAAGTCGGCGGAAAGAAGCGACTGGTGGTCGTGCGGTCCGTGCAGGTCAACCAGCCCGCTGCTGATGCTTTGCAATGTTGCAAGAGTGGTCTGGCTTCCGTTCACGAACTGCCGGTTGGCGCCGGTGGCGGTGACCACACGCTTGAGCAGCAACTGCCCCTCTTCGCAGGGTTCGATGCCAATTTCGCTCAAGGTGCGGTTGAGCTCATGGGCGGGGGCCGCTTCGAAAACCGCCTCGACTGCGCAGGAGTCCGCGCCCGTCCTGATGAGTGATTTGTCGGCGCGCTCGCCGATGAGCAGCTTGAGCGCGCCCACGATGATGGATTTCCCTGACCCCGTCTCGCCCGTGATGGCGGTGAACCCCGGACGGATTGACCAAGTCAAATCCTCCACGAGCGCCAGGTTTCGGATCCGCAAAGAGATTAACTGAGTAGCCATCGAACGCCGACTATAGACGGGGAATCAGCGAATGGCTACGCCTCCGCGCCCTTGGTCCGCTATGCCTTGATGCGACCCGTGGAAGCGAGGCTGCACAAATCACCAGCCCTTGCCCTCTTCGAACACGGACTTGAGTTTTTCAGCCGAAAGCGGCTCCGCGCTTTTGTAGGTGAACTGCGGCTGCGAGAAAGGCCCCTTCACTGAAACCGAGAACGGTGTGGGGCCGGCCATGCCCTTGCCCTCAATCTCCAAAGACGGCTCCTGTCCCCGCATGAAAGTGATGGCCAGGGGTTCAATGTCTAAGAATATCCCGCCCACAGCCCCGCGGAGAACCATCCGCACCTCGCCCTCCAGTTCGGGAGCGGCGGCGCTGCCCGAGGCGGTAAGAGCAACGTTAACCGCGCCTGTGGTCCCGTGCACCTCGACGTTCTCGGCGCTGGCGACCTTGATTTCGAGTTTGCAATCCTTGGCCCAATCCCAATCAAGCCCAGCGTTGATCCGCCGGGCGCCCTCGGCGCGGCTCCAGAAAAGCCTGAGATCCGGAACGCCTCCGAAATTCACGTGCTTCAAAGTCACGTCCGCCTTGAGCAACGGATTGGTCACTGGGCCGGAGAGCGTCCAGGCAATGGCTCCACTGGCTTCGAGCGGGGAAAGGCGCAGCAGGGCGGACTCAGCTTTTTCGAGCAGCGGAAAGCGCATGCCGCCCACCCCCTTCCACACCGCGCTTTGAGAGGACAAGGCCGCATCCACCACGTTTGGCTCGCCATCCTTGGAGCGCACCGTGAAGAAACCCTCGTAGCGCGGCGCGCCAAAGTTGCCAGACAGGTTCAGCATTCGGAACATGCGCTCCTCGAGGGAGCAGTCTGCGTTGAGCGAGGTGATCAAAGCGCCTTTCACCGGCAGCGTGGCATCGCGCAAGCGCACACTGCCACGGCCCTTGCACTCGTTCAGAGGGCCGTTCATCTCCCATTGACCGTCAAGCCCGCCGGCGATCGTTGGAGGCAGCCCGGGCAGCCTCCCGAGTTGCGCCAGATCCAATCCATCCATCCGGAGATTCACCCGAACCGAATCCGACGGAGAGAAGGATGCTGCTCCCGGAGTATTGGGCCAGCCGTGAAGGATTTTAGAAGGCAAGGCGATGGTTCCGCTCAAAACCCGCCGATTGGCCTGGCTGAAAACCAGGTCCGAGAAGGTGGCAACCCCGTCCGCGACGTTCATACGCATTTCCAGCTTCACCTTTTCATCCCCCATCGCGAGCGAATCCACAGACACCCGTCCCGCCGCATAGGTGCCGGACAACTCCCCGCTCATCGGCTGGGACCAGTGGGGGGAGTCCGCAAGCGGATGCAGCGCGCGGAACTGGCATTGGACACGCCCCTCGTGGCCCGAAGGCGCGCCCTTCCCCGTCCATTCCAGCTGAAGTCCCCCGCCGAACGAACCGGCGGACAGCTGCGGCTCCAGCAGGGAAGCGTATTTTTCGAGATCCGCGACGCCACCACGCAGTTCGCCCTCATAAGACCAGTTTTCACCGATCCGAAAGACGCCCTTGCCCCGTAGCAAATCCGCGCCCCTTGCGAGGTCGATGTTGAGGACTTGGATGTCAGCGCCCCGGAGTTTGATTGCGGCGTTAAATTCATCAATCGGCGCCTTCCTCCAAGTGAGCTTGTTGCCGGTCAGAATGAGAGCGCCGCCGAGTGTTCCAGCCTGGCTGCGGATCGCACCGTCAACGGTCAAGGCGCCGGCGGCATATGTGAATTCAGGAAGGAGCAATGCGGATAATTCCGTGAGGTTGTCGATCCGGGCCGTCACGTTCATGCCGAAATCCGCTTTCCACCATGGATCCGATCCGCCGGGCCACTGCATCTCCCCGCTCAGGACGAGCTGGTTCTGGCCTTGGCGGAGGGAAAGCTCGGGAATCTGAATGCGGCGGTCTACGAGAGTCGCGCCGAGCACCAGGGAATCCCACTGGCGTGACTCCCATTGAAAGTTCTTCGCCTCAACGCGCAGGCTGGAGGCGCTCGCGCCCGGATTTGAAGGCTCTCCACGGAAGCTGAATTTACCTTGTTCCAGAACACCACCTGCCGCTTCGGCCCCGAGAAAGGAGGCCAGAGGCGCCATGGACAGCCCGGCGAAAGTGCCGCTGGCATCGAAGGGGGCTTTCTCGTTGGAGGGATCCGCCTCGGCCTGGATGCGGACCTCGCCGCCGAAAGCTTGCGCGTTCATTTCAAGATCGACGCGTCCGTTGACGACATCGGACAGGCCCACCGCAAGCGTAGAGAACTTCACGCCTTTAACGAGCTCGAGGTCGCCGAGTTGCAGCCTGCCTGCCACCACAGCAGCCTTGCATCGGAGGTCACGGAAGTTTTTGGACCACGACTGGACGCGGCAATCGAGTTTCGCCGCCTTGAACTCGCCCGGAGCCACGGTGCTTAACGTTGCTTTCACTCCTCCAAGCTGGATGTCCCAGTCGACAGACCTCACGCCTACCTCCGTCAATTCCAGGTCGATTCTGGTGGGCACAGGCCATTCCATTGCTTCGCCAAAGGAATACTTTCGCGGCCATATCACCGCGCCGCCCATCAACCCGACTCGATCCGGAACGACAGCCCAATCAAACTTCCCACCGCGCACGGAAAGCAGCTCAATGAAGCGGCCCCTCCCGAGCATGGGGATGAGGTTGATCCAGGAAAAACGGCAGTCCACGGAATCCATTTCAGCATGCAGCAACGCACCTGCCGTACTCGGCAAACTGATGCGCACCGACTTCAGGCGGAGGTTTTCCCAGACGACCCCCTCGACGGCGCCAATCCTGACCGCCCCGCCCTGCCGCAGAACCTCCTCGTGGATTAAAAGCCACACGGCTCCGCGATAGATTTGGGGCACCAAAAGGCTCAAAGCACCAAACAAAGAGAGGAGCAGGAGTTTGGAGAAAAAACCCATCCTCCTGCGCGGGGTGGATACAGTCAGAGGTTCAAGAGCTGGGGTAGACACAAGGGAAGGGGTCGAATGCTGAACTTAAACTGCCTGCCCCCAAAAGGCAACGCCATGGGCGACAGGCAACGCCATGGGCGACACAGGAACGCCGGTCCGCGCATCGCCGGAACCCCAGAGAACTTTCAGGAAAGCTGCAGGACGCTCAACCCCCGCTCTGACTGGGGTTGCGGCACAGAGCAAACGCCACGGAGGCCCCGAGGATCACCGCAGCCAGAACATCGGAAAGATGGTGGGCTCCGAGCCAGACCCGTGCCCACGCCATCAGAGCGATCCCTCCGCAGGCCAAGAAACCCAGCCCAATCGCGCGGAAGCCCGACCGACGGCGGCTGGAAGCGATGACAACGGGAGCCAGAAAACCTGCCACCACGGCGGTATGCGCCGATGGGAACGCCTGAAATTGATGAGCCTCGACAAAACCGATACCCCTGCCCGGACCGTACCACCCGGCCTCCGCCTGGGCGTTCGGCCGGGCCCTGCCGGTAACGCACCTGCACACATTTGCGCAGACACCGCTAAGAATCGCGGCGCAGATCATCGCCTTGAAAAGAGTTTCAAGCTTCGGCAGCTTGCGCCATCTTGCGCCGCCCCAACCGAGCAACCCGATGGTAAGCACTCCCAGAAAATCGCCAAGAAAGCTGACAGCCTTTGCGAGGCCCAGAAACTGGGTGTCTTGGCAAGCCTTCACCCAGCCATCCACCCAAGAATCAACCTCGAAAGCCATTCCGATGATGACAACGAATGCGACCGCGAAAAAAATGGGCAGGGTCCACGACTCGGGCTTTTCGAAACCAGCAATTGCCCCCTCAAATTTCGATTCAAATGCTTTCTCCATAACATTTTAAATTAAATTACTCGCGTTTACAACAGTCCGGGAGAAGGCCTCCTGCCAATGGAACCCTGAGAGTAATACCCGTATTGCGAACCAGTCAGCAAACAGTCTCGTCGTTACAATCATGCAACACGACCACATCAGAATCGGGTCCCTCACCCTGCTGGGTTTGCTTGTTTGCGGACTGCTGAGCCTTCAGAACCATGTCCTGCCGCTTATCGACCGCGACGAACCGCGCTTTGCCGAGGCCTCCCGTGAGATGCTGCAGAGCGGGGACTGGTGCATTCCACGTTTTGACCAAGCTCCGCGCTACGACAAGCCACCCTTGATTTACTGGATGCAGTGCGCAGCCTATCGCGCTCTCGGGGATAACGAGTTTGCGGCCCGGCTTCCCGCGGTGACCTGCACGGCTCTCACCGCAGTGGTGATTGCAATTTGGGGAGCGTCGATCAGCGATCCAGCGACCGGACTCCGGGCTGCGTGCATTTTTGTGCTGTGCCTTCAGGTATTCGTGCACGGACGAGCTGCGGTCGCGGATGCGCCGATGGTGCTTTTCTCAACACTCGCGGCTGGCGCTGGCTGGCGCTGGCTGCAAAGCCGCAGCAAGGCTGCAGCCGTGCTGCTATGGGTGTTCGCCGCCTTTGGATTCCTTGCAAAAGGACCCGTTGCGTGGATTCCACTCGGAATGACGCTTCACGGAGCGTTCCGGCAGCGCCGAAATGGAACGTCGATGCCAAGCGGGGTTTCGATAGCGGCGGGATGCATTTTGATGCTTTCGATCGTCGGCTTGTGGGGGATCCCGGCGCTGATCCGCAGCAGTGGTGAATTTGCGTCCATCGGACTGGGCAAACATGTGGTGGCCCGCTCGCTTGTATCGATGGAAGGACACGGCGCACGAAACGCCCTTGGGTATCTGCTCTCACTGCCGTTCTATTTCGGGACGGTGTTCTTGAGTTTTGCGCCGTGGTCTTTCTGGCTGCCAGCGGCGATCAAAGCGCATTTCAAAAATCAGACGCCGGCAGGCGCGTACCTTCTGAGCGGAGTCGTCATGACTTTCAGCATTTTCACCGTCAGCAGGACAAAGCTTCCGCACTACACCCTGCCCGCATTCCCTTTTTTAGCTCTTCTGCTTGCGCTTTGGTGGAGGGAGGCAAGAAGCGAGAAGAGTTGGAATCGGACAGCTGCGGGATGCTGCCTGCTGTTTGCGCTGCTTCCTTTCACTTTGTTTCCTCTGGCGAAAAAACTCTCGGCTACCGAGAACCTCGCAAGCCAACTCAGAACTGCAGGCGTGTGCGCGAAAGAAACAGCGCTCGTCGACTACCGGGAACCCAGCATGATTTGGATGCTGCGCGGCATGGGATTTCCGTTTCCCACAACCCTGCAAGAGGAGGAGGTCGCGCGCTGGCTTTCGGAATCGGACTCCCGCCTCTGCATCCTCTCGACGGAGGCGGCGAAAAACCTCACGGGCCATCCGCGTATTGAGGCCCGGGGATGGAACTTTGCAAAGGGCCGCCGAGTGACCCTCGCTGCAGTCGGCCCAGCCGCAGCGGGCGGCGCGCAGTCCCCGTCAATCCCCGTAAAGTAGTACGAATATCCGCCTCCCCTGCCTCTCAACTTGCAGGAGGATGCCGATCGCCGGGTTGCGCCCTACGCTTGCTCCAATCGCGCTCGCGCAGTCCGTGACAGAATGGACGGGTTTGTTCTCAATTTCGGTGATCAGGTCCCCCGCAAAGATCTGGGAGCGATCTGCGGGCGAATTCGCGTCCACGCTCTCCACACGAACTCCCTTGGGTTTTGCAGCCTTCAGGACCATGCCGAGACGCTCGAGGGAGATTTCACTCTGCGAGGCTTTCGGGGCGAGCTGAGCGCGCTGCTCCTCCTGAACCGGAAACTGATGAGGTGTGATTGAAATCTTTTTCACGGCGCCCATTCGCCAGACGCCGAAGACGACTGGAGTGCCAAGTTTTTTGGAGAACAGCTCCCTTTGCATGTCTGCGGAAGATGAGATGCGGACACCGTCCACAAACTGCACCACATCCGCAGGACGAAGCTCGGACTTGAAAGCGGGGCCTTCCGATTCGATCGAAAGAACCACCACCCCGGACTCCGCACCCGCGAGGCGCCGCTGCAGTCCCGCGCTCTCCCCGAGGGTTTCAACCCGCACGCCAATCCAAGGACGCCGCACACTGCCCTCGGCCAAAATCTGATCAAGGGTGGCTTGCAGGAAGTACGAGGGGATGGCGAATGCGAGCCCGCGTTCGACCCGCGCGATGAGCGTATTCATCCCGAGCACCCGCCCTTCGCTGTCGAGCAAGGGGCCGCCGCTGTGGCCCGCGTTGATGAATGCATCGGTCTGCAGGTAATCCTCGAAAAGAGGGGTGTCACTCGTGGGGCTAAGAAGGCGGGACCGGTTTTTGCCACTGAGAATTCCGGCGCTGAAAGACCATTCCTGACCGAACGGAACGCCGATTGCGTACACGGACTGTCCGACTTGCGCCGCGTCGCCGTCCGCGAAATCCAACACCGGCAGATCGCGGGCCTTCACTCGCACCACAGCGATGTCGGAGCGCTCGTCGCTTCCAACAACCTCCCCCCGCAACCTGCGGTTGTCGCGCAAACGAACGGTGACGGACTGCGCGCGTGCGATGACATGATGATTCGTGAGAATCACCCCGTCCGCGCGAACAATGAATCCCGAACCCTCACTGCGCACCGTGTGCGGCCTCGCGTCTGTATCCGCCATTCCACGCCGCGGAGGCGCGCTTACATCATCGGTCGCCTCTTCAGAGCGCGCCGCCTCGGAGCGCATCTCGACCTCCAAAATCACGACTGCGGCAGCCGCCCGCTTGAACAACCCGATGGCGTGCTGCTCCCGCGGTTCGAGGGCTTGGATTTCAGGAACGCCGAAACCCGCAGAAATGATTATTGAAACCAACGCAAGCCAGCGGAGGGTCAAAAGAGAGGCGAGTTTCCGGGTTCTTTTCATCGAAGACCTAGTGCGAAGACCTAGTGCGAAGGACTAGTGAATACGCAGAATGGCGGGCGGGGCAAAGCATTCGCGACTTCATTGATGACAACTGAGACGATTCCCCGCTTGCGACCAATAAAAAGTGCGGCGTCCCCTAAGGATCGCCGCACTCTGGAATCCGCAATACGACCAACTATTTTTTGACGTCCTTTTTCTTGAGGGCGCCGGAAAGCTTAAGGACTCGCTCCTTCATGATTTTACCCGGCTTGAATTTCACGGTCGCGCGGGAGGGAATCACAAAAGAGGTCTCGGGTTTATTGGGGTTGCGTCCAACGCGGGGCTTGGTGAGGCGCACCTCCAGTACGCCGAAATTCCGGAGTTCAACGGTATCCCCTTGGGCAAGCGCTTCTGTGATGAGATCGAGAGTCATTTGCACGACATCAAACACCCGCGACTGCACCAAACCGGTCCCGCTGCTGATCTGAACGACGAGGTCTCTTTTGGTCAACGTGCCCATATAAGAAGCCTATTAAGCCGATCATTCAAAATTCGGCAAGCCTTGATTCCCTGCACTTTCAGCAAGAATTTCGGCGGAAGTCTTGAAGTGAGCCTTGGACAAAAAATCAAGTCCTTCTCTCCCTTGGCTTTGCACAATCCTCGCACCCGCCTCCTTGACGGCTTTTGAAGCCCCGCGCGGAATCGGGAAACCCATGATTTTAGACTGTTTATCCATCCAGTCCACAAAGGCCTCGCGAGCTAAAATCGAGGCTGCCGCCACGGCGGGATCGCTCTCGGCCTTGGTTCGCTGCTCCAGGAGGATGCCGCGCCCGCGCTCCATGAGCGCCGAGCGGATCAGGCTCGGGTTGGCGAACTGGTCACTCAGGGCGCGGGGGCAATCGGGCCGCATCTCAAGCAGGTTCTCAATCACCCTCGCATGCCCCCAGGCGAGCAGGCGGTTGAGGTTGCCGAATTTCTTGTAGAGCTGGTTGTAGCGTTCCGGGCTTATCGACACCACATTCACGGCCGCACGGGGGGTGCCGCGGATCACCTTGGCCAGATCCCGGATGCGGGCATCGGATCCGATGCTTTTACTGTCCTGAATGCCGGCCGCCCGCCAGTGCCTGGCCATTTCCGCGTCAGCAAACGCACCGGCGATGACCAACGGCCCGAAGAAATCCCCCTTCCCGCTTTCGTCGATGCCAAGGTGCGGTGAAAACCACTCCGGATGATGCACTTCCTCGTAGCCCAACCGCGCTTCCCCGAGAATTTCGGGCTCCAGAATGAACTGAACGAACTCCTGAACACCCTTTCCCTGGACGACAATCTTCGGGCCTTTCTCATAAACAGCCACGGTGGTCTTCTGGCGCTGGGCGAAGAAGAGCATGTAAGGGCGGGAATCAAACTCCCAGCCTTGCGAGTGCAGCAGCTCCTTGAGTTTGGCGGCCTGTCCGGAGGACAGGGCGCAGGTGTGGATGCTGGGCGGTGGCGGCACAGGGTTTTGTTTGGCTGCGGACATCTGCGGGTTATCCTGAACCAGAATCCAAAGGGCCTCCAGCCTTACCATCGCGCCGCTTGACCATTTGAGCCGCGGCTCGTTCATTCCCCGAACCATCCTTTGAAGCCCATTCCATCCTCAACAGCCCGACAGCTTCGGGATGCCCTGTCCGCTTGGTACCGCAAATCCGCGCGTGACCTTCCGTGGCGCCGAGACACCAGCCCGTACGCGGTTTTGGTATCCGAGTTTATGCTGCAGCAGACGCAGGTTGCGGCCGCCATCGGGTATTTTGAGCGCTGGATGCGCCGCTTCCCAACGTTGGAGGCGCTTGCGGAGGCGACCGAGCAGGACGTGCTCAAACAGTGGCAGGGACTGGGCTACTATTCGCGCGCTCGCAATCTCCACAAAGCTGCAAAGGAAGTCCTGACACGCTTTGGCGGGATCATCCCCGACGACCCGTCCGCGCTCCGAGAACTTCCTGGAGTGGGAGCATATTCGGCGGGAGCCATCGCCTCATTCGCCTTTGACCGGCCCGCAGCAGCCGTGGACGCGAACATCGCGCGGGTTCTCGCGCGTCTCACAAATCTCCAGACCGCCATCGACACGCCGCCTGGTTCCAGAAAAATCTGGGAAATAGCCGAGGCGATCCTACCCGCCGGAAGTGGCGGTCGCAGCCACACCTCGGCTCTGATGGAGCTGGGGGCACTCGTGTGCACAGCCCGCCAGCCCCAATGCCT